>Ga0157369_10000239_pt1 | contig 76144 bp, 67 predicted proteins | sample C25metaG_FD_113461 | JGI IMG/M metagenome (GOLD analysis project Ga0157369, IMG submission 113461) | Corn rhizosphere microbial communities from Kellogg Biological Station, Michigan, USA - C2-5 metaG | ecosystem: Host-associated > Plants > Roots > Rhizosphere > Soil | place: USA: Michigan... | reverse complement strand
GGACTCGATCCTGATCTCCGAGCGGATCGTGAAGGACGACGTCTTCACCTCGATCCACATCGAGGAATTCGAGGTGATGGCCCGCGACACCAAGCTCGGGCCGGAAGACATCACCCGCGACATCCCCAATGTCGGCGAGGAAGCCTTGCGCAACCTCGACGAGGCCGGGATCATCTACATCGGCGCCGAAGTCGAGCCGGGCGACATCCTGTGCGGCAAGATCACGCCTAAGGGCGAGAGCCCGATGACTCCGGAGGAAAAGCTCCTCCGCGCCATCTTCGGCGAAAAGGCCTCGGACGTTCGCGATACGTCTCTTCGCCTGCCGCCCGGCGTTGCCGGAACGGTGGTCGAAGTGCGCGTCTTCAACCGCCACGGCATCGACATCGATGACCGTACCCGCGCGATCCAGGCCGAAGAGAAAGAGCGGCTGAAGAAGGACGCTGACGACGAGCGCGCGATCCTCAACCGCGCGACCTTCGCCCGTCTCAAGGAGATGCTGCTTGGGCAGACCGCGACGGCGGCTCCGAAGACCATCAAGAAGGGCAGCAAGGTCGATGAGGAAGCGCTCGAAGCAACGCAGCCGCACGAATGGTGGAAGATCGCCGTCAAGGACGACAAGGCCCAAGCGGATATCGAGGCCCTGAAGGGCCAATATGATGAAGCTGCCAACGTCATCAAGGCGCGCTTCGAGGACCGGGTCCAGAAGCTTGAGGCTGGCGACGAATTGCCCCCAGGCGTGCTCAAGATGGTCAAAGTCTTCGTTGCCGTGAAGCGCAAGCTTCAGCCGGGCGACAAGATGGCCGGCCGTCACGGGAACAAGGGCGTCATCAGTCGCATCCTGCCGAACGAAGACATGCCGTTCCTGGAGGATGGGACCCCGGTCGACATCGTCTTGAACCCGCTCGGCGTGCCCTCGCGAATGAACGTCGGTCAGATTTTCGAGACTCACCTCGGCTGGGCTTCGCGCGGCCTTGGACGGCAGATCCAGGAAATGCTCGATGGAATGCACGAGCGCGGAAAGGATCTCGCCGGCAAGGATGCGAAGGAAATCCGCACCAAGCTGAAGGATGTCTATGGCGACCATTACGCCAAGGACATCGACTCCCGCGACGATGAAGGCGTGATCGAGCTTGCGGCGAATCTCGCCGGGGGCATTCCGATGGGCACTCCGGTGTTCGACGGCGCTCGCGAAGGCGACGTGACGACGATGCTCGAGAAGGCCGGGCTCGATCCGTCGGGTCAGGTGACCCTGTTCGACGGCCGGACCGGCAACCCGTTCGACCGCAAGGTGACCGTCGGCTACATCTATATGCTGAAGCTACACCACCTCGTCGACGACAAGATCCACGCGCGTTCGATCGGGCCGTACAGCCTCGTTACCCAGCAGCCGCTGGGCGGCAAGGCGCAGTTCGGCGGACAGCGCTTCGGCGAAATGGAGGTGTGGGCGCTGCAGGCTTACGGCGCTGCCTACACGCTCCAGGAGATGCTGACGGTGAAGTCCGACGATGTGATTGGCCGGACCAAGGTTTACGAGGCGATCGTCAAAGGCGACGACACCTTCGAGGCCGGAATCCCGGAAAGCTTCAACGTGCTCGTCAAGGAAATGCGCAGCCTGGGCCTCAACGTCGAACTCGACAGCGTCGAGAGCGACGAGGAGCCACCCGCGCTCGCCGCCGAGTAATCGCTGAACATATCCATCCACCCCTCCCGCTCGGCGGGAGGGGAGTGAGGAAGAGAAGACATGAACGAACTGACCCCCTTCGCAAATCCGATCGCCAAGCCTGAGACGTTTGACGAGATCAAGATCGGCATCGCCAGCCCGGATAAGATCCGCAGCTGGTCGTTCGGCGAGATCAAGAAGCCGGAGACGATCAACTACCGCACCTTCAAGCCGGAGCGTGACGGCCTGTTCTGCGCGCGCATCTTCGGCCCGATCAAGGACTACGAATGCTTGTGCGGCAAGTACAAGCGCATGAAGTACAAGGGAATCGTCTGCGAAAAGTGCGGCGTCGAAGTCACCGTCTCGAAGGTCCGGCGTGAGCGCATGGGTCATATCGAGCTGGCCGCTCCGGTCGCGCACATTTGGTTCCTGAAGTCGCTTCCGAGCCGCATCGGGCTCCTGCTCGACATGCAGCTCAAGCAGCTCGAACGGATTCTCTACTTCGAGAGTTACGTCGTCCTTGAGCCGGGCCTCACTCCGCTCGAGCAGCACCAGCTGCTGACCGAGGACGAGCTTCTCGAAGCGCAAGACGAATATGGCGAAGATGCCTTCTCCGCCGGGATCGGCGCCGAGGCCGTCAAGCAGATCCTGATGAACCTCGACCTCGAGGGCGAGAAGGAAGCGCTTCTCAAGGAGCTCGCCGAGACGAAGTCAGAGCTGAAGCCGAAGAAGATCATCAAGCGGCTGAAGGTGGTCGAGAGCTTTCTTGAGTCGGGCAACCGGCCCGAGTGGATGATTCTGGATGTCGTTCCGGTGATCCCGCCCGAGCTTCGCCCGCTGGTCCCGCTGGACGGCGGCCGTTTCGCGACCTCGGACCTCAATGATCTCTATCGCCGGGTCATCAACCGCAACAACCGTCTGAAGCGCCTGATGGAGCTTCGTGCTCCGGACATCATCGTCCGCAACGAAAAGCGAATGCTTCAGGAGGCTGTCGACGCCCTGTTCGACAACGGCCGCCGCGGCCGCACCATCACCGGCGCCAACAAGCGTCCGCTGAAGTCGCTCAGCGACATGCTGAAGGGCAAGCAGGGCCGCTTCCGCCAGAACCTGCTCGGCAAGCGCGTCGACTATTCCGGCCGTTCGGTCATCGTGACCGGTCCGGAGCTGAAGCTCCACCAGTGCGGTCTTCCGAAGAAGATGGCGCTCGAGCTGTTCAAACCGTTCATCTACTCGCGCCTCGACGCCAAGGGTCTCTCGATGACCCTCAAGCAGGCGAAGAAGTGGGTCGAGAAAGAGCGCAAGGAAGTCTGGGACATCCTCGACGAAGTCATTCGCGAGCACCCGGTTCTTCTCAACCGTGCGCCGACTCTCCACCGCCTCGGCATCCAGGCGTTCGAGCCGGTGCTGATCGAGGGCAAGGCGATCCAACTTCACCCGTTGGTCTGCGCTGCGTTCAACGCCGACTTCGATGGCGACCAGATGGCCGTGCACGTCCCGCTGAGCCTCGAGGCTCAGCTGGAAGCGCGCGTGCTGATGATGTCCACCAACAACATCCTGAGCCCCGCGAACGGCAAGCCGATCATCGTTCCGTCGCAGGACATGGTCCTCGGCCTCTACTACCTGTCGATGGAGAAAGAGGGCGAGCCGGGTGAAGGCATGATGCTGGCCGACATGGCCGAGGTGCATCAGGCGCTGGCGGCTGGGGCCGTGACACTTCACACCAAGATTACCAGCCGCGTCCCGCAAACGGACGAGCAGGGCAACACCTACATGAAGCGGTTCGAAACGACCGCGGGCCGGATGTTGCTTGGCGAGACGTTGCCGAAGAGCCACAAGGTGCCCTTCGAGACGGTCAACCGCCTGCTCACGAAGAAGGACATCGGCGGCGTCATCGACGAGGTGTACCGCCACACCGGCCAGAAAGAGACTGTCCTGTTCGCCGACGCGATCATGCAGCTCGGCTTCCGTCACGCCTTCGCGGCAGGCATTTCGTTCGGCAAGGACGACATGGTCATCCCGCAGGCGAAGGAGGATCTGGTCGAGGAAACTCGTACGCTCGTGAAGGATTACGAGCAGCAGTATCAGGACGGGCTCATCACCCAGCAGGAAAAGTACAACAAGGTGATCGACGCCTGGTCGCGTTGCGGCGACCGGGTCGCGTCCGAAATGATGAAGGAAATCTCATCCACCAAGAAGGGGCCGAACGGTCGCGAAGCGGACGTGAACTCCATCTACATGATGGCGCATTCCGGCGCCCGTGGCAGCCAAGCGCAGATCAAACAGCTTGCTGGCATGCGCGGACTGATGGCCAAGCCGTCCGGCGAGATCATCGAGACTCCGATCATCTCCAACTTCAAGGAAGGCCTCACGGTCCTCGAGTACTTCAACTCGACCCACGGTGCCCGCAAGGGCCTGGCGGACACGGCGCTCAAGACGGCGAACTCGGGTTACCTGACACGCCGCCTTGTCGACGTCAGCCAGGATTGCGTGATCGTCGAGGAGGATTGCGGCACCGACAGGTCGCTGGAGATGCGCGCAATCGTTCAGGGCGGCACCGTGATCGCATCGCTCGCCGACCGGGTCCTGGGCCGAAGCACTGCGGAAGACATCGTCGATCCGAAGACCGACGAGATCGTAATCCCGGAAGGCACTCTGCTCGACGAGCCGATGGTCGCCCGTCTTGAGGAGATCGGGATCCAGGGCATCAAGATCCGCTCGCCGCTTGTTTGCGCGTCGAAAACGGGTGTGTGCGGGAAGTGCTACGGGCGCGATCTCGCCCGCGGTACTCCGGTCAACATCGGTGAGGCTGTCGGAGTCATCGCCGCCCAGTCGATCGGGGAGCCGGGTACGCAGCTGACGATGCGGACCTTCCACATCGGCGGCGCGGCGCAGCTCAACGAGCAGTCGAACCTCGAGGCACCGGTCGACGGCACGATCGAACTTCGCGATATGCCGACGATCATGGATCCGCGGGGACGGCACCTGTCGCTATCCCGTTCGGGCGAAATCGCGATCCTCGACATGGATGGACGCGAGCTTTCGACTCACCGGGTCCCGTACGGCGCTCACCTGCTGTGCGAGACGGGCCATATCACCAGCCGGGGAGACAGGATCGCCGAGTGGGATCCGGCGTTCAGCCCGGTGATCACCGAAGTCGGTGGCACGGTTAAGTACCAGGACCTGATCGACAATCGCTCGCTGTCCGAGCAAACCGACGAGTCTACCGGTATCGCGCAGCGTGTGGTGACCGAGGACAACACCAAGTCGAAGAAGGAGTCGCTTCACCCGCGGCTGACCTTGACTGGTAAGGATGCTGGCGAAGCGGGCGTCTACCGGCTCGCTCCAGGTGCGATCATTGCGGTCGAGGACGGCCAGCAGGTCGAGCCGGGGGAAGTCCTCGCGCGTATGCCGCGTGAAGCGGCGCGGACCCGCGACATCACCGGCGGCCTGCCGCGAGTCGCCGAGCTATTCGAAGCGCGCAAGCCGAAGGAGAACGCGATTATCGCCAAGGTTTCGGGGAAGGTCACCTTCCTCCGTGACTACAAGGCGAAGCGGAAGATCGCGATCGTTCCGGAGGACGCCGGCGATCCGGTCGAGTATCTGGTGCCGAAGTCGAAGCTGATCGAGGTCCAGGAAGGCGACTATGTGAAGCGCGGCGATAATCTCGTCGGCGGTTCGCCGGATCCACATGATATCCTCGAAGTGCTCGGAGTCGAAGCTCTGGCCGAATATCTCGTCAGCGAAATCCAGGAGGTCTACCGTCTCCAGGGCGTGACCATCAACGACAAGCACATCGAGACGATCGTTCGCCAGATGCTGCAGAAGGTCGAGATCACCGATGGCGGCGACACCACCTTGCTCGCCGGCGAGCAGGTCGATCGTGAGGAGATGGACGAGACAAACGCGCGGCTCGAGAAGAAGCAGAAGCCTGCGGAAGGCAAGCCAGTGCTGCTCGGCATCACCAAGGCCAGCCTTCAGACCCGCAGCTTCATCTCGGCGGCATCCTTCCAGGAGACCACACGTGTCCTTACCGAGGCAGCGGTCCAGGGCAAGGTCGACACCTTGATGGGCCTGAAGGAGAACGTCATCGTCGGCCGTCTCATTCCCGCCGGCACCGGCGCCGGCATGAACCGGTTGCGTATTGCGGCTACGTCTCGCGACGCTGCGCTCCGGGCTCAGCACCGCAAGCTTCAGGACGCGTTGGTTGCGCCCGAATCGGCGGCGGAGCTTAGGGCGGCGGAACTGGCGCGGTCGCCGCGCGACGGCACTGCAGGCACAGGCGAGGACCCGCTGGCCGAGGTTGTTCCGAGTGGTCATGGAACCGATGCCGACGCTGGCGATTATTTGAACAAGTAATCGTCTCCCGATCACCCAGAAGGGGCTCTCCGGAAATATCCGGGGAGCCCCTTTTCATTACAAATGCAGCTCCAAAACACGATTACAGGGTCCGTTCATCCGGGACGGCAATAATCCGTCATGCGCCTGCAACAGGGGCGCGCGTATGATGAGTGTGCTGGCAAGCGCTCGTCGTGTTTTCAGGCAAGCTCCTCAGCTGCCGCGGCCGAGTCGGTGTCCAACCCGGGGGCGGGAGACATATATGCCATTCAAACCGCAGAACCTTCAGCCGGCGGAAGAGCGCGAATATTTCCGCAAGCGCGCACTGGAAGAGGAAACGGCGGCCATTACCGCACCGTCGCTGAAGGCGAGCCTGGTCCACCAGGAGCTCGCGAAGCGCTATCGAGCTCATGCGCAGGCGCTTGCCTCGACGGAAACGTCCGATGTTATCGAGCTCAGACCGGCCGACGGCGCGGCAGCTTAGGCCGGTATGACCGCCGCCGGATCATAGGCGCGCCGGTAGCCAAACTCGGTCTTCACCGGCACCCCGCCATTGGCCGCGGAATCCATGATTGCCTTAATGAGGCGCATATCCTGAACGCCCTCTTCCCCCGGTGCGAGCATCGGGGCCTTCCCGCGAACCACATCCGCCATCCAATCCATCTCTCGGGCGAAATGGTCGACCTCATGGATCGGAACCGGCGTCCATTTGCCACCTTGCACAAGGCTCAGATGATTGCCGCCATAGAAGCAGCCAGGATCGGCCACCAGTCGCGTGTGCTGCCCGATGACCTCGTAGGACATTTCATCGGAAGCATCGAAGGACGTGGAGCCCTGGGCGATTGCTCCTGAAGGAAAGCGGAACTCCCACGCGTAAAGGTCTTCGACGCTCTTGAATCGCGGATCGTTCCTGTCGGTCTGCGAAATGGCGCGGACTTCCAGCGGCTCCTCATTCAAGAGGTAACGCGCAGCACTGATCCCGTAGATCCCCATGTCGGCGAGAGCTCCCCCGCCCGACATCTTCATGTCCAGCCGCCAGGCATCCGACGGATCATTGAGGTTGGACTGCCGCACCATCTTGGTAATCACGAGCCGCGGCTTGCCGAGGGAGCCGGAGCGAACTCGCCGCATCGCCTCGACATTCAGAGGTTCGCTGAGGCAGCGATAGGCGATCATCAGCTTGCGGTTGGCAGCCTTCGCTGCCGCGACCATCGCCTCCGCATCTGCGACGGTGCTGGCCATCGGCTTTTCGCAGAGGACGTGTTTCCCCGCTTTGAAAGCACGGATCGTGTATTCCGCGTGCATGCTGTTCGGCAGAACGATGTAGACCACATCAATGCGCGGATCCTGAGCGATCCGGTCGTAATTCTCGTAATTGTAGATGGCGTCCGCTGGCAGGCCGTTTTCCGCCGCCACGCGCTTCGCCTTGTCAGGATGACCACTCACGACAGCCGCAAGCCTCGCTCCGGCAGTCGTCCGAAGCGCAGGTATGATTTCGCCGAGGGACAGCTTGCCGAGACCGACGACCGCGAAGCCGAGCTTGCCGTCGCTGCCGGCAGCTCGCGCGGGAATAGCGCCAGCCAAAACCGATGCCCCCGCAACCCCCAACCCGATCACTCCGCGCCTCGTGAATTCATTCGCCATCCTTCTCCTCCCCACCCTTCGCAGCTACTTGCAGATGCTGTACCCACGGGCGCTTGCGCTAACAATGGCGGCAAAGGAACGGGAATGCGAATAATTGCCGGAGCGCTCACGCTTGCGCTCGCATCCGCGGGAGCTCGGGCGGCGACGCCGGCTCGACCGCCAATCACCGGTGTCTCTCACCTCGCCGTCTACGCTGCGGATCCGCAGGCGAGCGAGCATTTCTACGTCGACCAGCTTGGCGCAACCGAAATGCCAGACCCGGAGAATCCCGCGGGCGCGCGTTACCATTTCAATGCCAGCCAATATGTGGAGGTCGTGCCGCTGCCCGCAGGCCAAACGGGCATCAATCGGCTGGCCCACGCTGCCTTCGTCACGTCCAACGCCGAAGAGCTTCGACATTATCTTAAGGACAAAGGCATTGCTGTTCCCGCCACAGTTACAGCCGGAAGCGACGGAAGCCGCTGGTTCGATATCAAGGATCCCGAAGGCACTCCGATCCAGTTCGTCCAACAGCCGCGGAAAGCGCCTGCAATTGCGCCTGACCCCTTATCGAGCCGCATCATCCACGTTGGTTTCATCATTCACAACGAGGCGCGTGAGAACGCCTTTTGGCAGGGCATCCTCGGCTTCCGCCCTTACTGGAAGGGCGGCTTCGATCCCAAGAAGCCGCAGTGGATCTCGATAAAAGTGCCGGACGGGCAGGACTGGCTGGAATATATGGTGGTAGGCAGCCCGGACGGCGCCGGAATTCCGACCGGGATGAGCGCTGGCGACCTTGGGGTTCTCGACCATTTCGCCCTCGGCGTCCGCGATATGCGCCAGACCTACACCGCCTTGTGGAATGGCAAGCGGCTCGACGGGCAAAAGCCGGACGCGCTCCCGAAGATCGGCCTGGATGCCAAGTGGCAGCTGAACCTGCTCGATCCGGACGGAACACGAGCGGAATTCATGGAATTCATGCCCATCGGAACGCCTTGCTGCTCGCCATTCACCGCCGAGCATGTTGACGCTCCGCCCGCAGCTTCCAAGTAGCTTTCAATGAGCCAAACCGAACCCGTTGGTCACACTCGCGCCGGTTTTGTCGCGGTGATCGGAGCGCCGAACGCTGGCAAGTCGACCTTGGTCAATGCGCTGGTCGGGCAGAAGGTCGCGATCGTAAGCGCGAAGGCACAGACGACGCGTGCGCGGCTGATGGGAATCGCCATCGAGGGGTCGGCACAAATTCTGCTCGTCGACACCCCCGGCATCTTCCAGCCCAAGCGGAGGCTTGACCGCGCCATGGTCGCCGCGGCCTGGACGGGCGCCGGCGACGCCGATCTCGTCCTGCTCGTCATCGATGCCGCCGACGGGATCAATCGCGAAGTCGAAAGGATCGTGCAGGAGCTGGAGCGGCAGAAGGGACAGCAGCAACTCTTCCTCGCGCTCAACAAGATCGACCTGCTGAAAAAGGCTGAGCTCCTCGGACTTTCTGCAGAGTTGACCGCCCGCCTCGATCCGCAACAGGTATTCATGATCAGCGCTGCGCAGGGCGATGGAGTACCCGACCTCAAGCAGGCGCTCGCGGCTGCGATGCCGGAAGGACCTTGGCTTTACCCGGAAGACGAGGTCTCCGACGCCAGCGACCGAATGGTCGCTGCGGAGCTCACCCGCGAACAGATTTACCAGCAGCTTCACCAGGAGCTGCCCTATGCATCGGCGGTCGAGACAGAGACCTGGGAGGACAAATCCGACGGATCCACAGCGATCCGCCAGCAAATCCTGGTCGAACGGGACAGCCAGAAGGGCATCGTGATCGGCAAAGGCGGCCAGCGGCTGAGGGAGATCGGACAGGCAGCGCGCAAGGAGATCGCACAGCATCTCGGCCGGCCTGTCCACTTGTTCCTGCACGTGAAGGTCAATCCGCGATGGGGCGAGGATCGCTCGCTTTACAAGAATATTGGGCTGGAGTGGGCTGACTGAACCTCGTCATTCTCACCGGCGCCGGGATTTCTGCGGAGAGCGGCCTCGCAAACGGCTCGCTATTGCGGAGCGCGCGCACTGGAGCTCAATCCAGTAACAAAGCGCCGGCAGTTTCGTGTTCGACGAAAGCCGCATCGGCCCGGCCGGGGAACTGGTTCCGCTATGGGTCAAGGAGATTAGAGGCGCTGCCGAGTGAGCAGTTCAAGTTTGTATCCCATTCGCCACGCCCAGGTCCAAAGCGATAGCTAAACGGCCTTCGCACCTTGACCTGCACACCGGTTTCATGCATTTTTGGGATCCCATGAAGGAACTCGTGCACTTTGCTGCTTCAACCGCGTCAGTCCCAGGCGCTGCGGCTTCGCGCACTCGCATGGGCATGATTATGACCATTATCACCACGACCACGCGCAAGCGGGGAGCGATCGGCTGACAACGGTCTGACAAGCCAAAGTCCTAAACCGACCCGCTCTCCCGAAAGGCGAGCGGGTCTTTTTTTGCCCGTCAAATATGCGAAAGCGAAATACAAGATGACCAGCGCAGTGGAAAACACAGACGGAGGCGACAAAGCGGGCGGCGATTTGCCCCGGCTTTGTGTCCTGAAATTCGGAAGCTCCGTCCTCGAGCTCGAAGAGGACTACCCGAAGGTCGCGCTGGAGATTTACCGGCATATCCGCAACGGCGAGAAAGTGGTCGCGGTCGTCTCCGCCCTCGCCGGCCAGACGGATCAGCTGCTGAACCAGGCGCAGAGAGTCGGCGGCGATGGCGCGCCCGATGCTTTGGTTGCGCGGGTGGCGCGGGTCGGTGAGCTTCATTCGGCCGCATTGCTGGCGCTGGCTTTGAGCAAGGTCGGGCTTCGCTCCTGCACGCTCGACCCGCACGAAATGGCCCTCAAAGCCGAAGGGACACCGCTGGATTCCAATCTCCTCGATCTTGATGGGGAGAGCGTGTGGGAGAAGATCCACGCCAATGATGTGGTTGTAGTGCCCGGCTTCATCGCCGATCACGACGACCACGGCGTCGTCACGCTTGGGCGCGGTGGAACCGATCTCAGTGCGGTCTTTTTCGCCGCAAAGCTGGACGCACACCGCGTCCGGCTGATCAAGGATGTCGATGGGGTCTATGCGGAGGATCCGGCGAGAAATCCGGACGCCGAGCGCTTCAGCCAGATGAGCTATGCCGAGGCGGAACGGGCCAGCAACGGGCTCATCCAGGTTAAAGCGATCCACGAAGCCAAAGCGGACGACGTTCTGATCGAGATCGCCTGCCTCGGTTCGGCGGAAGCGACGAAGATCGGCAATTTCCGGGCACGCAAGTCGAAGCCGCTCAAGGGCGATCGCCTGCGCGTCAGCCTTCTCGGCTGCGGCTCGGTCGGAGCTGGCGTCCTCGATTATCTCAAATCGCAGCCGGAGCTGTTCGAGATCGGACCAGTTCTGGTCCGCCGGCCGGCGCGTTATGGGACCGACCTCCGCTTCACCAGCGATGTGGACGAAGTGCTCGGCTTCGAGCCCGATGTGTTGGTGGAGGTTCTAGGCGGCCCTGACCTTCCCGCCGAATGGATGCGCCACTCACTGCTGCAGGGAGCGCATGTAGTTACCGCCAACAAGGCGGCGGTGGCCAAACACTGGGACTCGCTCCACGCTTGCGCGCTTCGTGGCGGCGGCGAGTTGCGCTTCTCGGCAGCGGTCGGAGGCGGCGCACCGATTATCGAGACGCTCCGCCGGCTCAGTGGTTCGGTTGTGTCACTCGAAGGCGTCATGAATGGCACCTGCAATTACCTCCTGAGCCGGCTGGGCGAAGGCTGGAAGTTGGAGGATGCGCTGAAGAAGGCGCAGGAGCTCGGCTATGCGGAGGCTGACCCAGCTGCGGATCTCGACGGCGACGACGCCGCGCAGAAGCTCTCGATTCTAATTCGCGAGGCGTTCGGCGTTGCTCTTCAGCCGGAGCGGATCGCGAAACAGTCTCTCCGCGACCTTGCTCCCGGTGCAGCACGGGAGGCGCTCGAGCGTGGCGAGGCACTCAAACAGGTCGGACGCTGCCATCTGCTCGCGGACGGCAGCATAGACGCCGAAGTTCGGCTCGTCGCCCTGCCCCTCTCGCACTCGCTCGCTGGCGCGCAGAATGAGGAAAACCGTTTCCTAGTCACCGACGCGGACGGCAAAACCCTCCCGGTGTTCGGTAAGGGTGCAGGCCGGTGGCCGACGGCGACATCGGTTTTTGCCGACGTGATGGACGCACAGCGCGCTTTGCTCGGTCGTGAACCCGCCGCGCTTGGCGAAGTCGTGAAGCTGACGGCGTAAGCATGATGACGGGGGATTTCGCGTCGGCGAGTGCGCCAGCAAGCATCGGCAATGTTGGCGTCGGGTTCGACATTCTTGGCCAGGCCTTCGACGCTGCCCGCGACACAGTAACTGCATTCCGCGAGGAGAAGCCGGGGGTAAGGCTCGGCAGCGTAAGCGGTCTTGTCGCTTCGCTTCCTGCGGATCCGGCCTCGAATACAGCGCTCGCCGCTGCACAGGCCGTTCTCAGCGAGGCGAGCGCGCCCTTTGGAGCGAGGCTCGACATCCACAAGGGCGTACCGGTTTCCGCTGGTATGGGCGGATCGGCAGCTTCCGCAGTTGCGGGAGCAGCGGCTGCAAACGCGCTTCTGGAAAAGCCGTTCACCACCGAGGAATTGCTTCCATTCGCACTCGAAGGCGAGCGCGCGGCATCCGATCCGCCACCGTGGGACAATGTCGTCGCGTGTCTGTTCGGCGGACTTGTGCTCGTCGCCAGCGAAGAGCCCCTTTTCGTTCAGCGCCTGCAAGTACCCGAAGGGGTTACGGCTGTACTTCTTCACCCGCAGGCCAAGGTGGAAACACGTGCGGCTCGAGCAATTTTGAAGAGTGAAGTGCCGATGGCGCTCGCCGTCGAGCATAGCCGGCGGGTCGGCGCGTTCATTGCGGGCTGCACGACCGGCAATCTCGATCTGGTCCGCGCGGGGCTCACGGACCTGCTGGTCGAGCCCCAGCGGGTCCATTTGGTACCAGTTTTGCCAGCGGTTCAGAAGGCGGCACAAGGCGCCGGTGCGCTTGGCTGCTCCTTCTCCGGCTCAGGCCCCTCGATATTCGCCTGGGCACCCGAGGCGCAGGCGGAAGCGGTCGAAGCGGCGATGATGGCGGCGTTTACCGGCGCAGGCATTCCCGCTCGCGCCTACCACGCACCGGCGGCTTCGGACGGGGTTCGGGTCAGCCGTATTGGGGAGCAGTTGGCGGCATGAAGTTTGTAAGCACCCGCGGCCACGCGCAAGCGACCAGTCTCAGTGAGGCGATCCGTAACGGCGCCGCTCCGGACGGTGGCCTGTACATGCCGGAGCCGGTCCCATCGATCGACCCAGTCGCGAACTCCGAAACCACCCTCGCGGATTTCGCATCGCAATTCCTGAAGCCCTTCTTTGCCGGAGACGCCCTGGAGAGCGAGCTTTCCAAGATCGCGAGCGAAGCCTTCGACTTCCCGGTTCCTCTCGTTGTTCCGGACTCAGCCAGGCCGACACTTCATGCGCTGGAGCTGTTTCATGGCCCCACCGGCGCCTTCAAGGATTTCGGCGCGCGCTTCCTGATGGCGTGCTTCGATGGCATCGGCCGTGCGGGCGAGCCGCTCACCGTATTGGTGGCGACCTCCGGCGATACCGGCGGAGCTGTGGGCTGCGCAGCCGAAGGGCGCCGCTCTGTGCGCGCAGTCATTCTCTTCCCGGAAGGACGAGTCTCTCCGTTCCAGGAGCGCCAGCTGACCTGCTGGAACGAGCCGGTTCGGGCGCTGGAGGTGGTCGGTGATTTCGACGACTGTCAGCGGCTGGTCAAAGCTGCTTTCTCTGACGTTGTCCTGTCACGCGAACAACGGCTGACGTCGGCCAATTCGATTAACTTCGGCCGGTTGCTGCCGCAGATCGCTTATGTTTCGCAGGCCACGATGAAGGTGTTCGCGCGCACTGGCGTGAAGCCCGGTTTCATCATGCCGACCGGCAATCTCGGCCATGGTTTCGCAGTGCTTCTTGCCCGCGCGATGGGCGTGCCTGTCGGACCGGTCGTGCTAGCGACCAACGCCAATCGAACGCTCAAAGAATGGCACGAAAGCGATTCTTATGAGCCGCGGGCCTCAATCCAGACGCTCGCCAATGCGATGGACGTCGGCAATCCCAGCAATTTCGAGCGGCTGATCGCGCTGCCGCAAGAGCTTCGGCAGGTCCGGGTAGAACTGGTCGACGATGAGCAGATCAAGGCACGCATCAAGGCTGATTACGAGCGTTCCGGGTACATCTGGTGTCCGCATTCGGCGACCGCGGCTGAAGCCTACGCCCGGCTCCCGGAGCGAGAGCGGTCCGAGCGGCCGTGGATCGTGGCCGCGACCGCGCATCCCTACAAATTCCGGGAGACGGTCGAGCCCCTAATCGGTCGCGAAGTCGAACCGACGCCGGCGCTCGCGTCCATCCTCCACCGCAATACTCGCAAGGCTGAGATCGCGCCGACTCTGGAGGCCTTGGCCCGGACGCTCAGGGAAACCGAAACTGTCGCCTAACAGGGCGTCGTCACCGCTCCGTGCGAGGCTGACCCGACCAGCGCCGCATATTTCGCGAACGTGCCCGTGCACTGGATATGCGGCGCCCAATCGCCGGCGGCTCTTGAATCGAGGTCAGCGTCGGTCTCGACGATGCGCTTGTCGACGTCGATGACGATCCGATCGCCGTCCTGCACCTTTCCGATGGGACCGCCCCGTGCGGCTTCCGGAGAGACGTGCCCGACCATGAACCCGTAGGTCGCGCCGGAGAAGCGGCCGTCGGTGATCAGCGCGACATCGTTGCCGAGGCCCCGTCCCTGGAGAGCTGCGGTGACACCCAGCATCTCGCGCATACCGGGACCTCCAACCGGTCCCTCACCGCGGATTACGATGATATCGCCCGCTTCGATTTGACCGCGAGCGACCGCTTCGAAGGCGGCCTCCTCTCCGTTGAACACCTTGGCAGGGCCTTCGAACCGGAAATCGCCATGACCGGCGAGCTTCACCACGCATCCTTCCGGCGCGAGATTACCATAGCAAATGCCGAAGCCGCCGCGAGCCTTCAGCGGATTATCCAGGTCGACGATGACTTGCTGCCCCGGCGTTTCAGAAGGAGTGCCAAAACTTTCGAGCAACGACTGGCCGGTGACGGTGGCGGTGTCGGTAAGCAGGCCCGCTTCTTGAAGACGCTTGCCGAGCAATGGCGAGCCACCGGCGGCGAACATGTCGGGCGCCATGAAACGGCCGGCGGGTTTCAGGTCCGCAATCACCGGAGTCGCCCGCGAAACCTCGTCGAATATGTCGATGTTGAACTCGCTCTCCGGAATGCCTGCTTCGCGCGCGATCGCCAGCAGGTGGAGCACGAGGTTGGTCGATCCAGCGGTCGCAGTTCCCGCGACTGCGGCGTTGCGCAAGCTCGCCGGGGTGACGAGGTCGCGGGGGCGGCGGTTGGCCTTCAATGCCTCGACCGTCCAACGGCCGGCGTCATACGCCGCCTTCGGCTTGTCCGGATGCACCGCGGGGATGTCATTGAGGCCCATCGGCGACAGCCCGAGGAAGCTCATCGCCAACGCCATCGTATTGGCGGTGAATTGGCCTCCGCATGCGCCCGCGCCGGGACAGGCGTGAGTCTCGACCTGTTTGAGCTCGGTATCGTCAATCGTTCCGGCGCCATGAGCGCCGACGGCTTCAAAGACGTCCTGGATCGTGAGCGCCTGGTTTCCGAGATGGCCAGGCATGATCGATCCGCCATAGAAGACAACACTCGGGCGGTTCATTCGAACAGCCGCCATCGCGGCAGCAGGAATGGTCTTGTCGCAGCCGACGATGAACAGCACTGCGTCGAGCGAATGACCGCGGACGGCGAGTTCGGCGGAATCGGCAATCACTTCGCGGCTGATCAGCGACGCGCGCATGCCGCTTGTGCCCATGGCCTCGCCGTCGGTGACGACGATGGTATTGAACTCAATCGGGGTTCCCCCCGCCTCCTCGATGCCGCGGGCGGCATGCTCGGCAAGGCTCCGCAGGTGTATGTTGCATGGAGTGACGTTCGAATAGCTGTGAACGATGGCGATCAGCGGCTTCGACAGCGCCCGGTCATCGAAACCGGCAGCGTGGAGCATTGCCCGTGCAGGAGCGCGCGACGGGCCTTCGACCATCTCTCTTGAAGGCAGCGGAATATCAGTCATTCGTTAACCATGATGTGATTGGATACAATTCGAGCGCTGAAGCACAGCGAGAGTGCGGTGAACAGGGGAAATTGCGCTGTGGCGGTGCTTTTTGCGCTTGCGATTGCGCCCACGATGCATCATAAGACTTACAAATGGGATCCCAAATTGGACCCAAGCTTTTGAGGTAAGACGGTGAAACGCAATTTGGACATTGCGGAAAACCTGCTGGCGGATGATCTCCGCCTTACCCTTACGCTCGTACTTATTAGCACCCGTAAGGGAGCGGTAACAGGCTGAGTCAAGGTCGAAGGACCAGAAACCAGACCCCCGCTCCGGAAGCCGGAAGCGGGGGTTTTCTTTTGTTCGAAAGGAAGGCCCTGAGGTGGATAAAGAGGCAAGGATCTACGGTAACGGCGACGCGAAACCGGGCGCGCTGAAAGGTGCGACGATCGCCGTTATTGGCTACGGGAGCCAGGGCCGCGCGCATGCCCGCAACCTGCGCGACAGCGGTTTCGACGTGATCGTCGGCGCTCGCTCCGGCGGTTCCGCCGAGCGGCGGGCGCAGACCGACGGGTTCCGCGTCGTCTCCCCTGCGGCCGCGGCGAAGGAGGCGCAGTTTGTGTCTCTTCTGACACCCGACATGGCGCACCGGGACGTCTACGCGAACGATATCGCTCCCAATCTCGATGCCGGCGACACGCTGCTCGTCGCCCACGGTTTTACCGTCCTCTACGGTCAGGTTGAGCCGCGCGCGGATGTCGACATCGTGCTCGTTGCCCCAAAGGGTCCGGGCGATCTTGTCCGCCGTGAATATGAGATCGGCCGCGGGGTCCCCTGCCTGTTCGCCGTCTACCAGGATGCGACCGGCACTGCCCGCGACAAGGCGCTGGCCTACGCTTACGGGATCGGCGGTACTCGCGCCGGTGCGATCGAAACCACTTTCAAAGAAGAAACTGAGACCGATCTGTTCGGCGAACAGGCGGTTCTATGCGGCGGAGCGACCGAGCTGGTCGCGGCAGGCTTCAAGACGCTGGTCGATGCCGGTTACCAGCCGGAAGCGGCCTATTTCGAGTGCCTGCATGAGCTGAAGCTGATCGTGGACCTGATGTACGAAGGCGGCTTCGCCAAGATGCTGCACTTCGTTTCGGAGACCGCGAAATATGGCGATTTCGTCTCCGGCCCGCGCGTGATCAACGACGAGACTCGCGAGCGCATGAAGGAGGTCCTCACCGACATCCAGAGCGGTGAGTTTGCCCGTCAATGGATCGCTGAGAACGAGGCAGGAAAGCCGAATTACACAGCCATGTGGAAGGCCGACGTCGAGCAGCCGATCGAGCAGGTCGGCGCTCGCATGCGCAAGCAAATGGCGTGGCTGGAGAATGAGACCGCTCCGACCAAGCCGGCCGACGCTCAACCCCAACCGCAGGCAGCATAGCCATGACCAGCGCCGCCCAACCTAGCCCGACAGCACAACGTCAGCCCGTTTCCGGCGCGCGCCTCCTCGTAGAGGCGCTCGAGCGGGAGGGTGTGACGCAGCTGTTCGGCTATCCGGGCGGCGCCATCATGCCGGTCTATGACGCGCTGACCTCGTCGAGCCAGCTGCAGCATATTCTGGTGCGCCATGAGCAAGGCGCGGCGCTTGCGGCGGATGCGTACGGGCGGGTCACCGGGCGCCCGGGAGTTTGCCTGGCGACGTCAGGGCCCGGCGCGACCAATCTCGTCACCGGGATTGCCAACGCTTGGCTGGACAGCGTCCCGATGGTCGCGATCACCGGACAGGTGGCCACTCCGCTGATGGGCACCGATGCGTTTCAGGAAGTCGATATCTTCGGGATCACTTTGCCGATTGTGAAGCACAGCTTCGTGATCCGGCATACCGCGGACATTCCGCGAGTGATCGCAGAAGCATTTCACATTGCCCGCTCCGGTCGTCCGGGCCCGGTGCTCGTCGATCTTCCCAAGGACATCGGCGTCCTGACTGCCGCGCCCGAACCGTTCACGGTTGCCGCCGAGCAACCGCAGCCGCTGGACGAGGTCGCGATTGCACGGGCGAACCGGATGATCGCCGAGTCCGAGCGTCCGGTGCTGTATTTCGGAGGCGGTGTGGCGATCGGTCGCGCCGAACAGGCCGTGCGCGAGTTCGCCAGGCGCAGCGGTATGCCTGCAGTGGCGACGCTAAAGGGGCTGGGCGGCATCCCGACCGACGATCCGAACTTCCTCGGAATGCTCGGGATGCACGGGACGCGCGCGGCGAACATCGCGATCGACAATTGCGACCTTCTCGTCTGCGTCGGCGCTCGCTTCGATGATCGCGCGACAGGCAAGCTCGACAGCTTCGCTCCTGCTGCAAAGATCATCCATATCGATGGAGATCCCGCGGAGATCGGCAAGCTGCGCGAAGTTGATGTCGGAATTGCCGGCGACATTTCGGCGATTCTGGATGCGCTGACGGCGCGGGCTGAGAACGCGCTCGAATGGTCCAAGAAATGCACCGCCCAGAAGCGTGCCTGGGCGCCGCGCTATGACGCGCCGGGCAACGGTATCTATGCACCGGCGCTGCTCAAGCAGCTGTCGGAAGCTGCCGGGGACAAGGCAATCTTCACCTGCGACGTTGGCCAGCATCAGATGTGGGTGGCGCAGCATTGCCGGTTCTCGCGCCCGCAAGCGCACCTGACCAGCGCCGGCCTCGGAACAATGGGCTACGGCGTGCCGGCTGGCGTTGGCGCGCTATTTGCCGAGCCGGAAGCGACCGTGATCACCGTCTCGGGCGATGGCTCGTTCATGATGAATGTGCAGGAGCTGGCGACCATCCGCCGCTATCGCTTGCCGTTGAAGATCGTCCTGCTCGACAATTCGCAGCTGGGCATGGTCCGCCAGTGGCAGGAGTTGTTCTTCGACGAGAATTTCTCCGAGATCGATCTGAGCGATAATCCCGATTTTGCCGAAGTTGCGCATGCATTCGGCATCGAAGCGTTCACGATCGATCACCGTTCGGAAGTCGACGCCGCCATCCAGCGGATTCTGGAAACGCCGGGTCCGATCCTTTGTCATGTGCGGATCAACCCGCGTGAGAATGTGTGGCCGCTGGTGCCGCCCAACAGCTCCAACGTGCAAATGCTGGAGAAGGGCTGGTGAGCGACCGAGTCGAAATCAGTTTTGTTCCTGGGGAGGGCGCGGTGTTGCGGATGCTCGGCTTGGTCGAGCGGCGCGGCTTCGCGGTCCGGGGAATCGCGATGACCGAAAATTCGAGCTCGGGCTCAATCGCGATGGACGTCGAGGCGCGTGATCCCCTTCGCCGCCTCGACGTCCTCTCCCGCCAACTCCAACGGCTGATCGAAGTCCGGTCAGTCACAATTTCACACCAGCAGGCAGGAACGCCAGCATGACAGAGACGGTCAGAATCTTCGACACCACGCTCCGCGATGGCGAGCAGGCGCCGGGCTTTTCCATGACTCTCGATGGAAAGCTTCGGATGGCGAAGGCGCTTGCCGCGCTTGGTGTGGACGTGATCGAGGCAGGCTTTGCGGCGGCGTCTCCCGGGGATGCGAGGTCGATCAGCGAGATATCCCGACGAATCGAAGGCCCGGTGATCTGCTCGCTCTCGCGCGCCGTCCGGAGCGACATTCTGGCGTCCGCCAATGCCTTGGCGCCTGCCGCCCGCAAGCGGATCCACGTGGTACTGGCCACCAGCCCCATCCACCGCGAGCACAAGCTGCGCATGAGCCGTGAGCAGGTCCTGGAGAAGATCCGGGAGGCCGTCGCCTACGCGCGTGAATTCACGGATGACATGGAGTTTTCCGCCGAAGACGCGATCCGCACCGAGCGCGAGTTTTTGGCCGAAGCCCTGTCTGTCGCCGCGCAAGCGGGCGCGACGACGCTTAACGTACCCGACACAGTAGGGTACACGACGCCTGAAGAGATCTACGACCTCTTCCGCTTCCTGAGCGAGAACGTCGAGCGGCCTGAAGCGGTCGTCTTTTCCACCCATTGTCACGACGACCTCGGCATGGCCGTTGCCAACTCGCTGGCGGCGGTCCGCGGCGGCGCACGGCAGGTCGAATGCGCGATCAACGGGATCGGCGAACGCGCCGGCAATTGCGCGCTGGAAGAAGTCGTGATGGCGCTGCGGACCCGCGCGGATGCGTATGACGTCGCCACCAACCTCGACACGACCAAGATCGCCGCCGCGAGCCGCACGCTCTCGCAGATCACGAACACGCCGCCGCCCCGGAACAAGTCGGTAGTAGGAGCCAACGCCTTCGCCCACGAATCCGGAATCCACCAGCACGGCGTGCTCCAAAATCGCGAGACTTACGAGATCATGAAACCAGAGGACATCGGCCTTTCTCCGGAAGGCATCATTCTCGGCAAGCATAGCGGGCGCCACGCGCTCGCCGCCCGAGCGAAGTCCCTGGGCTATGTACTTGAGGGCGAGCGGCTGGACCGCGCCTTCACTCTGTTCAAGGAGGTCGCCGACGAAGTCGGTATCGTGGACTCCGCGCGGCTGATGGCGATCCTCTCTGAAGAGGCGGCCCACAAGCCGCAGGCGCTGTGGAAGCTTTCCAAGGTCGACATCCGTGCGCCCGTGTCCGCCAACGCGTGGCCGGTGGCGCGGATCGAGCTGGAGCATGGGGAACGCGGGCGAGTCACGGACGTCGCCAGCGCTCCGGGTGCGCTCGATGCGGCGTTCTCCGCCGTCAGCCAGGTGCTTGGCATCCCAGCCCGCGTCGACAGCGTGGAAATGCAATATCTCGCTGCCGACCCGGACGAGAAGACCGACGACGGTCAGGGTGCAAGCGTCCTCGTGGAAATCCACGTCGATGTTGACGGGGAAATCTACTCCGGCCGTGCTCGGGCAAGAGACATCTTGCCGTGCTGTGTGTCGGCGTACCTCGATGCACTGAGTAACGCCGAAACGGTTCGCCGGCTGCGCCATGACATTCCGCAGAAAGTCGAAGCTGCATGATCAATATCGTTGTTCTGCCCGGCGACGGGATCGGTCCGGAAGTCACGGCTGAGGCAGTAAAATGCCTCCAGCTGATGTCCGACGAACGCGATCTCGGCCTGCAGTTTCGGGAGCATGATTTCGGCGGGGTCGCCATCGACCGGCATGGCGAGCCGCTGCCGCAAGCGACTCTCGATGCGTGCCAGGGGTCGGATGCCGTGCTTCTCGGTGCTGTCGGCGGCGACAAGTGGGATGAGGCAAAGGTTCGTCCGGAGGCCGGCCTTCTGGCGATCCGCAAGGAGCTGGGCCTGTTCGCGAACCTTCGACCCGGCCGAGTCTATCGCGGGCTGGAGCACGCCTCACCGCTGCGTGCTGACATCAGCCAGGATGCTGACGTCCTGGTGGTGCGCGAGCTGACCGGCGGCATCTATTTCGGTAAGCGGGAGACCTCGTCCACGCACGCATCCGATCTTTGCAGCTATACCGTTGAGGAGATCGAGCGGATCGCGCACGTCGCGTTCCGTCATGCGCGGCATCGCAGGCGCAAGGTAACATCGGTGGACAAAGCCAATGTGCTGGCCACGTCCAAGCTGTGGCGACAGACGGTGACCCGGATTGCCCAGGATTACCCCGATGTTGAGCTCGACCACATGTACGTCGATGCCTGCGCCATGATGCTGGTCACCAATCCGCGTCGCTTCGATGTGATCCTGACGGAGAATCTGTTCGGGGACATTCTTTCCGACGAGCTGTCGGTGATCGGCGGATCGATCGGGTTGTTGGGTTCGGCGAGCGTTGGAAGCGATGGGCCTGGAATGTTCGAGCCTGTGCACGGATCCGCGCCGCAGATCGCTGGCCTCGACATCGCGAATCCTTCAGGCGCCATTTCGAGCGCTGCGCTGATGCTCGAGGAACTGGGACTGCCGGAATGCGCTACGATATTGAACGCGGCGCTCGAGCACACGCTTGCTGGTCGCGCGCGCACCGCCGACCTGGGCGGAAATGCTACCTGCTCCGAATTCGGAGAGCGGGTACGGGAGAATTTGCGAGTGCAGTTGGCGCGCAACGACGCCCACCTGGAGTTGCTCGCGACCAATCGGGGATGCTGCGGATAATGAGTCAACGCCCGCGTACAATGTATGAGAAAATCTGGGACGCTCACGTCGTCGAGCGCCGCCCCGACGGAACGTGCCTGATCTACATCGATCGTCACCTCGTCCATGAAGTCACCTCGCCGCAGGCCTTCGAAGGGTTGCGTGTCGCCGGCCGACGCGTGCGACGCCCCGACCTGGTGCTGGCTGTTGCCGACCACAACCTGCCGACTACCCCCCGCCTGAACGCCAACGGCGGACCGATCGTGATCGCCGATGCCGAAAGCGCGGAACAGCTCGCCGCCCTGGAAGCGAACGTCGACGAATTCGGCATTCGCTATTTCGAGTCGACTGCGCCCGAGCAGGGGATCGTCCATGTCGTCGGGCCGGAGCAGGGCTTCACCCTCCCCGGCACCACCGTGGTTTGTGGAGATAGCCATACTGCCTCGCATGGGGCGCTGGGCGCTCTCGCGTTCGGCATCGGCACCAGCGAGGTCGAGCATGTGCTGGCGACGCAGACTCTCCAACTGAAGCAGAGCAAGACACTGGAAATCCGCGTCGACGGCAAGCTCGGTTGCGGCGTTTCGCCCAAGGACCTGATCCTCGCGATCATCGGACGTATCGGTGCCGCCGGCGGCAACGGGCACGTCATCGAGTATCGCGGAAGCACATTCGAGACGATGAGCATCGAAGGGCGCCTGACGGTCGCGAACATGTCGATCGAAGCTGGCGCTCGCTCCGGCCTGTTCGCTCCGGACGAGAAGACGTTCGCTTACCTGAAGGGTCGCCCGTTGGCGCCTCAAGCCGAGGATTGGGATCGCGCTGTGGAGCGCTGGCGCTCGCTGGCAAGCGACGAGGGCGCGGAGTTCGATTGCTCGGTGATGCTCGATGCGAGCGACATCGCGCCGACGGTGACTTGGGGGACCAGCCCGGAGGACGTTGCTCCCATAACGGGCCAGGTGCCGGATCCCGAAAGCTTCAGTGATCACTCAAAGCGCGAGGCTGTGCAGAGTTCGCTGGAATATATGGGTCTTGAAGCTGGCCAGCGCCTTGAAGACGTTGAGATTGAACATATTTTTATCGGCAGCTGCACCAACAGTCGGATTGAGGATTTGCGCGCGGCTGCGCATGTACTCCGCGGCCGCAAGCGCAGCGACAGGATCAAGCAGGCCTTGGTCGTACCCGGATCGGGGCTGGTGAAACGGCAGGCAGAAGCAGAGGGGCTGGACCGCATTTTCATCGAGGCAGGCCTTGAGTGGCGTGAACCCGGTTGTTCGATGTGCCTGGCCATGAACCCGGACAAGGTTCCCGCCGGCGAGCGCTGCGCCTCGACATCGAACCGCAATTTCCGCGGCCGGCAGGGTCCGGGCGCTCGCACGCACCTGATGTCACCCGCAATGGCCGCCGCCGCTGCGGTGACCGGCAAACTGACGGACGTCCGTGAGCTGGTGAAAGATGATCTCGGGGAGATGGCAGCATGACCCCGTTCACCCGCATCGAAGGCCGCGCGTACCCGCTGGGCCTGAGCAACGTCGATACCGACCTCATCATCCCGGCGGCGCACCTGAAGGTAGTTCGGCGCGCTGGTTTGGGCCGGTACGCGTTCGGGACGCTCCGCCGTCAGCCGGGCAATATTTTCGACGACCCGCAGTTCGCGGGGGCGCCCATCCTGATAGCCGGCGCAAATTTCGGCTGTGGGTCCAGCCGCGAGCATGCCGCCTGGGCACTGGCCGACCTGGGTGTGCGCGCGGTGATCGCGCCAAGCTTTTCCGATATTTTCTCTGGCAACGCCTTCAAGAATGGCATCGCGGCCGTGGTGCTGGAGGAAAGCGCGGTCCAGCGCCTGCTGGAAGCCGCAAAACTGGGGGACACCCTCTCGGTCGATCTTGAGGAGATGCAGGTCGTCACCAACTCCGGCGACTGCTTTGGCTTTGATATGGATCCATTCAGGCGCGAATGCCTATTGGGTGGACTCGACGAAATCGGGCTTACGCTCGCCAGCGAAGCCGCCATTACAAGCTATGAATTGAGGACGGGAATATGACGACCCCGCCCGTGAAACAGGGCCTCTACGATCCGGCAAACGAGCGCGACAGCTGCGGCATGGGCTTTGTTGTCCATGTGAAGAACCAGCGGTCGAACGCCCTCATCCAGCAGGGCCTGCAGATCCTCATCAACCTCGATCACCGCGGAGCGCGTGGGGCCGACCCGAAGCTGGGAGATGGCTGCGGCTGCCTGATCCAGATTCCCGACGCTTTATTCCGCGCTTGGGCGGAAGAGCAAAGGGTCACCTTGCCCGCCCCCGGCGATTATGCCGTGGCGATGTGCTTCCTTCCGCAGGACGAGGAAGCGCGCGAAGTCGCGAAGGAGCGATTCGAGCGATTCGTCCGGATCGAAGGCCAACTGCTGGTCGGCTGGCGCGACGTTCCGACTGATCCCGAAGGATTGGCGGACGCCGCCATCAAGCAGATGCCGGTGGTTGCTCAGGCGATCGTCGCACGCGGTCCCAACGTGAAGGATCAGGATGCCTTCGAGCGCAAGCTTCTGGCAATTCGCAAGCAAACCCAGAACCCGCTGGCCGAGTTGGCCGAAAAGAAGGATCTGCCGGGCCTTACCGCATTCTACATCCCATCCTTCTCGAGTCGAACGCTCGTCTACAAAGGCATGGTGCTCTCGGATCAGCTCGGTACCTTCTACAAGGACCTCAGTAATTCCCTGGTCACCTCAGCGCTGGTGATGGTTCACCAGCGGTTCTCGACCAACACCTTCCCGAGTTGGAAGCTCGCGCACCCCTACCGATTCATCTGCCATAACGGCGAGATCAACACCGTTCGCGGCAACGTGAACTGGATGAACGCGCGCCGGCGCACACTGGAATCGCCCTTGCTCGGCGCCGATCTCGACAAGATGTGGCCGCTTATTCCGCACGGCCAGTCGGACACCGCCTCGCTCGATAATGCTCTCGAACTGCTGATCGCCGGCGGGTATCCGCTCGCGCACGCGATGATGCTTTTGGTGCCGGAAGCCTGGGCAGGCAACGCGCAGATGGATCCGAAGCGCCGCGCATTTTACGAATATTATGCGGCGCTGATGGAGCCTTGGGATGGCCCGGCGGCGATCGCTTTCACTGACGGAAGGCAGATCGGAGCGACGCTCGACCGCAACGGTCTCCGCCCTGCCCGCTTCTGTGTCACCGACGATGATCTGGTGATCATGGCCTCGGAATCGGGAGTTCTCCCGATCCCGGAGGAAAAGATCGTCCGCAAGTGGCGGCTACAGCCGGGCAAGATGCTGCTGATCGATCTGCAGCAAGGCCGGATCGTCGACGACGCCGAGGTTAAATCGACATTGGCCGAGGCCGCGCCTTATGGCGACTGGCTGCGCGACACGCAGTTCAATCTCAAGGATCTACCGGCCGCTGCCGAGCCGAAGACGGTCGCAGAGGATGAGCTTCGTCCGCTGCAGAAGGCGTTCGGCTATACCGAGGAGGATCTGAAATACTTTCTCGCGCCGATGGCCGAGGGTGGAGACGACCCGATCGGTTCGATGGGCACCGACACGCCGGTAGCGGTTCTTTCGGACAAGCCGCGGCTGCTCTACGATTACTTCAAGCAGAACTTTGCTCAGGTGACGAATCCGCCGATCGACCCGATCCGGGAGAGCCTGGTCATGAGCCTGGTATCGATGATCGGACCGAGGCCGAACTTGCTCGGGCACCATGCCGGCACGCACAAGCGGCTCGAGGTTTCGCAGCCGATCCTCTCGAACCAGGACCTGGAGAAGATCCGCTCGATCGAGGAAACGCTCGACGGCGCGTTCAAGACTGTCACCCTCGATGCGACGTGGCCGAAGGGCGGGGACGCACAGGCGCTCGAAGCGGCTATCAAGCGGCTGTGCTGGGAAGCTACCGAAGCCGTACTCGCCGACGTCAACGTACTGATCGTTTCGGACCGTGGCACCTCCGATAGCCGCATTGCCATTCCGATGGCCCTCGCCACCGGAGCAGTTCACCACCACCTGATCCGTCAGGGCCTCAGAATGCAGACCGGGCTTGTGGTCGAAACTGGCGAGGCGCGCGAGGTGCACCACATGTGTGTGCTTGCAGGGTACGGCGCTGAGGCGATCAACCCCTGGCTGGCGTTCGACACTATCGGAGCGCTGGCTGGGAATGATCCAGCGCGCGCGGAAGCGGCGAAGGAGAAGTACGTCAAGGCGCTCGGCAAGGGCATCCTCAAGGTGATGTCCAAAATGGGCATCTCAACTTACCAATCTTATTGCGGGGCGCAGATCTTCGATTCCATCGGGCTCGGAGAGAAGCTGGTCGAGACCTACTTCACTGGTACGTCGGTGACGATCGATGGTGTCGGCCTGCCGGAGATCGCCGAGGAAAGCGCCCGACGGCATCGCTCGGCCTTTGCTCCCGTGTCCAACCTGCTCGACAGCGGCGGAATGTGGGCGCAGCGCGTCACCGGAGAGGCGCACGCGTGGACGTTCGACAGCATCGCCAACCTTCAGCATGCGGTACGTGGGGCGATCCCAGAGAAGTACCGCGCGTTCGCCCAGGAGATCAACGAGCAGAGCAGGCGCAAGCTGACCCTTCGTGGGATGCTGGAATTCCGGCCAGCCGCTGAACCGATCAGTCTCGACGAAGTTGAACCGGCGAGCGCCATCGTGAAGCGCTTCGTCACCGGAGCAATGAGCTTTGGCTCGATCAGTCGCGAAGCGCACACGACACTGGCAATCGCGATGAACCGTATCGGCGGGAAATCGAATACTGGCGAAGGCGGAGAAGAGCCAGATCGGTTCAGGGCGCTGTCCAACGGCGACCTGATGCGCTCAGCGATCAAGCAGGTCGCCTCCGGCCGCTTCGGAGTCACCGCCGAATATCTGATCAATTCCGACGAGATCCAGATCAAGATCGCACAGGGCGCCAAGCCTGGCGAAGGCGGTCAGCTGCCAGGTTACAAAGTCGATCGCAACATCGCCGCTGTCCGCCACTCCACGCCGGGTGTCGGCCTGATTTCGCCGCCGCCGCACCACGACATCTACTCGATCGAGGATCTTGCGCAGCTCATCTTCGATCTTCGCCACGTGAATCCGTCAGCGCGGATATCAGTGAAGCTCGTTTCCGAGACAGGCGTCGGGACTGTCGCGGCAGGCGTCGCCAAATGTACCGCCGATCACATCACGATCTCCGGCTACGAGGGGGGGACCGGCGCGTCTCCGCTGACATCGCTGCTCCATGCAGGACTGCCGTGGGAAATCGGACTCGCCGAGACCCAGCAGACGCTGGTGCTGAACGACCTTCGCGGCCGCGTAACGCTTCAGGCTGACGGCGGCCTGCGGACCGGCCGCGACGTTGCAATCGCGGCAATCCTCGGCGCCGACGAATTCGGCTTCGCGACCGCACCGCTAATCGCTGCCGGCTGCATCATGATGCGCAAGTGTCACCTCAACACCTGCCCGGTCGGAATCGCCACCCAGGATCCGGTGCTTCGAGCGCGTTTCACCGGCACTCCGGAACATGTGATCAACTACTTCTTCTTCGTCGCCGAAGAACTGCGCGAGATCATGGCCTCGCTCGGGGTGCGAACGCTCGATGACATGATCGGGCATGTCGAACTCCTGCGCTTCGTCGATCCGGCCGATCATTGGAAAGCGAAAGGCGTCGATCTCGAGAAGCTGCTTTACCAACCAAAGCGGGACGGGCCACGCTGCTCGGAAAACTGGCCGCGCCGCGAAGTGACGGCACCGATCGACGACCAACTGATCGCTCTCGTGGAGCAGGGGCCAGCTTTCGTTGAGGGACCAATCGGCAATGTCGATCGTGCGGTCGGGGCTCGCCTTTCGGGCGAGATCGCCAAGCGCTACGGCCACGCCGGTCTTCCTGACGGAACGCTCAAAGCGACGCTCACCGGCACCGCGGGCCAGAGCTTCGGTGCCTTCCTTTCGCGGGGAGTTACGCTCGAACTGGTCGGGGACGCGAACGACTATGCCGGCAAGGGCCTCGCAGGAGGGACGCTGATTGCGCGGCCGCCTGAAGACGCACCGCGCGACGCCGGTGAGAACATCATCATCGGCAACACCTGCCTCTACGGCGCGATCGCAGGCGAAGCCTATTTCTCGGGCGTCGCCGGTGAGCGTTTCGCCGTCCGCAATTCCGGAGCGATCGCGGTAGTCGAAGGCGCTGGCGATCACTGCTGCGAATATATGACTGGCGGAACGATCGTGGTTTTGGGGCAAGTCGGGCGCAACTTCGCGGCTGGAATGTCGGGTGGTGTCGCCTACGTCTGGGATCCGGATGGACAGCTGGACACGTCCGTGAGCAGCGGCGCGGCTGTTGCTCTCGATCCGGTCGAAGATGATGGCGACCTGCAGGCACTCGTTCAGCGGCATTTCGAGCTGACGGGAAGCAAGCGGGCCGAGGCGCTGCTCGCGGATTGGAGAACCGCTCGCAAGCAGTTCGTCCTGGTGATGCCGCATGAATACCGGCGAGCGCTTGCCGAGCTGGAAGCCGAAGGCACGGCGATCGCTGCCGAGTGATGGAAAAGTAGATGACCAACCCGACGGGATTTCTGACCATCGATCGCCGCGACCGAACCTACCGGCCGGTTCGCGACCGCGTGAACGACTGGAGCGACGTGGTCGCTCCCCTCCCCGACGCAGAAGTGCGGCGGCAGGCAGAGCGCTGCATGGATTGCGGCGTACCCTTCTGTCACACCGGTTGCCCGGTGAATAACCTGATCCCGGAGTGGAACGACCTCGTTTCACGCGATGATTGGCGCAACGCGCTCGACCGGCTGCACAAGACCAATAACTTCCCCGAGTTCACCGGCCGCGTCTGCCCCGCGCCTTGTGAAGCCGCGTGCACGCTGAACATCGACGACAACCCGGTGACGATCAAAACGGTTGAGTGCGAGATCATCGATCGTGGTTTCGCCGAAGGCTGGGTCAAGCCACGGATGGCGCAGCACGGTACAGGCAAACGAATCGCCGTCGTCGGTTCGGGACCGGCGGGCCTCGCCTGCGCCCAGCAGCTGGCGCGGATGGGCCATGCGCCGACAGTCTTCGAGAAAGCCGACCGAATTGGCGGTCTGCTCCGCTACGGGATCCCAGATTTCAAGCTCGACAAGAGCCTGATTGATCGCCGGATCGCGCAGATGGAAGCCGAAGGCGTGATCTTCCGGCCCAACATGCACGTCGGGGTCGATGTCTCAATAGACCGAATCCTCGACGACTATCATATGGTGGTGCTCGCGGGAGGGGCCGAGCAGCCGCGCGACCTGCCTGTGCAGGGGCGTGAACTCGGCGGAATCCATTTCGCGATGGAGTATCTCGGACAATCGAACCGGCGTGTTGCGGGCGTTCCAGAGCAAGGCGAGCCGATCCTCGCCACCGGAAAGCATGTGATCGTGATCGGTGGCGGCGACACCGGCTCCGACTGCATCGGCACCGCAAATCGCCAGGGCGCAGCCTCGGTCACCCAGCTCGAAATCATGCCGCAGCCTCCGATGCGCGAGAACAAGGCGCTGAGCTGGCCGCTGTGGCCGCTGAAGCTGCGAACCTCGTCGTCGCATGAGGAAGGCGTGGAGCGCGAGTTCGCGGTTCTATCTACCGAGTTCGCCGGTAAGGATGGACAAGTGACGGCGCTCAAATGCGCGCGCGCTGAGTTCGTCGATGGACCAGATGGCCGCAAGGTGATCCAGCCCGTGGCCGGAAGCGAATTCGAGTTGAAAGCGGATCTGGTGCTGTTCGCGATGGGCTTCACCGGCCCGCGGCAGGATGGAGCGGTCGCAAGCGCCGCGGTCGATCTGACGCCGCAGGGCAACGTGAAGGCCGCGACCGACACCTACCGCACGTCACGCGACCGCGTCTTCGCCTGCGGAGACATGCGGCGGGGCCAGAGCCTCGTCGTCTGGGCGATCCGCGAAGGCCGCGAATGTGCCGCAGCGGTTAATTCATGGCTGGAAGCCGAAGCGAAGCAGCCGGAAGCAGCGCTGGTCCGGTAACCTTAGACGCCCGGCACCGGGTAAGCGGTGGTATATTTAACCCGCTCCATTGCGAAACGGGAGGTGACGTTCTTGAGCGGCACCCTGGCGATCAGGCTCTGATAGAAATCGTCGTAGGCAGCCATGTTCGCGACGCTGATCCTGAGCAGGTAATCGACATCGCCCGCCATCCGGTAGACTTCCATCACCTCCGGCATCCCGGAGAGCACATCGGCAAAACCATCCATCCATTCTTTCGAATGATCCGGACTTTGCACCTCCACGAACACGGTGAAATCAAGACCGAGCGCCTGCGGATCGACCAGCGCCACGCGCTTTTGAATAACCCCGGATTCCTCGAGCTTCTGGATCCGCCGCCAGCATGGAGTTTGCGATAGGTTCACCCGCTGCGCCACTTCGGCCACTGCGAGCGACGCGTCCTCCTGAACGATCGCGAGGATTTTCCGGTCGGTCGAGTCCATCCCAAAGCTCCGTCTGAAATTGGAAGTTTATTGCTCAAATTCGATGATGCTTTGCAACATCCATGTTATCTTCCGCGCACGTGTTGATCCTTAAGCACTCACTGCATAGCTGCCCCCCTCGTATAGCGTAGGGATGTCCTGTTTTCGGCACCCCCGATCTGAGCCAGCTTAGAAGAATTTTCCAAGGATCGCAAAATGGCGGATGCAGACGGACCGTTCCATTACCGCACCGGCGCTCCGCTTCACGTCGTCCCGACGCTAGAGCAGATCGGAGGCGAGTCCCTCATCGACCGGCTGCGGTCGGGTATGGCCGCAATCAAGGGCCGAATCGTCTTCACCAACAGCTTCGGCATTGAGGGCCAGCTGCTGGCACATCACATCTTCACTGAGAAGCTCCCGATCGAGGTCGTGACTCTCGATACCGGACGGCTTTTCCCGGAGACCTACAAGCTGTGGCAGGAAACCGAGGAGCGCTACGGCGTCCGCATCCGGCCAATCTATCCGGATGCCCCAGCTCTCTCGGCACTTGTCGCAGACCAGGGCATCAACGGTTTCTATTATTCGGAAGAGGCACGCCAAGCCTGCTGCGACGTTCGCAAGGTGCAGCCGCTCGACCGAGCGCTTGAGGGCGCTTCCGCCTGGCTCAGCGGGCTTCGAGCCGACCAGTCGCGGCACCGTGCGTCGGTGAAGCTGGCCAGCTGGGATTCGAAGCGCAGCCTTATCAAGTTCGCGCCGCTGTTCGACTGGAGCCGCGACGAGATCGTCGCCGAATGCGAGAAACTTGGCGTTCCGGTCAACGAGCTTCACAGCCAGGGCTATCCCTCGATCGGCTGCCAGCCATGCACGCGGGCCATCGCCGCTGGCGAAGATGAGCGCGCCGGCCGCTGGTGGTGGGAAAGCGATCAGACCAAGGAATGCGGACTGCACATGGGAGCGGACGGACGTCTCCTCAGGACGAAGGCCGCATGAGCGAGCGGAAACCGCAAGAAACTTCGGTGCGGATCGCGCCGCTTCCCAACCTGCCGCTGTTCCACAAGCTGGCGGGCCGGAAAGCGGTTGTGGTTGGCAGTTCCCGTGGCGCTGACTGGAAAGCGGAGCTGCTGGCCGCAGCGGGTGCCGATGTTGTCCGGCTGACCACCGGCTGGGACGCGAATGACCTCACCGGTGCGGTGATCGCGGTCGCCGACCTGGCCAATCGCGAGGAGGCGCTGCGCTTCGTAGACGACGCGCATGCGGCTGGCGCCGTGGTCAACGTCATCGACCAAACGGATCTGTGCGATGTCCAGTTCGGGACGATCGTCAACCGTTCGCCGGTGGTGATCGGAATCTCGACGGACGGCGCGGCTCCAATGCTCGGCCAGTCAATCCGGACACGGATCGAAAGCCTCCTCCCGCTTGGCCTGTCCCGCTGGGCGGAAGCGGCCAAGGAGTGGCGCCTTCGTCTGAAAGAGCGGGTATCCGGCTTCGGTGAACGCCGGAGCTTTTGGGAACATTTTGTCGTCGCCGCCTGGAACACACCGGATCGTATTCCTACCAACGCCGATTTTGACGCGCTGATCAAAGCGGCTCCGCGGGGAAAAGGCCGTGTGACGCTTGTGGGCGCTGGTCCAGGCGACCCTGAGCTCCTGACACTGAAAGCGGTGCGCGCCCTTCAGAGCGCGACCGTTATTCTCTACGACGATCTCGTCGGTCCGGAAGTGCTCGAGCTCGCGCGTCGCGAGGCAAAGCGCATCGCCGTGGGCAAATCGGGCAAAGGCCCGTCATGCAAGCAGTCGGAAATCAACGAGCGCATTGTTGAGCTAGCACTCGCGGGTGAGAACGTCGTTCGACTGAAGGGCGGAGATCCGCTGATCTTCGGACGAGCGACCGAGGAGATCGTCGCCTGCAAGGCCGCGGGGGTCGAGGTTTCACTGATCCCCGGAATTTCGGCAGCCCAGGGTGCCGCCGCGTCACTTCTTCTTTCCCTGACAGAGCGAAAGCAATCGCGCCGAGTCCAGTTCGTCACCGGCCACGGTGCCGATGGCAGGCTTCCGCGCGACATCGACTGGAGCACCGTTGCCGATCCAAGAGCAACGACCGTACTGTACATGGGCCGACGAACGCTCGCCGATTTCGTACGAAAGGCACTTGCCGCTGGGCTCGACTCGCAAACGCCTGCAATAGCTGTTGCTTCGGCGACGCTGCCCGAGCAAATGCAGATCGGCGGCCGCATCGCCGACATCGCAGAACGTGCCGCTGAACTGCCGGAAAATGCGCCCGCAATCATCATCATCGGCTGGATCGGCCGCGAGTTGGCCGGCAAGTCGAATGTCCTTCCATTCAAGAAAGCTGTATCATGAATGCCCGTCCTGAATTCGCGCCGCTGATTGCGGGCGACGACGGCTCGCTAACGCCGGAGCAGTGGGCGCACGTCGAAGCCCTGGGACTGAGCGTCTCGGCTGAGCAGGCGCGCTGGATCAGCGGTTACTTCGCCGGTCTGGATGCAGGTCTCGCACGCCTTGGCGGCGCGGCGCCCGCAGCCGCACCGCAGGGCCGAACATTGACCATCCTTTACGGCACCGAGACAGGCAATGGCCGTTCGCTTGCCAAGGACTTCGCCGAATCTGCAGCCAGGCACGGTCTCACCCCCAGGGTCGCCGACATGGCGGATTACAAAGTGCGCAGCCTCAAGGACGAGCAGGACCTGCTGATCATCGTCAGCACTCACGGTGAAGGCGATCCGCCGGAGTCTGCTCGTGCTTTCTTCGAGTTCGTCGAAGGCCCGCGCGCGCCGAAGCTCGCCGGAATTCGTTACTCGGTATTGGCGCTTGGCGATTCAACCTACGAATTTTATTGCGAAGGCGGCAAACGGCTCGATCGGCGTTTCCATGAGCTTGGTGCAGAGCGGCTGAACGACCGCGTCGATTGCGATGTCGACTATGAGGAGCCGGCCGCCGGCTGGTCCGAAGCAGTGGTCGAAAAATTGGCCGCCGATGTGGAAGCCGCGCCTGCTCGCGTTGTTTCGCTGCGCTCTGTTTCGAACGCAGCGCCCGTGCACGACAAGCGCAATCCGTTTGCCGCGACCGTGCTTGAGAACATTGCGATCGTCAGCCGCCATTCGAGCAAGGAAACGCGGCACGTCGAGCTGGACATTTCAGGGTCGGGGCTGAGCTACAAGCCGGGCGATGCGCTTGGCTTTGTTCCGAACAATGATCCTGCGGTGGTCGAGCAGCTGCTGGAAGCTTCGGGATTGGGTGGCGATTCCGATGTAACGGTAAAGAACGAGACCCTGACGCTTTCAGACGCTCTTGGGTCGAAGTTCGAAATCACTATCGGCAGCCCGCGTTTTATCGAACAATGGGCGAAGCTGAGCGAGGCCGCAGAGCTTCAGACGCTTGTAACCGCGGATGCCGCCGAGCGTGTCCGCTATCTCGAACAAAATCACATCGCCGACATCGTCCGCCGTTTCCCGGTGGCGGGAATCGATGCCGAGGCGCTGCTCGCCGGACTTCGCCCGCTACAGCCGCGACTCTACTCGATCGCATCGAGCCAGGCCGCTGTCGACGAAGAGGCGCACCTGACCGTCGCTCCGGTGCGGTACGATCTGCACGGCAGTGCGCGTGGAGGCGTGGCTTCGACCCAGATCGCCGATCGCCTGGCCATGGGCGATACGGTCCCCGTCTACATTCAGGAAAATCCGCACTTCCGGCTTGCGGGCGACGACGTTCCGATCATCATGGTCGGCCCGGGTACTGGAGTTGCGCCCTTCCGCGCCTTCCTTCAGGAGCGGGAGGCGCGGGCCGCTGCCGGTGGCTCATGGCTGTTCTTCGGAGAGCGCAACCGCCGCAGCGACTTCCTCTACCAGATCGAATGGCAGCAGTGGCTGAAGGATGGCGTGCTGAGCCGCCTCGACGTTGCTTTCTCCCGCGATACCGATGAGAAAGTCTACGTCCAGCACCGAATGCTCGAGCAGTCGCGCGAACTGTATGCCTGGCTTGAAGACGGCGCCCATTTCTATGTTTGCGGCGACGAGAAGGCGATGTCGCGCGATGTGCACGAAGCACTTCTCCAAATCATCCAGAACGAGGGCGGCCATTCGCGTGAAGGCGCCGAGGAATATGTCCGGCGTCTTTCGACAGAGCATCGCTACCAAAAAGACGTGTACTGAGTATTCAAATGGTCGACCGCAGCACGGACATCTCACAGCCGCTCGATCGGCTGTCTCCTGACGAGACGCTGAAAGCCTCCAGCCAATATCTGCGCGGAAACATCGCGCTGGACCTCATTGATCGGATCACCGGCAGCGTGACCTTCGAGAGCAACAAGCTCATGAAGTTTCATGGCATTTATCAGCAGGACGATCGCGACATCCGCGACGAGCGGCGCAAGCAGAAGCTCGAACCGGCATACACCTTCATGGTCCGGGTGCGACTGCCCGGCGGCGTCTGCACGACCGAGCAGTGGCTGAAGATCGACGAGCTGGCGCAGCAGCACGGCGGCAACACCATACGCCTGACCACTCGTCAGACCTTTCAGTTTCACTGGGTGGTCAAGGAAGACATTCGCCCGACGATCCAGGGGCTGCACGACGTATTGCTCGACACTGTAGCGGCCTGCGGCGACGATTCACGCGGGGTGATGGCGACCTCCGATCCCGCGGATTCCGAGGTTCATGCCGAGATCGCGGCGCTCGCCAAGCAGGTCAGCGATCACGTGATCCCCAAGACCCGCGCCTACCATGAGATCTGGTATGGCAAGGAACGGGTCGCGACTTCCGAGCCCGAAGAGCCTTTCTACGGGCCCACCTATATGCCGCGGAAGTTCAAGATCGCCTTCGCGGTGCCGCCGTCGAACGATCTCGACATCTACACACAGGATCTGGGCTTCATTGCGATTGCCGGGCCGGATGGCATCGAAGGCTTCAATGTCGCCATTGGTGGCGGGATGGGTCGCACGGATGGTGATCCGAATACGTACCCGCGTTTGGCGGACGTGATCGGCTTCCTTCCAAAAGATCGGGTGATCGAGTGCGCCGACGCGGTGATGAGCGTTCAGCGCGACTACGGAAACCGCGCCGAACGTCTGCGCGCCCGCTTCAAATATACCATCGACGATAAGGGGCTCGATTGGGTCAAGGCCGAAATCGAACGTCGAATGGGTGAGTCATTCGAACCGGCGCGGCCGTTCGAATTCACCTCTAACGGCGACAGCTTCGGCTGGCGGCAGACCGATTGCGGCGATTTCAACTACACTCTGTTCATTCAGAACGGCCGCGTCTCCGATTTTCCGGGCCGTTCGATCTTGAGCGGCATCCGAGCGATCGCTAACGTGCACAAGGGCAAATTCCGGCTGACTCCCAATCAGAATCTGATCATCGCCGGCGTCGCTCCAGAAGACCGGCCGCAGATCGAGGCGCTTCTCGCCAACCACGGCTTGGACGAAAACAACAGCGGCAGTGGGTTACGGCTGAATTCCATCGCCTGCGTCGCCTTCCCGACCTGCCCGCTCGCCATGGCCGAAGCGGAGCGTTACCTGCCCAGCCTCGTCACCAAGATAGACGCGATCCTTGCCGACAACGGTCTGAGCGACGAGCCCATCACGATCCGGATGAGCGGATGCCCCAACGGCTGCTCGCGTCCCTATGTTGCTGAAATTGCGTTCACCGGGCGCGCGCCGGGCAAGTACAATCTCTGGCTTGGCGGCGGCTTCCACGGCGAGCGGCTCGCCTACCTCGCGGCCGAAAACATCGGAGAGGACCGGATCCTGGAAATCCTGTCCGAAAAGCTCTCGGCCTACGCGAAGGAGCGGCGGCCCGGCGAACGGTTCGGCGACTTCATCACGCGCTCGCGCGAACTGGTTCCCGCCTAATAGTCGCGGCTTTCATTTCGGCCACGAACGCCCGGACCGCATCGGCCCCTTTTTCGTTAGCCAACTTCACGATCGCGGAGCCGGAGATCACCCCGGCAGCACCGCTCGCGAGCGCCTGTCGAACCTGATTGGGAGTCGAGATTCCGAAACCGAGCACCGGCGGCGGTGCGTTGAGAGCTTTGAGCTGCGACAGGAGCGTGTCGTGCTCAAGCGCCAGATCCGCGCGAACGCCGGTCACACCGGCGCGAGCCACGCAATAGGTGTAGCCCGAACATAGCCGAGCGATTTTGGTCAGCGTCTGCCCCGGCGTATTCGGGGCAGCGATCATGATCAGGTCGAGGCCGGCTTTGCGCGCACTCTCAGCGAAGGGCTCTGCCTCGATCGAGGGCACATCGGCGACGAGGATGCTGTCGACTCCTGCTTCAGCGACATCAGCACAGAATTTTTGACGGCCTCGCGCGGTGAGCAGGTTCGCGTAGGTGAGGATTCCGACCGGCACGTCGGCGTGACGGCTTCGGAAGTCGCGCAGAAGCTGAAAGCAGTCATCGACCCTCGTTCCACCCTGAAGCGCCCTTACCGCCGCCTCCTGAATCACTGGCCCATCGGCGACGGGATCGGAAAAGGGAATGCCGACCTCGATCATGTCGGCACCGCCATCGATGAGCGCATCAAGCAGCTTCGCGCTTCTTTCCAAATCCGGATCGCCAAGCATCAGGAAAGCACCGAAGGCGCCCTCGCCTCTCTCGCGAAGTCGCCTAAACATAGCGGCGTAGCGCGTCAAATTTTGTCTCCAAGCAAGGCTTGTGCTTGCACAACATCCTTGTCGCCGCGCCCGGAAAGGCCGACCACCAGCACCAATTCCTTCTCCGCCGTCTCAGCCATCTTTAGGGCTTGCGCGAACGCATGGCTCGATTCGAACGCCGGAATGATGCCCTCTTTTCGCGCTAGCCGGGTGAAAGCATTCAGCGCCTCGTCGTCGGTAGCGCCGACATAATCGGCGCGCCCAATATCCTTCAGATGCACATGCTCCGGACCCACCGCGGGATAATCGAGGCCCGCAGAGACGGACCAGGTATCGTCCACCTGCCCATCCGAATCCTGGAGCACGAAAGTTTCGGCGCCATGCAGGATTCCGTGCGTGCCACGCTGAATTGTCGCGCCATGCTGCTGTCCGTCGAGCCCTTTTCCGGCCGCTTCGACGCCGATCAGCGCAACGCCCTCATCAGGCACGAAATCGGCGAATAACCCTATGGCATTCGATCCGCCGCCCACACAGGCGATCACCGCATCCGGCAACCGTCCCTCCACTTCAAGCACCTGAGCTCGCGCCTCTCGGCCAATCACTCGCTGGAACTGCCGAACCATCGTCGGGAAGGGGTGCGGGCCGGCAGCGGTGCCGAGCAGATAGTGCGTGTCCTTGAAGCTTGCCGTCCAGTCCCGCAGCGCCTCGTTGATCGCGTCCTTGAGAGTGCGGCCGCCGCTTTCGACCGGCACAACTTCTGCACCCATCAACTGCATCCGGAAGACATTGAGCTTCTGCCGTTCGACATCCTCGGCGCCCATGTAGATCCGGGTGGGGAGGCTGAAAAGCGCGCCTACGATTGCGGTCGCGACACCGTGCTGCCCTGCCCCGGTTTCGGCAATCAACCGAGTCTTGCCCATGCGCTTGGCGAGCAAAGCCTGCCCAAGGACCTGGTTTGTCTTGTGCGCGCCGCCGTGAAGCAGGTCCTCGCGCTTGAGGTAAATCCGCGCGTTTTCGGTGCTCAGATTGCGGCACAAGGTCAGAGGGGTTGGTCTTCCCGCGTACGTGGCAAGGAGTTCGTTCAGTTCAGCCTGAAACTCCGGATCCTGCTCCGCTTCGAGGAAAGCACCCTCAAGTTGCTCGAGCGCCGGCACCAAAATCTCGGGAACGAAGCAGCCGCCGAAGCGGCCGAAGCGGCCATCCATCAGCATTGTTCAGTCCTCCGATCGGGTATTCGGAGCGAGTCGAACAGCGCCCTTACCTTTTGCGCATCCTTTACGCCTGGCGTCGCTTCCACACCCGAGCTCACATCAATGCCATAGGCCCCAACGCGCTGTGCTTCGCGTGCATTCACAGGATTTATTCCGCCGGCGAGGAATGCGCTCGGCAGATGCGGCCGACCGGCAACCACGCTCCAGTCGAAGGCGTGGCCGGTCCCACCGCTGCTGCCATTGGCTTTGGTATCGTAAAGGATACGATCAACGCCCTCGCGCTCCGGCTCAGCTTCGTCGCTGACTGCACAAGCGGCCCAAAGTTCACGTGCCGCACCTTGAAAATCCGCTACTCTCTCGCTCCCGTGAAGCTGCACCACATCGAGCCCAAGCAGACCGGCGGTGGCCGCAACGCACTCCGGCTCCTGATCCTGAAAAACACCCACCACCTTCATACCCTTGGCTCGCGCGACCTCGGCGATCTCATCGGCTTCATCGCCAACCTTGCGCGGGCTCCGCTCGGCGAAGATCATTCCGATGTGGGTCGCGCCGGCATCCGCCGCGAGCACCGCATCTTCCGGCGTGGTCACTCCACAGACCTTCACACGTCCGTATACAAGCGCCCGGGCGGCTTCGGCGACGTCGCCCGACGCCATCAACGACGAGCCGACAAGGAAGGCGTCCGCCTTAGGGGCAAGCCGTTCGATGTCGCTTCGCTCGCGAACGCCCGATTCGCTGACCAGAATTCTATCGTCCGGGACCAGCGGGGCGAGCCGTTCGGTGACCGCAAGGTCAGTCTTCAGGGTTTTGAGATCGCGATTATTGATGCCGACCAACTCCGCTCCGAGAGCCAGAGCGCGTTGCAGTTCTGCTTCGTCATGGACCTCGACAAGCACGTCCATCGCCAGCCGCCGTGCTTCGGCCATGATTGATTGAATGTCTTCAATCGGCAGTGCAGCCACAATCGCCAACACCGCGTCCGCGCCATGCGCGCGCGCTTCCGTCACCTGGCGCGGATCGACGACGAAATCCTTTGCGAGGATCGGACCGTCGAATAGCGAACGCACGGTCCGCAAATCCTCCAGCGAACCGTTGAAGTACGGCGCATCGGTGAGAACGCTGATCGCATCGGCAACCGGCGCATAGGCGCGCACAGCGTCCGGCACCGCGACTTTGCTCGCATGGCCCGATGGCGAAGCCTTCTTCACCTCCATGATGAACCTCGCGCCCTGTTGGGACAGTGCGGTCTTGAGGCTGCGCCTCGTCGGCTCCGGATCGAAGCTGGCGCCATTCAACCGCGCGGCGACGTCACCGCGCTTGCGGGCGATGATCTCGCCGAGAACACCTTCAACCATTGCTCGCCTCAACGAACGAATCTAGCACTTCCCCCGCGCGTCCGGAGAGGAGCGCATCGCGTGCAAGATCGGCCCCCTCCCGAAGCGTTTCACTTTCGCCTGCAGTCCAGAGCAGCGCCGCCGCGTTCAAGATAGTTATATCCTGCTCGGCACGATTTCCGGAGCCATCCAGCAAAGCCCTAAATCGCGCCGCATTCTCCTCCACATCCGCACCTGTGATCCCGGTGAGCGGCGCCCGCTCAAGGCCAGCATCCTCAGGTGCGATCGCAATTTCAGTGATATGGCCATTTGACAGCCGAATCGCGCGCGTTTCGGCATGAAGCGCGACCTCGTCGAGGCCCGAACCGTGCACCACAAGCGCCTCCTTTACGCCCACGGCGTCAAGGGTCTGAGCGATCCGGCGGAGCATTTTCGGATCGGCAACCCCCAGCAGCTGCACCGGCGGCCGCGCCGGATTGATGCAGGGACCGAGCAAATTCATAACGGTTCGGATTTGCAGCTGCCGCCGCACGAGCGCCGCGTGTTTCATGCCTGGGTGGCAGGCGGGTGCGAACAGGAAGCAAAAGCCAGTTTCATCAAGTACACGGCGGGCGTGCTCGGGATCCAATTCGATTTTCGCGCCGAGCGCCTCCAGCACATCCGCCGAGCCGCATTTCGAGCTGATGCTGCGGTTTCCGTGCTTCGCCACCGGCAAGCCCGCGGCCGCTGCAACAAAGGCAACGGCGGTCGACACATTGATCAACCCCGATCCGTCGCCTCCGGTCCCACAGCAATCGGCAAAAAGGTAATTGGGCCGTTTGAACGGTTTCGCCGCCGCGAACAAGCCGCGCGCGGCGCCGATCATCTCCTCGGCGGTTTCGCCCTTCATCCTTAGCGCGACCAGCATCCCGGCCGTTTCCGCGGGTTCGAGGCGGCCGAGCACCAGCCGCTCAAACAGGTGTTCGGCGTCTTCTGGAGACAAGTCCTCGCCGCTTAACAGCCGCGGCAGCGGGTTCGGTACAGGTCCGGCATCCTCGACAGGGCGTCGCACCGGCTCCTCGGCTTCGATTAAATGTTTCAATTCACATCCTCGGACAAAGAAAAGCCCGCCATTGGGCGGGCCGATGGTTGGTTGGGAGATTCGGTTACGAGCTCACCAGCCGCGCCATCGCGCCGCGAGAATCGACCCACGCCACCAGCCGCCGAAGATGCGAATGTTCGCCACGCCCGGTCGAATCGCGTTTGGGATACATTTTGTCAAGCGGCGGATTGACGGCCATGCGGCTGCCCTGATACCTGTGCACCCGTAATGACGACAACCGTTCGCACTGCTGGTTTTTGGTGGCGCTGGTCTCCAGCCCTTGCCGCGGCGCGCGCCACGAACGGATAGTCGGACCAAGCAACAGCTTCTCGACCAAGTTCTCCAAGCCCGCCGCAACCCGGCGGGTTTTTTGTTATTCAGCGGACAGGAATTGAAAGATGATCATCGTTCTTAGACCCGACGCCCCGGCCGACAGCGCCGAGCGAATCCTCGCCCGGATTTCGGACGCCGGCCTACAGCCGTTGCATATGCCGGGAAGCGAGAGGGTGGTTCTCGGCGCGCTCGGCGACGAGCGGGTTTTGGCCGAACTGGCCCTCGACGGCGATCCCGACGTCGAATCGGTGAAGCCGATTTTGGCGCCATACAAGCTGGTTAGCCGGGAGATGCACCCGCACGACACGATCGTCGATGTCGGCGGCGTGCAGGTCGGCGGAAACCGGCTGGTCGTCGTTGGTGGGCCGTGCGCCGTTGAAACCCGCGAGCAGCTCCTCGCCAGCGGACGGGCGGCCAAGGAGGCGGGTGCCTCAATCCTTCGCGCCGGCGCCTACAAGCCGCGCACCAGCCCCTACAGCTTCAGCGGCCATGGTCCCTCGGCGCTCACTCTTCTTCGCGAGGTCGCGGATGAGTTGCAGATGCCGTTCGTCACCGAAGTCATGGACACCGCCGATCTCGACCTGGTCGCCGAACATGCCGATGCGGTGCAGGTCGGTGCGCGCAACATGCATAATTTCGCGTTGCTTCGCGCGGTCGGTAGTTGCGGCAAGCCGGTGGTTCTCAAGCGCGGCCTGTCAGCGACGATCGAGGAGTTGCTTCTCGCCGCCGAATATATCCTCGGCAGCGGCAACGATCAGGTGATCCTTTGCGAGCGGGGCATCCGGACGTTCGAGACGGCGACGCGGAACACTCTCGATTTGAACGCCGTGCCGTACATCAAGCGTAAATCGCACTTGCCAGTCCTCGTCGACCCCTCGCATGGAACGGGAATCCGCGAGCTGGTGACTCCGATGGCATTGGCCGCCGCCGCCTGCGGTGCGGACGGGATCATGGTGGAAGTTCACGAAAATCCGCCGGCGGCACTGTCGGACGGTGCCCAATCGCTGTTCCCGGATCAGTTCGCGGAGATGGTGCAGGCGCTTCGCCCGGTTGCCCAAGCCGTGGGACGCACGCTGTGATGCACGGCCGCGTCACTCGGCCAAAGACTCGCTCGCTTCAGCGGCGGCTCGGCCGAAAGCTGGATGTGCTCGATCTCTACGAAGCGCTCAGCGATGGCGGAAAGCGTCCCGATACCGCCCTGTTCGAAGCACCAAGCGGGGCCGCACTGTTGATGGCCAATGCCGCCGTTCGCGCCGAATGCCGGGGCGGCAAAGTATCCCTGGTTGCTCTCTCTCCGAATGGCCGTGCACTGCTGCGCTCCATCGCACCGATCGCGCAAGACTTCGTCACTCAATGCGCCGACGACCGGGTCGAACTCAATTTTCCGCAGCCGACGACCCTCGACGCCGAAGAAAGGCTGATGGCCCCGGCGCCGCTGCACGCACTTCGGAAGCTGATCGAAGCAGCAGACGTCAGTGGGACGGACGAGCCCTTCGGCGCGATGGTTCTCGGCATCGTCGCCTTCGACCAGGCGGCGTTCGGCGAAGACGTTGTGGCCAATGCCGAAGATCCGACCGGCTTTCCCGATTACGTCTTCTGGGTCCCCGATTCGCTGGTGGTGTTCGCGCCCGGATCGCCGCCGCGGATCCTGTGCACTGCGTTTGGAGGCGAAGATGGCGAGCGCAACGTCAACGATGCCGTCGGCCGGCTGGAGCGGTTGGTCGAGCGCTGCCAGCAGCTGAAACCCGCTCAGCGCTCAGCGATCACCCCGACGTCGCTGGACGACGTTGCGGTCGACCTAACTGACGCCGAGTATATGGACGTCGTCGTTCGCATGAAGGAGCACATCGCCGCCGGCGACGTCTACCAGATCGTCCCGTCGCGTATTTTTTCGATGCGCTGTTCAGCGCCGCTTCCGGCTTTCGCGGCGCTCCGCAGCTTCGAGCCGTCGGGCTATCATTTCTTCGCCCGCGGGCCGGATTTTACCTTGTTTGGAGCATCACCGGAGACGTCGGTTCGACTCACCGGCGAGACCGTGGAAGTGAAGCCGATCGCAGGTACTCGCCCGCGGGGAGCCAGCGACGACGAGGACAGCCGCCTCGAAGCCGAGATGCGGCTCGATGAAAAAGAGCTGGCGGAGCACATGATGCTTGTCGACCTTGCCCGCAACGATGTCGCGCGCGTCAGCGAGCCCGGAACCCGCAAGGTGCCGCAGCTGCTGACGGTCGAGCGCTACGTGCGGGTGATGCACCTCGTCTCTTCGGTGACGGGCAAGCTTGCCGAGCGGTTCGATGCGTTCGACGCGCTTGCCGCCTGCCTCAATGTCGGCACCTTGACCGGCGCCCCGAAGATTCGCGCGACTCAGATCCTTCGGAAAACCGAGAAGACCCGGCGCGGCCCCTATGGCGGGGCCATCGGCTGGATCAACGCCGCTGGCGACCTCGACAGCTCGGTCGTGATTCGCTCAGCACTGGTGAAAGGCAATACCGCCTTTGTCCGTGCGGGAGCGGGAATCGTCCATGATTCCGATCCGCAAGCGGAGGCTGACGAGACCAGGCGCAAAGCATCGGCTTTGCTGTCGATCCTTGCCGGCGCCAACAAAGAGCAGGGCGAATGAGCAAGCGCGAAATCCTTCTGATCGACAATCTCGACAGCTTCTCGTTCAACCTTGTCGAAAGCTTCCAGCGCTTGGGCTGCACAGGGCAGACCCTGCGCCACAGCGTCGCCGCATCCGAGGCGCTGGCCATTGCTCAGGAGCGGCAGGCCGTGATCGTGCTCTCTCCGGGGCCGGGAAAACCGGAGGATGCGGGTTGCTGCATGGAGCTGATTGCCCTCGCCAAGGGCCGCGTTCCCTTGCTCGGGATTTGCCTGGGCCATCAGGCGATCGTCAAGGAAGCGGGCGGCACAATCTGCCGGGCGCCTGAACCGGTGCACGGCAAGACCAGCGCGATCGACCACGACGGCCGCGGCGCCTTCGAAGGGCTACCGAATCCGCTCCGCGTCGGCCGCTACCACTCTCTGTGCACGCGCGACCTGCCGAACCGGTTCACGGTGCACGCTGAGATCGACGGGATGGCGATGGGGATTAGCGATCCGGACGCGATGCAGACCGGAATTCAGTTCCATCCGGAATCGATCCTGACGACTCATGGCGATCGCTTGCTCGCGAACGTTCTGGACCAGGCTTTCGCGCCCGCTTAGGGCGGGGCCGTGACTCCGGAACTGACGAACTTCGCATTGAAGCTCGCTGCGGCGGCTCGGGCCGAGACTTTGCCGCGCTGGCGCGACGGCGTGACGGCCGAGCATAAGGGGGATGGCGCGTTCGATCCGGTCACCGATGCCGACCGCGAGGGCGAGAGCGTGATGCGCGCGCTCATCGAACAGCATTTTCCCGATCATGGCGTCAGCGGCGAAGAGTTCGGCGAGACGGGGGGCACGTCGCCCTTCCTCTGGTCGCTGGACCCGGTTGATGGCACGCGTTCGTTCATGTGCCGCCTTCCGACATGGACGACGCTGATCGCGCTCCTCGAGAATGGCGAGCCGGTGCTCGGCGTGATCGACGCGCCGGTGCTCGGCGAAACCTATGTAGGCCGCGGCAGGCAAAGCTGGCTTTACGGTAACGAAAATAGCGTCGAAGTGCACACCAGCGGCTGCACCAGTATCGACGATTCGCGGCTATCGACGACAGACCCATACCTCTTCAACGAGCCACGCCCGTTCGAGCGGATTCGCGAGCGCGCGAAGGTCACCCGCTACAGCCATGACGGCTATGCCTATGCCTGCGTTGCCGCCGGGACTCTCGACCTGGTGATCGAAAGCGGGCTCAAGGCCCACGATTATAACGCATTGATCCCGGTCGTTCGCGGCGCCGGCGGCTACATTGGTGACTGGCAGGGCGGAGCGGATTTTGCGCCCGGACAAGTCATCGCCGCCGCGACCCGGGAGCTTTACGACGAAGCCGTGGCGCTTCTTTCCGAGTGACGTTGCCGTAGCACCGCCATAACCTCGCCCCAGCCGAAGTCACGAACCTCCATCAGCACCGCTATGTGATAAAGCAGGTCAGCGATTTCTTCCGCGCAGCCTGCCGCATCACGAGTCACCGCCGCGAGCGCGACCTCGGTTCCCTCTTCCCCGATCTTCTGCGCGATACGCTCAATCCCGCGCTCGATCAGCTTGCGCGTATAGCTGCTTTCGTCCCCAGACCCGGCGCGCTCCGCCACGATCCGCGACAATTCCGCCAGCCAGCCGGGCCCTTCCGGCTCACCGCCAAAGCAGCTTTGCGTGCCCAGGTGACAGGTCGGCCCCACTGGATCGGCGAGCACCAGCAGCGCATCGCCGTCGCAATCTTCATGCACAGATGCGAGCCTGAGAATGTTCCCGCTGCTCTCGCCCTTCTGCCAAAGCCGCTGCTTGGACCGGCTGAAGAAAGTCACGCACCCACTTGCAAGCGTCGCTTCCAGCGCCTCACGGTTCATATAGCCGAGCATCAGCAGCCGACCGGAGGCGCGGTCCTGAATCGCCGCCGGCAGAAGCCCGTCCATCTTGCCCCAGGCGAGCGAGTCGATCTCGCCCGCACTCAGCGGCGCATTTCGATCCCGCATTGCCCAAGATACTCCTTCAGTTCGGGGATGGCGATGAGCCGGTCGTGGAAGACAGTCGCCGCGAGCGCCCCACTCGCTCCGACCTCAAACACTTCGCGGAAATGCTCGGGTGTTCCAGCTCCGCCCGAAGCGATCACGGGCACAGTCACCGCCTTGATGACATCGCTCGTGTGCTTGACGTCGTAGCCTGTCCTCATGCCGTCGCTGCGCATGCAGTTAAGCACAATCTCGCCTGCCCCGCGCTCGGTCCCTTCGCGCACCCAGTCCAGCGTTCGTTTCCCGATGTCGCGCATCGCTTCCGGCTTGCCGGTATATTGCTTCACCCAATAGTCGCGGTCCTGGAAGCAGCTGTCGACGCCCAGCACCACGCACTGGCTTCCGAAATCCCGCGCCAGCTCCTCGATCAGCTGCGGCCGTTCCAGTGCCGGCGAGTTGATCGACACCTTGTCAGCGCCGGCGTCCAGGCAGGCGGCGGCCTGATCGCGCGTGCGAACTCCGCCGGCGACCGCGAATGGGATGTCGATAACCTTTGCAATCCGCCGCACCCACTCGACATCGAGGGCACGTCCCTCGGCGCTCGCCGTGATATCGTAGAAGACCAGCTCATCGGCCTTCTCGTCTCGATAGCGCATCGCCTGCTCGACGATGTCGCCGGCATCGCGATGGTTTCTGAACTGAACGCCTTTGACGACGCGCCCATCCTTCACGTCGAGGCACGGAATAATCCTACGCGCTGGCAAGGGCGTCCTCCAGCCGGATTCGGCCTTCCCAAAGTGCCTTGCCGACAATTGCGCCGTCCGTCGCCAGCCGGTCGAGATCGGCAATCGAGGACACTCCGCCCGAACCCTGGATCCGTAGGCTTGGCAGCCGTTGCCCTGCCTCTTCGTAAAGCGCGAAATTGGGACCCTCAAGCATTCCGTCGCGCCCAATATCCGTAAGGAGTAAATGAACTGCTTGCGGATAGAGTGCGGCGACGTCCCATAGGCTTCTGCCGGAGTCCTCGGTCCAGCCGGAAACCGCAACCATTGGCGTCCCCTCGCGCAAGCGGACGTCGAGCGACAACGTGATCCGCTCAGGTCCGAATTCGTTTAAAAACGCGGTGACCGTGTCAGGCTGCTTCACTGCGAGGCTTCCGATAACCACCCGTTCGACCCCAGAATCGAGCATCCGGGCAATCTGGTCCCGCGTTCGGAAGCCGCCCGCGACCTGAAGCTTCAACGGAGAGGACTCGGCGATTTCCGCAATGAGCTCGTGCTGAATCGGCTGGCCGGCGCGAGCCCCATCGAGATCGACGATGTGCGCCCACTTAGCGCCCGCATCGGCGAACGTCTGAAGCGCCCGCGCCGGATCGTCCGAATAGCTGGTCGCGTCGTCAAACCGTCCCTGGCGCAGGCGAACAACCTTGCCGCCCATCAGGTCCATCGCCGGATAGATGATCATCGCAGGAATGCCTTCAGGAACTCGGCCCCGGCTTGGCTGGATCGTTCCGGGTGGAATTGTGCCCCAAGCCAATTGCCGCGCCGGACGACAGCAGGAATTTCCCGGCCGTAGTCCGCGCTTGCAACCGTCGCCTCTCCGGAGTCGGCCGCGTAGCCATTGGCGAAATAAACGTAATCGCCAGTCTTCAGTCCGATTGCGGGATCCCGAACGTCCAGCCGGCCCCAACCCATGTGCGGCACGGGCCGATCAGGTGCAGGCTCCAGTGCTCGCACCGTGCCGGGAATGATCCCGAGGCATTCCGTATTCGCCTCCTCGCTTCGTTCGAAAAGGAGCTGCATGCCGAGGCATATTCCCAGCGCGGGCTGCTGCAGTGACGTAAGCACATCCCGAAGTCCGAGCTCATCGATCCGCTGCATCGCATATCCCGCGGCGCCGACTCCAGGCAGGACCACTCGATCGGCTGCTGCAATTGTAACCGCGTCGGCAGTAAGCGCCGGCGACATGCCGAAGCGCTCGAAGGCGAGCTTGATTGAGCCGATATTCCCATACGTCAGGTCGACGATGGCGAGCTTCACAGCACGCCTTTCGTACTCGGCAATGCGCTGCCGTCCACGGCAATCGCCTGCCGCAACGCGCGGCCGAACGCCTTGAAGCAGGCCTCGGTCTTGTGGTGATCATTCTCACCCTCAACCTTCAGATGGATGGCTGCGCCCATGCTGTCGGCGAACGATCGGAAGACGTGCGCCGTCATCTCGGTCGGATAGGCGCCGATATGGCTCGCTTCGAACTCGCCCTCAAATTTCGCAAAGGGACGCCCGCTGAGGTCGATCAGCACCTGCGCTTCCGCTTCATCCATCGGCAGTGCAAAACCGAACCGTCCGATACCCCGCTTGTCTCCGAGCGCCTGCTTGAGCGCAGCGCCAAGCGCGATCGCGCAATCCTCCACGCTGTGATGGCCATCGATGTCGAGATCGCCGTCGCAGGACAGCAAGAGGCTGAATCCTCCGTGCGCAGCAACCTGGTCCAGCATGTGATCGTAGAACGGAATTCCGGTTGCGATCTTGCGCGGGCTCGATCGGTCGAGATCGACCGCGACCGCGATCCTGGTTTCCTTCGTGTCGCGGCTGATCTCGGCACGGCGCACCACAGGCGCCTCATTGGGCAAACCGATCGCGGCCAGCGCGATTGCATTCTCCTGTTCGGTGCCAATGGTCAGCCTCAAACCGCCCGGTGCCGCATTGGGCCTGAAGCGCACCCGGATCCCGAGTTCGCGCATCTTGCGCGCAAGCTCTTCGGCGCCCTCGACCTGCATGAAGACAAAATTGCCGCCGCTGTTGCGAACGCTCTTCACCACCGGCGATTGCTCGAGCAGCGGCACCAGCCGGTCGCGCTCGGCTTTCAGCCGTTCGATTCTTTCCTTGTGGATCAGGCGACGCGACGGAGCGAGCGCGGCCATTGCCGCCTCGATGCTGAGGCTCGGAAGCGGATAAGGTGGAAGGGCGCGGGCCGCCACAGCAATCAACTCCGGTTCTCCAATGGCACATCCGATCCGGGCCCCGGCCAGACCGAACGCCTTCGAGAGCGTCTTTAGAACCACCAGATTCGGCCGCCGAACCGCTTCGTCGACGACGCTCGGGGTCGATGCAAAATCGAGATAGGCCTCGTCGACGACGACGATCGTCTCCGGGAGCGCATCGGCCACCTTGAGAAGCTCCTTGGGCGCGATCTCGTTACCCGTGGGATTGTTGGGCGAGCAGATGAAGGCGAGCTTCAGCGACGGCTCGTCCTTGAGCGCCGCAATGAACGCATCGGCCTGAAAATCGAAACTCTCGTCGAGCGATAGTTCGAGCAATCGCGCGCCCTGCAGGCGGACGAAATGCGCGTAGGCCGAGAAGGTCGGCTTGCAGATCGAGACCGCGTCCACACCGGGTCGGCAGAAAGTTCGGATTAACATGTCGATCGCGTCGTCGGCGCCGCGGGTGATGACCAGGTTCTCCGGCTGCACTCCGTAAAGGGCTGCCATCGCCATCTTGAGCCGCGCCGGTTTCGGCTCGGGATAGCGATTCACGCTGGCCGCCAGAGCCCCTTCAATCAACGGCGGGTAAGGATTCTCATTGGCGTCGAGCTTGACCGCATCGGGGCCGAACGCCGAGTTCGCCTGCGCGGCGATGTCGAATGGCTCCAGCGCAAGGATTTCCGGCCGGGCCAGCCGCTCAGCCAGGCTTGTCATTTCGCGAGCTCCAGCCGCGCATCGGCAGCGCGGGCGTGCGCCTCCAGGCCTTCCATCCGGGCCAGTACCGCTGCCGAAGCCGCGATTCGGCGCGCCCCTTCAGCAGTAATCGTCTGGACGCTCATCGCCTTCACGAAAGTGTATACCGACACACCGCTCCAAGCGCGGGCGGCGCCGTCGGTCGGAAGCACATGGCTCGATCCAGCGAGATAATCCCCGAAGGTTTCGGCTGCGGCGGGCCCGGCGAATACCGCGCCGGCGTTGCGGATCAGCGGCACCAGTGCATTTGCGTCCTCGACGGCGAGCGACAAATGCTCAGGTGCGTAGAGATTCGCGACCTCGGCTGCTTCTTCGAGACTGGAAACTGAGATCACCCGCGCGCATTGCAGCGATGCCTTCACGATCTCGCTCCGCGGCAGGTCGGCGGCCTGAACCTCCGCCTGTCGCACGACTGCTCGCGCCAGCACTTCCGAAGGTGTGACGAGCAATACTTGCGCATTCGAGTCATGCTCCGCCTGGCTCAGCAAGTCGGCCGCGACGACAGCCGGGTCGACGCTCTCGTCGGCGATCACCATCAGTTCGCTTGGGCCAGCGGGCATATCGATTGCCGGTCCTCCAGGGAGCGACGCGACCAGCCGCTTGGCCTCGGCCACCCATGCGTTGCCCGGCCCGCAGATTTTGTCGACCTTGGCGATCGGCCCCGCTCCAAATGCGAGTGCCGCGATGGCCTGTGCACCGCCGACCATCCAGATTCGCTCGATCCCGCTCAGCTCGGCAGCAAGCGCAATTGCCGGATCCAACCCGCCTTCCGGCCGCGGCGGTGTAACAACGACGATTTCCTTCACCCCAGCCGCTCGGACGGGAAGCGCCAGCATCAGAAGCGTCGAAAACAGCGGGGTCTTCCCGCCCGGGACATAGAGTCCAACTCGGTCGATCGCCCGCCAGAGCTTGCGCACACTGAGGCCCGGTGCGGTCTCGATCGAAACATCCATCGGCCTGCTCGCCTCATGGAAAGCGCGGATGTTGGTCGCTGCGATCTCTATCGCCTCTACCTGCTCGGAGGAGAGCGAACGCCGCGCTTCCCCCGCGACAGGTGCAATCTCGACCTCGCGCGGCTCCTCACCGTCGATCCGGCTGGCGATTGCGCGCAGCGCATCCCAGCCGCCGGACTGCACCTCCTCGACTATGGCGCGTACGGCGGATTGCAATTCGGCGTCCTGCCGCTGCTGCGGGCGCGCAAGCGCCGCCCGACGACCTGCCTCGCCGAGCTCATTCCAGTCGAACGACTTCACAGCATCATCTTTTCGATGGGGACAACCAGGATCGCTGACGCGCCGGCATTCTTGAGCTTCTGCAACGTCTCCCAAAAGACCGACTCCTGGCACACGGCATGGACAGCAAAATGCCCTGGACGGCCATGCAGCGGAAGGATGGTCGGAGCGTCCGCACCCGGAAGTAATGCAGTGATCCGCGGAAGCGCCTCGCTGCTCGCGTTCAGCATGATGTACTTGGATTCCTTGGTGGCGAGGACACCTTCGATCCGGGTGAGCAGCTGCTCGCACAACCCCGCCCTGCCCTCGTCCAGAGGGTTGCGGGTGCGGATCAGCACCGCCTGGCTCTCCAGGATGGTGTCTACGGCGCGAAGCGAGTTTGCCTCAAGGGTGGCTCCGGTGGAAACCAAATCGCAGATGAAATTCGCGATCTGGAGCCGCGGCGCTAGTTCCACGGCGCCATTCATCTCGACGACCTCGGCCTCGATCCCGCGCTCGTCCAGAAACTTCCGGAGCAAGCGAGGATAAGAGGTGGCGATCCGCGCGCCTTGGAGCGACTTCGGCCCTTCGTATGCAGCACTCTCGGGAACCGCGATCCTCAGGCTGCATCGCCCGAAGCCGAGCTCAGCAAGCACATCGAAGCCCGGATCGGCGCGCCCGGCCGTGAATTCCTCGATCACATTCTGGCCAACGATCCCGAATTCGCACACGCCGTCGGCGACGAAAGTCGGAATGTCGTCATCGCGAACGAACATCAGCTCGGCCGGGAAATTCTCCACCCGCGCCGTCAGGCTGTTCTTGCCGCTCTGGATCCGGAAACCGGAATCCTTCAGCAGCTCGCGGCTGTAATCCGACAGGCGCCCCGATTTCTGGAGGGCAATGTGCAGCCTTGTGCGATCAGCGAGCATCGCCGCCTCCAATTCTGTCGATGGCGCGGCGGTAACCCTTATGCGGCTCCTGCTTCAGGAAGCGGCCTACGCGAACGATTGTCGTCGTGCTGACTCCGGTCGCGTCATGGATATCGCGATAGCTGAGCTCGGTGCCGTCGAGCAGCCGAGCGACATGCCAGCGCTCGGCGAGAGTCCGAATCTCCGCCGGCGTGCACAAGTCGAGCAGAAACAACCGCATTTCGTCGCGGTTGCCCGGCGTGAGCAGCGCGTCGCATAGCTCGTCCGTCAGTGCGGAGAGGTCGCGGCTCGGTGCCGGTGATGATGGTGCTGCGGTCGCCATTTGTTACATCGTGTTAGAACAGTGAAACGAGCAAATAGCGCTGCTGGCGCTCAAGTCAACCCGCGGGTTGCCGTTGTGCAGACGGCGACCTAATGCGCCGCCATGCATCAGTTCGAGCTTACGGACGATCAACTGCAAATCCAGGAGATGGCGCGAAAGTTCACCGCCGACGCCATAACGCCCTTCGCGGCCGAGTGGGACGAGAAGCACCTCCTCCCCAAGCCGACCATCCGGGAAGCCGCCGAGCTCGGCTTCGGAGCCATCTATGTCAGCGAGGAATCGGGCGGAATCGGCCTCGGCCGCCTCGACGCCGCGCTGATCTTCGAAGCGCTCGCCTACGGCTGCCCGTCAACCAGCGCCTTCATCTCGATCCACAACATGGCGGCGTGGATGATCGACCGCTTCGGATCGCAGGAGCTGAAGCACAAATATCTGCAATCGATGATCCCGATGGAGCGGATGGGCAGCTATTGCCTCACCGAGCCGTCCTCAGGCTCCGACGCCGCGGCGCTCAAGACGCGGGCCGTTCTAGACGGCGAGCACTACGTCGTCTCCGGCTCCAAGGCCTTCATCTCCGGTGGCGGCGAGAACGACATCTATGTGACGATGGTCCGCACCGGCGAGGATGGGCCGAAGGGGATCACGGCTCTTGTTATCGAAAAGGACATGCCCGGAGTCAGCTTCGGGGCGCAGGAGAAGAAGCTCGGCTGGCATTCCCAACCGACCTGCCAGGTCAATTTCGACGAGGTTCGGGTTCCAGTCGAAAACCGCGTCGGAGCCGAAGGCGAAGGCTTCCGAATCGCGATGATGGGACTCGATGGCGGCCGGCTGAACATCGGCGCCTGCTCGCTCGGCGGGGCGCAGCGCTGCCTCGACGAGGCGGTGAAATACACCAAGGATCGCCATCAGTTCGGACAGGCAATCGCGGACTTCCAAAACACGCAATTCATGCTCGCCGACATGGAGACTGAACTCGAGGCCGCGCGCTACTTGCTCTACGTCGCCGCTGCCAAGGTCACCGCGAACGCGCCCGACAAGACCAGGTTCGCCGCGATGGCCAAACGTCTCGCCACCGACACGGGCTCGGCAGTGGTCGACCGCGCTCTGCAACTCCACGGCGGTTATGGCTATTTGATGGATTACCCCATCGAGCGCTTCTGGCGCGATCTTCGAGTCCATTCGATCCTCGAAGGTACCAATCAGATCATGCGCCTGATCGTAAGCCGGGACCTGCTTCGCCAGTGATCCTTCGAGACGGGTCTTCGATGCGCTCCGCTTACTCAGCACCTCCTCAGGACGAGCGGGAAAAAGGAAGCGTTCGTCCTGAGGAGCGACTGAGCCTGTCGAAGTCGCGTCTCGAAGGACAACAGGCGCTATGAAGGACGATGTCCTGATTTCGCAGGAGCAGGGCGTTGGCCGGCTCCGTCTCAACCGGCCGAAGGCGATCCACGCGCTGACCACCGAAATGTGCGACGCGATGAGCGCCGCGCTGCTCCGCTGGCGAACCGATTCAAATGTCCAGTGCGTCGTAATCGATCATGCCGAAGGCCGCGGGTTCTGCGCCGGCGGGGATGTGGTGATGCTTGCGAAGAGCGGCGCTGGCGACATGCGCAAGGCGCGCGACTTCTTCTTCGCGGAATACCGGCTCAACCACCTGCTGTTCAGCTATGACAAGCCGACGGTCGCCATCATGGACGGGATCACGATGGGCGGAGGTGTCGGGATCTCGCTCCCCTGCACCTACCGGGTTGCGACCGAAAACACGCGGTTTGCGATGCCCGAGACAAGCATCGGGCTGTTCCCGGATGTCGGCGGCGGCTGGTACCTGCCGCGCCTCCCCGGCCGGGTCGGCCAATTCATTGCGCTGATCGGCGCCCGGCTCGACGGGGCGGAGTGCGAGTATCTTGGGCTTGCGACCCACTTTGTTCCGAACGGCTCGCTCGAGGAGCTGATTGAGCGGATTCACAAGGCCCCCGACCGGCTCCAGGGCACGCTCGGTGCCGCTTCGGAAACTCCACCGGAAGGCAAGATATCCAACAATCTCCCGCAAATTACCCGGCTATTCGCGTCCGATCAGCTCGAGCAAATCCTTTCTGCTCTCGAAGCGGACGAGAGCGACTGGGCGGAAAAGGAGCTGATCACGCTTCGGACCAAGAGCCCGTTGTCGTGCAAGGTGTCGCTTCGACTCCTCGCCGACGGCGCCAACCGCGCGAGCTTCGCCGAGGAGATGCGAGCCGAATATGCCCTCGCCTGCCATGTCGTGAAAACCCACGATTTCCACGAAGGCGTGACTGCGGTGCTGATCGAAAAGCACAACAATCCGCAGTGGGACCCATCCACGCCCGCGGCCGTGACCGAAGCAATGCTCGATAAGTTGTTCGCGCCGATGCCCGCGGGCGAGGAATGGACGCCGTTTCCGGAGGTAAGCCAGTGAGCGAGTATCAGACGATCCTCGTCGAGCAGCGCGGCGCAGTGACCCTGGTCACCTTGAACCGGCCGCAGGCGCTCAACGCATTGAATAGCCAAGTCCTTGCTGAGCTGATCGACGCGTTCGGCAAGTACGACGCCGATGCGAAGGCGCGCTCCCTCGTTCTGACCGGATCGGAGAAAGCCTTCGCTGCCGGCGCCGACATCAAGGAGATGCAGAGCCAGGGCTTTGCAGACATGTACTCCGCCGATTTCTTCGCCGGCTGGGAGAAGGTCACCGCTACGCGCAAGCCTTGGATCGCAGCGGTCGCGGGTTACGCCCTCGGCGGCGGCTGCGAATTGGCGATGATGGCCGATTTCATCATCGCCGCCGATACTGCGAAGTTCGGGCAGCCGGAGATCAAGCTTGGAGTCACTCCTGGAATGGGCGGCTCCCAGCGGCTCACCCGCGCAATCGGCAAGGCCAAGGCAATGGACATGTGCCTGACCGGGCGGATGATGGATGCCGCCGAAGCGGAGCGTTCAGGGCTGGTGGCCAAAATCGTCGCTGCAGACCAGCTTCTCGACGAGACGCTGAAGACGGCGGAAGCCATCGCCGCGATGCCGCCGCTCGCCGCGATCGCGGTGAAGGAACAGGTGAACGCCGCGCTCGAATTGCCGCTCTCACAGGGTATCCGGTTCGAACGGCGGCTGTTCCACGGCCTATTCGGAACCGAGGACCAGAAGGAAGGCATGAGTGCCTTCGTCGAAAAGCGGCCGGGGAATTGGAAGGGACGGTAGGATGACGCGGATCGCATTCATCGGCTTGGGCCATATGGGCGGCGGGATGGCGCCGAACCTTGCCAAGGCTGGACACGAGGTTTTCGCTTTCGACCTCGTTCCGGAGGCTGTCGAGAAAGCCGTTGCTCAGGGATGCGTCGCAGCCAATTCAGCGGCGGACGCGGTCAAGAACGCCGAGGTCGTCATCACCATGCTTCCGGCTGCGCAGCACGTCCGCGTGGTCTATGAGAACGACGTCTCTCCCAATGCCAAACCGGGCAGCCTTCTGATCGACTGCTCGACCATTGACGTCTCCAGCGCCCGCGAGGTCGGATGCGATCTCGAGGAACTCGGCTTCGATTCCGTCGATGCCCCGGTGTCGGGCGGGATTGCCGCCGCCGCCGGAGGCGCGCTTACCTTCATGGTCGGCGGTTCGGACAAGGCGTTCGAGCGCGCGCAGCCGATCCTCGAACCCATGGCGAAGGCGGTGATCCACGCCGGCCATCTCGGCTCCGGCCAGGCAGCGAAGATCTGCAACAACATGATTCTCGGCGCGACCATGATCGCCACCTGCGAGGCCTTCGCTCTCGCGGAGAAACTGGGGCTCAACCTACAAACCTTCTTCGACATTTCGTCCAAGGCATCGGGCCAGAGCTGGTCGATGACCTCATACTGCCCGGTTCCCGGCGTGGGGCCCGAGACCCCCGCCGATCACGACTATGAAGGCGGGTTCGCCTCCGCGCTGATGCTCAAGGACCTCAAGCTCGCGATGGACGCCGCAAAGCATACCGGCGCTTACACGCCGATTGGGGGCGAAGCCGAAGAATTATACCAGCGGTTCGTCGATCGCGGTGGCGCAACGAGAGATTTTTCGGCAATCATCCGGATGATCGACGATAGCTGGAAAGTAGCCGGCCAATAACAGGAGGAGTAACGAAGTTGGTAAGAACCGCGTGTATCGCGCTCGGCGCGATTGTGCTGCTGAGCTGCAGCGCCAGCAAATCCAACCAGGCGAATGCAGCAAGCAACTCGGTTGCCGCCTCTGCTGAGGCCCGTACGCCGGCTCCTCCGAAGCTCACCCACGATCAGGCGCTCGCGGTGATGAAGCAGCGCAATGACAATATGAAAGCGATGGGAGACGCGGCTGGTAAGGTAGGCAAGTCCTTCCAGTCCGGGAAGCCAGATTTGAATGTGATCAGGCAGGCTGCGGCGCAGATCGCCAGCCTCGCTCCGAAGGTCGGATCGTGGTTCCCGGTCGGCACTGGCCCCGATGTCGGAAAGACCCGGGCGAAAGCTGAAATCTGGCAGAAGCCGGAGGACTTCGTATTAAAGGCGCACGATTTCAGCCAGGCGGCCATGGATTTCAACGATGCCGCAAAGCTCGGCGATATGAACCGGATCAAGGTAACATTCGGGGCCATGGGCAAGAGCTGCAAGGCCTGTCACGATCTCTATCGTGCGCCGGAGCACTGATGCCTATTCCGGACGCGTATCGGTACGCGTCTGGGACCTGCCCATTCGATTGTTTCACTGGCTGCTGGTCGGGCTGATCGCGTTCAGCTGGTGGACTGCCGAATACAACCATCTCGACTGGCACATCTGGTCGGGCTGTGCGATCCTTACTCTGCTGATCTTCCGGCTATTGTGGGGATTCTTCGGGAGCTCGACGGCCCGCTTTGCCTCGTTCGTACGTGGGCCGAAATCGATGGTGCGCTACATGCGCGGCAGCCGGTGGAATGCGATCGGTCATACGCCGCTCGGCGCGGTGAGCGTGATCGCCCTTCTCCTCGTTCTATCGGTGCAGGTCGGGCTCGGGCTCGTCGCCGAGGATGAGGACGGGATCTATTTTGGACCGCTTTCGCATTTGGTCAGCACCGACACATCCGACACCGCCCGCGACATCCACGCACTGAATTTCGATCTCATCCTCGCGCTCATTGCGCTGCACGTCGCCGCCATCCTTTTTTACAGCGTCGCTCGCGGCAAGCGGCTGACGTTGCCGATGATCACCGGCCGAGCCCAGGTCGATACACCGGCACAGCCGATGCAGCCGGGCAAATGGTGGGCCGCGCTTCTGTGCCTCGCGATCGCGCTTGGGATCACCCGTTGGGTGATCGCGGGCGCGCCGCCCTTCTAAGCCGCCTGGCTCGAGCCGCTAAACCCGCACTGCTTCTGCTCCATCGGGATCTGCTTGGTTATACGGGTGGCGTTTTCCGCATAGGCTTCAGTCACCGAACCGTGGTTCACCGTCTTGCCGCGCAGCGGGCTCACGTTTTCGCAAATATGGAAAACGTGCGGCGTAGCCGACTTCTTGTCACCGTTCTCAGGAGCGATCCAGTACACCACGTCTTGTCCGGCCGGATGCGCTGCGTCCTTGGTCGCGTCAGCAACCGTCTTTGAATCCTGCGCGATATCCTTGGCCTGGGCCGCCACCTCGGGTGAACAGGCAGTGGTCGGCTGTCCGGCTTTGATCTGAGCGGCGCAGCTATTCATGTCCTTCGTGTATTGCTCGACCGAGGGCGGGTGCCAGCTCACGCCGATAAGAGCCGCGCCTATTGCAAGCACTGCGCCGACGCCGCCAGCGATCTTCTTGTTCTTCGGATCCATGTCCTGATCCATGAAGATGAGCACCAGCAGCGGAAGGAAAGCGATCACCGTCACGATCGCGCCGAGCTGGTTCTGGAAGAAGAAGCGCGCCCGATCCGACTCGCGTGCCGGATCCTGTTTATTGGCGGCTTTCCACATCAAACTTCCGGCAACGGCGAAAATTGCAATTCCCACCAGGATGCCGAGAAGCAGGCCCAGGTTTCCGTGATCGAACTTGTGCTGATAGAGCAGCACGATTCCGGTGACCTCGCCGGCGATGGCAATGACCCATGCTATCGCCGCAAAGATGCGAAGCCGCGTCGCTGCCGATTTCTGATCTTGAGTCGCCCGCCAGTCCTTCGTGATGTCGCGTTCGGAATTGGAGTCCTTGTCAGCCATGGTCCCCTCCTTCTTTCGGCCCATTTTCGAGCAGCAAGTAAAACTGACCACGTCATCGATCAGTTCAATTGCTGTTTGATGCTCACTTGAATGAGCGCGAGCCCGGCGCCACATCGCAGCCATGCTGATCCGCACCGAAACCACGCCCAATCCCTCGACCCGGAAATTTTTGCCCGGACAAACCGTGATGGAGTCGGGAACTCGCGATTTCGCTGATCCTGAGAGCGCCGAAGCTTCGCCGCTGGCCGAGGGTCTGTTTGCGACGGGAATGGTCGAAGGCGTGTTTTTCGGCCGTGACTTCATCTCGGTGACGGCAGCTCCGGGCGTTTCCTGGACCGACCTTGAACCGACGGTGCTGGAGGTCCTCCTTGACCATTTCGTCACGGGTGCCCCCTTGTTCAAAACGGGAAGCGCGGCCGGAATTCAGGTCAGTGGTGACGCTGATTTTGAAGAGAAGCCCGAGGACTCCGATATCATCGATCAGATCAAGGAGCTGATCGATACCCGCGTTCGTCCGGCGGTCGCTCAAGACGGCGGCGACATCGTCTACAAGGGCTATCGCGACGGTCGCCTGTTCCTGTCGATGCATGGCGCCTGTTCCGGCTGTCCTTCCTCAACGATCACGCTGAAGCGTGGGATTGAGAGCCTCATCCGCCACTACGTACCCGAAGTGGAATCGGTCGAAGCCATCTAACGGGGTTGCAGCGCGTCGTCGCATGTGGCCAAATTCCCGGCGAGATGCTTATCGCCCTCGACACCTCGACTGCCATGTGCAGCGCTGCTCTCTTCGACGAACGCGGGCAATGCATCGCTCGTCGGGACGAGGCGATCGGCCGCGGGCACGCGGAACGGCTGGTGCCGATGATCGCGGATTTGCTCCAAGGGCGCACTGCCGACTCGATACTCGTGGGGGTCGGCCCCGGCAGCTTCACCGGGATAAGAGTCGGAATCGCCGCCGCTCACGGGCTTGCGATCGGGTGGGGTGCAAAGCTCGCGGGAATGTCCTCGCTCGCTCTTCTCGCCGCCTCCTCGAACAATAGTGAGGGACTGGCTGCCGCAATGCTGGGCGGCCACGGCGAGTTGTTCGTTCAGCAGTTCGATATGGCGCTGCAACCCGTCACAGCTTTGCTCAACCTTGCTCCGGCGGCGGCAGCCGCGGCGATATCGTCCCACCGGGTCATTGGACCTGGAGCGGCGGCTTTGATCGAGGCTCGCGGCTGGGGCGAGGCTGTCGAAGGATGGCCGTGCGCTGCCGATGCACTTCGGCTCCCTTCCGATCTTCGGCAGGTCCCCGCCGATCCAGTATACGCGCGGGCACCCGATGCGCGGGTACGGAACGCCGCATGATCACGCTGAGACACGCACGTTCGGCAGATCTGGACGCGGTCATGGAGATCATGAATACTGCTTTCGATCCCAGATACGGCGAAGCTTGGACTCATTCACAATGTGCCGGGATTCTGCCCATGGCGGGCGTCCGGCTGGTGCTTGCCCAGGAGGGAGAGACTTCGCAGCCGTGCGGGTTTTCATTGTATCGGACAATAGCAGGCGATTCTGAACTCCTCCTCCTCGCCGTATCATCGGAGACGCAGAGACGAGGAATCGGACGAATTTTGCTAACCGAATTTATTAATCAGTCGAAGAAATTCGGAGCAGGCCGAGTTCACCTTGAGGTTCGGGATGGCAACAGCGCAATCAATCTGTACCGATCGGCCGGCTTTGTTCCCGTCGGACGGCGGCGAAAATATTATCGTGGCCCAGACGGAGAGGTGAACGACGCGCTCACATTTGTACTGAATGTGGACATCTGAAAAACCTGTATCTTTCGATACTATTGCCAAGACTTGTTATCCGGAACTATTGAAATATTGACCTGCAGTCGAAAGAATGCAGTGGCTCGGGGAAGAGGAAGAATTACGATGGCACAAGACGGCGGTTCTGAAGATACCCTGCTCACGCTCACGGCTGATATCGTCGCCGCACACGTCAGCAACAATAGCGTTGCAGTCAATGACCTGCCGAATCTTATCCAGAACGTTCACCAGGCGCTGAGCGGCATTTCCGGGAGCAAGCCCGATACTGAAGAAAGAGCATCTCCAGCAGTGTCGGTGCGTTCGTCGGTAAAGCCCGATTCGATTGCATGCCTGGAATGTGGGCAGAAGCAGAAGATGCTGAAGAGGCATCTTTCCACCGCTCACGGCATGACTCCAACCGAGTACCGGCAAAGATACAGCCTCGCGCCGAACTACCCGATGGTTGCACCCAATTACGCCGAACAGCGGCGAACGTTGGCTAAGTCGATCGGGCTAGGAACGAAGCGCAGCCGGTCCCGTTCGGCAAAGAAATAGCCGAGCGCCTTTACCGGCAGGCTCGCGATGCGTAATTTCGTCTCATGAGCCACGTAGTCATCGACGTTGAGGCGCTTTGCGCCGACAAGGGTCTCCGGATTACGGAGCAGCGGCGGGTGATCGCCAGGATTCTCTCCGAATCCGAAGATCATCCGGACGTCGAAACGCTTCACGAGCGCGCTTCAGCTGTCGATCCCAGGATTTCGATCGCGACGGTCTACCGTACCGTTCGCTTGTTCGAAGAGGCCGGCATTCTCGCTCGGCATGAGTTCGGGGATGGCCGCGCGCGCTATGAAGCGGCGTCGGACGAACATCACGATCACCTGATTGATGTGGAGACCGGTAAAGTCGTCGAATTCGTCGACGACGAGCTTGAGGCGCTTCAGAAGAGGATCGCCGAGAAGCTGGGGTTCCGCCTCGTCGACCACCGAATGGAGTTGTACGGCGTCTCCCTCAACCGCAACCGGTAACGGTTCCCGCATCATCGCCGCGGCTCGCATTGCCGTGCTTCTCCTGCTGTTTGCGATCTGCGTACCCGCGCACATCGTGACAAAGGCGCTGTTCAGCCGCTCGGGGTGGCCGCGGCGGTTCCTGGCCTGGAGCGCGTGGGTCTGCGGGGCGCGAGTAGAGACGGCTGGCGCTCCGATCGCGCCACATACCCTGCTCGTCTGCAATCACACCAGCTGGCTGGATATCCTTGTGCTCGGAGGCGCGACCGGCTGCGCCTTCGTTTCAAAAGCCGAGCTCGGCCACCCTCTCATTCACTGGATGGCCGATCAGAACCACACGCTCTACGTTCGGCGCAATCACCGGCGCGGCGCCCCCCAACAGGCGGAGGCGATTGCCCGCAAGCTTGGTGATCCGCAGCCGCTCGCCCTGTTCCCGGAAGGGACGACAGGCCCCGGCACACACCTCCTGCCTTTCCGTTCGACCCTGTTGTCCGCGGTCACCCCACTGCCGAGCGGTGTCACAGTCCGCCCGGTCGTCATCGATTATGGCAAAGCGGCCCCCGAGATCGGATGGTACAGCGAGCCGGGAAAAGACAATGTGCTGCGAATCCTTCGCCGCACGCGGGCCATTCCCGTTGCGGTACGGATTCTCGAGCCGCTTCCGCCGATGGACGACCGCAAGGCTCTTGCCGAAGCGACGCGCGACTCAATTCTCAACGCACTCCCTTCAAGTCGTCGCGCCGGGCACCTATAGGCAATTCGAATGAACGCTCCGCCAAAGACTTTCCGGGTCAAATCCTTCGGCTGCCAGATGAACGCCTACGACGGCGAGCGGATTTCCGAACTTCTCAATGAGAATGGCCTGTCCGTCGTCTCTGAAGGCGCGGACGCAGACCTCGTGGTCCTCAACACCTGTCACATCCGCGAGAAAGCGGCGGAAAAAGCCTATTCGGACGTGGGCCGGCTGAGGCGCGAGGACGGATCGCGGCCGATGATCGCGCTGGCGGGATGCGTCGCTCAGGCCGAGGGAGCTGAAGCCAAAGCCCGGTCCCCGATGATCGATATCGTCGTCGGCCCGCAAGCCTACCATCGCCTGCCCGGCATGGTCGCCCAGGCGTCCCACGGCGCTCGTCCGGTGGATACCGACATGCCGGCGATCAGCAAGTTCGACGCCCTTCCGGCGCGGCGTCGCGCGAACCCCAGCGCCTTCCTTACCATTCAGGAAGGTTGCGACAAGTTTTGCACTTATTGCGTGGTGCCCTACACGCGCGGCGCCGAGATTTCCCGCGCGTGGGCCGACCTTGTCGCCGAAGCAGAGGAGCTCGTTAAGTCGGGCGCCCGTGAACTCGTCCTCCTCGGCCAGAATGTGAATGCATGGAGCCATGAACACCGTGACTTCGCTGATCTGATCCGCTCGATCGCCAGGATCGATGGCCTTGAACGCGTCCGCTACACGACCAGTCACCCTGTCAACATGAGCGACAACCTCATCGCCGCCCATGGGGAGGTCGGCAAACTGATGCCTTACCTTCACCTTCCGGTGCAGTCAGGGAGCAATCGAATTCTCAATGCCATGAATCGCAGTCATACCGTTGAAACCTATCTCGGCATTATCGAGAAGATGCGCGCCTCCCGCCCCGACATCGCCATTTCCGGTGACTTCATCGTCGGCTTTCCGGGCGAAACCGAGGAGGATTTTGAGGCGACTCTGCGGATCGTCGATACAGTCGGCTACGCATCGGCCTATTCGTTCAAATACAGCGCCCGACCGGGTACCCCGGCAGCGGCGATGGAGGACCAGATTCCGCTCGAAATTATGGACGACCGGCTCCAGCGCCTGCAGGATCGGATCAATGCGCACCAGCTTGCGTTCAACAGATCAAAGGTAGGTGTCGACACGCAAATCCTGGTTGAGCGCGCAGGCAGACATCACGGTCAGGTGATCGGCCGCTCGCCGTGGTTGCAGTCAGTTCACGTCGAAGCCGACGCGAAGCCCGGCGACCTGATCGATGTGGCCCTGATTTCCGCGGGCCCGAACAGCATGACCGGCGCCCTCCGCCAGAAAGACGCAGCCTAGTGGCCCGCCGCGAGCTTGCCGCAGTCCCCGACCGCACCCGGGTCGAGATCGATTTTGACGAGCCCTACCTGCTCGGTCCGTTGTTCGGGGATTATGATCGCCACCTGATAACCATCGAGAGCCGGTTGGGCGTTCAGATCGCCGCTCGCGGCAATCGTGTTCAGATCGAGGGCGAGCCCCACTCTGCCGCCCGCGCCCGGGACGTTCTGATCGGTCTCTACAAGCGGCTTCAGGAAGGCCACGACGTGGACAGCGAGGCAGTCGAGGCCGTGCTCGGAATGGCGGCGCAGCCTAATCTGGATGGGATCGTCGCTGAGGAGATTACGTCTGCCCCGCGGGTGATGATCCGGACTCGCAAGAAAACGATCGTCCCGCGCTCACCGACCCAGACCGTCTACATGGAGGCGCTCGCCCGCGACGAAATGATCTTCGCGCTTGGCCCAGCGGGCACCGGAAAGACCTACCTCGCCGTCGCCCAGGCCGTGTCGCAACTGATCAGCGGAAGCGTCGACCGGCTGATCCTCTCGCGCCCAGCGGTCGAAGCGGGTGAACGCTTGGGCTTTCTCCCCGGCGACATGAAGGAAAAGGTCGACCCCTATCTCCGCCCCCTCTACGATGCGCTGTACGACATGCTCCCTACCGAGCAGGTCGAGCGCCGGATCGCTTCGGGCGAAATCGAGATCGCGCCGTTGGCCTTCATGCGCGGCCGCACACTCAACGACGCTTTCATCATCCTTGACGAGGCGCAGAACACCACGCCGCTTCAGATGAAGATGTTCCTAACCCGCTTCGGAATGCGCAGCCGGATGGTGATTTGCGGCGATCCGCACCAGGTCGACCTTCCCGATTCATCGAAGTCCGGGCTTCACGACGCAGTGACGCGACTGTCGGGAGTAAAGGGGATCGCCATCGTTCCGTTTTCGGCGGCCGACGTCGTTCGGCACGCGCTGGTCGGGCGCATCGTCGAAGCTTATGAGGGCCCGAGGGCCTGATCCATGATGCTCGACATTGCCATCGAAGCCGACCCGGAGTGGGACAGTAGCAGCCGCTGGGAAATCCTCGTCCGGAGCGCCGCCGAAGCCGCGGTCGCCGAAAGCGCCTTTCCGCAGTTGACGCGATCAGAACGGCCGGTCGAGCTATCCATCCGCTTGACCAGCGACGACAAGGTGAAAGCACTGAACGCTCGCTGGCGCGGCAAGGACAAGCCGACCAACGTCCTCTCCTTTCCTCAATGCGAGGCTGACGAGCTCGACCATATCGCTCCCGGCGGGCCAGAGCTGATGCTTGGCGATATCGTCCTTGCCCGCGGCGTGTGCGAGCGGGAGGCGCAGGACAAGGGCGTGTCCTTGGAAGAGCACGCGACGCACCTCCTTGTGCACGGAACGCTTCACCTGCTCGGCTACGACCACCAGGACGACAGCTCGGCCGAGGATATGGAAAACCGCGAAATCCGTGCGCTTGAGCGGCTCGGGATTTCCGACCCGTATGAGGTGCGCGACTGATGGCGACGCGCAGCGACGACAGCGGCTCGCGATTATGGCGCGGGATGCGCGCGCTCCTGTTCGGCGATGACGAGACCACGCTTCGGGAGGAGATCGAGGAGGCGATCGACGAGGCCGAGGAATCGCCGCAGGTCGCGGGCGATCTCTCCCCGCACGAGCGGCAGATGCTCCGCAACCTGCTTCATTTCGGCGACGAGACCGCGGGAGATATCTGCGTCACTCGCGGCGACATCATCGCCGTACCCTCGACGATCGGCTTCGATGAGCTGATCCGTGCCTTTGCCGAGGCCGAGCACAGCCGCCTCCCCGTCTATGGCGAAAGCCTCGACGAGATCCGCGGCATGATCCACATCAAGGACGTCTTCGTCGCCAATGTCGACCGCAACCGCGACCGATCGATCGAGGGGCTGATGCGGACGCCTTTGTTCGTGCCGGAATCGATGGGGGTGATCGACTTGCTTGCGCGGATGCGGGCCGAACGCACCCACCTCGCCATTGTCATCGACGAATTCGGCGGCACCGAGGGGCTGGTCACAATCGAGGATGTCGTCGAGGAAATCGTCGGCGACATCGAGGACGAGCACGATGTCGAGGCGGCTGGGCTTCTGGTCAGGCTCGACGAGACCACTTGGGACGCGGACGCGCGCGTCGAGCTGGAAGAGCTCGCCGAAACGGTCGACCCTCGCCTCACCTGGGAAGAGGATGAAGTGGATACACTCGGCGGCCTCGTCTTCCTCCTTGCCGGCCATATTCCGGCCAGGGGCGAAAGCGTCACCCACCCCTCCGGATGGGTGATGGAGGCACTGGACTCTGACCCCAAGAAGATACTCCGCGTCCGCCTCCACGCGCCGGAGGGCGAACCGGGAAGCGACTAGCCTTTCGCGAACAGATTATCCGGGTCGGCCATCGCCTTAAACTCGAGTGCGTTGCCCGCCGGATCGAGGAAGAACATCGTCGCCTGCTCCCCAACCCGTCCTTCAAAGCGAATAGTCGGCGAAATCACGAAATCGGTTCCTGCGGCCTCAAGTCGCTCCGCCAAGGCCTTCCACTCCTCGATTGGCAGGACCACCCCGAAATGCGGGACCGGCACGTTTTCGCCGTCCACCTCGTTACTCGTCCGTCGTCGAACGACTTCCGGAGCGAGATGCGCGACGATCTGGTGGCCGTAGAGATCGAAATCGACCCATTCGTCCGCACTTCGCCCTTCCTTGCAGCGTAGAAGCCCGCTGTAGAATTCCCGCGCGGCGGCAAGATCGTCCACGGGAAAGGCGAGATGGAAGGGCGGCAGGGTCACAGGCTGCACCTGCGCTCCACCCGTCAAACTGTCCAGACTTCCGTTTCGCGTGCGATTTCGGCTAGCGCGCGGCAACGGAGAAACATCTGTCCCAAAATCCCGCCTTGAACCGTGCCGACGCCGTACTCACCCGCTGGGCGCCCGCAGCCGCGCTTGTCGCCGGCCTCGCTTCTGCTTTCGCTTTCCAGCCAGTCGATCTCTGGCCGCTGATGCCGATCACATTCGCGCTTCTGCTCGAGTTGCTGTGGCGGGCGAAGAATCTCTGGCGGGCGCTCCTCACCGGCTACCTGTTCGGGCTCGGACAATTCGTGGTCGGCCTCAATTGGATCGCCACCGCCTTCACTTACCAGGCGGCGATGCCCGCGTGGCTCGGCTGGGTCGCGGTCGTGCTGCTTTCCATTTATCTAGCCGTCTACCCCGCCATAGCCACAGCCGTCGCCTGGCGGTTCGGATCGCGGCGGCCCTCCGCGTTAGTCCTGACGCTGGCCGGCGTTTGGGCGGTGGCCGAATGGCTTCGCGCTGGTATCTTCACCGGCTTCGCGTGGAACCCGGTCGGAGTCATCCTGGACGATACCCACCTCCTCAAAGTGGCGACCCTCGTCGGAACCTATGGTCTTTCTTCGTTGGTCGTGGCCGCTGGCGGGATGTTGTGGCTGTTTGGCCGCCGAAACCTCAAACCGGGCATCGGGGTTCTAGTTGTCATCCTGCTGCTTCATCTGATTCCGTCACCAATTACCCGCGACAAGGAACTGATTCTGCGCAACGTCCGCGTCGTTCAGCCGAATATCGGTCAAGAAGTGAAGTGGCGTCCTGAATTCGCCGAGGAGGCAGCGCAGAGACTGGCTGAGCTCTCGGCCCAGCCGGGCGGTCAACGCCCGCGCCTCCTGCTCTGGCCGGAGGCTGCGGTTACCGAACCGCTCGAAGACGATCGCCCGGGGATTTTCGCGGCGGAGGCAGCCTTCCAACGGCAAAGAGCGGCTGCCGTCCTTCAGCCAGGCGAGTTGCTTCTTACGGGCGGCATCGCCGTTCTGTCGAAAGACGGAATATCCATTTCGGCAGCGACGAACAGCGTGTTCGCGCTCGCGCCGAACGGAACCATCGTCGGCCGCTACGACAAGGCGCACCTCGTGCCGTACGGGGAGTATCTGCCGATGCGGCCGCTGCTGTCCGCCCTGGGCCTGTCGCGGCTTGCGCCCGGGGAGGCCGACTTCGCCTCCGGCCCTGCCCCGCAAACGATCGATCTTCCAGGCTGGGGCAAGGTCGGTTTCCAGATCTGCTATGAGATCATCTTCTCCGGCCATGTGGTCGATGAGCGAAACCGGCCTGCCTTCATCTTCAATCCGTCGAACGACGCATGGTTCGGCCGCTGGGGACCGCCGCAGCATCTTGCACAGGCACGTCTCCGCGCGGCAGAAGAGGGGCTTCCGATTATCCGCTCCACGCCTACCGGGATTAGCGCGATCGTCGATGCGCACGGCCACATTGTCCAGTCGCTGCCTTGGCGCACTGCTGGAGTGATCGACGCTGCCATTCCGCACGAAGCACGCCCGACCCTGTTCGCCCGCTTCGGCAACATCATCCCATTGTTGCTCGCATTTTTCCTGATCGCCGGCGGCATTGCGCTCGGGCGAAGCCAACGCTATCGGCGCATATAAAGAATTCCTTATATCTCAACCGGCACTCGCCTCCGCGGAAGGACAAATTCCGAGCAATGCGCAGCAATTACCTCTTCACCTCCGAATCCGTGTCCGAAGGACATCCCGACAAGGTCGCCGACCAGATCAGCGACGCGGTAGTCGATCTCCTGCTGTCGAAGGACCCGGAAGCGCGCGTCGCCTGTGAGACAATGACGACGACCAATCGCGTCGTCCTCGCCGGCGAAATCCGCTGCAAGCCGATCTTCGACCAGGAGCGCTGGCCGGAGCATGGCGGCTGGGCGCCGGGTGCTCGCGATGAGATCGAAGAGGCTGTGCGCCGCACAGTGAAGCGGATTGGGTATGAGCAGGCGGGCTTTCACTGGGCCAATTTCGAATTCGCCAACCATTTGCATGGCCAGTCTGCCCATATCGCTCAGGGTGTCGATGCCGCCGGAAACAAGGACGAAGGCGCCGGCGACCAGGGAATTATGTTCGGCTTTGCCTGCGACGAAACGCCGGACCTCATGCCGGCCACGCTCGATTACAGCCATAAGATCCTGTTGCAGATGGCCGCCGACCGGCATTCCGGCGCCGCGTCGTTCCTTGAGCCGGACGCGAAAAGCCAGGTTACGCTCCGTTTCGAGGGCGGAAAACCGGTTGAAGCGACCGCCATTGTCGTTTCAACCCAGCACAAGGCTGGGTACGACCAGGGCGACAAGGAACAGGAGCTCCACGCCTATGTGAAGGGCGTCGTCCGGCGGGTGATGCCCAACGAGCTTCTGACCGATCATACCGCCTATCATATCAACCCGACGGGCTCGTTCGAGATCGGCGGCCCGGATGGTGACGCGGGCCTCACCGGGCGCAAGATTATCGTCGACACCTATGGCGGAGCAGCGCCGCACGGCGGGGGCGCCTTTTCGGGCAAGGACCCGACAAAGGTCGATCGCTCGGCCGCTTATGTCGCCCGCTTCCTCGCGAAGAACATTGTCGCCGCTGGCCTCGCCCGCCGCTGCACGATCCAGCTCGCCTACGCGATCGGTGTGTCAGAGCCGCTGTCGCTCTATGTCGATACCCACGGCACCGGTACCGTCGACGACAGTGCGCTCGAGCAAGCGATCGGAAAGATTGCCAGTCTCGGCGGCCTCACCCCCCGCGGAATTCGCACCCGGCTCCAGCTCAACCGTCCGATCTACGAGGCGACGGCGGCCTACGGCCACTTTGGGCGGGAGGCGGACAACGGCTTCTTCCCTTGGGAGCGGACCGACCTGGTTGAGGAGTTACATTCGGCCCTTCGGTAGGTTTTCGCCCTTCTGCGTTGCTGCATTGGGGCCCACAGAGCTGCTTCGCGACGCGGTCTCGAGCCTTTCGTGGAGCGGCCTGTGGACGAACGGTACCAGCACGCCCAAAGCCGCGCCCCAGGCTAGCATCGATAGAACAACGCCGATCGCCGCTGCCCCAGCGGGGGCTTGCCCGCCACTGATCAGCGGCAGGACCATCGCAGCGCCGGTGGCCCATAAGGCGAAACCGAAGCCCATCCCGAATATCCAGCCGCCGTGCACATTATTCGCTGCACGCCCGAAAACGCGCGCGTAAATTGCTCCCGCGATGGCCATGGCCACCCACCCGACCCCCAGCGTTGCCCAGATGGACAGGTGAAGGATCGACGCTTCCACGCGCAATGAACCGAACGAGCGAAGGATCGCGATCGCCGGAGCCGTGGCGATGGCTCCCGAAATGGCTCCCGCAAGAAGCGGCCGCTGTGTCCGGCCGGGCGCGTAGCCGTGGACGCTTAGGAAGGTAGCCATCAGCGCATTAGCTCCTTGAGCGCCTTGCACTCACGATACTCTGGCTGATCGCGATACATGTCGATCAGATGTCTATAGGAAAGCCCGACCTCGCGCGGGTCGCGATTAAGATCGAACAATCCGACCGGAAATACCACGCCGAGCGCCTCCCGAAGCCCGATGTTCCAGTCAATTTGGTCGGTCAGGCTGTACCAGGTGAAGCCGACCAGCGGCACGCCGTTCTGTCGCGCCAGCTGGATATTGTGCCATTGCCGCCATAACCACCGCGAACCTTCGGATGCATCGGTCTGGTTGGTCTCCGTATGCATCATCGTCAGCTTGTACCGGTCGTAATATTGCATCGCGATCGTGTACCAGCCGAACAATTCGCCAAGCGATCGCGGGTGCCCCTCCCGGTCGATCAAATGTTCGGTCCATTCGTAATAATCGACACCGAGGATCGATCGGCGTGGGACCTTGCGGTTGCGAAACCGGTCGAACGCGTCGTCCGTCACGTGGTGATCCCGCAAATAGCCGCGCATTCGGTCGCTGACCTCGTGCGCATAGATCAGATCTAGCGGAAGGAATCTCCGTTCGTTTTCGAACTCGGCAACGCTTTCCACTTCAGGGTCGGGACAGCAAGGCTGCGAGAACTCGCTGCTTTCGCTGTTGATGAAAATGGCGTCAGGCCGCTGCTTCAGGATAGCGTCCGTCATCCCGACGCTGGCCGAAGCAAGGTTGAAGACGGCGTTGACGAATGCGCTCTCGTCACTCCGCTGCTCATTCCAGTCTCCGTCCAGCGCACTCTTTCTCGCGCAGACGTACATCTCGTTGACCGGCGTATAGAAGCGGACCCAGGGGTAACGGTCGGCGAAAGCCGCGGCATATTCGGGGAGGGTCTTGGCGACCTCCTCATTCTGGAAATTGCCGAGCCAATCCGGCGCTCCGAAATGGCAGAGGTCGACGATCGGCTCCGGGCCGCACTCCTTCAGGTCAGCCATCGGCTCGTCGATCAGCGACCAGTCGTATTGCCCGGGGCCTTGGAAGACGAGGTGAAGGGGCGGACCATAGCGAATCTGCGTGACGCCGATCTCGCGCGCCAGCTCAAAATCCTCGGCCCAGCGTTTGTAGTGGCCGCAAGAATCCATCTCGTCGCGGCGCCAGCGGCCATTATCGATGGTGGGATAGCTGCACTCAATTCCAGTCGCGAACATGAAGCCGCCGTCCTGCCGCCGCTCAACGCGACGACGAGGCCGGGCAGACTTTCTCTTGGCGACGCTCGGGTGAGAGCCAGACTTGTAGCCGACCGGCCGAGTGTAGAGGCTTCCGAGCACTAGCCCATAAACGGCATGGCTGAGCAGGATGCCGCCAACCTCCCGAACGCCGATGGTTCCCAGCAGCATCGATACGCTAACCCGGACCATATTCTGATCCATTTGCATCAGTGTCAGCTGCGGATGGACGATGAAGAGAGCCAGGACCGCTGGTACCGCGGCAAAGGCCAGCCCCTGGAGTGGCGGCCGCAGCTTCAGTCGCGACCAGAAAAAATATGCGTAAAACAGCGCCCACATAATCCCAACGAAAGCATGAGCGCCGAGTCCAACAGCCCAGCCGATCAGGTGCGAATGGTGGAAAACCACCGCTCCCAATTCCTGGACGAGGTCGAACACCGGCAGACCCACAATTGCGAAACCGCGAAGCACCACCTCCATCGCGGCGGCGCCGCCAACGCCCGCGATTACGGCCTTCCTGAAGTCGACTACGCGGATCAAGGCTTCGCAGGCATCACGGCAATTACCGGTCGGTCACACCGATCCCGTGCCGGAAGACGAGCTCGCCGCCTTTCCAGCCGCTGAAGAGCAGGATCAGTACCGTAGCGCCGGAGAGATAGACCCCGATGCTGCCAATCGCCGTGTCGCTGTTGTAGCGGAGGATGAAGTTGACGAGTTCCAGCACCACCGCAGTGACATTGGCTAGCATGTGTTGAAGCGCGTCGCTCATGCTGCGGATTCTCTCGCTGCCCATGAAGTCGGTAAGGCCGGCAACGGCGGCCAGCGCGGCCATTACAAGCCCGACGCCGAGCAGCCATCGCGAAGCCGTCGCCCAGCCGGGATTCTGGTTATTGAGGAACACGATGTCGACGATGAAGGCCAGAATGAAGCAGACGATTGGGAACGGAACCAGCATTGGATGGATGGGGTGGCCCCCGACTTTGGCCGTGCTTTGTGGGTGCGCGTGGGTCGAGTCGTCGCCGTTCATGGACACCTCCCGTTGTTTCGCCCGTAAAATGACAGGCGCTCATTGGACGCTTGCCACCACTTGAAAGTTCCCCGAGTTGAAGTTGCCGCAGCCAAGTGCGGAAGCTACGCGCAGCCGCGATGACGGCATACAAGCAAGGCGATCCGACCACTCTCAACCGGCTGTACGGCCGATCGAGCGGCCACAAGCTCCGCGCGGGCCAGCAGCAGCTTGTCGACGATCTTCTCCCGAAGATCGAAGTGTCAGCCGAGGGCGAAATCACCGCCACGCGGCTGTTCGGCCACGACCGCCCCCTACATCTTGAAATCGGCTTCGGAGGCGGCGAGCATCTCGCTTACCGAGCCGACCTCCTACCGGATCATGGCTTCATCGGTTGTGAGCCGTTCCTCAACGGCGTCGCTACCGCCCTGGCTCATATCCGCGACCAGCACCTCCCCAACATCCGGCTGTGGCGCGGCGATGCGCTCGACGTTCTTCGTCGTCTTCCGGACGCCAGCCTCAGTTTCGTCTACCTGCTTCACCCTGACCCATGGCCCAAGGCGCGCCACTCGAAGCGGCGGATGGTGAACGATGGTCCCGTCGATCTCATGGCCGCGAAGATCAAACCCGGTGGCGAACTTCGCATCGCCACGGATCACCCCATCTATCTTGAGTGGGCCCTGATGGTGATTCAGCGGCACAGCGCCCAGTTCGAATGGCTGGCCAAAAAGCCTTCGGATTTTCTGCGGCGCCCCGGAGGCTGGCCGGGCACGCGCTATGAGGCGAAAGCTGAGCGCGAGGGACGCCGCGCCTATTATTTGCGCTATCGGCGGCTCGCCTCCTAAAGCGCGCCCATGGACATCCGCGAATCCACGCTCGAAGCGATCGGCAACACGCCGCTGATCAAGCTCCGCCACGCGTCCGAACAAACCGGCTGCACGATCCTAGGCAAGGCCGAATTCATGAACCCGGGCCAGTCCGTAAAGGACCGAACGGCGCTCGAGATCGTCAAACAGGCCGTCGACAGCGGCCAGTTGCGCCGCGGAGGGATCATCGTTGAGGGCACCGCCGGCAATACCGGAATCGGGCTCAGCATGGTCGCGAATGCGCTGGGAATGAAGACGGTGATCGTGATCCCCGAAACTCAAACACAGGAAAAGAAGGACGCTCTCCGCGCGCTCGGCGCCGCGCTGGTCGAGGTTCCGGCGGCGCCCTACCGTAGCCCCAACAATTATGTGAAAGTCGCCGCCCGTCTCGCCCAGCAGCTGGCGCGCGAGCACGAGCATGGCGCGGTGTTCGCCAATCAGTTCGACAACACAGCCAATCGCGACGTTCACTATCGCACGACCGGCCCTGAAATATGGGAGCAGACGGGCGGCAACATCGACGGCTTCGTCAGCGCCGTCGGCTCCGGCGGGACGCTGGCCGGCATTGCGATGGCCCTTCGCGAACGCAAGCCGGACATCAAGATCGCGCTCGCCGACGTCCCCGGCGCGGCCCTGTTCAATTACTACACGAGCGGTGAGCTCAAGTCCGAAGGCAGCTCGATCACCGAAGGCATCGGCCAAGGCCGGATCACCGCCAATCTCCAAGGCCTCACGGTCGACGAGGCTTTCCAGATCCCGGATGAAGAAACGGTCCGCACCATCTGGTCGCTGATCGAGCATGAAGGGCTGGCGCTCGGCACCTCCACCGGAGTCAACGTGGCTGGTGCAATCCGCCTGGCCAGGAAGCTCGGCCCCGGCAAGACCATCGTGACGATTCTCTGCGATCCGGCCACCCGCTATCAGTCGCGGCTGTTCAACGCCGACTTCCTGCGCTCGAAAAACCTGCCGCTCCCGCCGTGGCTGGAAAATCCGGTGATTATCGAACCGCCGTTCGAGGCAGTCTAATTCGCCCGCCTAGGCGACCAGCGACGCCGCGGCCCCTTCCGGATTGCGGTCTTCGCTGGTGTCGGGATCGACTTCCAGCTTGCCTGCGCGAAGCCACCTGAAGACCGGGACGCTCAAGAGCAGGCATGCAGCGAGACTGACGAAAGCGTCCATCATGAACGATCCTGCGACACCACCCGCCAGCTTGTAACCGTAGCCATCCAGCATCTGCATATAGGCGTAAGGTACCACCGCCGCAGTGTTCAGAAGCGCAAATTGACTTGAGGCGAGTGGACTACCCTCCCTGATCGACCGGAAAATGATCGCGTTTTGCGAGACCTGGGCGATGCTCTGTGCCGCGTTTTCACCGACGACAGCCATCAGATAGACGAAAGGGGTCTGCGGCAACGCAAGTAGCGACAGCGTGAAGGCCGCGCCGACAATCCCGATGCCGAGATACATGAACGGTGCCGGAAACCACTTAAGAAGCACCCGTGCGGCCAGCGAGCCAACGAAACCGATCACCGTCGCTCCGATCCCGTTGGCAACATCCACCAGCACCTCGGACGCATTGAAGTCGTGCCCAATTCCTCCAAATGCATTGGTGAGCGTGAACGCTGCGCAAGGCATCACGAAAAGCAGCAGGAGGCGCAGGACTACCGATTCTCGTATCAACTGGACGAAGTCGCCAGCGAGATTTCCGAAGCTTTCATGCACCCCGCGCCGATCGTCCCCGGGCCTGGGCACAACCGGGACAATCAGGAGAGGTAGCAGCGTCGCGGCTGCGATTGCCGCTGCACCAAGCGGCTCCGGGAAATGCGATATAAGCCAAAACTGGGAGATGGCTCCCAAACCGAAACCGAAGCTGTTGCCGATCGTGAACCAGGTGCCGATCGTCTCGTCGCTGCCTTTCGGAAGCGCTGCAGCGAGCCACCCGCCGATCGCCGCGTTGAACAGGGACGTAACAAGCGCGTCGGTAGCCAAAACGGGCGCGAGCAGCGCGCTCGATGCCGGCAATACCAGCAACAGGAACGTCAGGCCTGAAACGGCGATTGCGAGCCCGATCGACCAGGTGCGGCGGCTGACCAGTGTATCCAGCACGGGTGCGACCGCAAATGCGGCCAGCGACACGATCAGAGCCAGTGCGGTGAGATTGGCGATTACCGGCTCCGCAACTCCCTTCGAAGCGAGGAGCTGCGGCACCGTTACAAGCACTGCCGCGTAGGCGAAGCCGTAGACGGAGTTCATGAATCCCATCAGCCAGACCAGCTTCGGTTGCGGCTCCGCTTCTTCTCGCATCGAGTCTCCTCCCCTCGCCAGGGACTCGGTCACTTCGCGCGGCTGAGTTGGACAAGGGTAGGCGCGGCGGAGAAAAGAGCAATATCAGCAGGGGCGCGCGTTCGGGATCTCGCCTCATCGCCAGAAGAAGACCGGGCGGCTCCCGGCAATTCAGAGCGTGGGGCAAAGCAGCTGGCGCTCGCGTTCGATCACTTCACGCCACAGCTGCGCGACCTCCGAATGCCGAACAGGTCATCCCCAAATGTCTAAGTATCGAATGACGTGAGAATGGGACATGGTCCGTCCGTGCCACTTCCGCATTCCATTGCCAGCCGATTAAGCGCTGCGCGTGCCCGAATAAGTTCGGCGATTTTGCCATCGAGCGCCGCCACGCGCTCATTTGCCAATTCTCGAGCCCGGGCGCGATCATCGCGAGCATCCAGCTCCAACAGCTCGCTGATTTCGTCCAATGTGAAACCCGCCTTCTGCGCCTGCTTGATGAACCGCAGCCGCCTCAGGTCTTCACTGCCATAGCGTCTTATACCGCCTTGACGCGTTGGCTCGTTCAAAAGGCCTCTGCGCTGATAGAATCGGATTGTCTCAACACCGACACCGCCAGCTCCGGCTAGCCTGCCTATGGTGAGCGAACCGAGATCTTGACTCTGTACCATGGTACGGGACCTATATCAGAGCCGACCAATTCACAAGGAAACCGAAAGTGTCGGACTTATCCAGTCATCCCAAAATTACTCGAAAGGCCATTCTCTATAGAATGGTCATGCCCGAGCATGTCTGTCCCTGGGGATTGAAATCCAAGGATCTGCTTCGGCGTTCCGGCTATGAAATCGAAGATCATCACCTGACGACGCGGGAGGAAACGGACGCGTTCAAAACCAAGTGCGACGTCCCAACGACACCGCAGACCTTCATCGGCGGCAAGCGGATCGGCGGATATGACGACCTGCGCCGCTTCCTCGGGATGCGTGTCCAAGACCCCACGGCGACCTCCTATCGTCCGGTCGCCGTCCTGTTCACACTGACGGCGCTAGCGGCTCTTGCGGCTAACTACGCAGTCACGGGCGACCTTGCGGCATGGCGCGCGCTCCAATGGTTCGTCGCCTTCTCGATGGTGGTGCTGGCGATGCTCAAGCTGCAGGACGTCGAGAAATTCTCGGCCATGTTCTTGAACTACGACCTGCTGGCGCGGCGGTGGGTTCCGTACAGCTACATCTATCCCTACGCGGAGGCGTTCGCGGGTGTGTTGATGATTGCTGGCGCATTGACGTGGCTCTCAGTTCCGGTCGCGCTTTTTATCGGTACTGTCGGTGCGGTGTCAGTGTTCAAAGCCGTTTACGTGGACAAGCGCGAACTCAAGTGTGCGTGCGTTGGCGGCTCAAGCAACGTGCCGCTGGGCTTCGTCTCGCTGACCGAAAATCTGATGATGATCGCGATGGCCCTCTGGATGGCACTGGCGCCGCTCGGGATCACCGCCGGAGGAAGCACATAGCATGACTGACCCAACCCATGGCATTGACGTTTCTGCTACGACTTCGCCAGACAATCCGACGTAATTTGATCACCGGCCAAATTCCGGCAACGGGTCGAAAGAACGGACGCTCACGGTTGGCGCTTTCCCTGTCCTACAGACGCAGGGCTGTGCAATGACTTGCGAGCGATCGGCTGCTCTCGCTCATGTTCCGCTTGCTGCGCACCTCGCCAAGCCTGCACGTGTGCGCACGTGTAGGCTCGCGAACTTTGTGAACTTTCGCTCGGAAGCCCGAGCGCAGCGCAGCTGCGTCGAGAGCAGCCGCAGCCGCCATGCCGGGGTGCATGGTGGACCGGCTGCTGGAGAGCCGGCCAGCGGGTCG
>Ga0157369_10000238_pt1 | contig 76209 bp, 71 predicted proteins | sample C25metaG_FD_113461 | JGI IMG/M metagenome (GOLD analysis project Ga0157369, IMG submission 113461) | Corn rhizosphere microbial communities from Kellogg Biological Station, Michigan, USA - C2-5 metaG | ecosystem: Host-associated > Plants > Roots > Rhizosphere > Soil | place: USA: Michigan... | reverse complement strand
TCGGCTTGCCCGGCTCCGCCGCCTCCGCCTCCGCCGCCGCCTCCGCCGGCGCCAGAGCGCGGCTAAGCCTTACAGGCTACGCGAAAACGGGAGGGAGGGCTTCGGCCCTCCCTCTTTTTTTGTTTCTAGCGCGCGGAGTGAATCCCTGCGGGCGCAATTTGGAAGCTAATCGATGTTGAGAGGTGGGAAAGATTTCACCAGCCGGTCGACCGCCAGCATCTGCTCCAGGTAGGAGCGAAGCGCACTCAGCGGCAGTGCGCTCGGCCCGTCGCAGAGCGCCTCGTCGGGATCCGGGTGGGCCTCCAGGAAGAGCCCTGCAATGCCGAGAGCCATGCCGGAACGCGCGAGCGCAGTAGCCTGGGCGCGCCTTCCGCCAGCGCTGTCGGAGCGGCCGCCGGGCTCCTGCAACGCATGCGTAGCGTCGAATACGACAGGCGCCATCGGCTTCATCAAATCCATGCCGAGCATGTCGACGACCAGGTTATTATAGCCGAAGCTGCTTCCACGCTCGCAAAGGATGACCTTGTCGTTCCCCGCCTCACGGCACTTGGCGATGATGTGCCGCATCTCCTGCGGAGCTAGAAATTGCGGCTTCTTTACGTTGATTACGGCTCCGGACCGGGCGATCGCCACCACCAGGTCCGTCTGGCGGGCGAGGAAGGCGGGAAGCTGGAGGATGTCCGCGACCTCGGCGACTGGCGCTGCCTGCCACGGCTCGTGAACGTCCGTAAGAACCGGAACCGAAAACTGCCGTTTTACCTCCGAAAGGACGTGTAGCCCCTTCTCAAGACCGGGCCCCCGGAAGCTGTTGATCGACGAGCGGTTCGCTTTGTCAAACGAGGCTTTGAACACATAGGAGATGCCGAGTTCGGAAGTCACCTCGACGAACTTCGCCGCCACCTCCATCACGATGTCTTCGCGCTCGATCACGTTCATGCCGCCGATGAGGACAAACGGCAGGTCGTTTCCGAAGGTGATTCCGTTCTCAAGCGAGACGGTGGGTGGCAAGAGACGTCCTTCCTTTGTTTGCGTCCGCTGACCCGCGCCACTATGGCCTCGGCCCTCTTCCAGTCCAGCAATTATGAGACCGCATTATGATCGAAGCCGAATGGTGGGAATATGACTCAGCCGGGGAAATGGCCGAGGCAGTCGCCGGCGATGTTGGCTTTATCATCGAAAGTGCGCTCGATGCGCGGGGCGCTGCGCTGATCGCGATTCCCGGCGGGATCACGCCGCTCCCGATCTATTCGAAGCTCACTGCCGCCAAGCTGCAGTGGAACAAGGTGACGGTAATCCCGACCGACGACCGGCTGGTCGGGGTTGAAAGTGAACTCAGCAACGCGCGTTCGATTGCCAGGGCCTTCCTACCGACCGGAGCGCGCGTGATCCCGATCGCGACGGTGCTCGACGATTATCGCCAGGCCGGCAATGCCGCCGACGCCCGGCTTCAGGACCTTCCCTGGCCGCCCGACCTTGTCTGGCTCGGCATGGGCAAGGACGGGCACACGGCTTCCATCTTCCCCGGCCCCGACCTCAAGGATGCGCTGGAAGCCCCCAAAGCCCGCCGTGCCGTCGGCGTCTTGCCCGACCCGCTGCCGGCAGAGGCGCCGGTGCCGCGAGTTACCCTGACACGGGCAGCGATCCTGTCGGCTCGGACGATCCTCATCACCATCACTGGTGACGAGAAGCGATCGGTCCTGGAGCAGGCGATCGCGGACGGACAGAGCTCGAAGCTTCCGATAGGCCGAGTGCTGGCCGAAGCCGAGCAGCCGATCGACATCCACTGGTGTCCCTGACGGCTACACCTGCTCCAGCGGCTTGCCCTTTGTCTCGGGCAGGAACAGCAGCGACACCACCACCGAAATTCCAGTGAAGATCACCGAATACCAGAGCCCCGAATAGATGTTCCCGGTCATTGCCACGATCGCGAAGCTGGTGACTGGCAGGAACCCGCCGACCCAGCCGATGCCGAGATGGTAGGGAATCGACATCGCCGTGTAGCGGACCCGCGTCGGGAACAGCTCGACTAGGCTGGCCGCCTGCGGACCGTAGAGCGCGGTCGCCGCGACGACGAACAGCAGAAGCACCAGCAGGACCACCGGCATGTTCATCGCCGCCGGATCGGCGCTCTTGGGGTAGCCGGCTGTTTTCAACGCGGCGCCGATCGAGTCCGCGGTCTTCGCCTTAAAGGTCTTGAGATCGGCGGCAGAAAGACCCGCGCCGCCGGTGACCGGCACCTGAGCGCCGCCGACCACCACACGCGTCTGCCCGTCAGCCGAGGCGCTCGTGCTGTAGGAAATGCCACGGCCGATCAGGGCGCTCCGAGCGATATCGCAGGCGCTGGTGAATTTCGCAGTCCCGAATGGATCGAACTGCGTGGAGCAGCTTGCCGGGTTGGTCGCGATTGTGACTGGAGCCGAATGCTGCGCCGCCACGAGTGCCGGGTTGACCGCCTGAGCGAGCCAATGCGAGCCGGGGAAATAGAGGACAAGCGCCAAAGTCATCCCGCCGACGATCACCGGCTTGCGGCCGATCCTGTCGGACCACCAGCTGAACAGGATGTAGAGCGGCGCGCTGACGATCGTCATCACCAGGATCAGAAGGTCCTTCATCGAAGCCGACATGCCGAGCGACTTTTCGAGGAACACCTGAATGTAGAAGAAGGTGAAGTACCAGACCGCGCCCTGCGCAAACATGATGCCGAAGAAAACGATCGTCATCATCTTGAAGTGCGACCCGAATGCCTCGCGCAGCGGCGCTTTCGCGACTGCGCCCTCTTTCGCCAGCTTGGCGAACACCGGGCTCTCCGACAGCCGCGCTCGCATCCAGACTGAGACAGCCAAAAGTACGACCGAAACGAGAAACGGGATTCGCCAGCCCCAGGCGTTGAATGCCGTTTCGCCAAGCCAGGTGCGCGAGGCGAGGATCACCAGCATCGCCGCCAGCAGGCCGAACGAGGCCGACGACTGAATCCCAGCGGTGTCCCGGCCGCGCCGGTTCGCCTCAGCATGTTCGGCGACATAGATTGCGGCGCCGCCATATTCGCCGCCGAGCGCGATGCCCTGGACGAGCCGAAGGAGGATCAGGAGCAATGGGGCGAGCAAGCCTGCGGTCGCGTAGGTTGGAAGAACGCCGATCAGGAATGTCGCGCCGCCCATCAGGCTGACGGTGACCAGGAACGCGCCCTTGCGGCCGAGGCGGTCTCCGACGATCCCGAAAATCAGCGCGCCGAGTGGCCGGAAGAAAAAACCGGCCGCGAACAGGCCGAGCGCGGCGAGAAGCGCCGAGGTCGGATCGAGTCCAGAGAAGAAGGCCTTCCCGATCACCGGCGCCAGGCTTCCGAAGATGAAGAAGTCGTACCACTCGAACGCGGTGCCTGCCGACGAGGCAATGATCACCCGAACCATCGGCACTGGCTTGTGGTCCCGAGGCTCAGCTATGGTTGCCATGCTCTCTCCCCTCCTTGGCATGGGATAGCGCCCGCGTTCCGTCACCCGCAAGGGAGGTTCTTGCGCGCGAAAGTTCACAATGTTCATAAACCTACGCACGTACGCCCGCGCACGAGAGGAAGGCGGGCAGCGAGCCGAGATCACTTTCCCACGGGGGTAGCGTCGCCTGCCGCCACAGTGGCAGGCGGGGAATGCGGAAGGTAAGATTCACCGGCGGCAGGAACCACAGGTGCCTGTCTGTAGGACAGCGCAATATTCAGCGGGCCGCCAAGCGCTGCCGACCCAAGCAGCCGTTTCTTCCAAATCGGATGTAATTCGCACTCATTATTAAGCGTGGCAGGCACAGCGTGTGGACTCTCGGGAGTTTTGCGTGTGACCAACCCATTAATTCGCGCCGGCCATGCCGGGCGTTCTATCTTGAGGAGCTGCACCAGGTTCGAATTCCTGATCGTTGCGGCGCTGCTGATCACTGCTCAGATCGTCTACTTCAAGGACGATCTCCTCTCCCGGGAAATCACCATCTCGCCGACAACTCCAGCAGAGGTGCTGGGGCAATATCAATTTGACGACAGGGCTGAGGGCGGAAAGTCGGCCGTCGCCGCGGATTCCGCACGGCCGCTAAGCTGGACCTGCAGCATCGCCAACACGGTCGACGAACCGTTTTGCGGCGTCGGCTTCATTCTCGGCGATGGTGCCTCGAAAGGGCTCGATCTTTCGCTGTTCAAGTCCTTCAGGATCCAGATGAAAGTCAGCGGCCCTGGAAACCTGATGCGTGTCGAACTGAAGAACAGCAACCCCGCCTACAGCACGCCCGGCGACCCCCAGACGTACAAGTACAACTCCCTTGATATGCCGATATTGAAGGGCCGGTCCGAGACAGATGTACCCCTCGCCAATTTCAGCGTAGCGGATTGGTGGAAGCAGCGGCTCAAGATTCCGCCCGCGCTCGCGCTGCCCGAATTCCGCAATGTCGTACAATTCGAAATGCAAGTGGGCCTCGACGGCAAGCCTGGCAAGTACAGCATCACCATCGACAAGGTCATCTTCCATCGGCAGGTCATCAGCGATGGGCAGTTCTATGGAGCACTTGCAGCTCTCTGGGCGGCGCTGATCCTCGCGATGTTGTGGTTTCGCCGGGTTGAGGCCCGCCGCGCGGAGCGCGAGGAGGCGGCGCGGCTGAGATGGGCGAGCGAGCATGATTCCTTGACGAAGCTGCCCAATCGCGGCGCCTTTCAGTGCCGGCTTCAATCGGCAATCCTGACGGCGATGGAGCGGGGGACATCTGTCGCACTGCTTCTCATCGATCTCGATCATTTCAAGCATGTCAACGACAGCCTGGGGCACAGCGCCGGAGACGAGCTTTTGCGGCATGTTTCCGATCGGCTCCGATGCGCGCTCGACGAGCATTCCTTCGTTGCCCGGATCGGTGGCGACGAATTTGCGGTCATTGTCGACGATGGATGCGCGGAGGCGGACATCCTTTCGGTCGCAAACAGGCTCGCCGATTGCATCAAGGCACCGATCCGCACTTCCCAAAGGCTGGTGTCGAGCGGCGCCAGCATCGGCGCGGCGATCTTTCCGCGCGATGCGCAATGCGCGGGGGATCTCTTCAACGCCGCCGATACCGCGCTCTATGCGCTGAAGCACTCCGGCCGCGGTGGAACGAAGGTCTTTGACGAGTTGATTTTGCGTGAAATGCGCCGTTCCGCATCGCATCTCAGCATCGCCCGGGCTGCAGCCACCGATCGAACCGTCGTCCCGTTCTACCAGCCGGTAGTACACCTCGGCACCGGCGAGATTGCCGGTTTCGAGGCTTTACTCCGCTGTGCACGTGCGGGGCGATTCCAATCCCCGAATGTCCTTGAAGAAGCGTTCGCGGATTATGAGATTGCTACCGGGCTCGCGACACTCATGCACCGGCAAGTTGCCGCTGACGTTTCCGGTTGGATAAAGCAAGGGCTGAACATTGGCCGCGTCGCCATCAATGCCGCGCCAACCGAGTTCCTGCGTGACGATTACGCCGAAAAGTTCCTCGACGTTTTGGGTGAATACAAGCTCCCCGCATCCTGCTTCGCAGTCGAAGTGACGGAGCATGTGTTCCTCGGCCGGAGCAGCGAATACGTAGCGCGCGCTATCGCCGTGCTCAAATCTGCGGGAGTGCAAATTTCACTGGACGATTTCGGGACCGGCTATTCTTCCCTGTCGCATCTTCGCGATCTCCGCGTCGACACGGTCAAGATGGACAAATCCTTCATCGACAAGATCACAGATGGGGGAGAGGCAGTCGCAATCGTTATTGCCGTTCTCTCGCTTGCGAAAAGCCTGAAGATCGCGACCGTTGCCGAAGGCGTGGAAACGGAACCCCAGGCGCGGCTCCTGCAGTCGATGGGCTGCGACCAGGCCCAAGGCTATTTCTTCGGGCGGCCGGTGGACGCGCGCGTTGCGGGCGATTTGGTTACGAATCGCAAAGCGGCGTAGGTAGGAAATGCCGGGTCTTGGTCGGCGCGAAAGGCAAAGACAACGGATTTTCCTTCTCAGGACCAAGCGCTTCCGCCGGACGCTACTTTCGCTCATGACATCGCTCCGCAGTCATAAAAACAGTTGTCATAGGAAACGCTGTTTCTATGGTGCGGCCTGCGCACCGCTGTCCTGACGTGCGCGCTCGGCAATCATCGATCAGGCGAGTGTCCAGTGAATCTGCATTTGCGTTTTCTGCCCGCGCTGGCGTTATTGGCGCCCGCAGCCAGCGTCGCTCAGGAGCTGCGGCCCCAGGACGCTGCTCAATCGGCTGAACAGTCGACGGGCCGCACCTATGATCTGACCATCGAAGGGGCGGTCGCTCTCGCCCAGCAGCGCAGTTTCAGGACCGCTCGCGCCACCCGGAGCCTCAAGCAGAGCGAACTGCGGTATCAGAATGCGAAGGCGCAATACCTACCGACACTTACGACCAGCGTCGGTCTCAATCAGCAAGGCCGCGACTATGCTTCGGCCGGAAGCGTCTATCAGTACCAGCTGTCGAGCGACAGCAATTTCCAGGCAACGGCCAACGCCAATCTTTCGATGCCGATCGACGTCGGCGGGGTGATCCATCGGCAGGTGCGGCAGGCGGGTGTCTCGCAAGGGATCGCCGCCGCCAACGTCAGTGACACCGCTCTGGACGTCGGGCTCGACGTCGAGACGAGCTACCTCGACGCACTTCGCGCACAAAACAATGCGGATGCGGACGAGCAGGTGGCGAATGAAATTTCCGGGCTGCTCACCCGCGCCGGTTCGAACACCACTTTGACCAGCTTCCTTCAGGTCGAGCTCGCGAACGCGCAGCAGACGGCGCAAAGCAGCCGCGAGAGGTCCGACACCGCCCAGGACGGCCTGAAGCAGATGCTCAGGATCCCCCCCGAGGAACATCTCAGGCTGACGAGCAACTTTCGTGGCCGCAAGCAATATATCGACCGCGACGGACTGCTGGAGCGCGCGCTGAACGACCGCCCCGACGTCAAATCGGCAACGCTGCGCGTAAAACAGGCAACGACCTCAATCGAGCAGGTCTCGGATTCGCGAAAGCCGACCGTCCGGGTCGGGGCCTTTGCGAGCCAGCAGTTCGCCGGCGGCGCCGTCTATGACGGCAGCTACGACCGGCTTCGGCAGGAAGGCGGCCTGGTGAGCGTCAACGTTCCGTTGCTGCAGTGGGACGACGGCCAGCTTCGACGGAATGAGGACATCGCCCACCTTCAGAAGGACCAAGCGGATGCCGACCTCGAGGAATTGCGCGAACGCGTCGCCTACGACGTGCGTGCGCAAGTGCTCGCCGTCACGAGAGCGGAAAACCGCATCCGCAACCTGCCCGATCCGAAGGCGGCGCTGCAGGCACTGAACCGCGCCGAGCAGATGCTGCTTACAGCACCTCCCGAGACTGCGCAGGGGCTATTCGCTCAGGTTTCAAACGCCCGGCAAGCGTGGCGATCAGCGGAGACTGCGACCGCCGACGCCTACATCGACTACAATCTTGCGGTATTCCGACTGAAGCGACTGATCGGCGACACCAACAACGTGCCGACGACCGCTTCCGTCAGCCACATCCCGCTGCAGACGGTGGGTCCGATCCTGGAACGTTAGATCGGGTGGAGCTCAGGGTTCCTTGAATGTCCAGCGGCCGGTATCGCTGTTCGGGTCGAACCGGGCCAGGACGGGAGTACTGGCGCCGATTGCAACCAGCGCGACGTAATCTTTCGAATCGAGCGGTTGCCTGGGCATGATGCGGTATGTGCCGTCGGTCAGCTGGTCGATCCGCCACAATTGCTCCGGCGCCCCAGTGAACGCTGGATCGGCAACCACAGTGTTCTCGCGCGTTGCCGCGAGCACCCGATCCGTGCCAGCGATCGCGATCTTGTAGTAGGGTGCGCCGAACGCCCCGCCGGCTTCGGGCACGGGCGTGATCGTCCACTGCTGGTGGGGGCGGATCATGTAATCGCCGAGATCCACCGCGATTTTTCCGGCCGGCCACACCGCTGAATCCTGCGCCAGCGTCTGGTTGGGGATCGGGCCGAGCTTCGCGCCCGGCGGGCTCATGAAGGCGCGGCGGAAATCGAAGGGCAGGCGGACGAAATCGGTCGCGAGCTCAAGCGCTCCGCCGCTCCGCTCCGACTGGATTTCGTAGGTTCCGGCTTCGACATTCTGGCCGGCAACGGGCCAGCCGTCCTTCCACAGCAGGGGGGAAATGCCGAGAACGCTTCGGCCGCCGCGGTCCATGTCGGACTCATAATGCATCGAGAATTTCTGGACTCCGTCGCCGAGGTCGAGAAGCCCGAAGTGACCCGGTCCGTAATCCCGGCCGCGACCTGCGATCACCAGCTTGCCACCGCCCTTCAGCAGCGGAATCCCCATATTGTCGACGTAGGGACCGAGGGGGCTTCGAGAGCGGCCAACGCGGATGTTGTAGGACGAATTGGGCCCGTCGCAGCAGGTGCCGTGGGTGCCGAGCAGGTAATACCAACCGTCTCTATACATGAGGTCGGTCGCCTCCATGTCGATCGCGACGTCGACCGGCTGATTGCCGGCAACCCGCTGGCCGGTATTGGGATCGAGCTCGACGATGCGGATGTAGCCGAAATAGGTGCCGTAGCTCAGCCACAGGTGTCCGTTGGCGAGAAGGAAGGCGGGGTCGATCGCGTCCTGGTCCTCGCTGCCGCTGCTTGAGGCGACGATCCCGACATCATGATAGCCGAAGTCGGGCGATTTGGGGTCTAGCGACTTGGTCCACATTACCTTGACGTTGCTTGCGTGGCCGCCGTTCATTCCGCCGCCGCCGACCGCGTAAACGACGTAATAACGGTCGCCGATGTGGATGATGTCGGGGGCGACGCCGCCGCCCGGACGAACACCGCCGCGGTTCCAGGTCCAACCGTCGTCGGAGACCAGGCCTCCGGCGCCGGTGCCGAACGTGTAATATTTCCCGTCCGACTTCGCGATCGTTGAAGGATCGTGGATGAAGGGTTCGCCGGCGAGTTGGGCGGCAGCAGGTTGTGAGAGTAGCAATGCGCCAAGGGCTGCGGCGACGAGTTTCATGGTTCCTCCGGAGCGTTGGTGCGGCATGTTCAGCGGGTCGTCAGCGTGATGTCACGGACCGGCTGGCCGTCCGAATCGATGAAGCGCACGCAGAAGTCGCTGAGGCCTGGACCGTTGATCACCGCGCCACGAATGATGTTCCTCCCCTTGTGAAGAGTAAGCGGCTGCGAGACGACATCGTCCATCACCATCCGGCGGTCGCCGAACAGACCGGCTTCCTCCTTGCCGTTTATCCACCACATCGAAGCGGAATTCGAACCCACCGCCAGACGAACGTTGGGTATATCGTGCGGAGCATTCACCACCGTCGCAGCATAGAAGATCACACCGTAGGTTGGCTTGCCGAGCGACTGCGCGAAGTTGAACAGCTTCACGTCGAACAGGTTGGAGTCGAGTGCGTGCCACGCGAGCGGGGTTCCGGCCGCGTTCACGACCTGCCCGTCGCGCGGAACCCCGGTGAATTGGCCAGGGAAATATTGCGCTGTCAGCGCCTGGCGCACGTAAGTACCGGTGAAGCCGGTGTTGGTCCGGTTCGGCTTTACGATCGGTTCGAGCAGCAGCCACCGCTGCAGAAAGCCGTCTGCGTCGGGTGCTTTGGGCGCTGCAGCCGCTGGCGTGAAGTAGGGCGCCAGTTGCGGCGCGGCCGGAGCCGGTGTCGCCGCCGCAAGAGCGGGACCGGCCAGACAGAGACTCAAGGCTGATAAGAAGAGCTGCTTTCGCCCCATTTTGCGATAACTCCGTTGAGATTGCTTGGGTGGCGGCCGACACATCCGGCCGCCGCCCCGAATAAGGAGGCGCAGTTGGCGCCTATTCCCCCGGCTTCACCCAATTATGCATGCGCATCCAGCGCACGAACTCGTCGAACCAGCCGGTGCTCGTCGTCGGCTTCGGGTACATGCCGAAACCATGGCCGCCCTGTTCGAAATAGTGGAATTCCACCGGGCGCTTGGCCGCTTTCCAGCTCTCAATGATCCCGAAGCCGGCATTGCCGAAGATCGGATCGTCTGAGGCAACAGCATCGAACAGCGGTGGCGCGTCGGGCGGCACCTGAAGCGCAGTCATCGGTCCGTAGATCAGTCCAATGAAGGCGGGGTGAGCATCGGGCCTGGACATTGCCGTTGCGAGTGTCAGCATTGCTCCAGCGGAGAAGCCAACCATCCCGACCCTGTTCGGATCGATGTGCCATTGCCCCGCATTCTTGCGGACCAGCGCAAAAGCCGCGCTGGAATCGGCGAGTTGCGGTTCAAGGCTTCCGAACGCAGCTGCGCCGGTCGGCGGCGGCGACTTGGGAGCGCCTGCGGCGGAGAACATCGCAGCCATAGACTGTGCGAACGCGCCGAGATCGGCGGGAGTCTGGTGAAGCCGGTATTTGAGCACAAAGGCCGCTACGCCATGCGAAGCGAGAGCCTTGGCGACATCCGAACCTTCATTCTCCATGGACAGCGTCATGAATCCGCCCCCCGGAGCTACGATCACCGCCGTGCCATTCGCTTTCGCTGGGTCCGGAAGATAGGGCGTCAAAGTTGCGACGGTGACATTGCGGGCGAAGGCGCTGCCATATTGATGGTGCCACGATTCCTGGTTTTTGGCACCCGGGAGGGGCCCGGTTCCGAGAACGATCGCGTCCGTCTGGGCCGGAGTCGCCATCGGTGTCATCTGGTCGTTCTGAGCCTGCGCGGGCGTTGCCAGCGCACATGCTGCCGCCACACCGATCGCGGTCAGGCAGCCCTGCGCCGGTCGCAGCGCACGAACAACCGCACTCATCTTCAAAGTCTCAATCACTGCATCCTCCCCAGGATTGTGGATTTGCCGGCATAGCCATTTGTCTGATTAATTCCAGATTCCGTTTCGACAAGAGGCCAGTTTTCAGGAACGAACAAACGGAACTGGCGTTTTTTACCCTGGCATGGTCCCTCCGGATCAGAGGTGAATGCTCAGTTCCACTCCTTTCAAAAGCTTTTTCCAGGCTGGATTCGAATGTTCGTCGCACCGACGACGTGACGGAATCCGGCTCGACCTGATTCGTGCCACGGGCCACGATCGCCACGCGCTCGCGGATTACCGGCGTTGCGTTGATGCCGGGCTTCGGACGATCCGTGACGGTCTGAGATGGCACCTGATCGGCAAGTCAGCCGGCAAGCATGATTGGTCGAGTTGGCTGCCGATGCTCGAAGCCGCCGAAGAGGCGGGGGTGCAGGTGATCTGGGACCTGTTCCACTACGGTTCGCCCGATTGCATCGACCAGGGGGCAACCGATTTCCCCGAACGCTTCACCGAATTTGCGCTATCCGCAATCGAGGTTCAGCAGTCGATCAGCAGCACGCAGCCCGTGCTTTGTCCGCTCAACGAGATCAACTTCCTCGCTTGGGCGGTAAACGAAGGCTACTTCCCCCCGGTCGGTCCGAAGCAGCCCGGCTGGTTCAAGGAACAGCTGGTCAGGACCGCGATCGCCACCGCCAAAGCGATCAAGCGCGAATGGCCGAAATCGACAATCATTTGGGCCGAGCCGCTGATCCACATCGCTCCGCATGACCATCGTCGCGCCACGATTCGCGGCGCGAAAGCCAACCTCGAAGGAATGTACCAGTCTTACAACTGGATCATGGGGCTGGAGCGGCCCGAGCTCGGCGGCGATCCGTCGCTGGTCGATGTCGTCGGCTGGAATTTCTATCCGCACAATCAATGGTACTGGAAAGGCGCGACGATCCCGATGGGCCATCACGAATACCGGCAGCTCGCGGACATGCTGGCGGACGTTGCGCAGCGCTATCGGAAGCCGATGATGATCACCGAGACCGGTGCGGAAGGGTCGGGCCGCGCGCCGTGGTTCCATTATGTCTGCCAGGAAGTTCTCGACGCGATCGAGCGCGGCGTTCAGATCGAAGGCATCTGCCTGTACCCGATCACCGCCTACCCCGGCTGGGACAATAGCAGGCACGCGGATGTCGGCCTGTTCTCGACGGTCCTCGCCGACGGAAACCGCGAGGTTTACGAGCCGCTATTCCAGGAACTGCAGCGGCAGATGGAAATCTTTGCGGTCGAGCGGTCGCTGGACCCAATGTACAACCGGAGGCGCGTCGCTGGCGGCGGCCGGTACTAGACCGCCGGCGCGGATCGCGGCTCGTCGGACGGAGTTCCGATCCACGGCCATCCGTCCTCCCACTGGATCTTGTCGATCAGCAGGACACGGCGGCTGTTGATCTCATCCTGCTGTCGCTGCCGCGGGCGCTCGACGTCTATGGCGTGATAGATCATCCACACCTGCCCATCCTTGTCAGTCACCAGGCAATTGTGGCCTGGGGCAAGCCAGCGCTCGTTGCGTTCGAGCATCAGGCTGTTCGGCACGCCCTTGACCTGTTCGAGAGTCTCGAACGGGCCGGTGGCGCTGCGCGAACGGGCGACCATCACGCCATATTCCGCATCGGGCCCGCAGCAATTATCACCCGAATAGAACAGGTAATAGAAGTCCTCGTGAAACAGCACCCAGGACGCTTCCACCAGTCGCGGGAAGGCGCCGTTCCTGCCGTTGGGCCAAATGAGGTCGATCTGCTTGCTTTCGGGAACGAATGACATGCGATCGGCCGCGAGTTCCTGCACCTTGATCGGCTGGAAACCCGACCCCCAGTAGAGGAGGTGTTTGCCCGTGGCGACGTCGTCGAAGGCCATCGGGTCGATATATTCGAATCCGGCACCGAGCAGCAGCGGCATCCCCATATCGACGAAAGGTCCGGCTGGTGACGACGAGGTTGCGACGGCGAGCGCGTGGCCGGCCTCATGGACGTGGCAAACATCCGGCGTCGCCGAATAATACATGAAGTAGGTTGAGCCGTCGAAGATCACGCTCGGAGCCCAGAAGTCCTGGGTGTCCTGCGCCCAGTCCGGCTTTTCAGGAAGGGCGTCGCCGAGAAATTCCCAATGGATCAGGTCGGAAGATCGCGCGAGCTGGATATTAATCCACTTGCCGTCACGAAGCGTCTGAGTCGCGTAGGCGTAATAGTAACCGTCCGGCGCATGGATCACCGCAGGATCGGGGAAATCCGAATCCAGGATCGGATTGACGTAGAAGCCTTCAGGAAGTGCCGAAGCGTCAGCGCGCGGATTGGTGGACACGGTGGCCGTTACTGCCTTCCCGCCAGCAGCGCATCCACGACAGTCGGATCGGCTAGGGTCGACGTATCGCCCAGGTTTGACGTCTGTCCCTCCGCGATCTTGCGCAGGATCCGCCGCATTATCTTGCCCGATCGGGTCTTGGGGAGCGCCGGCGTGAACTGGATCCTCTCTGGCGCGGCTAGCGCCCCGATCTCCTTGCGCACCTCTTGATTGAGTTCGCGGCGGAGTTCGTCGCTGCCCTCCTCGCCAGCCACTGGAGTGACAAAGGCGTAGATTGCCGTGCCCTTGATCTCGTGCGGGTAGCCGACGACCGCGGCCTCGGCGACCTTTGGGTGAGCGACCAGAGCGCTTTCCACCTCGGCGGTGCCAATCCGGTGACCTGAGACGTTGATCACATCGTCGACTCGGCCGGTTATCCAGTAATAGCCATCCTCGTCGCGGCGGCAGCCGTCGCCGGTGAAGTAGAGTCCGGGATAGGCCTTGAAATAGGTTTCGAAGAAACGACCGTGATCGTTCCACACGGTCCGCATCTGCCCTGGCCAAGACGAGGCGAGGCAAAGATTGCCGCTCGTCGGGCCTTCCAGCACATTGTGCTGCGGATCGACCAGGACAGGCTGGATTCCGGGCAACGGTCTGGTGGCCGATCCAGGCTTCGTCGGAGTCGCTCCGGGGAACGGGGAAATCAGGATCCCGCCGGTCTCGGTCTGCCACCACGTATCGACAACCGGGCAGCGCCCGTCGCCGACCACACGCCAGTACCATTCCCACGCTTCAGGGTTGATCGGTTCGCCGACGGTGCCGAGCAGACGAAGCGACGTGCGGCTGTGACGCTTCACCGGCTCCTCCCCCTCTCGCATCAGTGCTCGGATGGCTGTCGGAGCCGTGTAGAAAATGGTAACGCCCAGCCGATCGACGGTTTCCCAAAACCGGCCGAAATCCGGGTAATTGGGAACGCCGTCGAACATGACGGTCGTGGCGCCCATCGCCAGCGGGCCATAAACAACATAGGTGTGGCCGGTGATCCAGCCAACGTCGGCGGTGCACCAGTAAATATCGTCGGACCGATAATCGAACACCCAGTCGAACGTGGTCGCCGACCAGACGGCATAGCCGCCTGTGGTGTGAACGACGCCCTTCGGCTTCCCGGTCGATCCCGAAGTATAAAGGATGAACAAAGGATCCTCGGCGTTCATGACTTCGGGCTGGCACTCGGTCGGCAGGCTGTCGCGATGGTCGGAATAGCGGAGGTCGCGCCCGTCTTTCATCACCACGTCGGCGCCGGTGCGGGTGACGACAATCACCGTCTCCACATCGCGCTGCGCGAGGGCTGCATCGACATTCTTCTTGAGCGGGATCCGCTTGCCGCCGCGAACGCCCTCGTCGGCGGTGATCACGCAGCAGGCGTCGCAATCGGCAATCCGACCGGCGACGCTCTCCGGCGAGAACCCGCCGAAGATTACGGAGTGGATCGCGCCGATGCGGGCGCAGGCAAGCATCGCCGCCGCTGCTTCCGGGATCATCGGCATGTAGATCATCACGCGGTCGCCGCGGCCGATCCCGCGCGCTTTGAGAAGGTTCGCGAAACGGCAGGTCTCTTCGTAGAGCTCGCGATAACTAACCCGGCGGCCCTCGCCCGGCTCATCGGCTTCAAAGATCACGGCGGTGCGGTCGCCGTCCTTCTCGAGATGACGATCGAGGCAGCTCACCGAAAGGTTTAGCGTGCCGTCCTCGTACCAGCGAATTCCGAAATCAGCCTCATGAAAAGACCAATCGCCGGCCGCTGTCGGAAATTTGTACCAGTTGAGCCGCCGCGCCTGTTCCAGCCAGAAGGTCTTCGGGTCCTGCTCGGCCTGGTGGTGCAGCGCTTCCAGCTGCTCCGGCCCGATCTTCGCTTGAAATCCCTCCGGAACCGGATGCACGGCTTCGCTCATTCTTTCTCTCCTCGTGCCCGTTCGAGAACGCGCTTTGCCTGCATCAGATGCGGGCGATCAACCATTTTCCCTTCGAGCGATACAGAGCCGGCATCCGGATGCGCTTCGAATGCCGCGACAACTTCCTCGGCGTGATGGATGTCGCTTTCTGATGGGGTGAAGGCGGCATTTATCACCGGCACCTGGTCAGGGTGGATCGCGAGCTTGCCGGAGAAGCCCTCCCGGCGTGCGGCCTCGGCTTCGTGACGGAGACCATCTTCGTTCCGAAAGTCCTGATACACGCCGTCGACCGGCTGCACTCCAGCGGCGGCAGCGCCCGCCAGGCAAAGCGACCGCGCAAGCTTGTAGGTGAAGGCGAGCTCGCCGTTTCCATCGAGCTTGGACGAGGCGCCGAGCGCCGCCGAAAGGTCCTCGGCACCCCAGCTCATTGCAACCAGCGGCGATTTGGGATCGCGATAGGAGAGTAATCCGAACAAGCTGGCCGGAGTTTCGGTGACGATCGCATGTATCGGGATATTGCCGGTGCGGTGGGCGAGGCGCGTAATGTCGGCCCCGCTTTCAGCCTTGGGCAGCACGATGCCGTGCATGTCGCCGATGCCGATCAGTTGCAGGTCGTCCTTGTGATATTCGCTCCCGAGCGGATTGATCCGCACCCACCATTGTGGCCCGCCCGAGCGCCGCAGAAGCGACTTCAGCAGCTTGCGGGCATGCGCTTTTCGCTCCGGCACGACGCTGTCTTCAAGGTCGAAGATGATTGCGTCGGCTTCGGTCGAGAGCGCCTTGTCGATCTTCTTCTCGCTGTCCGCCGGAACGAACAGCCAGCTCCTGGGCTCGAGCGTCATTGCGGCCGTTTGAGCAGGAGCGCGGCGCGGGTGCATTCGCACACTAACTCATCGCGCTGATTGAAGCTTCGGTGCGCCCAGGTGACGATCCCCGCATTGGGCCGCGACTTGCTTTCGCGGACTGCGGTGCATTCCGTTTCGTTTCGGAGCGTGTCGCCGATGAACACGGGTATCGGGAACTTCAGCGCGTCGTAGCCGAGATTGGCGACCAGCGTTCCTAGCGTGGTGTCCTCAACGCTGACTCCGATCATCAATCCGAACGTGAAGATGGAATTGACCAGCGGCCGCCCGAATTCCGATTGCGCTGCCGCTTCATGATCGAGGTGAAGCGGCTGCGGATTGTGAGTTAGGGTAGAGATGAGGACGTTGTCGGTTTCCGTAACGGTCCGGCGGACCGAATGCTCGATCCTGTCGCCCACCTGCCACTCGTCGAAATAGCGCCCTGGCATGAAAGCGCTCTAGGCGCGCTGTATCTAAATTGCCAAGCGTCAGACGCTCTTGCGCGTTAGCCGGGCCTTGAGGTCGCACATACCGATCCGGTCTACCGCGCCTTCGGGATCGCTGGATTTCACGACATTGGCGATGTGCCCAAGCATCTGGCCGACGATATCGACTGTCTGGAGCGCCATTCCGTGGCGCATCACGACACCCATGTCGCCGGAGAGTTCGTCGCCCATCGTGTCCAGCATCCGCCTTGCATATTCCAACTCTTCGGCGAGCCGGAGCTTGATCAAATCGTCGCTCGGCTGAAGCGCGGCCGGGAGGGGTGGCGGATCACGCCGGATCGAGGGCCGTGACGGCTGACCGGAGCGGAATGCGGCCTGGATTTCGTCGCAGCGCGCCTGCGCCTGCGCAGACAAGTCGCGCAGGTGGGCGGGCGCCCCGTAATAGTCTGGCCCTTTGGTGACGATCCGGCTCACAGGCCTGAGTTAAACCAACACCGTAAAGAAATGATTTTCGTTCAAACCGGCAAACGCAAAATTTTGCGTGGGTCGTCAGGCGGCTTCGCGCTCCTCCGCGCCGTCGTAGCGGGCCTGAGCATCGTGGATCGCGCCGGACTGTTCGACTGCCCATTGCACCAGCCCGCAAATCGGCTTTTGAAGCGAATGGCCGAGCGCCGTGAGCTCATAATCGACCCGGGGCGGAATGCTGGGGGTGACGGTGCGGCTCACCAGGCCGTCGCGTTCGAGGTTGCGCAGCGTGAGGGTGAGCATTCGCTGCGAGACGCTGGGGATCGCCCGGCGAAGCTCGTTGAAGCGCATCGAGCCGTCGGCGAGGGTCTGGACAACGAGCAAGCTCCATTTATCGCCGATGCGCTGCAGAAGCCCGCTGATCGTCTGGCAGATTGGGCTGTTGGGGTCTTTCATCGCAGTCACCTCGCTGTTCCTGTCTCACAAATTTGTTCGTCGCTCACAAAAAAGTGCGTTCTTGCGGGCGACTTGCCTGTAGTTATTTAGGGTGCCTCGGTAACAAATCCATACCAAGGAGGCAATAGTGACCACTCTGCATATCGACAGCAGCATCACCGGCGAGAACAGCGTCAGCCGAACCATTTCCAGCGCCATCGTCAAGCGGGTTTTGCGCGAAAGTCCGGGATCGCAGGTGGTTCGCCGCGACCTCATCGAAGATCCGCTGCCCCACCTGACGCTCGCCGCCTTTGCCGACAGTTCGGTCCTCAACGAATTCCTGGCCGCCGAGACGGTGGTCATCGGCGCGCCGATGTACAATTTCTCGATCCCGAGCCAGCTCAAGGCGTGGATCGACCGGATCGCAATCGCGGGGAAGACCTTCCGCTACACCGAGCAGGGACCCGAGGGGCTTGCCGGCGGCAAGCGGGTGATCATCGCTCTCGCTCGCGGCGGAATTTACAGCGAAGGCTCGCCCGCGGCGGCGCTCGAACACGTCGAGACATACCTTCGCGGCGTGTTCAACTTCATCGGCATCGAGCCGGAGTTCGTGATTGCCGAAGGCGTGAACCTCAGCCCCGAGCACAAGGAGAATGCGATTGCCGCCGCGCTCGGCGAAACGGTGCTGCTGGCGGCCTGATTGAGCTCAATTACCGGACCGGAGGCGGGGCCGAAGCGTTGGTCCCGCCGAAGGAGAAAAGAAATGAGCGAACTCGACGCCAAGGACCGCGAGAAGCTGAAGGACAGCCAATATGCGTTCCCGAAAGAGCGCAAGGAGCCGCTGGAGGACGCAAGCCACGTTCGAAATGCCATCGCCCGTTTCGATCAGGTGAAGGGCGTGTCCGACAAGGAGCGCGACGAGGCGTGGGACCGGATCAAGAAAGCGGCGAAGAAGCACGGCGTCGAGGTGCACGAGAAAAGCTGGCGCGAGCTTGGGAAGAGCTAAACGCGAGGAACGAGCATTAGGCGGCGCTATTCCCCTTCGATCGGTTGCGGCATTTCCGTTAGAGTGTCCGGTAGCCGTTCTGGTTGAGGTGGAGATCGACGCGGACAAAGCCTAAGGCCCGGAGAACTGCCTCGAAAAGAGGGTTGTGGACTCCAGCAATCCCGTAATTGCCGCACGTCACCCGCCGTGAGCGGCGATCGTCAGCAGGCCACTTGATTTGGACTGGACAGAGCTTGGATAACGCATCGGTCGTGCTTGTGTCCCTGCGTGTCGCGTTCGGGAGAAAGGGAATAAGAGTGCGGCGAAATTGAGCGGCCTCATCCTCGGAAACTCGGAAGCGTTGCCCATTATTGAGCACCTCGCCATCCTCCCAAACAGTCACGTCCGCATTAGCGCCGATGCGACAAACGCCAAGACAAACAATGGCACCGGGTGGCAGCGTCGACACCGTCCGCAGCAAAATCGTGATCCCGCCATTCGAAGAATGCGTGGCGGCTGAGCCGGGCAAGGCTGCCTCAAGCGTCAATCCGGCAATCGCGAAACGCAGCAGCGGTCTAATCACGCCCCGGGTTTAGCACAGTTGAATTCGATTTCCACGAACCGGCTAAGCCAGCAATCGCAGCGGATTCTCGATCAGCGGCTTCATCGCCTGCATGAAGGAGGCGGCGTCCCAGCCGTCGACGACGCGATGATCGCAGGAGAGCGAGAGGTTCATCCGCTTCCTGACCTCGATCTCACCGGCGATCGCGACCAGTTTCTCCTCGATCTTGTTGACGGCGATGATCGCCACCTGCGGCGGGTTGATCACCGGGGTCGAGGCGACACCCCCCATCGGCCCGAGGCTGGAGATGGTGATTGAGGCGCCGGTCAGCTCCTCGCGGCTCGCCTTGCCCGAGCGTGCGGCTTCGGACAGGCGGAGGATCTCAGAGGCGATCTGCCACACGCTCATCCGCTCGGCGCCGCGGATCACCGGCACCATCAGCCCATTGTCCGTCTGGGTGGCGACGCCCATGTCGACCGAACCGCGGCGAGTGACGACCAGCGCCTCATCGTCGAAGGTGGCGTTGAGCATCGGCCAGTCGGCGAGAGCACTGCACATGGCGGTGATCAGGAACGGGAGAACCGTCAGCTTCGGGTTGTCGCCGCGGTCCCGGTTCATCATCGCGCGCGTGTCCTCCAGCGCGGTGACGTCGAACTCCTCGACCAGGCTGAAGTGCGGGACTCGCCGGTTCGCCTCGGCCATGTTCTCGGCGATCTTGCGGCGCAGGCCGACAACCTTGATCGTCTCGTCCTTGCGCGGTGCGGAAGAGCTGCGGCCGGAGACGCTGCCGCCCTGGTAGAGCAGGTAAGTGTCGAGGTCGGAGTGACGGATGCGCCCGTCCTTCGATTTCACCTGCGCGAGGTCGATGCCGAGATCGCGAGCGCGCGAGCGGACGGCGGGTGACGCGAGGATGTGAGAGGCACTTCCGCTCGTCCCGAGCGCAGTCGAGGGACGTGTCTCGACGTCGCTCGACACGAACGGTTTTTCTTCCGCTTCCGCATCCCCTGCGCTTACCGGGATCGCCTCCGCCATCTCAGGTGTCGCCTCAACCGCTCCATCGGCCAGCGGGCGCTCGTCCTTGCTGTCCGCCGCGCTTTGCTCCGCGCGATCAGAGCCTGCGGTCTCGATCACCGCCAGAGTCGAGCCGATCGGGATCTGGTCGCCGACTTCGCCGGCAAGCTCGATCACCTTGCCAGCGACCGGAGTTTCCATCTCCACGGTGGCCTTGTCGGTCATCAGGTCGGCAAGCTGCTGGTCCTCTTCAACCGTGTCGCCGACCTTGACGTGCCAGGCGACGATCTCCGCCTCGGCGATGCCTTCGCCAATATCGGGCAGGCGAAACTCAAAGCGAGCCATCAGTCCTCCAGAGTCTTTCGGATCGCCGTCCCGATCCGCACCGGCCCCGGAAAATAGGCCCATTCGAGCGAGTGCGGGTAGGGCGTGTCGAACCCGGCGGCGCGCTGCACAGGCGCTTCGAGCGAATAGAAGCAACGCTCCTCGATCAGCGCGACGAGCTCGGCACCGAAGCCGGTCGTCCGGGTCGCCTCGTGGACGACGACGCAGCGGCCCGTCTTTCGGACCGACTCCTCAATCGCTTCAATGTCGAGCGGGACCAGGGTTCGCAGGTCGATCACCTCGGCGTCGATCCCCATCTCCTCGACCGTGGCGAGGCAGACGTGGACCATCGTGCCGTAGGCGAGGACGGTGACGTCGCTGCCCTCGCGGGCGACCTTCGCCTTACCCAGCGGCACCTTGTAATAATCGTCGGGAACGTCCGATGATTCATGCTTGGCCCAAGGCACCATCGGCCGGTCGAAGAAGCCGTTGAACGGGCCGTTGTAGATCCGCTTTGGCTCGAAGAAGAGCACCGGATCGTCATCCTCGATCGCAGCGATCAAAAGCCCCTTGGCATCATAGGGATTGGACGGGATCACCGTCTTCAGCCCGGCGACATGGGTGAACAGCGCCTCGGGCGACTGGCTATGGGTCTGACCGCCAAAGATTCCGCCGCCGTAGGGAGAGCGAATGACCATCGGCACGTTCCATTCGCCTGCGGTTCGGTAGCGGATGCGCGCGGCTTCGGAGACGATCTGGTCGTAGGCCGGATAGATGTAATCGGCGAACTGGATCTCGGCGACGGGGCGGAGGCCATATGTCGCCATTCCAATCGCGGTTGCGATGATGCCGTTCTCGGCGATCGGGGTATCGAAGACGCGGGTCTTGCCGTATTTCTTCTGGAGCCCTTCGGTGACTCGGAAGACGCCCCCGAAATAGCCGACGTCCTCGCCCATCGCGACCACATTGCTGTCGCGGTCGAGCATCACGTCATGGGCGCTGTTGAGCGCCTGGATCATGTTCATCGTGCTCACCGCTTTTTCGCCTCTAGCTCGGCGACCATCGACTCCTGCTCCTCCTTCAGGTGCCACGGCATTTCGGCATAGACGTCGGTGAACATGGTGCGCACGTCGTGCGGGAAATCGATGCTGGTGGTGGCGAGAGTCCCCTTGCGCTCGGCTTCCTTCTGCGCCGCGCGGACCTCCGCCGAGCATTCCTCATGTAGCGAGAGGTCCTTCTCCTCGTCCCACTCGCCAATCGTGATCAGGTGCGCCTTCAGCCGCTCGATAGGGTCGCCGAGCGGCCAAGCCTTCGCCTCGTCGGCTGGCCGGTAGCCGGAGGGATCGTCGGACGTGGAGTGAGCCGAGGCGCGATAGGTGAAGAATTCGATCAGCGTCGGACCGTTGTTGGAGCGCGCGCGGTCGGCGGCCCAGCGGACGACCGAAAAAACCGCGAGCGCGTCGTTACCGTCGATCCGCAAGCCCGGGAGGCCATAGCCGATCGCCCGCTGGGCAAAGGTCGCCCGCTCGCCGCCGGCAATCCCTGAGAAGCTGGAGATCGCCCACTGGTTGTTCACGATCGCCAGCACCACTGGCGCGTTATAGACCGAGGCGAAGGTCATTCCGGCGTGGAAGTCGCCCTCGGCGGTCGAACCGTCGCCGATCCAGCCCACGGCGATACGGCTGTCGCCCTTGATCGCTGAGGCCATTGCCCAGCCGACCGCCTGAGGGAACTGAGTTGCTAGATTCCCGGAGACGGAGAAGAAGCCGTGCTCCTTCGATGCGTACATGACCGGAAGCTGACGACCGTTCAGCTTGTCGCCGCGGTTCGAATAAACCTGGCATATCATCTCGACGAGCGAATAGCCGCGGGCGACGAGAAGTCCCTGCTGGCGATAGGTCGGGAAGTTCATGTCGTCCCGGTCGAGCGCTGCAGCGGCTGCAGTCGAAACGGCCTCCTCGCCGGTCGCCTTCATGTAGAAGCTGGTCTTCCCCTGCCGCTGGGCCCGGTACATGCGGTCGTCGAAAATACGCACGACGATCATGTCGCGAAGGATCTTGCGCAGAGTATCGGGGTCGAGCTTCGGATCCCACGGCCCCACAGCCTTGTGATCATCGTCGAGAACCCGGATCAGCCCGGTCGCGAGCTGCTCCGTCTCGGCCATCGTTGCGGCAATGTCCGGCCTGGGTTCCGCTCCCGCGGGAGGAATATCCAAACTCGAAAAATCGGGCGTGTCGCCCGGGCGGAACGGCGGCTCCGGAACGTGCAGCGAAAGCTGCGGCCGGTTGGGCTTTTTCGGGGCGTCGTTATCGCGCATCTGGGCGGCGGCTTAGTCGCGCACGGTGCGGTCGGCAAGCAATGTGCCGGAGGCGAAATGCTTTGTATCCCAAGTGGATCGGCTGAATTCCGGCTCCTTCTGTACAGGCATTGCCGCAAGCTCGCCGTGGGATCCCAAGCTCCGCGCAACAAACCCGCGTTGACGGCTGCAAAGCCTCGGGGCTAGGTCGCGTGCATGGCCGAAGAAACCTCCACCGAATTGCCCGACCGGCTCTCGCTCGACCCGCGCAGCCCCTATTTCGACGCCGACCTCCTGAAGCAAGGGATCGGCATCAAGTTCAACGGTCAGGAAAAGACCAACGTGCAGGAATACTGCATCTCGGAGGGCTGGATCAAAGTGCCTGCTGGGCGCAGCCGCGACCGCTACGGGAATCCGATGACCATCACCTTGAAGGGTAAGGTCGAGCCCTACGTCGATGACACCGCCGATGAGGCTGACGGCGACGATGGAGTCGCTTCGGACGGATAAGACGGCTCGCCGTCCCCGAATTCCTCTTCGAGGAAATCCTTTGCCTTCTTGTAAGCGAAGCCGAGGATCGCGATTGCGGCGATCGTCGGCACCACTTTCCTTACCAGCGTTTCGCCAACAATTCCGAGGATTGCGCCTTTCGCGCCCTTGTTCCTGCCGGCGATTTTTTCGCCGATCAGCGCAGCTGCGATCTTACCAATCATAATCCTGCCTTTCTGAGCTCCTTCGCTGCTCCAAGGCGCAGCCGCGGCCAAGGTTCCGCCGAACCGAGAGGGTTGGGAAATTTCCCCATTTGCGAGTGGCGGATTTTCCCAAACCGGATTTGCACAGCAACTCGGCAGCTCAATTTATGGCAGATTTTCGGGATTGGCACGGCTCTTGATTAGGAAAGGGCATCGGCCCCGAAGCAAGGAACGGGGGCCAAAAAAGGGAGACTACAAATGTCCAGTCAATCGACGATCACCAGAACGCTGGTCGCCGCAGTCGCCGCTCTCCTGATGAGTTCAGTGGCGATCGGCTCCGCCGTCGGCCCGGCTGCCGTCGCGACCGTGAAGACCGTCAATGCCTGAACTCGAAATCCTCGAAGCGAAGGTTCCGGTCCGCACGCCCGTTCTGGCCCCGGAGCCCGACACCGCGAAGGTGGAGATGGCTCCGATGGCCAGCTGGTTCAGCGGTCCCGTGTTCAGCCGCGCTCGAGACATCTTTGCAGCGAACATGACAGACCTTCTCGACAGAGCGGAAGACCCGGCGCGGATGATCCGGATGATCATCCTGGAAATGGAAGAGACGCTGGTCGAGATTCGGGCGACCGCGGCCCGGTCGATCGCCGACATGAAGGATATGCGGCGTTCGTTAGGGCGGCTCACGGAAATCCAGTCGAACTGGACCGACAAGGCCGAGCTGGCGTTGAGCAAAGGCCGTGACGATCTGGCGAAGGCCGCACTCACCGAGCGGCAGAAGGCGGCCGAGATGGCCGAAAGCCTTCACGCCGAAATGGCGCAGATCGAGCAGGCGCTTCGCGGTTACGAAGCAGATATCGCCAGGCTGCAGGCCAAGCTCCGCGAGGCGCGCGCCAGGCAGAGCGCGATTGCTCACCGGATTGAGCGCGCGATGACCCGCGCCCGGGCCAACGAGCTTCTTCACGGCGGTCGGACGCAGGACGCGTTCAGCAAGTTTGAAGTGCTCGAGCGTCGCGCCGACTTCGCTGAGGGGCGGGCCGAGGCGCTCGGGATGGGCAGTCTTGAAAATGAAATTGATCAGCTCCGCGCGTCGGAAGCGATCGACGCTGAGCTGGAAGCAATGAAAGCCGCGCTTGCGGCACGCAATCACTGAGGAGAACGGCAATGCCGCGCAGGACCTACCGCTATTCGCTCAACCGCCGCGACGCCAAGCTGGTCGGGGTCTGCTCGACACTCGGCGACCGCATCGGCATCGACCCGACCTTTCTGCGCGTCGCCTTCGTCGCTGCCGCGCTGCTGATCAGCTTCAAGCTGACTCTGGCGGCCTACGCGGGCCTTGGTGTCTGGCTGGTCGTCCAGAAGCACCGCCAATCTTCCGGGGAGCGCCGCATGAGCGAATTTGACCGGATGGACCTCACCACGCGCGTGCGGCCGACCGTTCACGGCATGCTTAACGACCTAGAACCGATCGATCGGCGACTGATGGCGATCGACGATCATCTGAACACGCCCAACCACGAACTGGCCCGCGAGATTGAAGCGCTCAAGGAGGACAAGTGATGGATCCGCTTTCGATCGGCCTGATCGCCGCGAGTCTACTCATCGGGATCGCAACCTCAGCCTACGCGGGCCTCAAAGGTTGGAATGCCTGGATCGATCTTAAGCGGCTGGAGCTGACCCGAGGCGTTGCCGAACACACCGTCGCGCCCGCCGGAGGCCGGATCGAGATCGCCGACCTGAGGGAGCGTGTCCGCAAACTGGAAGCGATTGCAGCAGGAATCGACCTTTAAAGCTCCCCAACCCCGCGCACCCCTCCGCGCGGGACCCGAGCGGTCCGGGCCACCCGACCCGGGCCGCTCCTTCGCTTCAGAACCTCTTGCTGAGGCCGACGAAAACTCCGCGCCGTTCACCCCATTGTGGAGCGCCAACCCCAACCCCGGCGCCGCTTCGGATCTCATATTTCTTGTCGAGCAGATTGGTGACGTCGAGCCGGACAGTTACACCCCTGAGAGGGCCCGGCCCAGTGATGTTCTGCGCCAGTCCGGCGTTCAGGACGAAATAGCCTGGAAGCTCGCCACCGTTCGGAATGATCCCATTCGGGTCGTCGGTCCGGAGGCCGCTGCCGTAGATGAAATCGGCCGAAGGAACGAGCGTTCCTGCGCTATCGTGAATCGTAAAGCTGGCGCCGCCGGACGCGGTCCATTTCTGGGAATGGTCGGTGTAGATGTAATGATTGGCGATATATGTGAGTTCGTCTGGCGCGAAGAAGTATTGGCTCGAGACGATGTCCTTGCCCTTCTCCTGCCCGCGGGCGAGGTTGGCGTAGAGATCGAGCGGCCCGCGCGTGTAATTGCCGCTTAGCTCCACGCCCCAGGCATAGCCCTTCGCATAATTGAACGGCGACAGGACGATGGCGGAGCCGAACTGGCCCTCGTCGAGCAGGTGGCGCTTGATCTTGTAATAGGCGTCGATGGCGATCTTGGCGCCGGGAGCGACGATCTGCTCCACGCCTCCGTCGAAATAATGCTCGCGCTCGGCCTTCACCGGGCTGTCGAGCAGGACTTCGGGTTGCTTGGTGGTGCCCGTATAGAGCGACAGGGCTGCCGGCGCGATCAACTCCTGCGGCGGCGGAGTGAAGTTACGCGCATAGCCCACGTGCAGCGTGGTCTTGCCTGTCGGTTTCCACACCAGGTTGGCGCGGGGGCTGAGTTGCTGCTCGTGCGTATACGCGTGAACCACGTCATAGCGAGCGCCGAAGTTGAAAGTCAGCGTTGGCGCGAGCGTCCATTCATCCTGAAGATAGAGCCCGTACAGTTGGCCGTTCTTGCTGGCTTCGTCGGTAATTGCGAACGGCACATCGCTGATCTGATTTCCCTCTGCATCCACCGGAAGGACGTTGGAGATCAGGTGGGAGTGTGTATGCTCGTTCTCGAAGAACGCACCGAACCGCACAGTATGATTGCTGCCAGCGGTCAATGTGGCGTCAGCCTGCGCCCCGGTCGCAAGACTGGAGAGGGTGGCGCGATCAGCATAGCCGTTGAAGATGATATCGCTCCGGTTCGGATCGGGCGTGAATTGCGTTTTTGAGTAACGGATGAAGGGCGCGATCTGGAAATTCAGCTTGTCGCCTGAATATTGATAGGCGGCGACGGCGTAGTGGGTGATTTCACGCTGGTTCTGATCCAGCTTCGAGGCGTCGTAGCTGTCGCGCCCGTTGACCGTGAAGCTGCCGCCGGTGCCGGTGATGTCGGGGATCTGGAAATTGCCGATGAAGCTGCCGCCGAAGACAGAGATTCGACTGTTGGCCGACATGCTGTCGGAGACATAGGCGAAGGGCCGGAATTGCGTTGTCCGGTCGTGAATCGCGTTGCGGGTCGGAAGCGGATTTTCGATCCCGAGATCGTCGCGCAAATAGCTGCCGGAGAGGAAATAACTGAGCTTCCCGGCGGAGCCCTGGACCATGGCGCTGGGCTCGATCCGGCCGAAGCTTCCGCCGTAGATCCCGATGTCGCCGCTGTTTTCGAGTTGGCCCTGCTGAGTCCTGAAGTTCACGATCCCGGCGGTGTGAAATCCATATTGAGCGGGTAGCGCGCCGGTTATCAAGTCAATCGAGCTTGCGATTTTCGGATCGAATGTCGTTCCGAAGCCCGAGATGCTTTCGGGGACGATCACCCCGTTAAGCCGGTACTGAAGGTCCGCATGTTCATTGCGCACGTGAACTGCGCCATAGCTATCCTGGGTGACACCCGGCGCCTGTAGCAGGACAGTGTCGATCCCGCTGTTGCCGCCGCCCGGCTGCTTCTGCAGGCTTTGCTGATCGAAGGTATACTTGCTGGCGCCGACAGCGGTGTTGATCGTGTCGCGCGCGAAATCGGAGCGGCGGCCGGTAACTACGATTTCCTTGTCGTGCGCGTCCCCCGCGCTCTGCTGCGTCGTCCTATTGTCGGATGGCGCCGAGGTCGGCGCAGCAATCGCCGATACCGGCGCTGTGATTGCAATAGCCGCCACAGAAGCAAACAATTTTCGAGTCATATTCCCTTGCGCGTGCTGTGGCGGAAAGTGGCGCCTTATGTTACAACATCACAAGACGCCACGGTGCCATTCGGCAAACAGACCTTTCGTTTCGCTGAATGGCCGCACGGTTGGGCGTTCGCTCGTGTCGTCGGGCCTGTCATTGCCCGGACACAACCTCTCCTATGCTTCACAAATTCCTTGCGCTCGCGCGCTTGGCTACCCCGCCAGGTTGTTCACCGCGATGTAGACCGCCGCGGCAATCGCGGCCGCCAGGAGGATCAGCACGCCCGCCTTCATTATCCGCTCACGGACGATCGTTCGTCCTCGGCGCCGCCGGCTCTTCGTTCGGAAGGATTCGACCCAGGCGTCCATGCCCCCTCCGGAGTGGACGATTCGGCATCCAAATTGATAACGGAAGTTTATCCTCTTGCCGAATCCTGTATCGTTGCTTCTGCGCAAATGTGGTGAACAAACGGTGGCCCTTGTAAACTAAGCTAATCGACTCTTTGGCTTTTTGGGTGGATTATGGCGTCGGGATGAAGCACCGGGGGTCAAAGACGCCGCGTCGCGAGGCGACGAAGAGCGAGGCTGGGGGAGCGGCAGTGCCTCTGCCCGACCGGTCTGCGCTGCGGCATTTCGAGGATTCGGCGGCGCTGGCCGGTGCCGTCGGTGGGGTCCTTCCCGACGATCTCCCGCCCGAGATCGTGACCGGTCTTCCGCCGGAGATGTTCACCGGCGCGGGAATGCTGGCGCTTGCCGACCTGCTTCCGCTGATGATCGGCTATATCGACCGCAACCTGGTCTACCGCTTCATCAACAAGGCCTATGCTGACTGGTTCGAACTGCCGAGGGCGAACATTATCGGCAAGACGGTTCGCGAGCATGTCGGCGATGAGGGCTTTGCGGAGCGGGAGTTGCTTCTGGAGCAGGCGATGGCGGGGCAGCGGCAGCGGTTCGCCTCACGTTATGACCATCTCACGCGCGGGGCGGTGGCACTGAACATCGATTACGTGCCCTGGCGTTCTCCCGATGGCGCGATCCAGGGCGTGATCGTCGTCGCCGAGGATGTGACCGAGCAGCGCACCGCCGAGCGGGCGCTTCGCGAGAGCGAGGAGCGCTTCCGCCGCATTGCCGATTCGGCTCCGGTGATGATTTGGGTGACCCGGCGGGACGGGAGCCGCGATTTCGTCAACGAGGCGTATGCCGACTTCGCCTGCGGTGCCGGGTGCGACCGGGAGGAGGCGAGGGCGCTCGACTGGAGGGAGTTCCTTCACCCGGAGGATCGCGACGGGGTGCTGGGCTTGAGTCCGCTCTATGAGTCCGGGCAGCTGGTGGCGTTCGAGGCGCGCTTCCGGCGACATGGCGGCGAGTATCGCTGGCTGAGGAGCGTATCGCAGCCGAGGTTCGGGCCTGACGGCGATCTTGTCGGCTATATCGGGGTCGCGACCGACATCACCGTCCGCAAAGAGGCCGAGCTCGAGCTCCGCCATCTGGTCGATGAGCGGACCGGCGAATTGCGCGATAGCGAGGCGCGGTTCCGGGCGGTGTTCGAGACGGTGCTGGAGCTCCTCATTCTGATGAAACCCGACGGCACAGTAATAGAAATGAACGATGCCGAAGTGGGGTGGCGGGCAGCGAAAAGCCGCGAGGTTATCGGGAAGAAGATCTGGGATGGGCCGACGCTGGAGCTCTTCTCTGAATACCGGGAACCGCTCCGGCAGGCCGTGGCGGTGGCGGCGAAGGGCGAGCAGTTCGCGCAGCAGATCATGCTCGAGCGGCCGGGCATGCCGACTACCTATCTCGATGTCACCGTGCAGCCTGTGAAGAACGCTGGGGGCAACGTCATCTATCTGTTGTTCGAAGCGCGCGACATCACCGAGCTTCGCTCAGCCCAGGAACAGCTTCGCCAGAGCCAGAAGATGGAAGCGCTCGGCCAGCTCACGGGCGGCATTGCGCACGACTTCAACAACCTGCTCACCGTGGTCGTCGGCGGGCTCGATCTCGTTGCCAAGCGAGTCGAGGATGCAAAGCTCAAACGCTATGCGACCAATGCCCTTGCCGCAGCCGAACGCGGCGCGCGCCTGACCGGTCAGCTGCTGGCCTTCAGCCGGGTCCAGCGGCTGGAGGTGCGGCCGGTCCAGGTCGCGCCGTTGATCGAGCAGATGCGGCCGCTCCTTCGCAACGTTCTTGGGCCCGGGATTACGAAGACCTTCGATCTGGACGAGACGATGGTTCCAGTGATGGCCGATCCCACGCAGCTTGAGGTCGCAGTCCTGAATCTGGCGATCAATGCCCGCGACGCCATGCCTGAGGGCGGCCAGCTTCATTTTGCCACCGTTCTCCTGGCGATCGAGAACGATCCCGAACTGGAGGAAGGCAATTACATCGAGCTCACTATCAGCGACACCGGCAGCGGAATGACGCAAGAGGTCGCAAGCCGCGCGTTCGAACCCTTCTTCACGACCAAGGAGGTCGGCAAAGGCACGGGCCTCGGCCTCTCGATGGTCTATGGAATGGCGCGGCAGTCCGGCGGTACCGCCCGTATCGAGACTGCACCGGGCCGCGGAACGGCGGTCAAGCTCTACTTCAAAGCGGCAGACGAAGGCGTTCACACCACGGGTGGAGAAGGCCAGGACGATCTGGTTGGCCAGAAGCTGGAACCGGCATCGGTGCTGGTGGTGGATGACGACCCAGACGTTCGCGGCTTCATCGCCGAAGCACTTGCCGACACCAGTTACCGGGTACGCGATTGCGCCGATGGACGCAGTGCGCTGAAGCTCTTCGCCGAGGAGCGCCCGGACCTCGTCGTACTCGATTATGTGATGCCGGAAATGTCGGGTGCAGAGGTCGCGGAACGGATTCTAGCGGATTGCCCGGAGCAGAAAATCCTGTTCGTCTCCGGTTACAGCGAAACCGATGCGATCAGGAAGATCGCGTCCGACGCGCCGCTGCTTTCCAAGCCGTTCCGGGCCGAGGCTCTAACGCGGGCGGTACAGAAAGCGCTCGGCAAGGGGTAGCCGCCGGTCAGACCACGATTGGGTCGAGAAAAACCCCGCCCGCTTCGTGGCCGCTCATCCAGTGAATCATTCCGCGCACCGCTGGAACCTGCGGCATCTGAAGGAGGATTTCGGCACCCACCTCCAGTTCGTCTTGAGAGCGCAGCCGAAATCCGTGCTGGGTCATATCGATCAGGATCACGTCGGTGCTGCAGCCGTCCGGCTCGACTACGACCGCCTCACAGTTGAGCGTGACTCGCCGTTCGCGTCCCCGGTCAATGCAGGCCGCCAAATTCATATTCGTCGCCACTCCGGTCCCCTGGTCAAAAACCGACACTGAACGCGAACCTCAATGGCGTTGCCCGCGCTGTCAGCGCAGCCGGTCATCGTTCTTAAGGATGTCGGTAAGCCGCATACCTGCTGTCCGGGCAGGCAACTTGCGGCCGAGGTCATCCTATTTGGTCCACGTCCACAGGCCAATTAATTTGTATCAACTTAATGGCGGCCCAAGTGATCTGGTTGCGGCTCCGTTTACCGAAACACCTGAAAGCTGTGCGGGGCGATGGTCACGGTTTCCGGCTGCGCTCGGCCCTTGCGATCGATTCGGACAGTCGCTGAGTCATCGCGGTAATTCTCCACGATGAAGGCGCTATTGTCGTAGGTGAACAGCGCCACGTGATCCGGGGCATCGATCTGCACCGGCTGATCGCCGAACAGATACTGCTTTATCCGAGTGATCATCGGCTGCGGCAGGTTGTAGAGGTCGCCGAAATTCTCCGGCATCGTCCACAGATAGAGCGTTCCTTTCGAGTAGCTGTTCATCACTACGATCGGGAAACCCTTGGCGGCAGCAACGCCACGGATGATCCCCCAGCTGTCGTTGGTGTAGAAACGAACCTGCGGGAACAGGATCGGCTTGTCCTTGCCGGGCTCGGCAAGCTCCTTGCCATTGCCCGCGCCGAAGCCATCGAAATACTGGTCAATGTTGACGATGTTTCCGGTCGCGTTCCACTCGGCCAGATCCTCGAACCCGTGCCCCTGCATGGTCTTCAAGAAACCCGACGTGACGATCACATTCGCTCCGCCATGAAGGCTCGCCTTGATCTTTGAAATGATGTCGGGATCGCTCGCCGCGGCCTCCGTCAGGATGATCGTGTGCGCCCCCGCCGGATAGCTCGGATAGAGCTCGATCGGGATGCCGAGATTGCCCAGGTAATTGTGGAGGAAATCCTCGCCGGTCGCGTGCGGCGGCCGATAGCTTGCTATGCCCACAGGGTTGCCTAGGCCGTTTAGCGCATTGTCCGCGATATGGAGGGCAGCATTGGCGGCGGTCGCCCAACCGGCGTTCGGGTGCGCGGCGGCGATCGCGTTCCAGTCGAAGCTGGTGTGCAGGTTGGCCCACGGCCGCTCGCCGGCGGTTGCGGGTCCAGGCTGCGCCATCGCCGACCACTCGAACAGCACGATCTGCGGCGCCTTGGCGAATTCGGTATCCCAGAGTTGCTCGGCGTAGCGATCGATGCTCCGGATGCTGTAGGTGTCGACCCAGCCGCCGCCGTTACCGCCGCCGGGGCGGATATTGTCGAAATAGCGGATGATCTCATAGCTCTCATATTGCTGCAGGAGCTGGTCGGTGATCACCGGGTCGCGGGTTTCCGTGCCCGTATAGATGCCGTCAAACATCTGCGCTTCTTCGGCCAGGTCGAATCCGCTTCCATGGAAATGTTCGTACCAGTTGGGGAATTTGATGATGACCTTGATGCGCGGGTTCGTTTGCTTGGCCGGCCCGAGAACCAGGTCGCGCGCGGCCTCGTGCATCTTGTCGATGCGATAGTCGGTCCAGCTGCGATTGCCCTTTGCGGCGATATCCGCATCGCTCTTGGTATTGTAAAAGAAGAAGTCGTCGAGGATCAGCTCGTCGAAGTGGCGGGCCATCAGACGCGAGGCTCGCTCGGCCGTCCCGCGGTCGACGGGGTTCTCATAATCCAAAGTGTTGAACTGGCCGCCCGACGAGCCGGCGTCGAAGGTCACTCCGCCCGCCGTTTCGATGCCCTTCGACTGGAACTCACGCTTGACTGTGTCGAGCTGGGCGTCGGTCGCGAAGGTGCGGCCGCGATAGCCTTCAATATAGACCTTGTCGAAATCGAGCTGGGAGGAAACGCGCGCGAACTCCCGGTTGAATTCAGCCGGATCGGAGAGGCGGATGGTGACGCTGACCGGAATGTAGATCGCGGTCCTGAAGTTGCGGTAGGCGTGATGCGACGCAGCTGGTGCGGCAGCCGCTGGAATCTGGGTGGAAATCAGGAATGCGGCGGCGACGGCCGCGACAATAGGCAATGCTTTCACTCGAACCTCCCCGCAAGAGCTGTGCAGGCGCTAGCATGCGCTCGGGGCAGCGCAACCTCTGCTAATGAAAGTCGCGCGATTTTAGCTTGAGAGCCGGTTCGCTGCGCGCAGTCGGTAGGCGCGCGGAACCGTCCGACACTGTTTTCGCAACTGTCCATTGGCGCCGGTCTGGTCCCTTGTTCGCGCCGTCGGCTGGCCCATGGCGGTTCGGGAACGGCATCTCGCCAATGCCGTGGAGCATCGGCGTCAGGTCCGCCAACTGCTCGGCGATGACGTGGATGACCTCGCCTTCGTGTTGCACGGTTCCGCGAATTTTCAGCAGCGATGCCGACATTACCGTGCGGCGGTGGAGCTCGAACAGCCGCTGCCAGACGATGATATTGGCGATTCCGGTTTCATCTTCGATGGTGAGGAAGGTGACGTTCCCCTTTCCGGGCCGCTGCCGGATCAGAACGATCCCGGCAATTTCGATCCGCCGCCCGTCCTTGATGCGTCGAAGGTCGCCGCAGCGGATGATTTCCATCGCATCGAGCTTCGACCGGATGAAGACAGCCGGGTGCGCCCGGAGCGAAAGGTGGAGCGAGCGGTAATCCTCGACCACCTCACGACCGTCGCTCATCGGCTTCAGCGGGACTGCAGGTTCCTGCTCTTCCTCGCGAGTATCGGCGGCGGCGAACAGCGGCAGTTGTGAATGGCCAAGCGCCTTCACTCGCCACAGCGCTTGACGGCGGTCGATCCCAAGCGAGGCGAAACCGTCGGCTTCAGCGATCCGCTCCAGCGCTGCGACCGATACGCCGGAACGTTTCCACGCATCTTCGACCGACCCGAACGGCTGCTCGCGAGCAGCGAGGATCTGCGCCGCGTGCGCATTGGCCAGCCCTTTCACCATTCTCAGACCAAGGCGAACCGCGAATCTATCCTCTCCCGGATTTCCGGGGGAGGTGGCAGTCCGAAGGGCTGACGGAGGGGCCCCTCCACCGCCTTCGGCGGTCCCCCGCCCCACGAAATCGTGGGGAGGATATTTTGATTCGATCATGCAGTCCCAGCGGCTTTTGTTGATGCAGACGGGACGGACTTCGACTCCATGTTCGAGTGCGTCGCGCACAATCTGCGCCGGAGCATAGAAGCCCATCGGCTGCGCATTCAGGAGCGCCGCACAGAAGATGTCCGGATGATAATGCTTCATCCACGATGAGGCGTAGGCGATCTTGGCGAAGCTCGCCGCGTGGCTTTCCGGGAAGCCGTAGCTTCCGAAGCCCTCGATCTGCTTGAACGTGCGTTCGGCGAAATCGCGCTCGTAGCCGTTCTTCAGCATCCCCTCGATCATCTTGTCGCGGAACTTGCTGACTCCTCCGGTCGACTTGAACGTCGCCATCGACCGCCTCAGCGAATCGGCTTCCGACGGAGTGAAGCCGGCTCCGACGATCGCCACCTTCATCGCCTGCTCTTGGAAAAGCGGCACGCCGAGGGTCTTCTCAAGCACCTCGCGAAGATCGGGATTGGGATATTCGGCTTTCTCCTTGCCTTCGCGACGGCGCAGATAGGGGTGGACCATGTCGCCCTGGATCGGGCCGGGGCGGACGATCGCGACCTGGATGACGAGGTCGTAGAATTCCTTCGGCTTCAGCCGCGGCAACATGCTCATCTGGGCGCGGCTTTCGATCTGGAAGGTGCCGAGCGTGTCCGCCTTGCGGATCATCGCGAAGACCGCCGGATCGTCTTTCTGGAGATCCTCCAGGCCGACGCGAACGCCTTTATGCTCCGCCAGAAGATCGAAGGCGCGGCGCATGCAGCCGAGCATTCCGAGGCCGAGCACATCGACCTTCATGATCTTCAGCTCTTCGAGATCGTCCTTTTCCCATTCGATGACCCACCGATCCTCCATCGCCGCCGGCGCGATCGGGACCAGCGCATCGAGCCGGTCGCGGGTGAGGACGAAGCCGCCGGGATGCTGGCTGAGATGGCGCGGTGTGCCGATCAGCTGCCGGCTCAATTCGATGGTGAGCGCGAGCCGGGGATCGTTTAAGTCCAGTCCCAATTCCTCGACCTGGCGTTCGGCAACGCCTTCGTTCGACCAGCCCCACACCTGTCCTGAAAGCGCGCCGGTTACATCCTCCGGCAGGCCCAGCGCCTTGCCGACATCGCGGATCGCGCCGCGGGTCCGGTAGCGGCTCACCACCGCCGTCAGGGCAGCATGGTCGTGGCCATAGGTTTCGTAAATCCATTGGATCACTTCCTCGCGGCGTTCATGCTCGAAATCGACGTCAATGTCGGGTGGCTCGTCGCGGTCGTCGGACAGGAAGCGTTCGAACAATAGCTTGTGCTTGATCGGATCGATGGAGGTGATCCCGAGCACGTAGCAGATGATCGAATTGGCGGCCGAGCCGCGACCCTGGCAGAGGATCCCCTGACTTCGGGCGAAGGCGACGATGGAATTGACCGTCAGAAAATAAGGCGCGAAGCGCCAGCCGGCGACCAACCGGAGCTCCTTTTCGAGCAGCGCCGAATACTCACCGGGAATGCCGCCGGGGAATCTGGCGGTCAGTGCCGCACGCGTCATCTTCTCAAGCGCCGCCTGCGGCGTTCGGCCGCTCATCACGATCTCGTCGGGATATTGGTAGCTGAGTTCGCGAAGCGAGAAGGTGCAGCGCTCGGCGATGTCGGCGCTGGCGCGGATCGCATCCGGATGTTCGGCGAAGCGCCGCTCCATCTCGGCGAGGCTTTTAAGGTGCCGGTCGGCGTAGCGTTCCCGACGAAAGCCAAGCTCGTCGATCGTGCAGATGTGGCGGATGGCGGTGACGACATCCTGAAGCATCCGCTTGTCGGGGGAATCGTAGAGCACGTCGCCGGTGGCGAGGCTGCGGAGTCCGAACCATTGCGCCAGCCGGTTGAGTTCGTGCAGCCGGACCGCGTCGCCGGGACGCCGGCGCAAGCTCAAGGCCAAGAGCGCGCGGTCTCCGAAAATATCGCGCATTTGCGCGAGCGCGGTTTGGGCGGCGCCATCAGCCTTGTCGGGAACGAGCGCGGCGACAAGGCCATCGCTCCAGGCGGCGATATCTTCCCAGTGAAGGAAGCACTGGCCTTTCTCGCCTTTCTTTGGGATGGCGCGCTTCTTGCCGATCGTCAGCAGGCGCGTGAGGCGCGACCAGGCAGCGCGGTCCTCGGGCCAGACGAGCAGCGCGCTTCCGTCCATCAAATCGAGCCGGCAACCGGCGATCAGGCGAACACCGGTGGCGTCGCCGGCAACCATCGCTCTTACCAGACCAGCAACCGTATTGTGGTCGGTGATCCCAAGCGCCTTGTGGCCGAGCAGGGCGGCGGCCGAGAACAGCTCTTCGCAGGAGGAAACGCCGCGAAGGAAGCTGAAATGGCTGATGGCGTTGAGCTCGACGTAATTCACCCGAACACCCCATGGATATACCAGCTCAAATCGCCGGTGCGCGGATCGACGCCGTCGCCGCGCCTAAAGAGCCAGAAGCGGGCGCCGCTATCATCCTCGACCTGGAAGTAGTCGCGAACAGAATCGGCTTCGCTCAAGTGCTTCCACCATTCGCCATAGATTCGCTCCGGCCCATCAGCCCTCCGGATCCGGTGAGTCTCGCCGCGCCAGGAAAAGCGCAGCGGCGGCTGGTCGGGAAGTTCGGCGATCACCTTGTCGACCCGCTCCGGCCGGGCGAGCAGCCGTACCGGCCGCGGCCACTCGCGCGGCCAATCCGCAGTTTGCGCGAGCGGCGCCGAGCGGCGAACGCTGCGCTCGGGGGCATCGCTTTCGACCGAGCCCATCTGGAAGATGCGATCCAGGCCAATGCGGCTGGCAATGCGGTCGACCAGCGGCGGGATCTCGGTTTCGCAATCGTCTTCAAGCGAGGCGACCTGTCGTGCCGGAAGCGGTTCGGTGCGGGTGGCGATCAGCTGCATCGCCTCGATCCCGAAGCCGGGCTCGATCTGCTCCACCTTCATCCGGAGCAGCGAAGCGAGATGGGTCGCATCACGCGTCGCGCTTGCAAGCCCGATGACGATGCTCTGCTCATCGCCATCGACTCGATCGCAGGCGAGCCTCACCCGCCGCGCTCCCAGCCCTTGCTGTTCGAGCGTGCGCGCCAGCATCGCGGCGAGATCGCCGATCACTTGCTCGATCGCTTCGGCGGAAAAGATCGGCTCCAGGAAGCGGAGAATCGCTGCGGGAGCTTCCCGGAGAATGATTGGATCGAACGTCTCGGCGGAGCGGCCGAGCGCCTGGTCCAGCCGAAGCAGCAGCGCATTTCCGAACCGGCGCGCCAGCGGCCCGCGCGGCATTGCGGCTAGCTCACCAATGCTGTCGACCCCGAAGCGCCGGCAGGCATTGGCTGCCCCCTTGTCGATCCGCAGCGCCTGCGGCGGCAGCGCAGCGATCGCTTCGGCTTCGTTTCCATTCGGGCAGAGCGCGATGTCTTCGGCGCCGAAACGGGTGAGCGCGTGCGCTGCGCCGGGAGTGCCTGCAACTGCAATGCGCGCGCTGAAACCTGCACGGCGGCAGGTGCGAAGGATCCGTTCGCACAGCTTGCGCTCGCCTCCGAACAGGTGTGCACACCCGCTGATATCCAGCCACAGTCCGTCGGGTTGATCGACGGCGGCGAAAGGGGTCCAGTGTCGCGCCGCAAACAATGCCAGGCGCTTCAGCGCTGCGCCGTCCGCTTCCGGTTCGGCAGGCCTGATGTCCAGTCCAGGAACCAGCGTCCGCGCCTGGGTCAGCGGCATTCCGGGATGAAGGCCGAGCGATCGCGCCAGCGGGCACACGGCCGCAAGCACCACTCGCTGGCCCTGCCGTTCGGTCGTAACCAGTGGCCGGTCAGGCGGCGGTTCGGACCTGCCGTTCCGGTCGAGCCGCCGGAGCCGCTCGATCGGGAGCATCGGCAGGAAGAGCGAGGCGACCCGCTTCATCCACTCCCTCCAAAATCCATTCCGCCGGCCCGCCGCTCCGCTGCCGAACCAGTTCCACCCTCCAGCGCGGCCGACCGATCCCGCTGACCGGCAAGGGACGCGACGGAGCGCAACCGATCCGCCACCGGGTCACTGCTGAAGAGGGAAGGGCCAGCTGATCGGTTCCACTCTTGCGCCAGCGCCGAAGCAGAAGCGCCATCGTCCCGCTCGTCTCCGCAGCCAGCTGCAGCCGCCGCCCGGCGCCCATCGTGATCCGTCCGACTTCGCCGACGACACCGCCAAGGCTGCCGTGTCGAAGACCTTCTTCGATCACTGCCAGCGCTTCGTCGTCGTTGCCGCACTCGGCATAGAGGAGCCGGCCGGGCGGCAGCCCCGACTGGGCGAGCGCCGGAGCGAACAGGTCGCGGCGTTGGATTACCCACAGCACCATTCCGTTCAGGCGGGCGGCAATTCCGGCTGTGAACAGACTCGCCGCGGCATCGTCGCCGGGCGAACTGGTCGCTCCCGCAATTTCATGCAGAGCGGCCACTGAAAGGCCCCCGCCTAGCTTCCCGTCCACCGCCTCCACTCCGAACGGCAGCCGCTCGGCCGAGCCCGCCAGACCCGATGTCTCAAGGGCCCGGATCTGCGCTCGAAGCATCTCCAGCGGGTGAACGGAATGACTTTGCATAGCGACTCGGACGACTCATTTGTTCACTTTATGTTCCCAAGCTGAGCCAGGAGTCAATTGGAATGAGGTAAGCCTCTACCCTTCTGTTTTTGTTTGCTTTCCTCTTTTGCTCAGTGACTCACCGCAAACAGCGGAGTCATTGTCACCACGCCTTTGTCACTATCCGCTGCGTGGCCCAGATAGTCGTTGATCCCGAACGCTGCCTCCGTGGTTCGAAGCAACGAATAATGATTGTACGGCGTCGGGTCCTGCAGGTGTCGCGGCCCGTGATTGGTGATCACGACCGTGACGATATGGCCGCCGCCGAAATTCGCTTTGCTGTTGGGATCATAACCGCAACAGCCCTGAATTCCGTGTGAGCGTTCGGCGCCATTGTTCTCATCAAAGGTGATAACGATCGCGGTATTGCCGGGGTCGGTCCACACCTTTGAACGCATGATCTTCTCGACGAGAATTCCGATTTCGGCGTCCCCGCGCTTGATTACCGAAGCCGAATCTCCGCCTCTGCAATCTGCCGGAACCCCGGGCCCGTCGCTGCCGTGCATCTCATTGCACTGGTTCGGGATGATCTGCGCGTAATTCGGCATCGTGTCGGCGGCGAGATCCTGATCCAGCTGGTTGAATCCGACCATGTGCCACGCAAGCTCAGGATACGCTTCGCGGTTGACCGAGCGGAAGCTGACGAAGCCGTTATGCTTGGCCGCGTACATCTCGCTCGCCACGCCTCGCGACGGATAATCCGGAACCGGCCAGCGCGGCATCAGCGAGCCCGGAGCCGGAATATCCTCGAAATAGCCCTTCCAGGTGAGGCCCTTGTCCGCCAGCTGGTCCATCAGGCTGCGCGCTGCAATGTCGTGATCGGCGTAGCCGGGCTTGGATGAGTTCTCGCAGAACCGATCCTTGACTCCGGCGCGGCAATAAAAAGCATCGTCGTCGTGGATTCCGAAGGTGTCGCCGCCCACCATTGCCAGGTAATTGCCCTCGCTCGAATGGACCTCCCCGTAGAACTGGGTGGCGCTCCCGTATTCCCGAGCCAGCCGGTGGATCACTGGCGTCCATTCCGGATGACTCATGATCTGGTCGTACCCCTTGTTCTCCTCCACGATCACGAAGATGTGATTGTACAGCGGTATCGCCGATTGCGGGGCTGCGGACGCAGGACCGGCCGCAGCTGCCATCGCGCATATCGCTAGCGCGAGACCGGCCTTGAGGGTCCAGCTCTTCATTTCTTGCGCTCCTGCATCAGGAGAGACGGGAGAGACCCGTCGAACTTGTTCTTCATTGGAGTGGTGCCGCCTGCGTGACTCGAACACGCGACCCTCGCATTACGAATGCGATGCTCTACCGGCTGAGCTAAGGCGGCATCTCACGGAAAGCTTGGCACTACCGTCGAGCGGCCGCACTATCAGCCGCGCTTCGACCCGGCAAGGCCGCCAACAGACTGGCAAGTCAAGGAACAGGGTTAACGCTTTGGTAACTCCACTGGGCGATTAGTGCCGTTAACTAATGGGAGCAGTGGGGCCCTGTTGATGGACGGCTATCGCGAACATCCGAGCGAGTTCGAAGCGGCGGACGGCGCATATGTCAGTGAAACTGCGTCGTCATCCTCGATGGAAATCGGTACCGACGAGCGGCGGATGCACGTGCGCGCCTACAATTATTGGGTCTCGCTTCTCGACGGCCGCGACTATCCCTCGATCGAGGATTTGGAGCCCGCCGATGTCGCGGACTTCGCCACCCATAGCGTCCTTCTCGATTTCACCGCCGGCCCGGAAAATCCGGCGCTTCCTTATATCGGGACCGAAATTCGCGCCGAGTGCGGGCTTCCTGAGGAGGTACGCTCGATCACAGATGTGCCGAGCCGCTCGCTGTTGTCGCGCCTCACCGATCACTACATGCAGATTATCGCCAATCGGGCCCCCGTCGGCTTCGAGGCGGAGTTCGAGAACCAGCGCGGCGAAGAGATCGGCTACCGCGGAATCCTGATGCCCTTCTCTTCGGACGGCGACACCATCGATTTCATCTACGGCGTCATCAACTGGAAGACCGTCGAGCCGAAGGCGGACATGCCAATCGTTCCAGCGCTTCCGCCGCTGGAGCCCGAAATGGAGCCGAACGAGGAACCGCTTGAGCTGACCGGGACAGCCGAGCTTATCGAGCCTGAGGCAGAAGCGGTCCAAGAGCCGCTGGACGTTGCCGAGACAGCCGAATTCGAGGAGATGGAGGAACAGCAGGTTTGGGCGGAGCCGGAGCATGATGCCCTGGATCTGACCGAACCGGTCGCGCCGGAACCGAGCGCCCTCTGGGCGATTGCCGGTGGCGAGGATGAGATCGCCGAAATCGAGCTGGGTGACGATGCAGGGCTGGCGGATCGGTTGTGGGCGGCGCGGGAGAGCGCCGAAGCCGTCAAGGCCGCGGAAGGACGCAGCCGCGAGGCGCTCTACAAGGCGCTGAGCTATGCCTATGACTTCGCCATCGCAAGCAAAGCCGAGCCCGAGGATTTCGCCGAGCTTCTCGACGACTCTGGGGTAAAGGCGCAGGCGCGAGCGCCAATGACTCCGATCGTGAAGCTGGTCTTCGGGATCGATTACGACAAGGCGCGGCTGACTGAATACGCCGCGGCACTGTCCTATGCCGAACGGCAGGAAATCGAGCTGGGCGGATTCCTCGTGTTCATCGAGGTCCAGGCGGGAGGCCTGAAGGCGCTGGTCGCATCGGAACGGCAGGCCCGGCGTCCGGCGGCAAGCCCCGACACCAAGACCGAACGCGCCCGCCAGCAACTCCGGCAAGTTGCGCCGATGCCGCTCAGCGACATCGAGACCGGCGACGAATTCGCGCTGGTCCTGACCCGCCGCTCGGCCGACGGAGGATACCAGCCGGTCGCCGTGGTGGACGATCCGGCGATGGTCGAAAAGGCGATCCGCAAGGCGGCTGGCTAGGGCCCGAAAGTTCCCAAAGTTCGCACTGACGTGCTTGTAAGCCGCTGCGCGACTCTCGTGCTCCACTTTACTGTTTGGCTCGCCAGCGAAGGCAGCGCAGCTATCTCAAACCGGGGGCTGTAGGACAGCGATTTAGTTAAGAGCTGGCATTACCGTATCCCGTTTATTCGCTTTATTTTTCCGCTTTTGGAAACGGTATAGACTAAACTTAGTCCGCACGGGTTCGTGTCACCGAAATATTGTACCTGATCCGGTTGCTCAGCGGGTGTTGATAGAGGACTGCCAAATACTATCATAAGATCGTCCCCTCGTTCTGAGGTGTAGGTCCCATAGCATTTCCAGCGATCGGGCATCTTTCCTCGAAAGTCCTTAAAGGCCGCTGTGATGGCCGGGATCCACTCCGTGGATAATTGAACTGGCTCTTCCGACGGCGCGGTTGAAGCCACAGCCATGGCTGCTGCAGCGATATATAAGCTAGACATCATGGGAGACGCTCTCCTGGGAATGGCTTGAGGCGAACTGGCCGAGCGACGGAAATCTGCCCCAATAATAGCACAACTCTACCCGCGGATTCGTCGATGCCCCGATTATTAGCGGTAACCTTTGGGGGGCGGGGTTGTCCCGCTCTTGAGCCGGGGTCTATAGCCCGCCCGTCGCAAATTCCGGCGGAGCAATCCTTCGTATGACGGCCCATTCCCGCCTGCCGAAAACGGTAGTCGATTCCATTTGCGCGGCGCTCTTGAGCAACGCGCTTCCCGGCGAAACCCAGGGCTTTGACAAAACCCGCCAGCGCGAGGCTGCCGATTTCCTGGCCGAGGTGGCGAGCCGACGGCGGCACGGGGAGCTGGCGCTGGCGATCCAGTCGATCGGCGGCGGTGTCGGCCGGCGGCGCATGCGGATCGGTATCGTCAACGATGATATGCCGTTTCTGGTCGACTCTGTCGCCAACGCGATCGCGGCGCGCCAGCTGACGATCTACCGGCTGCTCCACCCGGTCGTTTGCGTCGAACGCGACAACAAGGGGACGCTGCAGTCTGTTGAGCCCTCGTGTGAGGACAAGGGCCGGCGTGAATCACTAATGTATGTCGAACTCGACCGTGCCGACGCGCGCGGCCGGCAGGCGCTGGCCGCCGACCTGCGCCGTGTGCTCGGCGATGTTCGGCTGGCGGTTCGCGATTGGCAGGCGCTCCAGGACCGGATGCGAGCGGACGCTTCGGACGTGAAGGAGCCCAAAGGCAAGGCTCTGCTCGAATGGTTCGCGGACGGAGCGATGACCCTGCTCGGCTATCATGTTGAAAAGCCGTACGAGCAGCCGTCGGAGTCGCTGGGCATCTTCAGCATTCCGGGAGCTCCAACCGACGAGGGTGGCTGCCTCGGGGCCATGCGTTATTTCGAAGGCGGCGGCGAAGTTCCGCTGATGGCAAAGGCCGAGCGCAAATCGACCGTTCACCGCCGGGTACCGCTCGATCTTGCGGTCGTTCCGATCCATGAAAAGCGAAAGATCACCGGTATTGGCGTTCACGCAGGCCTATGGACCAGTGAGGCGTTGCGCGTTCCACCCGAGGAAGTTCCGGTCCTCAGGGAGCGCCTGAAGCAGCTCGACAAGGATTTCGGTTTCGATCCAAGGGGTCATTCGGGGAAGGCGCTGCGCCACGCCGTGGCGTCGCTTCCCCGCGACCTGCTGCTGACCATCCCCTATGAATGCCTCAGCGACCTGGTGATGATGGCGATGTCGCTCGCCGACCGGCCCCGTCCGGCGCTTCTGCAGGTTCGAAGCATTCTCAAAGGCCAGCTGTTCACCTTCGTCTGGCTTCCTCGCGAGCAGCTGAGCACCACACGGCGTCTTGCCATTGCCGACCTGCTCGTCAGGGAGGTCGGGCACGATATTACCAGCTGGTCGATCGAGCTTGGCGACGCCGACCTCGCCCTGATCCGCTATACCCAATATATCGAAGACAAGGCTCCGCTGCCGAAGGGCAAAACGCTCGAGGCAGCCATTGTCGCGATGGTCCGGGGCTGGGCTCCGGGCGTCGAATCCGCCCTGATCAAAGCCGCCGGAGCATCGCGCGCAACCCGGCTCGCGCTCACCTACATCAACACCTTCCCCGACGATTATCGGGCGCGAACCCCGGCGGAAGAAGGCGCCGCAGATATCCTTCGTATATGCATGCTTGGCGAGAACGGACGAGACGTTCGCATTTGGCGAGCGAGCGACGACCTGCCGGGCCAATTGCGGCTGAAAGCCTATGGCAAAGGCAGCCTCATTCCGCTTTCGGACGCAGTGCCGGTGCTGGAGAATTTCGGTTTCCGAGTGCTCGAAGAAATCCCGACCGAGCTGGAAGGCGGGCGCGGATACATTCACGATTTCCATCTGGAAGTCGCGGACGGGGACGTCGATCCGATCACCGAGCGCGCGGCCATCATCGAACGGGGAATCACCGGCGTCCTGTGTGGCTCCTCCGAGAACGATGAATTCAACCAGCTCGTCCTCTACGCCGGGCTGGAGATGGAAGCCGTCGTCTGGCTCCGCGCCTGGTTCCGCTACTTGCGCCAGACCGGAAGCTCCTACGGCCTGCTCACTATCGTCGACGCGCTTCGCCGGGCGCCGGAAGCGACCGACGCGCTGATCGGGCTGTTCGGCGCTGAGCATGATCCGGCGATCAGCAACCGCGAGGGCCAAGCCGCCAAGTTTCGGACCGCGTTCGGGCAAGCACTGTCCAAAGTCAGCGCTATCGACGACGACCGGATCCTTCGCCGGCTGCGCGATCTGGTCGAGGCGATCGTCCGGACCAACGCCTTCGCTCCTGCGGCCGCCGAAGCGCTTGCGTTCAAGCTCAACTCCAGCCTGGTCCCGGGGCTGCCGCCCCCGGTGCCGTGGCGCGAGATCTGGATCTACAGCCCCCGGGTGGAGGGCATTCACCTGCGCGGCGGCCCAATCGCTCGCGGGGGAATCCGCTGGTCGGACAGGCGCGACGATTTCCGAACCGAGATCCTGGGCCTCATGAAAGCGCAGGTGGTGAAGAATGCGGTGATCGTTCCCACCGGATGTAAGGGCGGTTTCTATCCCAAGATGCTGCCACCGCCATCCAATCGAGACGCGTGGCTTGCCGAAGGAACCGAGAGCTACCGCATCTTCATCCGTTCCTTGCTGTCGATCACCGACAATATCCTGGCCGGAACGGTGGTGCATCCGGAAGGCGTCGTCATCCGTGACGGGGACGATCCTTACTTCGTGGTCGCCGCCGACAAGGGCACGGCGACTTTTTCCGACATTGCGAACTCGATCGCGCTGGAGCGTGGATTCTGGCTGGGCGACGCCTTCGCCAGCGGCGGATCACACGGTTACGATCACAAGGCGATGGGGATCACGGCGCGCGGCGCGTGGATCTCGGTGCAGCGGCACTTCCTGGAAATGGGTGTCGATGTGCAGACCGAGCCGGTGACCGTCGCCGGAGTCGGCGACATGTCGGGCGACGTCTTCGGAAACGGAATGCTATTGTCGAAGGCAATCAAGCTCGTTTTCGCCTTCGACCACCGCCACATCTTCATTGACCCCGATCCAGATCCGGCGGTGAGCTGGAAGGAGCGCAAACGGCTGTTCGACCTGCCGCGGTCAAGTTGGGACGATTACGATCGCAAGAAGCTTTCGCCCGGCGGCGGGATTTTCCCCCGGACTCAAAAGGAAATCACGCTTTCGAAGCAGGCGCAGGCTGCACTCGGGATCGACACGGCGAAGATCGATCCCGCCTCCCTGATCAACACGATTCTAAAGAGCCGGGTCAACCTGCTGTGGTTCGGCGGGATTGGGACCTATGTGAAAGCCTCCAACCAGCTCGATGCCGAAGTCGGCGATCCGGCCAACGATGCAGTCCGCGTGAACGGGGCTGAGGTTGGAGCGAAGGTGATCGGCGAGGGCGCGAACCTCGGAGTCACGCAGGCAGGCCGGATTGAGTTCGCTCTGAACGGCGGCCGCATCAACACCGACTTCATCGATAACAGCGCCGGAGTCGATACTTCCGACAAGGAGGTGAACATCAAAATCCCGCTGAACGGCGAGATGAATGACGGACAGCTGACCTTTGCCAAGCGCAATGCACTGCTCGTCAAGATGACCGACGAAGTCGCTGACATGGTGCTGGAGGACAACCGGCTGCAGACCCTGGCGCTGTCGATTGCCGAAAGCGGGGGTGCACCGGCGCTACCGGCTTACGTCCGGACCATCGAGCTGCTCGAGGCATCGGGGCGGCTCGACCGCAAGGTGGAAGGACTGGCGGCAAGCGAAGAGCTGCTCCGGCGGCGCCTCGACAATCGCGGCTTGACGCGGCCGGAGCTGGCGGTGGTCCTGTCGATGTCGAAACTCGCGCTTCAGGATGCGGCCGAGCGGCTCCATCTGGGTGACGAGAAGGTGATGGAGGCCGATCTCTTCGAAGCCTTCCCGAAGCCGATGCGCAAGACTCATGCCGAGGCCATTCGGCGCCATCGTCTTCGCAACGAAATTGTTTCGACGAGAGTCGCGAACCGCCTGGTCAACCGGCTTGGGCCGGTGAACGCCTTCGATATGACGGAGGAGGAAGGCGTATCGCTTGGGCAGGTGATTGCCGCTTTCCTGGTTGCCGAACGGCTTCTCGACCTCGATCGGCTGTGGGGTCAAATCGAGCATGCCGCGATCGCGGAGCCTCTTCGGGTGGAACTGTTCGCGATTGCCGCAACCAGCGTCCGTGCACACATTTCCGACATCCTGCGAGCGACTGGCGGTGAGACGAAGGTAAGCTTGCTTTGCAAGCTTCTGGAGCCCGGCGTCCGCAAGATCGCCGGGGCTGCGACGAGGCTGATCCGATCGGAAATCCGCGATGAAGCGGACGCGCGGCGAGACCGGCTGGTCGAGCTCGGCGCGCCAGAAGAGATTATTCGTGGTCTGGTGCGGTTGTTCGAGCTCGACGGGATGTTCGGGCTGGCGGCGCTGGCGGCTCGCAAGCATTTCGACGAGGTGCCACTGACCCGCGCCTATACCAAGCTTGGCGAGGCGCTCGGGATCGACTGGGCGCAGCGGCAGCTTGCGCGATTTACACCGACCGATCAGTGGGAGCGGCTGCTGATCGCGGGGCTGGCGCGCGACTTCGAGCAGCTGCGGATCGATTTTCTCTCCCGCGTCAAAAAGGACCCGGAGCAGGCGGTGGACGACTGGGTCTCGCGCCAGCAGGCGCGGATCGATCAGTTCAGAAAATTGGTCCAGCGGGCGCGGAGCGAAGGCGCTGTAACGACAGCGATGCTGGCGCAGATCGCCGGGCAGGCGCGCATCTTAATGGCCCGGTAGCGCGCGCGCGAACAGCCACTGGCGGATCGCGGAGGCGAGGTTGGGCGGCGGCGATTGCTCGAGCCGCTCCGCATCGATCCGGGCGATCAGTGCATTCAGCGGGAGCTGGGCGTCGGCGGCTGCTTGTTCGAGAGCGGACCAGAACATCGGCTCCAGCGCGATCGAGGTTTCGTGCCCGGCAATGGTGATCGAGCGTTTGAGGGGATTTCCGAAGTTCATGGGACATCTTCGCCGTGGCCGTCACGGGAGTAAATCCCGTGACGTCAGTCGCTGCTTCGCAGCGCTGGCCGGATCTCGCGCACAGGCGCGGTTCGCAGGCAAACCGCTGCTGGCTCGATCAATACATATGCTGGCCGCCGTTGATCGAGAGAGTCGAGCCGGTAATGAAGCCGCCGTTCTCGTCGCAGAGAAATGCGACGCCGCGAGCGATTTCATCGGCGCGGCCAAGGCGGCCGACAGGGATTCGAGCGACGATCTTCGCCAGCACCTCTTCCGGAACCGCGGCCACCATGTCCGTGTCGATGTAACCGGGCGCGATTGCATTGACCGTCACGCCCGCGCGCGCGCCCTCCTGCGCCAGAGCTTTCGTGAAGCCGTGGATTCCCGACTTCGCAGCGGCGTAATTGACCTGGCCGTATTGCCCCGCCTGGCCGTTGATCGAGCCGATGTTGACGATCCGGCCGTAGCCGCGGCCGGTCATTCCGTCCCACACCGCCTTGGCCATGTTGAAGCAGCCGCCGAGGTTCGTATCGATGACCTCCTGCCACTTCTTGTGGTCCATTTTCTTCATGGTGGAATCGCGCGTGATTCCGGCGTTGTTGACCAGCACGTCGACGGGCCCGAGCTCCTCCTCCACCTGGCGAACGCCCGATTGGCAGGCGTCGAAGTCGGAGACATCCCACTTGTACGCCTTGATACCGGTGCGCTCAGTAAAGGCGCGGGCGCGCTCGTCATTGCCGGCATAATTGGCCGCGACGGTCATCCCCATGTCGCGAAGCGCTATGCTGATCGCTTCGCCGATACCGCGCGTTCCGCCCGTGACGATCGCCACTCGAGCCATCGAGCCTCTCCTCCTGTTAGGTCGCGTTTCGCTTATTCGGCGGTGGCCCAGCCCGCAAGCTCGCGCCGAACCAGCCCCTCCAACATGTGCATCCCTTCGGGCGAATCGTTGAGACAATCGAGCCGCGCGAAATGGTCGCCCCCCGCCTGGAGGAAGGTTTCGCGCCCACGAATGCCCAGCTCCTCGAGAGTTTCGATGCAGTCGACCGAAAAACCGGGAGCAGCGATCGCGAGCCGAGTGACTCCCTTGGCAGGATAGGCTGCGAGCGCGGCGTCGGTGGCGGGCTCCAGCCATTTCGCGCGCCCGAACCGCGACTGGAACGCCAAGTCGGTCGCAATGGGAAGGCGCTCGGCGAGAAGCCGCGCTGTTTCGCTGCAATGATCGAAATAGGGGTCGCCGCGCTGGATCGCCCGCTGTGGCAGCCCGTGGAAGCTCAGCAGCAGCCGCTGCGGCTCGAAATCAAGTGCGCCGAGCTGCCGTTCGAGATTACTGACGAGTGCATCGATGTAGAGCGGGTCAGCGTAATATGGGGGAAGGACACGGAGCCGCGGCTTGGCTACGGCTGTCCCGAGGATGGCGGTCAAGACATCTTCTACTGTTCCCGTGGTTGCTCCACTGAACTGCGGGTAAAGCGGGACGGCAAGGATGCTGTCACATCCCGCCTCGATAAGTCTGTCCAGGACGGCCGCAATCGCCGGCGAACCGTAGCGCATTGCATAGTCGACTTTCGCCTTCTCGCCGAGCTGCGCCTGCAGAGACCGCGTCTGACGAGCCGTGAATACCGCGAGCGGCGAGCCTTCCTCCATCCAGATCAGCCGATAGGCTTCGGCGGACCGCTTCGGCCGAAAGGGCAGGATCGCCCCGCGAAGGATTGGCTGCCACAGCAGGGGCGGAAGATCGACGACGCGGCGGTCGGAGAGGAATTCGGCGAGATAGCGGCGGACCGCAGCCGGTTCCGGCGCATCGGGAGTGCCGAGATTGATCAGCAACACTCCGATCACTCGGCAACCCTCTCCTTTGCCTTTCCGTTATGCCGCCTTATGAGGCGCGAACTTCGAAGGGGAAAGCCTTGCTGACCGCTTACACCGCCATCAACTGGACCGACCTTCACCTGTCGCCGGTGGCGATCGATTTTCATTACTTCCAGTTACGCTGGTACAGCCTAGCGTATCTCGCCGGCATTTTCCTCGGCTATTGGTACATGCTGAAGCTGATCCGTCAGCCAGGCGCGCCGATGGCCAAGCGCCACGCCGACGACCTCGTTTTCTATGCTGCGCTTGGAGTCATCCTCGGCGGGCGGATCGGCTATGTGCTCTTCTACAATCTCGGGGAATATGCCGCTCACCCGCTCGAGGTGTTCAAGCTGTGGGACGGCGGCATGTCGTTCCACGGCGGTTTGGTCGGGACGATCCTCGGGATCCTTTATCTGTCCTGGAAGCAGAAGCTGCAGTTCCTAAGGCTCACGGATTACGTCTCCTGCGTCGCGCCGATCGGGCTGTTCTTCGGCCGCTGCGCCAATTTCGTGAATGGCGAGTTGTGGGGGGCGCCGACCGACCTGCCCTGGGGCGTACGATTCCCGGAATACAACAAAGCTCTCAACATGATGACCTTGGGGCCGCCCCGCCATCCCAGCGAGCTTTACGAGGCCCTGCTCGAAGGCGTCGTCATCTTCTTGGTGCTGTTCTGGATGTTCTGGAAGACGCAAGCGCGGTACCGACCAGGGCTGATGTCTGGGGTCTTGCTGACTCTGTACGGGACTTTCCGATACCTGGTAGAATTCGTCCGAGAGCCGGACGCGCAATTCGCCGGCACCGTCTTCGACACGCCCGGCCTGCATATGGGCCAGCTGCTGTCGATCCCGCTGATCCTCCTCGGCCTTTGGCTGATCTTCACCGCCAGAAAGCGAAGCGTGAAGGTCGATCCCGCGATCGGATCGGCTCAAACAGCCTCCGCTCCGTCATAGGGCCACGGCGGAGTGACGCCGCTCGAACGCGCGCTCCGCGAACGGATCGGGTCGGAGCGCCCGATCACGGTCGAAGCCTTCATGGAGGCGTGCAACCGATACTATTATGCGACCCGCGATCCGTTGGGCGCGCCCGGCGATTTCACCACCGCTCCGGAAATCAGCCAGATGTTCGGCGAGCTGATCGGCGCCTGCCTTGCCGATTGCTGGGCGAGAGCAGGGAAGCCTCGCGATGTCGCTTACGTGGAGCTTGGGCCGGGGCGAGGGACACTTGCGGCGGATGCGCTGCGCGTGATGGAATCGGCTGGGCTGGAGCCACCGGTACATTTTGTCGAGACCAGCCCTGTATTGCGGGCGTCGCAGGCGGAAGCCGTGGCAGGAGCGAAGTGGCACGATGACTTCGCCGAAGTTCCCGACGGGCCGTTGCTGATCGTCGCCAACGAGTTCCTTGACGCGCTCCCGGTCCGGCAATTCGTTGGAGCGATGGAGCGGAAAATCGTGATGGCCGCCGGTGGTCTGGCCTTCGATCGCGACGGTGAGATCGTTGAGAGATCGCCGGCCCGCGAGGCAGTGGTCGATCAAATCGCGAAGCGGCTGGTGAAGAGCGACGGCGTCGCGCTGATCATCGACTATGGCCACGCCAAGAGCGCGCCCGGCGACACGCTGCAGGCCGTTCATGCCCACAAGTTCGCGCCGGTGCTGGCCGATCCCGGCGAGCAGGATCTGACGGCCCACGTCGATTTCGAAGGGGTTTCCAATACAGCGCGTGAAGCCGGTGCGGCGGTGACCGAGGTCATGACTCAAGGCGAATGGCTCAAGCGGCTCGGAATCGGTGCTCGCTCGCAATCGCTTGCCCATGCGCATCCCGAACGGGCGGAAGAGATCAAGGCTGCAAGACAGCGGCTCTGTGAGCCCGAGCAGATGGGGAATCTGTTCAAGGCAATCGCGATTCACTCGCCCGATTGGCCCCGGCCCGCGGGGTTCGAATGAGCGTCAGCTATCGCGGCGCGACGCTCACTGACGCGGAGGTGATCGACAACATCTATCGCACCGGATTTTGCGACACGTTCGCGCACCTCTACCGGCCGGAGGATCTTCAGACTTTCCTTGGCAGCTTCACGCTTGAGCGGTGGCGAGAGGAGCTTTCCGATCCGAGCTACTCTTTCCGAATCGCGGAAGGGGATGGCGAGGCGTTCGGTTACATCAAGATTGGGCCCATTAGCCTTCCGGTCGAACCTGCAGTTCCGGCGCTCGAGCTGAAGCAGCTTTACCTGCTGAAGGAGTGGCACGGGAGAGGAGCCGCCAACGGTTTGATGGACTGGGCGCTTGCTGAAGCCGCCAACCGCGGCGCTCGTGAGCTCTACCTGTCCGTCTACACCGAAAACTGGCGGGCGCGGCGCTTCTACGAGCGCTTCGGCTTCGTCTTCCACGCGCCCTACGTGTTCATGGTCGGCGATCACCCCGATGAGGATATGATCATGAGGCGCGAACTGTGAGCGTCGAAGTGATGCGCGCCGACGTTCTGATTGGCGCGCCGCACGGCTTCCTTGGCCGGCGGGGCGGAGTCTCGGCGGGGATGGTTGCCGGCCTCAATGTTGGAACCGGGAGCCAGGACGATCCGGCCGCCATTGCAGAGAACCGCAGGCGCGCGATCGAGGCGGTACTGCCGGGGGCTGAGCTCGTCACGGTGTATCAGGTGCATTCGGCCGAAGCCGTCTATGTGACCGAGCCGTGGCCGCACGAGAAGCGTCCGAAGGCCGATGCGATGGTGACGGACAGGCCGGGCCTGCTGTTCGGTATCCTCACCGCCGACTGCGCGCCGGTATTGTTCGCGGATTTGGAAGCTGGCGTGGTGGGCGCCGCTCATGCGGGGTGGCGCGGAGCGCTGGCGGGTGTGACGGATTCGACCATTGCAGCGATGGAAAAGATCGGAGCGACGCGTGAGCGGATCGTTGCTGCTGTCGGCCCATGCATCGCTCAAGCGTCCTACGAAGTCGACGAGGGCTTCCGCGACCGCTTCCTGGAAGCCGATGCGGCCAACAACCGCTTCTTTATCGATAGCCGGGCGGGCAAGCCGCATTTCGACCTGGAGGGCTACGTCGCTGAACGCCTGAGGACGGCGGCGCTGGGCCTAGTCGAAACTTTGGGTCTCGATACCTATGCCGATCCCGACCGATTCTTCAGCTTCCGCAGGTCCACGCACCGAGCCGAGCCCGATTACGGGCGGCAAATTTCGTTGGTAGCGCTACCAGCCTAGCGGCGGCTGCGGCGCCCGTTTACCACCCCGCAATGTCACAAAAACCAAAGCGCTGGCATCGCCACGCAGAACCGTCGCCGACCACGATCGGCAATCACCAACTCAAGCCCTCGACCCTGATGATGGGCTATGGGTTCGATCCGGCGCTGAGCGAAGGATCGCTGAAGCCGCCGGTCTTCCTGACCTCAACGTTCGTGTTCGAAAACGCTGCGGCCGGGAAGCGCTTCTTCGAAGGCGTAACCGGCAAGCGGCCGGGGGGTGCCGAGGGGCTGATCTACTCCCGGTTCAATGGGCCGAATCAGGAGATCCTCGAGGATCGGCTGACCGTCTGGGAGGATGCCGACGACGCGCTCGCCTTCTCTAGCGGAATGTCCGCGATCGCAACGTTGCTTCTGACCTTCGTCAGACCCGGCGATGTGGTGGTCCACTCGGGGCCCCTGTATGCCGCGACCGAGACTCTGATCGCCAAGATCCTCAGCCAGTTCGGAGTCTCGTGGATCGACTTCGCGGCGGGGGCGACTCGGGAGGAGATCGATTCCGTCCTCGCGAAGGCCAAGGAGATGGGGCGGATCGCGCTCATCTATCTCGAAAGCCCGGCCAATCCGACTAATCAGCTGGTCGATGTGGAAGCTGTCGCTGCGGCGCGCGAGGCGGCTTTCGGGGAGAACGGTCCGCCGATCGCGATCGACAACACCTTCCTGGGCCCGCTCTGGGCGAAACCGCTCCGGCAGGGCGCTGACCTCAGCGTTTACAGCCTCACCAAATATGCCGGCGGGCACAGCGACCTCGTTGCTGGTGCCCTGGTCGGCCGCGGCGACCTGATCAACCAGGTGCGGATGATGCGAAACACCATCGGCACCATCTGCGATCCTAACACTGCGTGGATGCTGCTTCGCAGCCTCGAGACACTGGAGCTGCGGATGAGCCGCGCGGGCGAGAATGCAGCGAAGGTGTGCGAATTCCTGCGCCAGCACCCTAAGGTGGAGAAGGTCGGCTATCTCGGCTTCCTGGAACCCGGATCGCGGCAGGCGGACATCTACAACCGCCATTGCACCGGCGCCGGATCCACCTTCTCGCTGTACCTCAAGGGCGGCGAGAAGGAAGCGTTCGCTTTCCTCGACGCGCTGCAGATCGCGCATCTGGCGGTAAGCTTGGGAGGCACCGAAACCCTGGCCAGCGCTCCGGCGGCGATGACTCACTTGTCGGTTCCCGACGAGCGCAAGGCCCAGCTCGGAATCACGTCCAACCTGGTGCGGGTGTCGATCGGGGTGGAGGATGCCGAAGACCTGATCGCCGATTTCGGGAGTGCGCTGGAGGCGGTTTGAGACGGAAGGTTCCGGCGCGGAGTGAATCCGCGCCGTCGGTCCTGTCGCGGCGAGCCGCGCAGGCCGTCCGGGTTTCGCCGTCTCTCGACGCAACACCGCTCGCTTCGCTCCGCTTTCGTTGCGCTCGGCGGCTCAGCCCCAATCCTCGACCGCCCAGCCGCGCTCCGCCGCCATCCGCGCGAGCTGGTTGTGCGGGTTCACCGCGACCGGTTCGTCCGACCACAGGAAGGCCGGCTCGTCCGACGCGTGATCGGAATAGAAGCGGACGTGGCCGTGCTTGCCCAGCAGGCCCGATTTCTCGACCCAATGGGAAATCATCCGCATCTTCTCCTTGCCATAGCAATTGCGGCCGGAGATTCGCGCGTGGACACGCTCGTCGAGGCCGATGACGGAATTGGTGGCGATCACATCATTGAAACCGAGGCGGCGTGCGATGGCGTCGGCGTAGAGCCGGTAGGAGGCGGTCGCGAGCACCAGCCTTCGCCCCTCCTTGCGGTCGCGCCCGATGGCGAGCCGGGCGCCGGGGCGGACGTTGTTGGCCACCGTATCCTCGGCGAAGCTCTCGACCAAAGGCTTGAGCTCGCGCGCGTGCACCCTGTGCCCGATGAGAATACGCTGGCAGATTTCCTTGAGGCGGCTGCGGTCGAACAGGCCGAAGCCGTAGGCGAGCATCGCCAGAAGCACCATCGGTACGAACAGCAGCCGCCACTGCTGCCGGCGAACCGCACAATGGATCAGGAAGGGCGTGTAGGTCGGCCGCCGGGTGATCGTTCGATCGAGGTCATAAACGGCGAGGTCGGTCATGGCTGTTCGTCGCCCATGCCGTCCGTCCCGAGCGTAGTCGAGGGACGCGTCTCGACTTCGCTCGACATGAACGGGAGATTCCCAGTGCCCCCACCCGCCAGAATCGATTCTACGAGCCGCAAGTCTTCCTCCTTGTCGACATCGACCGCGGCGAGCGGATCGCAGAGCTGGACCGCGCGGATGGAGAGGCCGAGCCTGCGGCCAAGCGCAGCCAAGCTCTGATCGAGCGTTCGCAGGCGAAGCACCGCTCCGAGCAAGACCGCTGGCCCGAAGGCTGCAAGCAATCGCCATCCCTTTTTTCGGTCCTGTTCCACCGAGCGCCAAAGTTCGATCGCCGCGCGGACCTTGGGACTGTGGAGAAGGAACAGGTTGGCGCCCGTGTAGGCGCCGCCACGGAATGGGATCCAGGTGCGCTTCGATTGCGGCAACCGCTTCATCAGGATAGATTTTTCAACCACTCCGACGGCGAGATCGGCTCCGTCGGCGGTCGCGACGAATTCCTCAATTGTCGCTTCGCTAAGCAGCGCATGATCGGCGGTGGTGATGAGCAGCGGCCACTCGGTTGCCGGGTCATCGACCAGCGCGAGAACGGTGGCGGCGATTGTGTCGCCGGAGCGGGCGACAGTCAGGCGCGGATCAGCCGGAAGCACCGCGCCGATCCGCTCCGGCTGCTGGGTGAGCACAAGCACGCGGTTGACCGCCCGGCTTTCAAGCAAGGCTCCGACGGGCCGCCGCACCATCGCTTCGCCCGCGACCGGAATCAGCGGCTTCAGGTCCGTCCCGTGCGCTTGGGCGAATGGATCGCCGCCCGGCCGTGAGCCGGCCATAACCACTGCGGTGATCGCGCTCATGCCAGCCAGGAGACCACCGGCCGCCCCTGATAGATTCGCGCCTTTGCCTGCGCGAGCCGCACGGTGTGGAAGATCAGGGACAGCAAGGTCCAGAGCGCAACCAGCTCGAACCCGACATCGGGTCTTCCGAACAGGAGCGCGCCCACCAGCAGGACCATGTTCGGGTTGCGCCGTGCGGTGACCAGCCGGAACCAGCTGTCGACCGGCCGCCACACGTGAATGTGCATCTTGAAGTAATAGATGAACAGGCCCTCGATGATCCGCTGGCCGATGTAGCCGATGACGATGACCGCCAGCAGCATCGTCTCATAGACTGGCTCGAGGGGGTGGCCGTAGGGAGCCAGGCCATGCGCCCAGGCCCACCACCAGAAAGGCGGGTGGATCAGGTCGATACCGTGATCAAACGCCTCTCCCCATTTCGACGAAGTCCCGGTGCAGCGGGCGAGCTTCCCGTCGACCGTATCCAGAACCATGAAGACGAAACCGGAGAGAATTCCGAGCCAAAAGTCGCCGATCCAGAACAGCCAGAAGGCGACCAGCATCAGCACCGCGCCGATTGCGGTGACCGCATTTGGCGAAAGTCCGGCTTGAGCGGCCCAGCGGGTGATATAAAACGCCGGCCTGCGCCAAAGGTAGAGCGTTAGCGCGTCCGTCACGCCCTTGTATGATGCATCATAGGCAGCGCGCTCCACCTGCTCTGTGGTGCTGTCGGTCAGCGGCAGAACAAACGGTCGCTCCTTCTTGCGGAGCTCGTCGTAGCCGACTTGCGCAGTCCGCGCGTCGATCGGCTCCAGGCCCTCAAGTACTTTGCCGGCGAACATTGCCTGCGCCGCCGCGTCGGCATCGTCCTCGACATGCGCGAGGACAGGTCGCGCGTCGAGCGTGAGGACGGAGCCGGGTTTATCGCGAAGCACCTTCAGCCAAACGGGGTCCCAGGCGAACTCCAGGTTGGCGAGGATTGCTGGGCCGTCCGATTCAACGTTATCGCGACACTCCAGCCCGGCTTTCTCCGCCAATCTGCAGGCGCGGGTACGCGCATCCAATCCAAATACCCGCGCGGGATTGTCCCCCAGAGAAACGAAGACCGGCGCTTGAGTGTCGCTCATCGGCACGACGTTTAGGGGTGCAACACCGCGCATGAAAGTAGCTGACACGCCGCTATTGCCGGAACTTCCGATTTCGCGCAGTCATTGAACCGCAAATGAGCGCGAACGCCCCCGAAACGACCCAGCACCGCGGCGGCGCGACCTATCGCATGGTCGGCGCACTCACGATTGCGCGTGCGGGTAGCACTGAGCGTGAGATCGCCGCGCAGCCCGATCCGCTGACGCTCGATCTTAGCGAAGTGTCCCGGATGGACACCGTCGGCGCATGGCTGGTTCATCGCACCGTTCGCGATCGCGGCGCGCGCGTAGTCGGCGCAACTCCGGAGGCGAAGGCGCTGCTCGAGCAGGTGGCCGAGGCTGATAACCCTGCCAAAGTTCACGCCGAACTTCCGGGCGGGTTCGTGGGCATGCTTCGCGAACTCGGATTGTGGATTACGGAAGTCGGAATCACCCTCGTCGGACTGCTCGGCTTTTTTGGGGCGACGTTGATCGCCTTCGGAGCGCTGTTCCGCAGGCCGCGCCGGTTCCGATTGAACGCGGTTGTGCAGCGCTTCGACGTCGTCGGGGTACGAGCACTTGGCATCATCTGGCTGATGAGCTTCTTGATCGGGATCGTGGTGGGCCAGCAGGGCGCAGTGCAGCTTCAGCAATTCGGGGCCGAGATTTATACCGTCAATTTGATCGGGCGGATCACGGTTCGCGAACTTGGCGTGCTGATGACCGCGATCATGGTCGCGGGCCGGTCGGGGTCCGCCTTCGCCGCGCAGATCGGCACGATGAAGCTTACCGAAGAAGTCGACGCCATGCGGACGATCGGCGTTTCGCCGATCGAGGCGCTGGTGATCCCACGCATGATCGCATCGGTCGTGATGATGCCACTACTTGCCTTCTGGTCGATCCTGGCGGCGCTGTTCGGCGGCGGCCTTTTTGTGTGGCTCGATCTCGGAATGCCGCCACTCACCTATATTGGCCGCCTTCAGGACGTGATCCCGCCGACAGACCTTGCGGTGGGGCTCATCAAAGCGCCGGTGTTCGGTTTCATCGTGGCGCTTGCCGGCTGCTTCCAGGGGATGCTGGTTCAGGGCGACAGCGAGGACGTTGGCCGGCGGACCACAACCGCTGTGGTTCAGTCCATCTTTCTCGTGATCGTGCTCGACGCCGTGTTCGCCGTCTTCTTCAGCTCGATCGGGTGGGTATGAGCGAGCCGAAGAATTGCGACCCGGTCATCACCGTTCGCGGCCTCACCAATCGCTTCGGGGATCAGGTGGTGCACGAGGACCTCAATCTGACTGTCTGCCGAGGCGAGATTCTCGGAGTGGTCGGAGGATCGGGCACAGGCAAGTCGGTGCTGATGCGCTCGATCATCGGGCTTCAGAAGCCGGAGTCGGGGGAAGTCTCGGTTCTCGGCGAGGACATGGTCGATCGTTCCGAAGATGAGGCCAAGAACATCCGCAGACGCTGGGGCATCCTCTTCCAGAACGGCGCGTTGTTCTCGACACTCACTGTCGCTGAGAATGTCGAGGTCCCGATCAAGGAATACTTCCCCTTCATCAAGCCGCCGCTTCTCGACGAGATCGCCTCGTACAAAATCGCGATGAGTGCATTACCGCCGGACGCCGGGCCGAAATATCCAGCGGAGCTTTCTGGAGGCATGGTGAAAAGGGCGGGCTTGGCCCGGGCGCTGGCGCTGGATCCTGAGCTTCTGTTCCTCGACGAACCGACGGCTGGTCTCGATCCGATCGCCGCTGCTTCGTTCGACGATCTGATCAAATCGCTTCAGAGGAAGCTCGAGTTGACGGTGTTCCTGATCACGCACGACCTCGATACGCTTTACGCGATCTGCGACCGGGTGGCGGTGCTCGCGGATCGCAAGGTTATCGCGGTCGGAACGATCCCGGAATTATTGGCTCTGGACCACCCCTGGATCCAGGAATATTTCAACGGACCCCGCGGCCGGGCTGCGGCGGACACTGCTGAGAAGGTGATCGCCTGAGATGGAGACCCGGTCGAACTATGTAATGGTGGGCGCGGTGACGCTGGCGCTGCTCGTCGGTGTGTTGTTCTTCATCGTCTGGCTGGCGGGCTTCAACACAAAGAAGACCGATTGCTACGACATCTATTTTCCGGCCGTCAGCGGTATCAACAAGGGATCCAACGTCACCTTCTCCGGCGTTCCTGTCGGGAATGTCACGAAGATTTCCTTGCTCCCGCGCAATCCAGGGTTCGTTTGGGTGAGGATCGAGGTGGATAGCGACACGCCGATCCTTGAAGGCACCAACGCCCAAATCCAGAGCATCAGCCTGACCGGCTCGAACGAGATCCAGCTCAACGGCGCGGTGAAAGGCGCGCCGCCGATCAGCCGGGTCGGGCCGCAAGGCTGCCCCGTGATCCCGGCGAGCACCAGCGGTCTCAGCGCGCTCCTTAACAGCGCGCCGCAACTCCTGAACCGTATCCAGACGCTGACGGAGCGGTTGAGCGAGCTTCTGTCCGACAAGAATCAGAATGCCATCTCCGACATTCTCGAGAACATGGATCGCACCACGAGGGCCCTGTCGAACCGATCCGGGGACCTTGCGGGTGCAATCACGAACGCTAGGGCCGCGCTACTGAACGCCAGCATTGCCGCGCAGCATGTCAGCGCCCTGGCCGACAACACTAACCGGCTGGTGACGGACCAGGGCCGTCCAGCGGTGGAGAATCTCAACAAGACGATCCAGTCGGTGCAGCACGCCGCCGACGATCTCGATGCGGTGATTTCCGACGCGCGCCCCGGAATCCAGAACTTCAGCAAGTCGACTCTGCCGCAACTGAATCAGACGGTGCAGCAGATGCGTGGCCTCGCCCAGTCGCTGCAGCAGGTGTCGGACCGGGTGAACCAGCAGGGGATCGGCGGCGCGCTCGGGCCCAAACAGCTGCCGGACTACAAACCAGGGAAGAAACGATGAAGCCGCTGATCAAACTTGCCACGCCGGTGGCGCTCGCGCTTGGTGTCGGCGCCTGTTCGCTGGGCGGATTGCTCGGCGGCGGAGGCAAGCCGCCGCCGGTGGTGTTCACGCTGACTCCGGAAGCGCCGGCGCCGGCAGATGTAGCTCGGACAGCAGCGGCCGGACAGGCGGTGACGATCGAGGTTCCCGAGACTCCGACCGAACTCAAGGTGCTGCGCGTGCCGGTGCAGGTCGCGCCCACGCAAGTCGAATATGTGACCAACCTGCAGTGGGCGGATACGCCCGACCGGCTGTTCCAGCGTTTGCTGACGGAGACGGTGCGTCGAACGACTAATCGCGTCGTTCTCAATCCCGCGCAGACGGCGCTCGATCCCGGCGTGGTCGTTAGCGGCCAGCTCCAGCATTTCGGGTACGACGCGCAGAGCGGGCAGGTCGTCGTTACCTACGATGCAGCGATGACGAAGGCGGAGGGTGCGCAAGTCCAGACCCGCCGCTTCGAAGCTCGCGAGAGCGCCGACGGGACGGCGGCTACCGTTGCTCCGGCGCTCAACCGTGCCGCGAACGCGGTGGCGATCCAGGTCGCGCAATGGATTGGCGGATAACCTAGGCTAGCGACTTGCTCGCCTGCTCGTAGACGTCTTTCGAGAGACCCGGCGTCGCGACGATGCGTTCCAGTTCGGCTCGCATCATTGCTGCGCGTTTCTCGTCGAACCGACGCCAGCGCCCGAGGGGCGGAAGCTGGCGAGCGGCAACCTGCGGGTTCACCTTGTCCGCCGCGAGGATCAGATCCGCGAGCAGGCGGTAACCGTCGCCCGAGGCGCTGTGGAACGCCCATTGGTTGCCTCCGAAATAGGCGGCGATCGATCGAAGCCGGTTGGGATTGGTGACGCTAAAAGCGGTGTGATCGAGCAGCTGGCGCACCTGCTCAACCGTGTCCGGCCGCTGCGCCGCCGCCTGGACCGCAAACCATTTGTCGATGACCAGCGGATCCTGCTCGTATCGGCTGTAAAAGTCAGCCAAAGCCCCGCTGCGTGCAGCAGACTGCGTGTCCGACAGCAGCTTTAGCGCCGCTATCCGGTCGGTCATGTTGGTAGCGCTTTGGTACTGCATGCGGCTATAGCCGGCGGAATCCTCGGTGTGTTCGGCCATTAGATAATCCAGCGCGACATTCTTCAGCCGCCGCCTTCCCTTTGCGTTCGGCGTAAGTTCGTAGGCGCTGTCGGAATTCGATTCCCACACTTCTTTCCAGATCATTGGTCCAATGCCGGTGAGCAATTGTTTCTGAAGCTTCTCGCGCGCCGAGTGGATCGCGTCCGGATCGACTACCTCCATCCTGTCCCCGATCATGCTTTCGATCGGAAGGATGATTGCCTCCGCCTTGAACGCGGCGTCCAGCGCGTTGGAACGCAGTGTATTTGAGACAGCCTCGACAACCGGCGACGCATCGGGGTTCTGCCCAAGCGCTTCGGCGATCAGCCAGCCGAGCATAAGCTCCTGGATAGCCTCGTAGCGGGCGAACGGATCGGTATCGCTGGCAGCCAGCTTTTCGAGTTCCCCGGCGCGACGGTCCGCCTGCAGCAGGATCGGCGCCGAAAAATCGCGGTTGATCGACAGCAAAGGCGGCTCGCGAACCCCCTCGAAGGTGATCGTCTGCTCGGGCTCCTCAAGCAGGATCAGCCGCTCGGGCGCGATCTCGGCACCGCTTTGCTCGCCGATCAGCGACGTCCTCAGCGGGATCGCCATCGGCTTCTTCACCGGCTGCCCGGGTGTCGGAGGAACGGATTGGGCGAGGTGGAGCACCGCAGTCCCACTCGCCGAGTCATGCTCGATCCGAGCGCGCACGTGCGGCGTGCCGGCCTGCGAATACCAGAGCCTGAAGTGGTTGAGATCGACGCCGCTCGCATCCTCCATCGCCTTGACGAAATCGTCACAGGTGACCGCCTGTCCGTCATACCGTTCGAAATAGAGATCGGTCCCGGCGCGGAATTTCTCAGGGCCGAGGATCGTCTTCATCATCCGGATGAGCTCGGCGCCCTTGTTGTAGATGGTCGCCGTATAAAAGTTCGAAATCTCTATGTAGCTATCCGGCCGCACGGGGTGAGCCAGCGGTCCCGAATCCTCGGGGAATTGGGCCGCGCGCAACACCCGCACATCGTCGATGCGTTTGACGGCCGGGCTGCCTATGTCACCGGAGAAACTCTGGTCGCGGAAGACGGTGAAGCCTTCCTTCAAGCTGAGCTGGAACCAGTCGCGGCAAGTGACTCGGTCACCCGACCAGTTGTGGAAATATTCGTGGGCGACGACGCGCGCGATATTGTCGAAATCACCATCGGTCGCCGTGTCCGGATCGGCGAGCACATAGGCAGAATTGAAGATATTGAGACCCTTGTTCTCCATCGCGCCCATGTTGAAATCGGAAACGGCAACGATGTTGAACTGATCGAGATCGTACTCGCGCCCATACACTTCCTCGTCCCATTGCATCGCCTGCTTCAGGCTTTCCATCGCGTGGGCTGTCTTGGGGAGATCGGCTTCGCGCACCCAGATGGCGAGATCGACCTTGCGGCCCGACATGGTCGTGAAGCTGTCCCGGTTCGGCTTCAGGTCGCCCGCGACGAGAGCGAACAGGTACGATGGCTTTGGGAACGGGTCCTCCCACTCCGCCCAGTGGCTTCCGTCCCCCCCTTCGCCGCTGCCGACGCAATTGCCGTTGGTGAGAAGGACCGGAAACTGCGCTCGGTCTCCTTCCATCCGAACCCGGTAGCGGCTGAGCACATCCGGTCGGTCGGGGAAGAAGGTGATCCGCCGGAATCCTTCTGCCTCACACTGGGTGCAGAGCATCCCGTTCGAGGCATAAAGGCCCATCAGCTTGGTGTTGGCGGCGGGATTGATCTCGGTGTCGATCCCGATTTCGTGCCGATCACCGGCCAGCGGGATGACGAGATCGCTGCCCCTCATCTCCCATCCGTCGAACGGTTCGCCGTCGATCCATACACCCGCTGGCTGCAGGTCATCGCCGTTGAGGACCAGGGGTGCACCGCGTTGTCCTTCGGCGTTGCGTTCCACCGCCAGTTTCGACTGAACGCGGGTTTTCTCGATCCCGAGGCTGAACTTCAGCTCCACTTCTGGGATGAGCCAGTCGGGCGGACGGTAATCCTCGCGGCGGATTTCGACATGCTGCGGGTTTTGCGGAGCTTCCGCGTTCACTCTGACATCAGGCATGCAGCCGGCTTAGGCGGCGTCGGGCGACTGCACAACCGAGCGGCCACGGCTCATCGCCAGCAGCATTCCGGCGAGCGTGAGGACGGCGCCGACGATCGCCAACGGGGTCCAGCGGTAATGCTCAAACGCAGTCGACAAGGCCATGGCGATGACGGGCACCAGAACGCTTGAATAGGCGGACTTGGCGGGCCCGATCTTGCGCACGACCGGGTAATAGAGGCTGAAGGCAAGGGCCGACGCGAACACCGCGAGATAGACAAGCCCTATCCAGTAGCCCGGCCGTGGATCGAATACTGGAGGCCCGGAGCGTGTCCAGGCGAGCAGAGCGTCGATCGCTGCTCCAATCGCCATAGCCCAGGCGAGCAGGCTTGAAAGGTGATGGCGACGGACGTGTTCTCGGGCCTGATACACATTGGAAACGGAGGCGCAGAGGATCGCCGCGGCAGTGAAGCCGAACCCGGCCAAAACGTCGGCGGGCGGGGCAGGATTTGAGCGGAGTTCGTGGATGCAGAGCAGCACGATCCCGACCATCGCGAGACTTGAACCAACGACGAAGCGCCTGCCGGGACGTTGCCTAAGAAAGGCCCATCCGAGCAGGGTGTTTGGAATGAGGAGCAACGCGAAAATGACGGCGACGATGCCCGAGGTCACGTGCCGCTCTGCGAAATAGACCGAGCTGTAGTTGCCGTAGAATTGTGCGACTCCGATAATCGCCGCCGCTGTGAATCCTCCGCGATCGAGGAGCAAGGGCCTCTTCTTAATTCGAGCAATCAGCGCCATTGCGAGTGCCGCCAGCGTAAATCGGTACGCGACCGACCACTCCGGCGGCACGACGCCGAGCTGATCGCGGATGATAATCCAGGTTGATCCCCAAATTGCGGTGAAGATGATGAACGGGACGATGATCTCTGTGAATCTGAATCCGCGCTCTTCGTTCGATTGTGAACTTCCTCCCATCGGTTCAGGACATCAAGGTAGCGAAGCGATGGCGGCAGCCAATCTCTCGACCGGCTCGCCTCCTTGATCCCAACTCGTCACCAGCCGGATTTCGCCAGGCGCCCAATCGTAGAAGTCGAAGCCCTGCGCCCGAAGTGCCGCTGCTTCTTCCGGCGACGCTTTGAGGAAAACCTCGTTGGCTTGAACTGAATAGACCAGCCGACCGGGCGCGGCCTGCGCCAACTTCTGCGCGGCTGAATTGGCGGCTCGAGCATTCTCGAGCCATAAATCGTCTTCCAGCATCGCCAGGATCTGCGCGGCGAGCATCCGCCCTTTCGAAAGCAAATGGCCCGCGCGCTTCCGCCGGACGGCGACCTCATCCGCCAGCTCCGTCCTGAACAGGATGAGCGCCTCCGCATTGAGACCGCCATTCTTGACGAAGCCGAACGAGAGCGCGTCGACTCCCGCCCGCCAGGTTACGTCGGCCGGATTCTCCCCGGTGGTGACAAGCGCATTGGCGAACCGCGCTCCGTCCATGTGAAAGCCCAGTCCAAGCGACCGAGCCAACTCACCGAGGGCACCGATTTCCGCGGCGGTATAGGCGAGGCCGTATTCCGTGGCATTGGTGATCGAGAGAGCCTTTGGCTGGACCTGGTGGACATCAGGACGCACTCTATCGCAAGCCGCAGCCACAGCGCCCGGCGTGACCTTTGCGCCCGGTCCGTCCACCAGCATCAGCTTCGCGCCGCCTGTGAAGAAGGCAGGGGCACCTGCCTCGTCATTTTCAATATGCGCTTCCCGGTGGCAGGCGATGGCACCGTAGGAAGGGCAGAGAGCGGCCAACGCGAGGCTGTTCGCTGCGGTCCCCGTGGTCACCCATAGGGCGCGGACCTCCCGTTCGAACAGCTCGGAGAAGGCCGCGTCCAGTCTGCGGCTGCACTCGTCGCCATCATAGGCGGTATCCAGCCGGTTCGATCGTGCGATCGCCTCGATTACCTTTGGGTGGGCCGCGGCAGCGTTGTCGGAGAAGAAGCGCATGGCCGTGCACAACCGCATTGGCGCGCCGAGCGCAAGCTTAGAAGAGGTCGACTCGATCCCTGGTGAACTTCAGCCGAGCTGTCAGCAGTGCGCGAAAGACATTGTAGCCGCCGGTTCCCGGAAAATAGGCGTGAAAGAAGATTTGCGGTGTTCCGTCCGGTCCTTCCGCCACCGACGGATGCCCTGGCGCCGCCCAGCTTTGCGCTGAGCTCAGAAGCGGCTCTGGCTGCTTGACGAACGGCCCGAGCGGATGGTCGCCGACCGCGACCCCGATCCCATAGGCGGGATCGGTGAAGTCGTTGGCAGCGTAGAATAGCCAGTAGCGGCCATCCTGCTTCCACAGGAATGGACCTTCCACGAGGTGGCCTTCCCAATCCAGGTCGTTGGCCATCACCGTCATCGCCTCTCCAATCAGCGACTTTCCGTCCGACGAGAGTCGCTGGGCCAGGATCGGAGTCTGCATTGCGGCAAGGATTTCTCCGGACCCTTCGCAACTTTGCAGGCATCGTCGGAGACTCGGCCAATTCGCCACGGCGGAACCGATGAACGGCTGCATCAGGAAGAATCGTTCGATCGGTCGGCGGCTTGCCGCCCAACCGACGATGCCGGCGGCGAAGGCGGCCGTTCGCTGGTCTTCGTCGCGATCAAACATTTCGGGAATCAGACCCGGCCGGTCGCGAAGGAATGCAGCCAATTTCCGAGGCCAAACTCCGTTTCGGTCCTCTTTCCAGAACAGGTAGGGCTCGCCGCCATCGTCGATGAAAATGTGGCCGTCGATCCGCCCGCCGGTGAGAAGCGGCGTTCCGATGTCCGACCATGGGCCGGCCGGACTCCTCGCCTTTGCGAGCCCGACGCTCAGCACGTGTGAAGCGTCGCGCGCCGTGTACACCATCCAATATTCGCCGCTGACGCACGCGATCTCCGGCGCCCAGAAATCGCCAACCCGGACGCCCGCGGCAGTCCATGGCGGGGTGTCGCCCTCGGGAAACCCGAAACCCACGTGCCGCCACTGCTCGAGATCGGCTGAGTGGAGGATGGGAAACGCGTCTGGAGCGTCGTTCGAGGTCGCAACAAGATAGTAGCCGTCGTCTGTCTTCAGGACTGCGGGATCTCCATAGCCGGAAAGGATTTTGGGCGAGACATTCTCGGTCAGGAGCGGCCGCCAAAGGGGATCTTCGGTTTTGGAGCGCTCGGTGACCGCTCGTGGCGGCCGCGTACCGAAGTCGCGCGCCAGTTCGGCGTAAAAACCGAGGAAGTCGCTCTGATCGCAGCCCGTGAGGGTGTAAATGCGGGTTTGCCCACCGCTTCGCACAGCGAAGCTAAGGCCGCCGAGAAGCTCTGCTGCTTCGATCTCGAAGTGGGGGAGATCTGTCATTTAGTCTTGATTCCCATGCTCGGACTGCCCCCGGCAATCCTGTGCATGATCGGTGTCCTCGAATGTCCCCCGGACATTCTGCGGGCACGGATGGTGCTGCCGGTGAGGATTGAACTCACGACCTCAGCCTTACCAAGTCTGTGCTCCGTGTTTTTCATACCCATTCGTGGTTTGCTGTAGATCGCTCGTAATCCGCTGTTTCCAGCCATTCGCTCAAAAGTCGTTTGCGGTGCTTTGTTGTGGCTTGCCGCACCGTGCTTATCCGGTTATTGTGGAACATCATGGCAACCGGCAGGATCACGAAGCGCTCCGTCGAGGCGGTGCCGCTGCCGACCGCAAGCGGTCGCAACTACCTTTGGGACGAGCAACTGAAGGGCTTTGGCGTCATGGTGACGCCGACCGGGTCTCGCTCCTACCTCGTTCAGTACAGGATCGGCGGTCGCGGCTCTCCGACGCGTCGGTATACTATTGGCAAGCACGGCTCCCCCTGGACAGCGGACAAGGCCCGAGATCGAGCTATCGATGTGCTGGAACAGGTTCGCAAGCGGATTGATCCCGTTGATGCCGAGCGAGAACGGCTAATTAGCGCAGCGGAGTCCAAGAAGGACGCCGAGCAGTTCGCGTTCAGCACGTACGCTGACACTTTCATCAAACGCCACGTCGAAGCCCGCCAGCTAAGGAGCGCTGAGGATATTCGGTCTGTATTCCGGCGCGACCTCAAGCCTCACTTCGGCTCTAAGGCCCTAACGGCAATCCGACGTTCCGATGTGCAGGCCTGCCTAGACATTGTTAGCGAGCGCAGCGGCTCCGCCGCAAACAAGGCTCACAAATGGCTCCGCAAGCTCTTCCAGTTCGCCGTCAACCGGGGCGATCTGCACAGTTCGCCGATGGAAGGCATGGCTCCGCCACACGAGGAGGGCAGACGCCAGCGCGTACTCAAGGCCAGAGAGTTGGTGATTGTCTGGAATGCGGCTGGAGATCTCGGTGAGCCGTGGGCCTCTTTTATTCGGACGCTATTGCTCACCGGCCAGAGGCTCCGAGAGGTTGCCGGTATGCAGTGGCAGGAAGTCGATCTGGACGCCGCCACTTGGGTAATTCCGGGCGCGAGGACGAAGAACAAGCGCGATCACTTGGTGCCACTCGCCCCTGCAGTGGTCGATCTGTTGGCGGCAACTCAGCCCAATACCAAGCAACGCAAGGGTGTCGTTTTCACAACTAACGGCAAGGTCGCAATTGGCGGCTTTTCAAAGCTCAAGACGGCGATTGACGGGAAGGTGCGCGAACGATTGGCAGGGCTTCCTGGAGACGGAGTTTTTACCGTCGAGCCTTGGGTGATGCACGACCTTCGGCGTTCGCTTGCTACAGGCTGTCAGGCTCTCGGTTTTCCAATCGAACACACGGAGGCGGTGTTAAACCACGTCAGCGGAAAGCGCGGCGGCCTTGCCGCAATTTACCAACTCCACGAATATCTGCCGGAAAAGACGGCGGCGCTTAACGCGTGGGCTCGCCACGTTCAGGGCTTGCTGTCTCCGGCTGAGAATAACGTCGTCTCGCTCGCCTCTGCGCGGGCCTGATGGTGGCAGGGCTAGGTTCGCTACCGAAAAGCCGGGCTTCCGCACCGGCCTGCCCTCCACTCCGATCAAGCGGATCGCCAGCGGAGGCGAACATGGAGTGGGTTTCAACTGACGAGCTAATGCGTGCGCTGGATGCTCCCGCAGCCCGAATCAGGTCCGATGCGGCTTTACGCGTCTGTAAACGCGCGCATGAGGGACTGCTGCGCGCCAGAGCCCAAACCTTCTTCAAGGACGGCGAGCGTTTGGACGGATGCGAATTGCCGAAAGAGTTTTGGTGGGCCGAGGGCGGTGCCGCTCTCACCCAGGACTGGACGGCAGGGGATTTTAGTACCGGCGACCCGGCAAACCACCCCTCCGGGCCAACCGCTTGGATGGCGGCGGGCATATCATCACGGGAATGGCGTGCTTATGGCGTCGAGTGGCACAAGCAAGACGCTGAAGGAATGGGTGCTCGCTTTGCGATGACAGAAGAAAATACGCCATCCAATCGAGGGCAAGGCGGCCTCAAGCCAGATGCCGCCCGGTGGCAAGCGTTCTATTTCGCCGTGATTGAGCTGGCAAAAGAAGGGCGACTTACCAGAGAGCACTTTTCGAGCCGGGCAGCGTTGTCTGAAGAGGTGCTTACGCTAATGGGAACTGGCGCGTTTAGTCCCGATCACGTCAAGTCGATCGTCTCTCAAATTTTCGCCAAGTTCATTGGGGACTAACTCCATTAGGCCCCGGTTCGCCACCAGTTAGCACCCAACCATTCCCCTAAACGCACTGTAGCCCTCCATGACTTGCCGCAGTTCGCGGTTCGAGACGGAGGAAGTGAAATGGAGCTGCTCGCTAACAAGAGCGCACTGCCCGATGGCTTAGACCCGGCCCTGAACACCATACAGGCGGCGACCTATACCGGCTTAGCTGAGGCCACTCTGGAAGGCCTGAGGTGCCGTGGCGGCGGTCCCCGCTTCATCAAGTATGGCCGAAAGGCCATCCGATACCGCCTCCGCGATCTCGACGCCTGGATTGCCGAGCGCATGGTCTCCAGCACCAGCGAGGCCGCTTGAGCGATGCCGAAAAGAAACGGCCCCGCCGATAAGGGCGAGGCCGGTGTTCGGTTTCCCAGCGAACCCGGTCTCAATACCGCACCTGTAGCACGGGAGCAATACAGCTCGGCGGTGCTCCTGTGACTGCGTTAGACTCGGCAACCCATCGCCGCATCATCGCCAGCGCGAGGCTCACGCAATCAAACCATGCTGGCGAACGTGCAGCCGCGATTGAGGCCGTCACGCGACTGTTGCCCGATGGGGTTTCACTCGCAGATGTCCTGGAGCGTGGCGTCAAAGAGCTTAGCGAGAAGGCAACGGCTCCCGAGCCGGTCGATCTGCGCGAGTCCCAGCCATTCCGGGATTATAGCCCATGGCGCTGCAAGGCGCTTGCTGCATTCAGGCACTTGGCCGCGCTGAACGACAAGGAGTCGCGGTTCGTATGGAACCTAGCGACTGCTCGCTACAAGCCGAGCGCCAAGCAGCTCGCATGGCTGGATGACATCACCGCTCGCTTGGGTATCGACCAGTGACCGGCTCAATCGACTTCACCGCCGTGAAGGCCGTTCAACTCTCCGCTGTCGTTGGCCAGTCTATCAAGCTCACCCGGCAAGGCCGCGAGTTCATCGGACTCTGTCCCTTCCACAACGAGAAGTCGCCAAGCTTCACCGTCAATGATGATAAAGCCTTTGCGCATTGCTTCGGATGCGGCTGGCACGGGGACGCGGCGGACTTTGTGGCCGCGCTTGCTGGATGCGACTTGAGGGAGGCGGCGGAGCGGCTGGGGGCTGGCGATTTGCCGGTGGCGCGACGGGCTCACAATCCCGCGCCACAAAACCTAACGGGCCTAACGGAGCTATCGGCTAAGCGTATATGGCGCGAGGCCAGGCCGATTAGTGACACGCCCGCCGCACGCTATTTGTCGCGCCGGGGCATAACCATGAAGCTCCCGCCGTCGCTACGGTTCGCTCGGCTAACCCATCCGCAGGGGGGCGTTCACCCTTGCCTTGTCGCGGTGGCCATATCGCCGGAGCGGACCTTTGCGGGAATCCAGCGCACGTTCCTAACCGACGAGGGGCGGAAGGCTGCTGTCGATCCCGTCAAAATGTCGCTGGGCCGGATTGGGGGGTGTGCGCTTCGCCTTGCTCCTCCCGCCGCCGAGCTGATCGTCTGCGAGGGAATCGAGGACGGGCTTACACTCCAGCAAGAGCTAGGCCGCGCCGTATGGTGCGCAGCCGGGGCGTCAATGCTGGCGTCCATGCGGTTTCCTGAGATTGTCCGCTCGGTTGTGATCGCAGCCGACAATGACGCGGCTGGGGAGCGAGAAGCCGAGAAGGCCGCACGGGCATTTGCCGAGCTTGGGTTGAAGGTGCGCACCATGCGCCCAGCGCCCGCATTCAAAGACTTTAACGAACAACTCACGGCCTCCGGGGCGGTCGAGAAGGAGGCCGCGTGATGGCAACCGCATTTCAGGCGCAGTTTGACAAGGCGCAGCCGTTCACCGGCTGGGATGCTTTTCCCGATCTATCAATTCTGGACGAGGGCCGACGCGCGCCGCCGGAGCTTCCCGCTGCAACGTTCGGCCCAGCGTGGGGAGAGCTGAAAAAGCTTGCGGCGGACAAGGGCGCGCCGGTCGATTACGTCGCGCTAGGATGGCTCACAGTTTGCGCCTCCGTCATTGGCAGCAAGCGCCGCGCCGTTCCCTATCCGGGCTCAAGTTGGGAAGAGCCGTCAATTCTATGGCTAGGGCTAGTAGGCGATCCCTCGCACAATAAGAGCCCGTCACTGGATCCGTTCCAGAACATTCTCCGCAAGCTGGAGGATGAAAAGACAGACGAGCACGAAGCGGCGCTGTCCACTTGGCGCGCCGATTGCGAACGCGCAAAGGTGGAGCGGACGGCGTGGCAGGAGGCCGTCAAAGCAGCCTCTAAGGATGGGCTTGCTACTCCTCCGTTGCCATCCGATGCGGAGGAGCCGAACGAACCTAAGCGCCGCCGCTATTTCGTTCAGGACACCACGCCGGAAAGCATGGCCGCTATCTTGCTCGGCAATCCTGAAGGCTCGCTGATGATCCGCGACGAGCTGGCGGGATGGCTAACCAGTTTCGACCGCTACAATCCGGGAGGGCGGACCTATTGGCTGGAGGCATACGGGGGCCGTCCCTACACAATCGATCGCAAGGGCTCGCCGGAGCCGATGCGCATTCCATACAACGGCGTGAACGTCATTGGCGGCATTCAACCGGGCAAGCTGGCGGACTGCCTGTTGCAAACGACCGATGACGGCATGGCCGCTAGGTTGCTGTTCACATGGCCAGCGCGACCGGCTTGGGTCCGTCCCGCCTCCTCCGCCAATCTACACGGCTTCGAGGCGGCGATAAGGCGGCTGGAGCTGCTCGATTGGGATATGGCCACCGGCAAGCGTGAGGCCGTCCGCATTGAGCTTACGGCGGACGCGGCCAATGTGTTCGACCGCTGCCAGCAATTCTATCGGGATCAGGAAGTTGACGCAGGGGGGCTACTCAAGAGCTTCATCGGCAAGCTGTCGGGGCTGACTTTGCGGCTGGCACTTACTTCCGAGTTCGCAGCTTGGGCGTATCGCGGCGGGAGCGAACCGCGTTCGATCACAGCCGAGACGCTAGAGGCCGTTGCTGACTTTGTAGCCGGATACGCGCTCCCGATGGCGGAACGGGTTTACGGGGACGCGGCGCTACCAGCGGTCGAGCGGAATGCGGCCACCTTGGCGCGGCATATCCGCAAGCAACAGCTCACTCGCATCAATGCCCGCGACCTACGCCACACGGCAAAACTGCCGGGGCTGCGAGACGCGGAGCCGATAGACGCGGCCATTGCGGCGCTGGTGGAGGCCCATTGGCTGAAGCCCGACCCTAACCGTGAGGGCGGTTCAGTCGGTAGGCAGCGCAAGGATTTCATCGTCAATCCGGCTGTCCAGGAGTCGAAATAATGGCCCGCACATGGCGCGACTATCCGGCTGAGGCTCTGCCGTCCGATAGCTCCGATAGCTCCGATAGCCCCCCGAACGACCGGGAATTGACACCTAACGGAGCTAACGGACCTAACGGAAAAGCAATCCCTCCGATAATCTTGCGCGGGCTCGCGTGGCTGGAGAACGCACCGGCTCCCCGCGTTCGTTGCCCTGAAGCATGGCCCGGCGTTGTGGCCGATGCACTGCGCATGGCTAGGGACGGATGGGCCGAACAAGCGTTGGCTCTCGGTTGGACAGAGCTAGACCTATTCGGGGCAGTTCCCGACCGACACGGCGATCCTGCTGGCGATGGGCTGGCGGTGAAGCTCTCGGGCCGCAAGCTGCTGGCCATCTGCGCCTCGTTTGCGACGGTACAGGATCATCCAGGAGGTCGATCATTCCTTTATCGAAGCACCGATTCCGGTGCTGTTCTCTTGTGGGAGATTGGCCGTGGACGTTGAATTGGTGGAGGGTGACGATCTCGGGCCGGTCGCTTTTCAATTTTGCAGCCCATACCTGCCGGGGTTTCGTATCGAGGGCCGCTCAGTAGAATTTGCGCCTCCAAACAACACCGTCGCGCCCATGTATCGGCGCAACGAGGCCGGATACCAGAGGGCCGGCATAGGCCGCTTCAAAGATGGCAGATGGCTAAGAGGAACGACGCAGAATCCGTACACCACCGAGGGCCTGTTTTGGGTGCGGATGGTCAATGTCGCCAAGTAAGCGCCGGCTGCCCCACAACATTGCCGATGTCGCTGACGAAGCGGGGAAGAGGCTAGCCGATCGCTACTGCCCACCGCGCGTCCGCATCGACAAGCGCAAGGACGGCAGCTGGAGCATCGTTTGTCCGTACGCGAAGGAAGATAACGACCGATGGTGGTTCCTGTTGTCGGCGGCGTTCGGAACCCGCGACGTGGATGTGGTTCATTACTTTCTGGAGGCGCTCGAAAGGCTTTGCCCGAAAGTGTGGAACGAGAAGGCCAGGGAGCTTCAGCCGCGGGAAGTTGACTTCAACGCGCTGCTGGCAATCGTAGGATCTGTGCGGCCGGAGAATGAAGCCCAAGCCGCTCACGCCGCCCAGCTCGCTGCCCTGCATCTGTCCGCCATGAAGCTATCAGAACAGGCCGGCAAATATGGCGATCCTCGCACTGTCGCTGTCTTGAGCAAAACCGTGCGCTCCTACGGTGACGGGCTGGAACGACTGGCGAGGCTGCAAGGCAAGGTCGCACCACGGGCAATCCATCAAACATTCGAGGTTCACAAACATGAGCACGTCCACGTTGACGGGGGAGCCGCCGCTTTTGGAGACCAACTCCACGGAACCACGGCAGGCGAGACTATTTCGAGCACCGCGCTGCCATGCCCATGCCCGAACGGGACTGCAGTGCCGCTGCCCCGCAGTGAGAGGCAAGAGAGTGTGCCGCGTCCACGGTGGGGCGAGAGGATCTGGCGCGCCCTCCGGCGAACGTAACGGTAGTTACAAGCATGGCGGCTGGACGGGAGAGGCTGTCGCACTCCGACGCGAGGCTGCCGACTTGCTGAAGGCAATAAGACTTGGCCCCTAGCTAGGACGGATTCTGAACGGGCACGCCAATTCGCGCCGCTATGGTTTGATCGTTGTTGTACAGCGTGTCGAAATTGTCATCAGCCCAGCTGTGCTCAGATGATTGCTTCGATTCTAGATCGCTGATCTTGCTCTCCAAATCGCTGTTCTGAGATTGCAGCTCCGATACTTGGTCTTCCAGATCGGCAACTCTCTTTGCAAGAGGAGCGGTAGCGTCGTCGGCCGCGCCAGCGGCGACATCCTGCATGTGGTCTTCGCGAGATTCACTCTGTCCATCAGAACACCCGGCGCACAGTAAGAGCGCCGCGCAAATCAAGATGCGGTACATAAGATTGGCCCCCCGAACACACCCGAGCGACAGGACTATACCGAATCATTGCCTGTTGGCCGAGTTCCCGGAGGTTACCTTGTCCCACAGCTGGAGCCATAGAGGCACTGGCGGCCACGTCTTGCGAACACCAGCCTGCCCAATTCTCAAATTTCGATAGACCAATGAATCGCTTGGCATGCTGGCTATGCTTGGATGCGTGTAGCTTTCTTGCCCCGGATTGCTGGATGCGTTCCAGCCGATAATGTTACTTGTCCAGAAGGCGGGCTCGATCGGCTCGACAACGCCGTTGTCCGTACGGGTGCCGACAACTCTAATCGGTGTTCCCTCTCTAGCGGCTTGTTTCACGAACTCGGATGGCGCGAGGAGCCACGGATTTTTCCGTTCAATGACCCTCTCGCCAAAGCGCTGGGAAAGATCCGCGTCATGCCTGGCGAAATGGTTTAGCCCGCGCGCCCAGCGTGTCTCTTCCGCCATGTACCGTAACGTGTCCGAAGCTGTCCAATACGGCTGGGCGACCTGCGCTTGTCTATCCACCAACGTCGACCACACGAATGCGTAAACCAGACAGGCAACGCCGACCCCAAAGAATGCCACTGTCAGCCATTGCGGGGCGTTAGGGATCAACGCGGGCGCAGTTATGCCCAGAATTAGAAAGCCGACGCTGCTCACGCCTGCCACGGTCACAGTCCGCCCCGGTAGCATGGTTGCTTTATTCTATACTTTGGAACCTCGGCGCTAGGGCATAAGCAACACAGCCGTTGGACAGAAAAGCCCCGCCAACACTAAGGCTGACGGGGCTCTACTCTTCAAATGTGAAAGAACGACTTCCTGGGACCGTCAGGTCGGTCGGTAGACGCCGACAACTTTTCCCACCAAGTCCGTGCCGAAGGCCCAATCGCAATAAGGGCCATCGATTGCCCCGCTGGCTAGTCGCACGGCCCAGTGCTCGCCATCGCGCCAGCGAATTGCCTGAACGACCTGTCGCCTTGTCTTGAGCCGTCCTGGGGGCTGGCGACGCGGAGCCCTGTCCCTCAGCTCCTCCTCAAGCCATCGATCCCAGCTCATGCAAGCTTCCGGTTGCTGGCTTTCTCGAACGTACAATGAACCCGCGATAATGCCTTCCCTGCACAGTGGCGATTGATCGTAGATCACTGCGAATCCATGGAGTGCCGCGATGCCAAAATCATCGTTGTCGGGAATGTGCCGGAAGATCGCGAGTCCATCAAAGTCGAAGTCACAAGATGGACTGATAGGACTCAACGGCTGCGCCAAGACGGCTAGTGAGGTGCTGGGCATCTCAGGCCTCATCACGCGGCAGTTCGAGAACGTAGGAGCCTTTGCGGAATATTCCGCGCTCGCGCACGATTGTTGCCATTTCCTCCCTAGCGCCTGTTCGAAGCAGCGTTGCGGCATAGCGCTGGGCCATCCGGCGACGCGGGTAACCCTCCCAAGAATCTTCCATAACAATGCTGGGTCGATAGGGCATAATTTCTTCGCAACGGCCATCTGGAAGGACGTAGATGCGGCCCCCAGCCGCAATGAATGCATTTGCCGCCTCTTCAATGCTGTCAAAGGGTCGATTGTCTGCAAAGCGCCCCAACATGTTGACCAGATCGACGACATCATCACGGCGTCGCTTTGTAGAAACCACGAGTTTCCCGAGCCGGTCCGAACGGTTCTTGCGCAGCTTTGCCTGATGGTCGAGCGCTGAGCCCATATACAACCGCTCTTCCCCAAGCTGCGAAACCATTACGGTCAGATCGATGCCCGATTCGCGGCAGGCCTGGTAGAACGCGACTGAAAATGAACTGCGTAGGCGCTGTAGGCGGCGGATCACCTGGTCGATGGGTTCTGCTTTGGTCAGATCAGGCCCGCAGCGTTCAGATTCTGCGCCAGTCTCCTCTGTAAAAAAGTGCAATCCGCTCCTGTCCTTCGAGAAAGATTCGGTGTGGCTGATGGAGGTATGCATATTCATTGACGTTTTCCTTTCGGGGTCGCCCGCCCGGGCCTTCTCGGCACGGAGTGGAACGCCTGAAGAGGAGCTTTCGAGATCGCTGTTTGTCGCAGATGTGATAGGATTGAACTCAGGCATGGATCGTCTCCCTAACAGGCGGTTGTGCTCAGGCTCGGAGTCGCCGTTGGCGCGGCACTCCGGGCCGTCCTGCGCTCTAGCAGGATGCATAAAAGATGCACGTTGTTGATGCTTGCGTCAAGGGCTTTCGTGCATTAAATATGCATTCCCATGAACATCATTCAATGTCGAATGGCCCGCGCGGGCTTGGGGTGGACTCGCGACGATCTGGCAAAGGCGTCAGGTGTCAGTCACCGCGCAATTGCGAAGTTCGAAGACGACGAGAACGTGCTTCCTGCTACGGTTGAAAAGCTCCGGGCTGCACTGGAGCGTGAAGGCGTCATCTTCATCGAGCGCGGCGTTTACGTGGGTGGTGTCGTTCCGCCGATGGGAGGGCGCTGAGCTGCCCAAACTAACTGTGTTGACACGTGAAGGCTGAGACTGTGTGATTGCTTAGCTTGGTGGATTGGGGGCGATCCATGCAATTTCGGTTCTTGATCGGCGCGAGCCTCGTGGCAGCGATGCTAGTCTCGTGCGGCAGACAAGACGGCAAACCAGTGTCGCGCGAGCAATTCACCGCAGCAGGACTCCAATGGCCGTTGACTGTGGGCAGCGGCCGGATCGGTTGCGACGGGAACGCCTATTGGTTCGAGGCTGATGACGGCACGAAATACGGCTTGAACGGCATGGCCGCGCCGAATGCCGGGTACCAACCGATTGAGCCCATTTGGGCTGAAGACAAAGCTGCGATGTCGCAATTGCGAGCCGCTGGAGCGGACAGCAACGAAATACTTCGCATCAACATTGGAGATATGCTGGAGGAGGCGAGCAAGCTTTGCGGTTCATAACGGGAATCGTTCTCGCGCTTGCGCTGCCGCTGTTCGCCACTGCAGAGCCGATTGCCGGTGTTCAATCGGCACAAGCCGCACCCCCTCAGTGGCACCTCTGTCTCAATCCGTGGGTGATCGACGGCGACAGCATTCGTTGCAGCAACGTGGGCGAGATACGGCTGCTCGGGATCGACGCGCCGGACTATCGCGACAGCCCGCCGTGCGCCGGACACTTCGGCGATCACGTCTGCGACGATGCAGCGGCCAAGGCAGCCAAACGAGCCCTGATTCGCCTCAAGCAGCGCATGCGGCAGGCGCAATGGACAGTGCTGCCAGTGACCCGCGACCACCACGGCAGGATGGTAGCAGAGGTCCGCGCCGGGTCGATCGAGCTAAGCTGTTTCCAGCTTTCGAACGGCAGCGCCCGCTACATCCCTCAATATGACAACGGCGGCCGGGTTGCTCGGGCGTGCGGCCGGTAATCCGCAGTGCACCAGTCTGGCCAGTGTCCGTTTTGGGTGGAAAGCGGATATAAGTGCTCGACTCTCTAGACCCACGGCGCGATGGCGGAGCCGTCGTGGGACCATCACTGCCTTCATCCCGGCAACAGCAAACCTAGAGTCCCGCGGATTTCGGCAACG
>Ga0157369_10000237_pt1 | contig 76375 bp, 130 predicted proteins | sample C25metaG_FD_113461 | JGI IMG/M metagenome (GOLD analysis project Ga0157369, IMG submission 113461) | Corn rhizosphere microbial communities from Kellogg Biological Station, Michigan, USA - C2-5 metaG | ecosystem: Host-associated > Plants > Roots > Rhizosphere > Soil | place: USA: Michigan... | reverse complement strand
GTATCAGTGTGAAACATTTCATCGTCAACGTAGTTCGCGATAACCATGCCGCATGAGGGGCGTATTGTGTGAATGCGCGCCATTTTTCGTTCTCCTGTTTCGAGCGGGCGGGGTGGGGAGGGGCTACTCGCGCCGCAAAACATAACCGAGCGGCAAGCTGCCCGCGCCTTCAATTTCTCCGCTGTGCTGATTCTCGAATTTGAATCCAAGAGGTGGCTCTTTGTCATCTTCACAGAATGCTTCCGCATCTATGATCTTGATGCATTCGCCGCTGCCGCCAACCTGCGTGAAGTGAAGTACAATGATTTCCATGTGATGCTCCTTAAATCCCCTTCCGGTTGCGAACCCGATTACGCGAAGGGGGCTACTCCTCGTCAGTGAACTCCCCGAACTTCGCAACGCTGGTGTAATCGCGGTCGCCAAGGTTCTCGCGTTCGAGCACATCGTAATGACCGACAACCTTTTCAACTTCTGCGCCGATGGTGCTGGCGTCGGCGATCAGGTCGTTGTATTGCCGCATGGCCTCATCGAGCGTATCCCATGTGCCCTGCAAGTCTCGCCCGCTCTGGCTGTCCTTTGCTTCGGCATAGACGAACCATTCGGGCTTGCCCTTGAAGGTGCGGCCCTGCAACTTGCAGTGGGTGTCGCTGTCCAGCGATTGAAACCACGCCTCGTATTCCGCATCGCTCATCGTGTCGATGTTCTTCGGTACGAGTTGTTTTCGCTTCGTTGCCACCATCATGCTCCTTTCGTCTGACGGGCGTATTGTAACCTAGGTGCAAAACAATTGCAAGAGAAATCTTTCAGAAAATCTTTTGCATTTATTACCTAGGTTGCTAAGATGCCACTATGAGGCTCAAAACCGTGCGACAGGCGGCGATTGAAACGGGCGTTGCCCGGCAGACAATTTCTCGTTGGCTGAAAGCGAAAAAGATAAAGGGCAAGCCGACGAAGGTTGGGCGGATGCCAGCCATGCTCGTGAGTGTCGCCGACGTGCTGCGTTTGCGCGAAGCCGAGACGCGGGGCCGTCCGAATCTGAAAGGACTATCGAAATGACTTGGCTCCCCACCCCCGAGCATCTTCCCGCCCCCGGCGAGCGCGTGCTGGTGGCAACGCAACCGAAGGAACAGAACCGATGAACTGGATTAAGTGCTCGACCCGCCTTCCCGATAACGCCGACCCAATGGCAATCCGCAAGGTGCTGGTCTACTCGCCGGACTTCGCTCGCGGGCACGACGCCGTACTGCCGGACGACTGTATTCGCTTCGGCTGGCGAATGTGCGGGCAATGGAAGATCGAAGGTAGCCCAAGCTCGTGGGATGTAACCCATTGGATGCCGTTGCCGGGTATGCCCGAAGGTTTACCATTCAACAGACATGTCGCGGGCGATTGAAGCCCTTGCTATATTGGTACGGTCATTGTTAGGATTGGGCGCGGCTCGCACAGGGAAGGCCATTTCAGCCACGCATGGCTCGGCTCTAACATGACGGTGCATCATGCGATTTCAGGTTGGCCCGTACGCGTACACGCTCGTTATCTCAGACAGGCAAATCTACGGCGGACAGGGCGAGCCGCTGGAAGCTGTCGCCATTGAACACCGACGACTGTTTATAATCAGCCCCACCGTTCATCCGGCGCGCAGGGCGGAGATTGCCCGACATGAGATTGCTCATTGCTGGGAATTTCACGTCCCGGCCCCGCGTACTGAAGAGGAGCGGGCGCAGTTCTTCGCATTCATCGGCGAGCAGTTCGACCGCGACCTTGAAGCCGCTGGCGGAAACAATGCCTTGCAACAGATGGAATCAACAGTAATTGGCAACGTCGGCGAACCGCCCGCGCCGAGCGCGGTCGCACCCAAGCCGCAGGACAGTGCCATGGGGAGCAGCGATCGCATGACCTGCGGATCGTGCGGGACGGAGACGCTATGCGGGTCTATCTCCCACGCGCAGCCGGAAGCCGACGCATCTGGGCGGTTCCGGGTTCTGCGATGGTTTGTGTGCGACTCCTGCGGAATCTTGCAGACGTGGTATCAATACTGCCGGTCAAGCGGCGAGTTGATGGGGGAGATTGTCAGTGTGCCGGCTCCGCGCATGTTGCGGGGAATTGAGGCGCAGCACTGGCTCAAGGAACATTCTGTGCAGGATCTGCAATACGTGGCCGAGGAATGAATCAGGGTCTGCCGCCCTTTGGTTTCTGTTGAGGTTTGGCGGCCTCTCGCCGTCGATGTGATCTCGATATTGGGAATAGCACGTAATCCATCCCCTGCGACTCGGCCTTTTCAAGTTGAGTTTTGGCTTGGGCGATTGGGATGCGTACATGATCATCGGCGGACGGAGATTCCGTTGCTTTGGCATCGGTAGATTTGCTGGAACCTTCAGCGATTACGATATATTCACGTCGAAAAACATCGTGCGGTACATCAAGGGCATGCGCAAGGGCAGGGACATTCTTGGTCATTATCCCCGCTATTTCATGACGCTCTATTCTTCCAATATTCTCGTCTGACATCCGCATCTCTGGGTTGAACCTGCCCATGCGTTCTCCGACTTCGCCTTGGGTGATATCCAACTCCTCGCGGCGCTTCCGCACCTTGAAGCCAAAAACTTTTGAGTTCCTACCCATTGTTGTTTCAAGGGTTACAGCAAAACGCTTTCTTGTAAAGAAATTATTGCGAAATTCTTCTTGCAATGGCCGATCTTTGGTGTATCTTTGGTGCAGCTATGGCATACGAATCGGTAAGATTTGGTGTCGAGCTGGATCGGAAAACTGATGCGAGGTTCAAGGAAATCGCCAGCGTAGAGCGGCGATCAAAGCGCTCGATGCATGCATTGATGATGCTCCGCATCGTGAAGCTGTGGGAAGAAAAGCCACAAGTGCTTGAAGAACTCGGCCTGGTTAAACGGGCCCACTGAGGGATCGATGAACAACTTTTTCCACCAGCGTCGAATTGAACTCGGCAAGCGTGCAGGGAAGAAAATTTCCCAGCACAAAATTGCCGTCGCGATCGGAGTCACTCCAAACTGCGTCGGTCTGTGGGAAAGGGGAGAACTCATCCCGAATCTAAAGCTCGCCGAGAAGATGGCTCAAGCCTATCAGGTGTCTCAGGACAAGATTGAACAAGAAATCGTCAAGCTGGCGAGACAGATTAACGCGCCAAAACTAGCCACTGCCTAACTTTCCAAATCATCTCGGCTGTGCCGAATCCATCGACAAAGGAAAGGCCAAGCATGCCTCTAACAGCAAAAGATGAAATGCCACTCAACTGTGAAGGTTCGGCTCTGAAAGAGGTTGCCGTATCAGAATCATCCCGGCGCGATGCTCACACGTCGCCAGAATATCACCTTGAAATGTGGCGAGCAGATATGGGCAAGCTACAGGTAAAGATGGCCAATATTGAAATGGAATTGAGCCACTACTCCGCCCACAACTTTTCCATGGAACAAGCCAAGATCATGAACATGGGGCTTCGTGATTTTGAATCAAAGCGATTGTGGTTCAAAAAACGCGGCGAAATGGCTGAAAAGAAGTCAGCGCTAATGGAGGAACTTCGGGAGACACGGGCAGCATACGAAGTCGTTAGAGCAAAAATCAGAAATATTCGCGATAGGGTTAATCGTCAGCCAAAGCCAGCGGATAAGCCCGCCCCGAAACCATCGGTAGATTTGAAGCTTCCCGTTCTTCAGGACATTTTAAATGAAATACGGGATTTGAAGCAATTGATAGCGTCGAAGCTGTGAGCGCGTATCGGTCAGGCTTGGACAGGTCGGGATGGGCATGGCATGGACTGGCGGGGAATGGAGCAAGGCAATGTCATCTTTCCACAAACAGCGTTCACCGGAAAAGAACACGCGATCGAAGATGCGCAACCTCGCCCGCAAAGAGGTGAACATCCAGCGCAACGAGTTTTACCAGAAGCGATTCCAGAGCATGTCGCTGGAGGACCAGCTTCGGAGCCTGCCCAAAGGCGGCGCGAAGATTGAGGCGCGGATTGCGGCCCGTTCTAGCTGACGACCCCCGAACGCACCGGGCACCCCACAACAGGCCCGGTGGTTCATCTCCCCCGCCGCCGGATACCCACCCGGCGGCACTACGCGGATTCGGGCGTTGGCCGTTCGACTCGGCCCATCCGCTTTATGCCACCGACGTTCAAAGCTGGTCCAGATTGCGTTGAGCTTGAGGAAAGCTATCGCGCCGCCGGTGCCCGCGCCTACATACAAATGACCGGCGAGTCCGAGTGGTCCGAATGCGGCCTCGCCAGCGCCGCGCTCCTGGCTCACTCGCACGACTGCGGCACCCGGCGCGGGCGAGAATGGCGACTGGCGATTGTGTACCCGAATGGGAAATGAGGACAACGTGACAGCGACAAAGAAGAAAGCCAAGACTACAACCAAAGCCACAAAGCCGCATCAATGGACCGATGGCGGCGACAAGGTTCTGATTCTCCGCCGCTGCAATGCCGACGGCACTTCGCGCAATGGCTTCACGTATCCGAAGTCGGGCATGGTCGAAGCGCCAGACTTCAACGACCGCACCGAATGCGGCGGCGGTTTGCACGGCTGGCCTTGGGGTTGGGCACTTGGCGAGGGGATGGATTACGACATCATCGGCGATTCATGGCTGGTATTGGCTGCACTGCCGGATGATGTGATTGGGGAAATTCCTGACGACAGCGGCGGTATCGGTGGAAAGTGCAAGTGCCGCAAAGCCGAGGTCGTGTTTCACGGCGCATTTGCCGCGGCATGGGCAATGATTAACGGCGGTCGTCATCGCCTGATTGACGCGATGTCAAAAGACGGTAGCCCAGAGATTGCATCGGGCAACTCCAGCAAAGCCGCGTCGTCGGGCGACTCCAGCAAAGCCGCGTCGTCGGGCGACTCCAGCACAGCCGCGTCGTCGGGCAACTCCAGCACAGCCGCGTCGTCGGGCGACTCCAGCACAGCCGCGTCGTCGGGCAACTCCAGCACAGCCGCGTCGTCGGGCGACTACAGCAAAGCCGCGTCGTCGGGCAACTACAGCAAAGCCGCGTCGTCGGGCAACTACAGCACAGCCGCGTCGTCGGGCAACTACAGCAAAGCCGAAGCGAAAGGCGAAAACACTGTCGCGTGTTGCGCTGGGTCTGGATGCGCCGTCAAGGTCGGACGGCGCGGTGCCTTCGCAATTCCATACTACACGACTGCGGATGGCTGGCGATTCCTCTGCGGTAAGGTCGGAGAGGGCGGCATTGAAGCGGACGTTTGGTACGTCGTACAGGACGGGAAATTAGTGAAACAGCAATAAAGGATTTTGACATGACCCCCACTCAATCCATCGACCCCGCCGCGCACCAGATCGTGCAGGACTTCGAGTACCGCGGCCTACCCGTGTCCGTCCAGCGCAAGGACGGCCCCCGCTGCCCGTACTACCGCGCAATCTGGTCCTACGAAGATGGCTCGCCGATGTGCGCTGCCGACGCCTGGACCACGACACAGACGATGGCTTGCGCGGACGCAAAACGGGCGATTGACCGGCACTTGGACAAGACGACCGACCACTTTTCGCTGGCGGATCGGCTGGCGGAGGAAGAAGCGGGCGCAGCACGAGAATGCGACCGGTTCGAGTAGGAGCACCATGCAGGGAACATCGAAAAAGCACGGCAAGGCGGTCGGATACATCGTGGTCAATAAGTTTGGCCACCCGACAATTGCCTGCCACGGATTCGGCGATGCAAAGACGGCGCTGCTGTGCGGAGTTCCGATCACCCTGTACCGAACGCGAAAATTGGCGCGGAGGGCTATCACGGAGGATGGTGGCGAGTGCCACCGCATCTTACGTGTGGCTTATTTGGAGTAGCGAACGTGCCGGGCAGGCCGCTGGCGTCACACCCCACGATAGCCGCGCCGCCCGGCCCCCTGACGACTCCGCGCTGTATCCGCAACGCCCGTAAATGGGTGCGGCGGATTTGAAGGTGAAACGATGGCACCAGAAATCGCGGTCATTCAGTGGAGCAGCAAGCCGCCAACATACGTCGTCACCGTCAATTCCCTGCGCGTAGGTCCGACGACGACCAGCGACGATGCAAACAAAGCGGCTCAATGGCTCCGCGAGGCGTGGGAGGACGTGGTTGTTGCGGTCGAACGCGAAAAGGTTTTTGCGGCGGAATAGCAATGTCAGACCCGATCATCGACAGCACGATTGACATGAGCAACCCAAAGCTCAACGCGGAGTTCCGATCCGCAGTCGCCGCAACGCGCGGGCTGGTGCACTGGGTTGGTACGCCAGTGCGACCAACGCGAAGCAACAGGGCCAATGCCTATATGTGGGCTGCAATCATTACGCCACTGATGCACTTCCTGAACGCACAGAACGAGCGGAAGCTTGATAAGGACCAGACGTTCCTCCTTCTGAAAAAGATGGTGCTCGGCGAGCAGACGGTGCATGTTGGCAGGATTCTCGAAACCGTGCCATATCGGACAAGCAAGATGGATTCCCACACCTTTTGGGACTTCATCGACCGCTCGCGAATCATGCTGAGAAATGACATTGGTTTGGACACGCTTGATCCCGGCGAATACGGCGTGGCGATGCCCGATCCGGTCCCCGTCCCGAACGATGACGACGCCCGAATACTCCCCGGCACCAGTTGGCACGACGAGGATTGAATGACCGACACCTTCGACATCATCGCCGCGCCCCAGGCCGTTCGACTTGATGACGAAAGGCCGTGCAAGCACTGCGGCTCTATTTTCATCCCGAAACATGAAACCGCAAGACACCGTGGAGAAGGATTATTCTGTTCTCGCAGTTGCTTGGCAAAATGGAGGGAGAGCTTGCCAAGAAAGAGATTCGATTTGATTCCCTTGACCATAAACAAATCGACAACCATTGTGTTCCTTTCTCGCGGGAAATATTCGCTAATCGACTCGATCGATTGGGATTTAGTTAAGGCTTACAACTGGACTTATCTTTTGCATCGAGACGGAAGGCAGTACGCATTTCGCAGAGGGAGAGACCGCCACATTGTTTATCTGCATCGAGAGGTAACAGGCCGAGTGGCGGGGATGGTGACAGACCATCGAAATAGCAATGGGTTGGATAATCGTCGAAACAACCTTCGCACCTGTACAACTTCTCAAAATAACGCCAACCGCCGACCAATTGGAAAATTTAAGGGCGTAAAGCAGTCGAATTCGGGACGCTGGATAGCCGTCATCAAGAGAAACGGGGTTAACAAGCACATAGGTACATTTGATTCTGCCGCAGAAGCCGCGAAAGCATACGACGTTCACGCTTTGCGGATTTTCGGTGAATTTGCTTGGCTCAATTTTCCAGAAAACAGGGAGGCCAATGTCGCTTGAAAAAATTGAAGCAGATATTTGCGCTATCACAACGACGACGCCAATCGAGCGCGTCGCAGAAGTCTATAGCGCAATGTCATTCGTACGGGAAAGAGCTAAGGAATTGCAGGGAATCCTTGAGCAGCAACTTTTTGAATGGATTGAAGTAAACGGCCCAATTCACATCGGAGAAACAATCCTATTCGTCGGCACCGTCAGGAAGCCGCCCAAGTGTCAGAACCTGCCCGCGACGGTCGAGGCGATCTTGCAGGCATGCGGCGGCGACTTCGACCAATTCTGCCAGCACCTGAGCGCCAACGCCATTAAGCCCGGCGCGTGCAAGCAGACACTATCTGCGGAGAAGTACGCGGAGTTGTTCAAGGTGGAGGAGCGCGAGGAGTTGCAGTGCGAGGAGGCGGCGAAAGCCGAACGGAAATTGCAGAAAGCGGACCAGCGATTCATCAAACACTAATACCGCATCGACTGGTGCGGAGAAGGAATGGATATGACAACCGAACTGGCAAAACCCGATGACGCGACGGCAACTCTGCCGGTGGTCGCGCAACCCGCCGCTATTCAGCAGGCACCGCGGGACCTGTATCGCATCGCAACCGACGTGGCTGGCATCTGCCGCGAGATTGTGACCAAAACTGCCAAGATGATCCAGAGGCGCAAGTACGTCTGCATCGAAGGCTGGCAGGCCATCGCCACCGCGCACGGCTGCTGCCTGTCGATTGACCAGGTGAGCGAGGACGACGCCGGCAACGTCACGAGCATTGCATCGGTTCGGCGCATGGCTGACGGCGCTGTGCTGGCTCATGCCGAAGGCTTTGTCGGAATGGACGAGCCGCGATGGAAGGGCGGACCGCGATATGCCCGCCGCGCAATGAGCCAGACCAGGGCCATGAGCCGCGCAGCCCGTGCGGTGTTCGCTCATGTCGTGGTGCTCATCGACAGCGGACTGTCAACGACGCCAGCCGAGGAAGTGCCGGACGATGGATTCGAGCACCAGGCGGTTCCGGCTCGCAAGCAGGTCGATTCAAAAGTGCATGCCGTCCCCGGCGCGGGAATGACGGTCGAAGAATCGGCGCAGTATCACGAGCGTATCGACCGCGCCTTTCAGTCCCGAGGGTTCGACCCCGACGGCGCTGATGCGGCGCTCGCGGCAGTGTTCAAGAAACACAAGGTCGCCAACCTCAAGGGCGCAGGCAAAGAGTGGTGCGAAAAGCTCATCACGGCGATTGAATCGGGGCAGTTGGACAAGATGAAGCCGGTCGCGGCGGAAAGTGCGGCGTAACATGCCATCATTCAATAAAGTTATTTTCGTCGGTCATCTAACGCGCGATCCGCAGATGAAAACTCTGCCGAGCCAGACCAATCTTGCCGAGTGGGGAATGGCAGCCAATCGAAAATACAAAACCTCCAGCGGCGAGGCACGCGAAGAGGTTTGTTTCATCGACTGCACTGCTTTCGGGAAGGTCGCAGAGATCATCAATCAGTATTGCAAGAAAGGCGCGGCCATCCTCGTCGAAGGTCGTTTGAAGTATGACCAGTGGGAGGACAAGCAGACTGGCAACAAGCGATCAAAGCTGAGTGTCGTCGTGGACAACTTTCAGTTTGTCGGCTCGCGTCAGCAGGCGGACGGTGACGACTCCGCACCGGCGCAACAGGGACGAAAGCCAACGCAACGACCGCCGGCGGAGTCGCCGTTTGAAGGGGAACCAGTGTTCGACTCGGATTCAATTCCGTTCTGAGACAAAGGAGACTAGCCATGCCAGCGACAGCAACAGCCCCGGAAGCCCCAGCGAAGCCGCGAATGATGCGGCGCAAAAGCGACTACATCCTACAGATTAGCGAGAAGGGCATTTGGGGAGATTTCGTCGGCGGGACGGTGCCAGATTCGTTCAAAGACGACGCCTCCGCCCGCAAGTTCGTACGCGACGGACAGCACGTCGGGCGCTTCCGCGTGATCCGCGTCGTATCCGAGTTCACCAGCGCCATCGAAGAAAAGAAGGTCGTGCGGCTGACATAGCGCCCCCAGCTTCGGAACCCCCAACAGGGCACCGGAGCCTTCTGCCGAGCAGCGTTTGCCCGGCGTGTTCGGACGGTCGATTAACCCATGAGAAGAAAGGATCGGCCAGCGATCGACTGCGACCGTCCGATTTGTTTCTGCTTCAGTAATTCCAGCCGCCCGCTTGCCCGGTGGGCGGCTGGATTGCCCGAAAGGGCGAGCTGCTGAAGCCTGTGCAATCAGGCATCGTGGAGTCCGAGATCACCGTAAAGCCGCATCCTCGGAGCGGGAGAAATCCCGCCAGCAGCTTTTGAAAGTGTTTGGAAACTAGACCGAAAGGAAAGTGATGAACGCGATCATGCAGAGGCTCGAAACCGGCAAGGCTTCCGTGAAGGGTATGAAGATGCTCTATCCGGCAACCGAGTCGTCCCTTTTCCGCGTGATGGTGAAGGGCATCAGCTTCGGTGGCTCGGACTGCCGATGCAGCGACGGCCCGCAAATCGTCATCGCGCCCATTGACGGCGTGGGGGATCTGACCGTCCCTGTAGCGAAGCTGGTTGACGACACGAAAGAGTCTCGCGATCGCTATTTCCGTAAGCACGAAATGGATGCATGGAAGCGCAGCAATCACATTCGCTCCTTGGGCATCGTCGGCATCAGGCACAAAACCAATGCGGTGCTGGCGGAACTGAAGCCAAAGCAGCGGGAAGCGATTGCGACGACTGGATTCAAACTGACAGAGAACAACACCGCCGACGCGAAGCTCAACCAATACGAGCTAGAGCGACTGCTAAACGCTGCGTTAATGCAGAAGTTCGGCGTTGTTGATGCTGACGACGAGTGATTAACGCGGGATGGTCCCGCACGCCGGGCGGCTCCCGTTGTTTACAAGCCCGGCGTAATGCCTCTGGACGGTCGGCGTCACCCGCGAGCAAAGAGGCGCTGCGGGGACCAGCTTCGATGCTGGCTGAGGCGATGAAAGGACTAAACCTATGGACCCATTAGACGCAAAAGGCTTGCCCGTCAAGGTCGGAGACGTGGTGCTTATCCCGTGTCGCGTGAAATCGGCGGACACTGAACTTATCGAAGTTGAGTTGCCGGACACGGCGGACAACGGATCCGATCAATTCGGCTTGATGCGAGCGATTATCGAGCCGCATCAGGTCGTCCGCGCCAACCCGCTCGAAGTGGATGTTACCAGCGTGCTCGGAGCGCCGGCGTGATCCACTTGTTCAAGGTCTACTTCGACGCCGTTGCCGACGCCCAGCAGGTCTACGCCGAAGACCACAACAGCGCCGCCAAGTACGTCGCCCGTCGAAGGGTCCGCAAGGTGGAGGATGCCGTGGTGCGGTACGTGATGAGCGTGAGCAGGATGGATGCGAAAATTCCGCTGGCGCATCGGGGAAAGGAAATAACGTGAGCAAGACCGTCCGACAAATCGCCCGTTCAGCTGGACGTGACTACATCACGCCGGAAGACATTCACGACGCAATCGAGAGCGGCATCGAAAAGGAGAAGTTGCAGGACGAGGTTCTGCTGATACTTGGCGGTGTGGCAGGTTTCGGCGCTGAAGACGCGGAGTGCTGTGCCTTTGTGGCGACGAATGATTTTAAGAAGCTCCGGCGCAAACGAAGGAAGGTGCGGTGATGAGCGAAGCGTTCGACAAGTGGTGGAGCACGCAACCGGACGTGCTTACGCCGATCCGCACGGGTCACGGCGCACGCGCGTTGGCTCTTGCGGGGTGGAACGCCTGCGCCGAGGCGGCGGCGAAGATAATCGCAGGTCAGCTTGCTGAATCATTCAGCCATGCTGCAACCTTCAGGCTGGAGCAATGCGAGATGCAGATTCGCACCCTTGCCACGGAGCAGAAGTGATGGAAACAATAACCAGAATCCGCCCCGACCTTGAACCTTTGCCGATTCGCATGCGCGGTCTGGCGATTGATGATCGCGGGTATCCTGTCCCGTGGTTCGTCGCGTGGCATGACGGCAAACCAGAGTTCCGCGCCGCAGATGCCAGCAAACTCCGCCTCGCTATCCGCGACCGTCTTTGCTGGGTCTGCGGTCACTCCCTTGGCGTCCACATGACATTTGTCATTGGTCCGATGTGCGGCATCAATCGCACTTCGGCTGAGCCGCCGTCGCATTTGGAATGCGCCAGATGGTCCGCGCGCAACTGCCCGTTCTTGAGCAACGCGGCCCGGAAGCGTCGGGAAGATGAGGTGGTAAACATCGAGAACTTCCAGAGGGATTCGGCGGGACTGGCAATTGCTCGCAATCCTGGCGTAACGCTGCTTTGGACAACGAAGGGTTATCGTCCATTCGGCGATGGCGCGGGGAAGATTCTCATTCGCATCGGTGAACCCGAGTCAATTGAATTCTTTAAGGATGGCAGGCAGGCAACTCGCGCAGAGATTGACGAATCGGTGCGCACTGGACTTCCGATTCTCGCCGATGCGGCAAAGTCGGAAGGTGAAGATGCTGAGGCGGAGTTAGAACGATATATCGCGCGGTTCAATAGCCTTTTGCCAGCGGAGAAAAAGCCATGACTAACGACGAACTACTCAAGACCGCGCGTGCAATGGCTCTCGAAATCCGCGGCTGCCCGCACATCGACGATGCGGCGGTGGTGTTGGCGGGGATGCTCGCCGGCTTTGCCAAGTCGGAAGTTGACCTGCACAAGCGGCGGGTGCGCGAGGTGCTTGGTATTCCCGAAAGCGTGCCGTGCGCGGGAGATGAGTGATGAGCAAGACAGCAAAACGCAAATACTGTGGCTACGAAGGTTTCGAGTTCGGCGGAGGCTATCTCGATGCGCAATGTATCGACGGCTATCTCTGGGACTTGGATTCTTGCGAGGTACCGGGCGGGCCACTTTTTCACGGTGGAGAAATTCCGTGCCCAAAATGCGACCCTGATGGCTATCGGGAACATTTCGGCTGTACGAAGGCGGAAGTGAATCGACGTGTTAAGCGCGCTTTTGGCCCGACCCCGTGGATTCCATCGAACGGCCCGAGGCGGAAATCAAAGGTTCGGACCGTTCGCGGGAAATGAGTGATGGAAACGCAAAGGCAACATCCCGACCTGTTCACCGCGGATGAAGCATGAACGACCGCCTTATTCCAACCTCGTCCGTCGCCACGACCCTGGGCATCGGCACCCATGACGTGCTCCTGCTCATACGTCGCGGATCGTTGGAAGCGCGCCGGCAGGTGATTCGGGGCAAGGGAAAGCTCCCGCGCCTATATGTTCTGGAAAGCAGCCTCAAGACGTACTTGGAGTCTCTTCCGGATGCCCGGGAACCGTTCGCTGCGAAGGAATCACCCAAACGCCAGCGCCGCATTTCGTCGGCGCAGTTGCGGAAGGAATTGGACGCAGCGCCAAAATATGTGTGATTTGAACTTGATATACCAAGGCGGTATACTACAATGTTGAACGGCAGAGAGATTAAACGTCGCAGACTGGCGCTCAAGATGACGCAGAGAGATGCGGCCAAGCGGGCGAGAATGACCCAGCCGCAGGTTTGGTGGCGTCTGGAAAAAGGACTGCGAAAGAGCGTGTCGCTCGAAACCGCCGTTCGCGTGGCGAAGGTGCTCGGTTGCAAGGTTGACGATCTGCTGAGGCGCTAAATTCCGAGTTGGCTACGAACATGATTCACAACAGGCAAGAGCTTTTGGAGAACGTCGCCACGGAGGTATCCCTCCAAGATGGCGCGGTCCAGCTTCTGCCCCATAACAATCGCATCAAGGTTGGGATCGCCAGCATGTCCCCGGGCCAACGTGGCAAACACCGCTCGCAAGGTATACCAACCGCCCCGCCATCGCTTCAGGTGGCGCAGCCGTACCGCTTTGTTCTTCCAGTGAACCCGATCCGGCGCGTTGAGAAGACGGTAGAACCAATTCTTCAAGCTGTCTGTCCTTCGGTGCCGCTTCCGCTTTTCGTCCATGCCCAAATCTTCCACCAGCGGCCTGCCCCGGGAAGTCAGAAAGAACCGATCAGCCCATTTGGCGTCAGCCGGAATCGGCCGCGCCGCTCGGCTCCGCCGCATCGCTTCGACGGTGATGTCCCACAGGGGCACGACCCGGGGAACCATCGTCTTGCTGCGATCCGTCTGAATGCAGCATCGGCCCCAGTCGATATCAACGTCCTCAAGGTTGGAAAGGTCAGTTGCGCCCATGCCGCTGTTGAGCGTCAGCAGCACCTGGGCGTAGCGGTGAACATTGGTCGCCCGGGCCGCTTCAATAATTTCCCGAACCTGTTCCGGGGTCCAGTAGGCAGTGCCCCGGGCTTTTCGCTCGGACTTGCGAGCGATGCGCTTTTCACGTTCCCCGGGTGCGTCAAACGCATCGGCAAAGAATGCCGGCGGGATGAAGCGGCGCACAGTGCTGCACCAGTCGAAGAACGTGCGAATCTGCACGATGCTTTTTTCTCCTGCGATGATGCCGCGGGCGACCGCAGCGGCGCGCAGCGGACGAAAGAGCGTGTCCGGTGCGTACAGTTGGCAGAAGTCGGAAAGCCTGCGGTGCCTGCCGATGATGGTGTTACCGTCTTTGGACTTGGCGCTGACGAGGAATTCCATCTCCTGTCCATAGCGGGCTCGTTGCGAAGCGCCGATCGTTCCGTCGGCGTATCGCTGGTCAAGGCTGGCCAGAAACAGGTTGACCGCCTGTCCGATACTCAGGTTGTTTGGCGCAAGCTCTGGCTCGCCCTTCTGCCGTCGCAGTTCTTCGGCGGCATGGAGCTTGAGTGCTTCCCCTGGCGAAACACGGCCAAAGTAGGTCCGGTTGCGGTCCCCGGGGAACTTTCGCGCCCAGCCGCCGCGCTTGTGCCAGTGCAGGCCGCTCTCGCGCATGAAGACGATTTCGGCGGCGGTTGGTGTTACTGGCGTGGTACTCATGGGCGAAACATCGTACAAATCTGGCTTGGCGATACAAAAAAACAGGGTACGCGCCCGCCTTGCCCGGGACGGCTTTTTTTATGCGCGTTATCGCCAGCAATCCATAAGTTGCTGTTAAATGCTGCACTTACATCAGCAAACATCATCCCTGCGCTAATCCACTTCGGCGCCAGCGTAACCCAACGTACCCCATACCCGTGTTACCGCGCGGGTTACTCGCCAAAGGAGGGAAGATGAGCGACCGGAAACTGAACGGGCAAGAATTGGCCACTGCGCGTTGGGCCTACACCGCAACCTTCGGCGCGATTGATGCGCAATTGGTTGCCCACGTCCAAACAATCCGCGATGCGATCAAGCACGCGGAACCCGGCAAGCTGGTGACTTCGGAATTCCTTCGCGATGCTCTCGACACGCTCGCTTATGCCTGCGACACCTTCATCGGTTGGCATAAGCGCATCGAGTCGGCAATCTCCGTCAGAGTTGAAACCGATTCCAGCAGTGTGATCCTGGCCGTTCGCTACGCCGATGGATTCACTTCAAAATTTGAGTTGGCGCAAGGCCGCTGGCGTCGTCAACCCGGCAAGCTTTGCTCTGCCGCTGACGTGGCGCTCGAATCCGGTACGTGCATGGCGTACGTCACCGGACTGGAAGATGCAGCGGCGGCAATCTCAGAGTTCTACACCGACCTGTCGCGGAGAATCGAACCGGAGTTTGTAGATACGACCGGCGCAGCGCAGGCCATTGGCGTGCCCGTGGAGTTGGTGGAGAACTGGATAGCGGCCAAGATCATTCCGTACCACACATTCCCCGGCAGTACTTCGGCATGGTTCAGAATCAAAGACGTTAAAAGATGGGCTATCCAGTTCAGCGAAAAGCACGGCGGCTTGGACGTTGCCAGCCGAATCGAGGTCAATGTTCTGCCTCACGCCGATCTTGAGCCAGCGTACATCGCGGCTCCGCAAAGTATCAGGGACATTGACGGCCTGCGACGGATTTCTCTGCACAGTTCTTTCCTATCTGGCGTCTACTTTCTCTGCGACGGCAAAGAAGTGGTCTACGTCGGCCAATCAACGTGTGTCGGGGGACGCATCGGCACCCACTGCGGGGAGAAGTTCAAAAAGTTCGACAGCGCGTTCCTGTTTCCATGCCGCCCCGATCAATTGGAGGAACTCGAACGCAAGTTCATCGACCTGTTGATGCCGAGATACAACAACGACTCTCTGACCAAAGTCAAGCGAAAGAAAAGTGCCGCCGAGAACTGCGCGCCGGAAGGGGTGGCGTGATGACTTGGACCCTCTCCCACCGCGCCGGCAAGTCCGTCCTCCCGCTCGCTGACGCGCACTACAGCCGCCAGAAGCCCGGCACCCCGCAGTTCGTTCCGCCCGGTCGCTGCATCGTGCTCCGCGCGATCCGTCGTCGCAAGGTGCGGGCTTATTGGGTCACGTCCTGGCCATTTGCGGAATACACGAAACACGAATGGGCGGGTGCATGGGTGTGCAGCGCCTTCCGCAACGTTGGCGCGGGATTGAGCAGTCAACTCATCACCGAAGCCGTCGCCGCGACGCGCTACGAGTGGCCGGACGTTCCGAAGGTGTGGGCTGCGGAAATCTCCGCGCACGTTGGCATCGTCAGTTTCATCGACACCGAAAAGACGAAGGCGAAAGAAACCCCCGGTCGCTGCTATCTCAAAGCGGGCTGGGAGTACATCGGTAAGACGCAGGCTGGATTGATCGCGGTCGGACAGCGCCCGGAGCTGATGCCGGCGGCGCAACCGGCGAAAGGGATGCAGGCGGCGTTATTCGCCTCTCCCCTTCCCCTTGCCGCCGGCTCGGAAAGGGGGAGAACGTGAGCACCTGCAATTGCCCCCTCTGCCGCCACCACAGCGCCATGTTCTCCATCATCGCGCGACGTGACGTTGACGAGCTAATCTTCACCCTGCGCCAGGCGGAAGCATCCATGTTGATCGGAATTCGCGATGGCTACGTGATGCCGGACGTGATGGAAAGTGCGTGCAGAAAATCCCGGACGATGCTGAAAGAAAAGATCAGCACGGAAGGCGAACGGGCACTCAAAAAGCGCGGAGGTTCCCTTGTCTAATAGTAACCCCACCCCCGACCCCGTGGCTGAGTTGCGGGAAGCATTAGAACAATGGCGCAACGCGATAAGGTTGGGTCATAGCCGTCACATGGAATCTGTAACCAGTTTGATTGGCAACCTTTCAGAAATCTATTTGCCATCGCTGCTGGACGAACTCGACCAACTCCGCGCCATCATGGCTGACCCCGAAAAGCTGGCATGGGAACTGGCGAAACTCAGGCAGAAGATTGCCGCTGAGGCAGCGAAGGGGGAAACGCCATGCCGATAAAGATGCCCCGTGGCGCCTGGCTCTCCCAGCTCGAACAAGGCAATCGCCCCGCGCCGCTCGCCGGGCGCAGCGACCTTGAGCCAATTCGACTGACGCTCCCATACCCGCCGACGGCGAACCTCTACTGGCGGCACGCGCGCGGCAGGACATACCGCTCGAAAGAGGCGGCCATGTTCATTCAGCAAGCGGGTCTGATCGCGCGACAGGCGTGTGCCCCCCAGTTCACCGGCAATGTATCGCTCAGCGTGTGCCTATTCCGCCCAGCGAAGCGCGGGGATCTCGACAACAGCCTCAAGGTACTCATCGACGCGCTGCGAGGCATCACCTACGCGGACGACCGACAGATTACCGAGATTCATGCCTACCGCGATGAGGATAAGCACAACCCGCGCGCCGAGGTTGTGATTGCGGCCGCTTCGGAGAAGGTCGCGGAATGCGGGAGGGTATCACCATGAGAAAACGCAAACGCATCCTTCATTCTGACGGGTTGTTCCCGCCGTCCTTCGGCCCGATCCGTTCGCACTGCGGCAGGCTATTCGACAGCCTTGAGCACTTCGCGGTTATCACGAAGCGCGGCAACGTGAATTGCCGGAGTTGCTTGCGATGTACGAAGAAGAGCCGGGATTATTGGGCGCGGCAGATTAAAGGGAAGACGGCATGAACCCAAAGACAATCACATCACCACCCCAGCGCACCCCACCGCACGTCTTCGATGCGATGCAGCTTGTCGCCAAGCACTGCGCCTCGACCGGATACGTCGGCGTCTACATCGGCAACAACGGCGGCGCAGTCTTCTACCGCGACTGTCCGGTGAAGCGGACGCAAGACCTGCTGAGCCAACTGGCGGAACAGAGCGACGATAAACCCTGCCGCCACCCCGCCAATCTGCGCACCCCCGGCCCGCGCATCCCGGCATCGTACGGATCGTGGCCGACGGAGATTTGCTGGGGGTGCGCGAGCTATCGGATTTTGGCTCCGCCGCCGCCGTGTAAGTGGCAAAAGGGTCCGCCGCCAATGACGAGGGAGAATCGCGAATGACCACTTCCCCCTCCCAAACCACCACCGGAGCCGCCCACGCCAAGGCTACAACCATGACGCAAACACTTAACCCCCCTCTCAAGTGGCACGGCGGCAAGACTTACCTTGCCGATCGCCTGATTGCCCTGTTCCCGCCGCACATTCATTACGTTGAACCGTTCTTCGGCGGCGGCGCTGTCCTGCTGGCAAAGAACCCGGTCGGCGCTAGCGAAGTCGTCAACGACCTAAATGGCGACCTGATTAACTTCTGGCGCGTGCTCGCCGATCCGGTGCTGTTCCCGATGTTTCTGCGGACGGCGCAAGCAACTCCCTGTTCTGAAGAACTTTTTGTTGAAGCCCAGCGAGTAGGCAGGGGCGGCGAGGCCGTTTGCCGCGCAATCAACTTCTTAATTCTCTGCCGTCAATCGCGCGCCGCGACTTTCAAGGACTTCACCACGCTCGCCAAGACCCGCACGCGGCGCAACATGAACGAGTTGCCCTCCGCCTGGTGGAATGCAATAGACGGCTTACCAGAAGTACATGCCCGACTGTCCCGCGTCGTCATCTTGAACCGTCCCGCCGTCGAATGCCTGCGCACGCAGGATGGGAAGGACACGCTCTTTTACTGCGACCCTCCTTACATGCACGAGACGCGATCCACGCCGGACGTTTACCAGCACGAAATGAGTCGGCAGGACCACGAGGAATTCCTCGACGCTTGCTTGGCATGCAAGGGCTATGTGGTCATCAGCGGCTACGACTGCGATTTGTATCGCGAGCGGTTGGCTAAGTGGCAGCGGTACGCATTCGAGTTGCCGAACAACGCCGCTGGCGGGGATTCAAAGCGGCGCATGACTGAGGTGGTGTGGTGCAACTACGCGGCCGGGGGTGTGCGATGAGCGCCGTCTACGTCATCGAACACGGCAGCACCCCGCGACCGGCGCGCATCGCCAAGGCGTACATCACGCCGGACGGCAAGATCGGGTCCGCATATGTCGATGTCACCTTCACCGATGAGCGAGGCGGAAGCAGGAGATGCCTTGCATCCAGCGTTCACCCGACGAAAGCGGCGGCGGAACGCGCGGAAAGGGAGATGGAGCAAAAATGAAAGCTAAACCACTCAACAAGTTCCAACTGAATCTTCTCGGCAACTACGTCATGGAGCCGCGCACCGCTTCCGGTCCGGCGCTGGCAAGCTGCCGACATTTGGTGACGCGCGGCTACATGGTAAGTCGCGGCGGTAGTCCTGAAAAATTCCAGACGACGATGGTTGGCAGAGAGGCTTGCCTTGATGCTGAAATCGCGCCCGCAACAACCGAGCAGGCTCACGACATTCTGTATGAACACCCTAACAAATAAATTTTGCAGCGTAATTGTAGTGTGGCGCGGAAGTTATAGAAACGCGGGGGAAAATGACGCTTTTTATGCAGAAAGGATATTGCAGATGAGGCAGTTTATGGTATCCCACCATCAGCAAAAAACAGAAGGTCCGCCCGGTACGGCAAATACCGGAACGGACCCGTGTGACGCGAGCACTACCGCTAAGAAGACGCTCGCATCAATCCCCTTCTTAGCGGCACCACTTGCCGCCTGTCAACCATAAGTCTTCTTAGCCGCCGCCTACAACCGCCCTTGCCGGGGCAGGGCGGCCCTTTTTACGCACTCGCTTTTCCGCTTCGCGGCGGGGAGCGCGGTTGGGAAGTGCCATGAACAAAGCAAAACCATGTGCCCATTGCGGAGAGAAAGCGCAGGTTGTGGTTGCGCCGCTCCCGCAACAGTTCATGCAACGGCAGCACAGAGATAGGCCACCTCGCGACGGCGATTTCGTTGCCTGCGTCAAATGCAGCAAGTGCGGCATCAGGACCGAGAGCATTTGCGGGAACACGTCGGCGGAGGCGGAAGAGAAGGCGTTGGCCGTCTGGAACAAGAGGAAGGCATGAGAGCCGAAGCTGCACCAGCATCGCCACTGAAATCTCCATACCCGTACTTCGGCGGAAAGAGCCGGGTCGCGGAAGAAATCTGGCGGCGGTTCGGCGACGTTGACAACTTTGTTGACCCGTTCTGCGGATCGCTCGCTGTCCTGCTGGCGCGGCCGCATGAGCCGAAGATTGAAACCGTCAACGACGCCGACCGATTCATCTGCAACTTCTGGCGCGCGGTCCAAGCTGACCCGGACTCCGTTGCGGCTCATGCTGATTGGCCGGTGAATGAATGCGACCTCGAGTCCCGCCACTTCTGGCTCATCACCGATGGCGCGAAGAAGCTGGGGAAGTTGCTGGTTGAGCCAGAAGGCTACGACGCCAAGATTGCCGGATGGTGGGTATGGGGCGCGTGTGCTTGGATCGGTTCGGGGTGGTGTTCAGGAGAAGGACCATGGCGCGTCACCGAAAACGGCTGGGAACTGCGCAACGCGGGACAGGGCATCAATCGCCAACTCCCGCACCTGGGCGACGCGGGGAAGGGTGTCAATAGGAAACTCCCGCACCTGGGCGACGCGGGGAAGGGTGTTGCCGCCTACCTTCACGATCTATCCGACCGGCTCCGTCGTGTTCGCGTGGCCTGCGGTGATTGGACGCGCGTACTGACGCCAAGCATCACCTTCCGCCACGGCATGACCGGCGTGTTGCTCGATCCGCCCTACGGTGAGGGAGAGCTTGATTACGCCGTCGGCGGAAACCGCTGCACCGGAATTGCGTCCGCCGTGCGCGAATGGGCAATCAGCAACGGCGCAAACCCGCTGATGCGAATTGCACTTTGCGGGTACGAAGGCCAGCACGTCATGCCAGACGATTGGGCGGTCCATGAGTGGAAAACCGCCGGGGGATATTCGGTTACTGCCGACGATGAAACACAGGCGCAGTTGAACCGGAGCAGGGAGCGCGTTTGGTTCAGTTCGCATTGTCTCAAGGGCGAATCAGATTCACCACTGTTTGATTTTATCGCAACCGGAGCAACCGCATGACCGTCGCCGGACAAGCGACCCGGACGGCGGGGCAATCAGCGTTGAGAAGTACGAACCGAAAACGACGTGGAGCGGGCCGATTGGAGACTCGGACGGTGGGATGGATGTGAACGCGGTGGTGTTGTGGACGACGAATTGAGGATGCAAATGACTTCAGCCAAACCATCCCCGCAGTGGCTGGATTACCCGCACGACGAATGCCCCATGTGCGGCTTCCCGGTGCAAATCCTGACGGCGTGCTCGCAGCAGGACACCGGGGATATCGGCGAAGGGCAAATGCCGCCGTACGCCTACTGCGGCGATACGTGGAAGTGCGAGGAAGGGCACGAAGGGACGATCTACTGCGATTCGGAAACGCTGATTCAGTTGGAGGGCGGAGCATGACGGCGACAAAACCACCCGCCCTTGCGAAATGTCCGAGGTGCCGGGGAAGCGGCTGGGTGAATGTGTGCCGCGCGTGGGTGTCGTGCTACCAGTGCGGCGGCGCGGGACGGGTGGCGCGGAAGGCCAAGGTGAGGCGATGAACTGTTCATCGCACACGTCGGATAGCGCCGTTCGCAGGTTTGATCCGACGATGGAGCTAGGCTGGCGACCGGCGCGAGCGCCATAGCAGTAGGCCAAAACTCCGGTGCGGTGAACATTTTTGAGGAAGGCGCGGCGTGAGTTGGGGATGGCGCGGCGGGGGAAGGAAGTCTACGGGACGGAGCGCGGGTTATGGGCAAGGAAGACAACATCATCATCGACGTTGATATCCGGTCGATGATACCGCCGCTCACCGATGACGAGCGAGCAACACTGGAAGAAAATATTAAGGCCGACAAGGAAATCCTGTCGCCATTGATTGTTTGGAAGGAAAAGCGAATCCTTCTGGACGGCCACAACCGGAAGGAAATCGGGGACCGCCTGGGGATCGGATATCGGGTCAAGGAAATCAGTTTCACAGAACGGAATGATGCCGAAATATGGGTGAAGAAAACCCAACTTGGGCGGCGCAATCTGTCGCCGGATCAGGCCAGTATTATCAGGGGTTCAATTTACAACCAGACAAGTAAAGGGCATGGCGGGGCAAGAGACAAAAGTTCAAGTGGACAAAATGTCCACTTGAAAACTTCGCAGAAACTTGCCGAAGAATTTGGCGTGACAGAAAGGACGATTCGCAGGGACGGTGAATTTGCCGAAGCGGTCGAAAAGGTAAAAAAGATTGACAAGGAAATTGGGGATAAAGCCATCGCTGGTAAGGCGCCGCCGAAGAATCGGGTTATCAAAGCCGCCAAGGTAGTTGACACCAATCCAAAAAAGGCGAAGGAAATTCTTGATGGCAAAGACGACGAGAAAGCGGCACCGCCGCCAGTGGACATGCTGGACCAGCCACTTCCCGATCGCGCCAACATCCGCGAAGCGTTCGCTTCCAGCGATGTTTTCAAGCAAGCGATGAATGACCTGCGCCGGGTCAAATCAGTCATCAAGAATCTCGGCGCTCCCGCCAGCTACATCCGGCTACAGCAGTTCGAGGCCGACGTACATAACGCATACGAAGCGGTGCGATTCGGCAAGCCGCACGCGGTCTGCCCGTACTGCAAGGGCAAGGCGACGAAGCGCGAAGAATGCAATGCCTGCAAGGGGCTGGGCTGGGTCTGCGAATCCATCTACACCAGCGCGCCGCGTGAGATGCGCACGAGCAAGGGGGCGGCATGAAACTACGACCTTACCAGCAGTCCGCCTATGACGCCGTGCATCGTGAGTTTGCTGGCGGGCGCATATCAACAATCGTGACCTTGCCGACGGGCACCGGCAAGACGGTAGTGTTTGCCCACGTCGCCAAAGAGTTTTCATCGCGTGGCCGCGTGCTGGTACTGGCGCATCGCGAGGAACTGATTTACCAAGCCGCCGACAAGATCAAGGCCGTCACCGGCGAGGGCGTCGATATCGAAATGGCCTCGCAGTGGGCAACACTTCCGGAGCATTCGCCCTGGGCGGCAAACTTCATCATCTCGTCAGTGCAGACGCAAAACGCATCGTTGGACGATGGCAAGCGCATGCACCGATTCAATCCCAACGACTTCGCGCTGCTGGTCATCGACGAAGCTCATCATTCGGTTGCCGCAAGTTACCGGCGAGTGGTTGACCACTTCCGCACCAATCCCGATCTTCGCGTTTTGGGTGTGACGGCGACTGGCGATCGTGGCGACGGGGAAGGACTTGGCAGCGTCTTTGATACTGTTGCCTTCAATTACGACCTGCATTCCGCGATCCGCGATGGCTGGCTTGTTCCAGTTCGACAGTTTTCGGTCGCTGTGGCTGGCTTGGATTTCAGCAAGTGCCGCACCGTTGGTAATGACTTGAATCAGGCGGACCTTGCCGCCGTCATGGAGTTTGAATCGTCGCTGCATCCTGTCGCCCATGCGACCATCGAACGCGCCGCCAATCTTGAACCGGGATCTCTTGCGGCGTTGAAGGACGATGATAAACGGCAGGAAAAACTCGCCGCGATGATGGCCGGGCGCAAGATGCGCAAGACGCTGGTGTTCACCGTGTCGGTGGCGCAGGCTGAGCGGCTGGCGGAAATCTTCAATCGTTGGGTGGACGGGTGCGCGCGGTTCGTCTGCGGCGAAACCGCCAAGCAGACTCGCCGGGACATGCTCGCGGACTACGCAAAAAACAGATTTTCCATTCTTGTTAATGTTGGCGTGGCTACCGAAGGCTTCGATGATCCTGGCATCGAGCTTGTCGTTATGGCTCGTCCGACCAAGAGCCGCGCTTTGTATGCGCAGATGGCCGGACGTGGTACGCGACCGCAAGATTCCATTGCGCATCGGCTTGGGGATATCGCCGAAGCATCCGGTCGTCGCTCGCTCATCGCATCAAGCCAAAAACCCAGTTGCATCGCTGAGGGACAAAGAGTCTTAACTAACGTCGGATTGGTTCCTATCGAATTCGTGACAGACAAGATGCTTGTATGGGATGGGATTGAATTTGTATCTTGTGGTGGTAGTATATTTCGTGGCAAACAAGGGGTAATTGATTACGCGGGATTGACCGCAACTCCCGACCACGAGGTATACGTCTATGACCAGACCGGTAAATCGTCCCCACTTAAAATGCGGAAGACGTTTGGGGAGTGTGCCGCCCAACAAATTCCCATCTGTGTTACCGGAGTGGGAGGGCAGGCGGTGCGGGAAGCTGATCGTTGTGAACGGAAACATTGTACGGAAATCGACCCGCGCATTTCTGCTGACAAGATGCACGTTCTGCGGGAAAGAGGAACTGAAAGAGATACAAAGCTTGAAAAAAAATACTGCGGGGTGTCGCAAATGCGGCAGTCCACAGAACGCTCCGCCGTGGCTAATCCGGCGATGCAATCTGGCGAAGAATCGATGCGTGAATCCAAACTCGGATGTTTTTGCGCATTACGGGGGCAGAGGCATTCAATTTCGCTTCGCCTCCCCGCTCGAAATGGCAATTTGGATTCAAGTAAATCTCGGCCTGCGCCGCAATATGCAAATCGATCGGATCGACAACAACAGGCACTACGAGCCTGGGAACCTGCGATGGGCCACAAGGACCATCCAGTGCAACAACCAACGCGGGAAGCGCATCACTCCAATGATTCACAGATTCAGACTGATGTTTCCCTTTGCTGGATTCTCGGACGATCACTTGAGGAGACTTCTCGGTCGCGGAATATCTTTCGAGCAGATTATTCGGAATCACCGTCCGCGAGGCCCATACAAAGGAAAGCTCGCGTATTCGACATCATTAACGCCGGACCCCGCCATCGCTTCACTGTCGAGGGTCTCTTAGTTTCGAATTGTGAGATTTTGGATTTCGTCGGCAACGCCGGGCGGCACAAGCTCATTTCGACCGCCGATATTCTTGGCGATGAACGCTACGACGATCAGGTTATCGAGCGGGCCAAGCTGCTGGCGCAGCAGGAAGCCGTCGATGTAGAAGCGGCGTTACAGCAGGCGGAACTTGAGATTGACGAAGAGCGCCAAGTCAAAGCGATGCGCGAGCAGGAAGAATACGAGCAACTGCTTGCCGAGGAAGCGAAGAAGCGAAACGCCGAAGCCGCACGGCGCGCCGCGTTGGTCGCTACCACCAGCTACGACATGACAGAAATTAACGCGATGGACCCGCACGATATCGGGCCGGCGCGGAAGTTCGCCGCCACGTCGGGCGGGTCGAGTGATAAGCAGGTTGAGTTGCTGGTGAAACTGGGCGTGAAGCGTGAAGCCGCCGGCGCATTCAGCAAGCGCCAAGCATCGGCAGTAATCGAAAAGCTTAAGTCTGAACGCTGTACGACGGGGCAGGCCAAGTATCTCCGTTACCTGGGGTATTCAGCCGAAACCATTTCATTGATGAACTTCGATGCCGCCAGCCGCGCCATCGAAAGCGCCAAGGAAGTTGCAGGTGCAGCATGACCATTACTCCCCCGGCTGCGAAGTGGTGCGAAATCAAAGGCGAGTGCCCGGCCTGCGGACACAAGGGCGGATGGTGTACCGCATCGGCGGATGGCCTAATCATCAAGTGCATGAGAGCGATATCAGATCGCCCGATCAAGCAGAAAGACGGCTCGATAGCCTACCTGCATTCATCGGCGAAAACCGGCAAGGCCGACAAGCTGAAAGCCAAGGCGCAACGGGCGCGCCTGACCAAATCGGAAATCGCATCCATCCTTAAATCGCACAAGACGGCGGTAAACCCGCAACGGCTAACGAAGTTTGCGACTTCGCTGGGCGTGTCGGTCAAGGCACTGAAAGCGTACGGAGTGGGCTGGGACACCGAACGCGGGGCGTGGTCATTCCCGATGTACGATGGCAAACGAAATATCATCGGCATTCATCTGCGCGACGGTGCCGGCAAGAAATGGTGCGTGCCCGGTTCGCAGCTTGGTTTGTTCATCCCCGGCGATTACGACCCCAAGCCAATTCCCGCCGAAGTGAGCGACGATCCGATGCCCTGGCTCCTGATGCTCCCTGAGGGTCTGACCGACGCCATGACGGCCTACGACTTCGGCCTGATGGCCGTCGGGCGCCCGAGCAACAAGGCGGGATCTGGGTACGCCAAGGAACTGTTGCACGAGCTTCCCAAGCAAATCGTAATCGTGGTCGCCGACAACGACCGCACGAAGTACATGCCCAACGGGACGCCATACTGGCCGGGCATCGAGGGCGCAGTGGAACTGGCCGAGGCGATCTTGCCGGAAGCCGGGAAAGCCAAATTCATGTTGACGCCGAAGCCCGACAAGGATTTGCGCGAGTGGAAAAACAAGGGCGGCGACATGGCACGGCTCTTGGCGGAGTTGATGGCCGCGCCGCTTATCAACTGGGCATGGATTGCCAGAGCGCGAAAGCGTCTGGCGGAAAGAGTGAAAACCGAAAGGAGATTGCCAACCGTCTGACAATCTCCCAATCAGCGGCGCGCCACGTTCTCGCCACGAATGCGCCGCGATCAAACAGTGCTGAGGCACGAGGGCAGCAACCCGCCTGTACGCGAAGTGGTTGAAGCGGGCGTACTGCGGATGCCGTGAAGGTGACGACGATCCAGACGGCTACACGAACCGCAGCGCAGTTGACGGGTGAAACCGGGAGTAACTGCGAAACCAATAAATCACCTCCCGGCGGCATATGTATTGTCGCATCGACTTCGCTTTCAGCGGGGTCGGTGCGTCAAGCGAGCGGTTCTCGCGAGTTTGTAAGAGTCTGGATCAGCGCGAAGGAAGTGTTGGGTGTGGCGTACTTGTAGATGTGAGAGTCTTTCCCCTTCGATGCTTTAGGGGAAGAAAGGATAAGTGACCTGTGACTGAAAGTGAGAGATGTACATCGCGCCTCCTCATGCAAGCCGTGCTGCTCCCCGACGGCACCTGGCTCTACGGCGCGGCCGCGATGGCGTGGCGGACACAATTTAAGGATGTAACAGATGACTGAGCTTGAACGAGCCGAACGCCGTCTTTTATCGCAGGCCAAATGCCTGCCGGACGGTACGTGGATTTACGGAGAGGCGGCGATTGAGTACCGCATCGCCAGCGGATCAAAACTCGTGAACCTGTGCCTTCCGTCGAAGCTGGTCGAGGGGAAGCCGAAGGACGAACGATTTAAGGATGTGACATGAACCAAAACACGATGACAGGTTTAGCCCCGCTCGACCACGGCAATGAAGTGGGCATCGGCCTTCCTTCGACCGTTGGTGACTCGGCGGCAAGCTCTAAAGACAAAGCCGAAACGGCAATGCACACTCGGGCGATAATGCGGGTCGGCGATCCCCGCGATTAGGCTCTAAAAGGCATTGCTAAGGTCACGCCAGGCCACGTCGTGAGACGCGCTGATAGAAGTCGGATGCCTGTCATCGTGGATATTTTATGACCCCCTCGCAACTAGCCCTCGCCGAACTCGAACGCATCGTCGGCTGCCGAAGGACGGAGCCGGGGAGCAAGTGCGCCTGCGGGCATCAGTTTATCGACAGGCACGCCGCCAAACCACGACACCAAGTTGAAAATTATGTTCTGTCGGATGAACCAGATCGCAGGGCAAGACTCGGGTTTTGCAGGAAGTGCGGCCATTCGTTTGTGTGTTATGAGCCTTACAACAAGGTGCGAAATCTGACGACCGCAGAGGCAATTCGCCTGCGCGAGCGCGGCTGGTCGCAGCTTCGCGGATACATCGACCCCATTGTGGAAAGGATGATCGGCTAATGAAGCAATACGCACAACGCGACGTTGAAGCCCTGGAGGCAGCATGAAAAAGAACGCAAAGATAAACGCGGAAATATTTCGAGCCATGACTTCAGTGGATGGATGGCGTCGCGCCCAAATGGCAAACGGGAATCACGGCTTTCAATATGTCGTGGTTAATAGTGTCAGGGGCACTGTGTTTCGGCTTCCCCGCGCAAATGGGTGGCACTGGGCCAGCGACGATGGGCGCAATACAGCGATCGCTGGGGAACCGGCAATGTCCCTATCGGCAGCAAAGAAGGCGTGCAGAAATCATTATGAAATGAGGACACGATGAAAATCTACGCCCAGCGCGATATCGAAAGCGACCGACTGTCCGGTCACTACATGCGCCACCTCGACCACATGACCACCGAGAACCTGTTCGGGAAGTCGGAGATTGCCGCAGAATTGGCGTGGCGGGATGCGCAGATTGCCGATCTGCGCGTGAGCGTCGATGCGCTCTCCAAGTTCAAAGCCTACGTGCATCAGCGGCTGGACGAAGCAGGAATTCCCGCAGACCCGGATTCGCCGCACAAGGCCGAAGGGTGCCGAATCGGCGGCAGGCTGGATATCGCGCTGGCAAAACGCAAAGACGCCGCAGATTTTTCGGTCAATACCGTGATGCCAAAGTGACCCCAGAAATCGCCCGCATCCTCCGAACGCTCAGCCCTCCCGAACGGGCGATGTACCTAGCGCAAGGCGGCACCCTTCCGCCTCTCGCGCCGGTGCCGCTGTGGGAGTGGAGAGCGACCGACAAGTTTCAACTGACGCGGCTTGATGCGAAGAAGATTCGGAAAAGGAAAGAGGCGGCGTGAGCGACGAAATCGACACAACCGATCAGGACCGCGAAGCTAATTACTTCGCGATGTGCCTGCTGATGCCTGAGAACTTCTTGCGCGCCGACGTGGCAGAATACCGTGGCGCAAAGATCGGGTTCGAGGACATGGTGCGCACGCTGGCGCAGAAGTATCAGGTTGAGCCAGAGCGGATGACACTGCGGCTGGCGCAGTTGGGATTGATAGCATGACCGAACGCCTGCCCAGACAGACCATCGAAATCCGCAACCGAGTGGCGGACATTGCCATCGCCGCGATGCGCGAAGCTGGGATTGACCCGGCGAAGGCAGTGCGGAGCGGGAACGCGACGCTGATGCAACTGACGCTGGAATGGCGCGATGGGTTGATGTCGCGCGAGCAGTTCGTTCATGCGTGCCGGAATCTGGTGATCTTGAATCCGGGGCTGGCAGCGGAAAAAGGAACACGATGACCGACCTCACCCCCGCCCAAATCGAAGCCATGCCAGCCGGGCGCGAGCTTGACGCCCGCGTGCTCGTCCACGTCTGCGGCTGGCGCTGGTGGCTGTACAAGCAGGCTAAGGCGTGCTCGCTGGTTCCACCGAATCATCCGTCCGTAGAAGACGGCACACACGGACCGTTTGCCGGATGGCCTGACGAGTCCGAAAGGTTTAAGGACTGGACATTCAGTGGGTGGGTGGAAGCGCCGAAGGTGTCGAGCGACATAGCCGCGGCGTTCGGCGTTGTGGAGGCGATGATGAAGAGGGGGTACTCCGTGTTCATCCAGTTCGACAAGTTGGAGCCGAACTTCTGGGCCTGCGATTTTGGCGGGGAAGTTTTAGACGGGGAAACATTACCACTGGCGATATGTCGCGCCGCACTAATCTATATCGCGAAGGAGTCACCATGCCGGACCTGACCGATGCGGAACTGGAGGAACTGGAAATGCGGCTACAGTGCAAGAGCGACCCCTACTCTTTTCAGGCGTGCTTGCTCATCGTCGAAGTCCGCCACCTGCGCGCGGAGAATGCGGAGCTGCGGAAGCGTGTCGAGTGGCGGGAGTCGTTCAAGATGAAGGAGAACCCGTGATAAGCGTCACGCCGCTTGGCATCAAGTATCGTGGCTTCGCGCTGGGCTACGCCGTCGGACGCTACGGCTACATTGCCGCGTGGCGATCATCGTTCGATACGGCGTGGCGGTGCGGGCATATGTACGTGGATCGCGTAGAGGACATTCCGGGGCTCAGGGGGAAGCCAATGCGTTCCAATCGGGATTGTGGCGGCACTGGTACACCACCAGCGACGTTCCCTCAATGCGCCTCATCGGCAGGAACCGGGCCATATCATCCAGAACGCCCGTGACGCTGCGGAAGCATCCCCCGTAATCGTGCCACAGACAAATGCCGCCCGGAAGAATTAAGGAAAGCATTCGGTAGGTGTCGCTCCTGACGCAATCGGCGGCGTGGCAGCCGTCAACGAAAATGAAGTCGAATCTCAGGGTGCCGAAGTCGTAGGACGCGGAATCGCCGGCCAGCGCAGTGATCTTCATGGCCGCATCCTGGTACTTCAGCCATCGGGGCGGCTTCTCCGCATGGATGTAATTCAGGTCTGCGGGGTGCGATGTAAATACGGGCGTCTGCCCAGCGGGAAGGTCCAGCGTCCATACGCGACCATGCGGCGCGCAATGGATGGCGAGATTAACGGTGGTGCGTCCGTCAAATGTGCCGATTTCCAACAAAGACTCTCTGCCCTGTGCCAGCTTGGAGAGAATCCTCAATTCAGATTCCGATACGTTCCCATCGCGTGCGACAGGTTCGACGATCTGAACGCCTGCGGGGTCTATTGAAATTTCATCCATGCGGGGCACTCGCAATACGGGCAATTACGTCGGCTGGCTTAACCGCTTCCATGCAGGACGCGAATCCACGTTCCAACGGCAGCACGCACAGACTCCTGTCATGGTGCGGCCACTGATCGTCGGGGATGGCCAGCGGCTTCACGCGATACTTGACGCATCCGGTACAGGCAAAGCCGTTGTCGCCCAGGTAATCTTCCCCTTCATAGCACACCGCCGCCTTGAGCATCCTGTCGCCGGCAATACAGACCATGCGCTTCCCGAATCCAGCGGCAATGTGAATGGCGGAAGACTCACCGCCAAGCACGCCGATGCAGTTGGGGTGTCCGATGAGCCGGATAAGATCGCGGATGCTGGTCTTCCCGGTCAGGTCGGCGGCGATGCCCGATAGCGGCGGCTGTACGTCCCATTTGCAGGTCTGACCTACGCGGACAAATTGCACGTCGGGTAGGGCACTGATGACGGCCTGCCAGTTCTCCGCCGGCCAGCTTTTCGCGGTGATATCGACGCGATGCCCGCAACTCAGCACCCAATACCGACCGGCGACCGGCGGGGAAATCGTCTCGTCCTGCCCGAGCACCAGGTGCGGCTTCTGCGGTCCCGGCGGGATCTTCCGCCCCAGGATGGCCGACAGCTTATCGCGCAGGAAGTCAATCAGGTGTATCTCTCCGTGGTGCGGCCCGTTCAGCCGCGACCGTATCTCTGGCAATCGCTCCCCCGCCGCCTTGGTTCCCACGTAGACCCCCGGCAGATTGCGGAATACGTCACCATAGGGCGTCGAAAGGAAAAACTCGTACTCAGAGGGGTATGCCGCCGCAGCGTCCCTCAGCGAAGCCGTAAGGCACACTGCATCGCCAAGCCCCCAATCGGCATTGAGGTACACGCCGACAGGCCCGGTTTGCTCCACGTCTTCGGCGATTTCTTCCGGGTCAAACAGATGCAGGCATCCATGAACCCGCGCCGAATGGGCCGGCGTCAGTTGCGGCTTGTCCAGTTCCGCGTTCTTGGCGTTGTGGATTCGGCAGAGCGAATCGTGATAGGTCCGCCGCGAAGTCAGGTCGATGGGGAATTGCTCGAGCGCCCATGCCCACCAGGCCCGCGCAGCGCCCACCTTGGCCGCTTGCATCACTGTGGCGGGCGTCACCTTGCAGCCGCATTTCTTGGGGATGTTCAGTGGCAGGAACGCCAGCCATCGCCGCTCGGCTTCGCGGTCGAAGTCTTCGGGGAGCGTGCCGGGGCGGCGGTGAAGGGTGCGCCAGGCGGCGCGGAAGAGGCGGTCGGTATCGGATTCGCCGGGAAGGGATAGTTCGGCGGGCGGGGTGGTGTGCTGGGGGAGGGGATGGGTGTGCAGGCCGTGGGGGCAGCCGAGGCGGGATTGGGTGACGATATTGTTTTCGGCGGGCGTGGCGAGGCAAACTATCTTCGATTCGGCGGGGCGGAATTGATGCAGATAGCAGTGGTGGCAAATCTCAATCGGCTTGGCAAGCATCAGCATCCCCCCGGCGTGATCGTGACTGTGGCGGCAGTCGCCAAAACCGAACCGTCGGTCGGAGCAAATGTCAACGCAGGAAGACTGAGAGTGCAAGTACTCGTGCAATCCGATGCAACAAACATCGAATAATCGACGCTGGACCAATCGGACCAAAACTGTCCGAAGCCAGTTGCTCCAATACAAGCGCTGCAACCGGGATAAAAGTTGATCCGCCAGCCTCCGACAACTCGCCTAAGTACTAAATTGAAACGGTTGTTTCCGGTCGGGGCTCCGCCGACCCCACCAAGTCCACATCCCGTCAAATAGAAAGGAACTGCGTCACAAAATGCGTAGCAGCATGGCGCTCCGTCACATCCGGCCACGCCCATGATGGTGCCAAGCGCGTTGACACATAGCGATACACCATCCATCGAGCCGGCGTAGGCGAACGTGTTGCTCGAATCGCATCCACCCGTTGCGTCGCCCCCAGCGAACGTCAAAAGAAACCCGAAGGGCAACGCGCAGCCATCGGGGCAACCGCCGCTCCCGCTCCCGCACGGGCACGCCCCGCAGTTCGCCGTGTCGCCGACGATCGCACCGCCAGCATTGACGTACTCCCCGCCAGCGCCCGCAAAGCCGCCTTGGGCCATGAGGGTGCCGAGGCTGGCGCGAAGTCGCTTGGCCTTGTCCAGCGCCGCGTTGCCGGCCTGACGGAGCTTGCTGGCGGCATACTCGGCGGCAGTGAGGATGCGCGGACGGCGCGGGATGTAGATGGAGGGGAAGGCGGTCACGGGCAGAGAATCAGGGCGCGGCGCTCGTTGCAGGAGATGATGGAATATGATCCGTCTGGATTGCGCCGCAATTCCCCGCACGTCGCCGGGCCAGTCAAGACACCTTGCTCTCGGTTCGTGGATGGGTTGAAGCTATTCACGGGACTAAGCCCGGTGGCGATGACCACAAGGGAGTCGGGCGTCTTGGCGGTATAGGTGTAGGTGGCTACGCCCGTCGGCGTGGCAGCGTTGGCACCGCCGTCTGTGACGAGGACCACGAAGAATGGGCGCGGCGGGCTTGCCTCGAATTGCCAGTGGATTTGCTGCGGCTGGCCGAGGTCGAGTTTTCCTTTCACCCAAACGAGGCGATCGGTGGCGAGTTGGTGCGAGCTGTCAAGAAACTCGAAAAGGTTTGTCGCGGTGATGATCGGCTTGGGATTTCCGCTGTTGTCAACGTACGGTTCGGAGTCGTCTACCTCGACTTGCAGCGTGTCGGTGGGGTCGGCGTCGGAGATGGCTTGCAGCTCTATCCAATAGCGCTCGTCGTCGTAGTCGGCTTCATTGTTTGGGCCAGCGGCGACGATCTTGCCGAGCTTCCAATCGGCGGTGATGGTCTTGCGGTGGTGGCGCAGGTCATAGCCGCTGGCGTTGGCGATCTCGCGCAGGGCATCGACGCTCTCCTGCAAGTGCGAACCCTTCGGCAAAACATTTTTGCCGGTAGGCCAATCGGTTAGGGATTTAAGAGAGACTTCGGCCATTAGGGAAGGAATGGATTCTTGCTGATGCCGAACAACCCGCCGGGTCCAAAGGTGACCGCAGGGTAATCCCCGACAACCGTTATGCCAGGAAATTGCTGGATGCCATAGACGTAAGAGGCTTGCATGGCGGCGGTCATGTCCTGCGTATTCACAGCAATAATCTCCCCGTTGATTTCGCTGGTGCGAACCGTGAAGGTGTGCCAGTTGCGGGTATTGCGGGTCAAAAATTCCGCTTCAACGACGATGTTGCCGGTGCCGAGTTGATACACATCACGGAAGCTGTCGAATCTCCAGTATCCGCGCTGAAGCCCAAACCAGGTGCTGTCGCCGTTAACGGTGCCAACCTGCACTTCGATGGATGCAAGATTCTGCGGCACTACTGCGGCGCGAATGATCATGCGGCGCAGTGGCAGGCCAAACGAGCGAGAGCCAGGGACAGGCGAGCCGGCCAGCGTTTTCGTACCGCCTTTGTTTCGCGGCGGGTTGATAAGGATTTGCTGGCCGCTTCCGTAGTGACGATCGCCAGTCTCAAAGGACAAATTTGTATCGCGCTCTATCGAGATGATGCCGACGCCGCCTTGAAACTGCGGGATGACCGTCCAGTAGTCCACATAGACGTAACACGCATCATCACTCTGCGGGATGGGCTGGGTACGAATGCCGCGCACGACGCAGCCAAATGACGCGGGCACCGAATCGGGGTGGGCATCGCCAACTTTCGGGATTCCGGCGGTGCGCTGGGCGCGGGATTGCAGCGTATTGGCCGGCCCGTCTGCCGAAAGGCCGGTAACGCTGAACACGCGCGTAGCCTGATAAACGACGTTGCCGATTTCAACGTGCTGCTCGATGTAAGCGGCGGGATGAACGATGTCCGCTACGGCTGTGGCCATTTTAGTTTTTGGGTGAAGGGAGCGCGGCTATGCGGAAACGACGGGGCCAAGCCCTCGCCAGAGATCGTAAAGCTGCTGCTGAACTTGAAGACTTTGCGCCAGAACCTGCTGAATTTGCTGTACGTTTTGCCCGACGTTTGCGCCAGCGCCGCCGGAATTTGAAATACTCGCGTTGTCGCCAGGATTGCGATCCTCGCGGCTTACATCTTTGAACGCCGCCGCAATCCTTTTTTGGATGCTGCCGATATCCAAAGTTCCGATGCCCGTCGCCGATTGTGCGAAGGGGTCAATCTCGGTGCCGCGTTGAGATTCGGTCAGGCGCGAGCGAAATGCCGCAAGCTGGGCGCGTCCGCGTTGCGCATTGGCATGCAATAGATCATCCGGTGCGCCTTCAATCACCAGCAGTCGGCGCTCGGCTTCGGTGCCTGAAGTAATGTCCTGAATCTCTTCCAAGACGCGCCGCGTCGGCAAGGTCTGGCCCTGCGATTGTGGCGTCAGGCCCGCTTCGATATTGAATCGTTCAGTTTGTGAGCGCAGGGAGAAAAGCTGCATCTGCTGGCGGTCGTTGTATTCCTGCGCCGCCAGTTGCTTGCGCTGTTCTCCCTCCTCAAAAATCCGCTGCACAAATTCGGGACGGTGCTCCTCGTTGATGGCTGCTTGGGTCTGCGACTGGATCGCGGCAATCTGCGCCTGCAACGGACGGCGGGCAATGGCAAAGCCAAGCGATTCGCTTTCGCCGGCCATGCTGATGCGCTGGGATTGCTCGGATTGCCGCGCAAGCTGGCCCTGTGTGTTGTAGTTCGATGCGAGGTTTTCGAGGGCGGTATCGCGTGCGCGACTGCCCTCTGGTGTAGTCAGATCGTACCGCTGGGCTTCGGTGGCTCGGAAGGATTGGTAAGCGCCGAAAGCTTCGGCGGATAATGCGCCTTGCACGTCGCCACGCAATCGGGCGGCATTGGCGATGGTCTGGCCCCGGCTGGTGTAGGCTTGGGCGCGATATTGGGCGGATTCGTCGCGTTGCTGTCCGCGCAGGCGCGCCTGATACAAGTCATCGTTTCGCTTTAGCGCTTCCGCTCTTTCTTTTTCAAGTTCGTCACGCATCCGCTGTTGCGGATCGTTCACGTCGTTGTACTTGAGTAATTCAGCGTTGTACCGCTCGCTTATGCCTTGCGTGGCTTCGACGGCCTGTGTCTGGATATTCAGGCGTTCGCGAGCAAATGGGTTGACCTCACCAGCCTCGCGGATCGCTCGGTTGCGCAAAACTTCTTCGCGGCGGCTGGCATGCAGGAAATCTCGCTCGCCTCCCGCGCGTTCAATACTGGCGTAATAACTTTCGGCGGAACGGGCGCGGGTAAGAAACTCAGGAGCATTCACGCCAGCAGATCCAAGCTGGTCGCTGATAAACTCCATGCTCCGCGTGATGCCGAAGTTGACCAGATTCCCACCACGCAAGTCCGATGCTTCTTCGCGGATTCTTCCGGCCTGCTGAAAAATATTTTGTCCCGTCAATTGGGCAACGCGCCGCTGGTTGTATTCGGTTACCAGTTCATTTGCGCCCTGATAAGCTTCATAGCCCACATAGGCAGCGGCGAATGCGCCGGCCCCGCCGAAGCGACGGCTAAGTGCCCTGCCGCCTTGAGCGAATATCGAACGCGGACCTCGTGGAAGCATGAACGGCATGCCGCCACGGCCACGCGGTCGAGCAATTGGCTCTGCCCCCTCCTCCTCTTCTTTCTCCGATTCGGGAATGCCAAGTGCGGTTGCTTCCGCGCTGCTGATGCCCAGGTCGCGGGCTGCTCTCCGCTGCAACCGCGCCGAAACAACTTGCTGCTCTCTCTGCTCTGGCGTGTAAGAAGATTCCCGCCGCTGCGATGATCGTTCCTGCAATCCAGCGGCGCGTTCCATCTGCTCTGCAGCGCGCAACATTCGGTCTGCCGCTGCGGTCAATGCTGGCGGCACCGCGCCAACTGAAGAGGCCAGACTCACTCCTTCGTGCGATGAAGACTCGTTTACGCCGGCAACGTCGATTGGCCCCGCCGCCGCCTCTTTCATGGAACGCGCTTTTTGCTCGGCTACGGTCAAGGCAGAGCCGAGGTCCAATACGGCACGCGATGGCTCAACCTTCGGCGGAATTGGCCCGATGGTTTTGGTGGCCGCTCGATCCTCTGGCGATTCCGGTTCAACCGAAAATCCTTGTCCCGCCGTAAACGCCAATCCCGCTGGGCCGGTGAATGAGCCAGTGCCAGAAGGACCAACGTAATTGTCACGCGCCGAAGAAAAGGTAGTTGGCGCAGGCGTGGATACTTGCGCCGAAGCTGGTGGCGTAGGTTCTCCGCTGGGTCCGATCCACTTGGCGCGCAGGGGGACATCTACGCCTTTGCGCAGATTTTCTAAGTAAGCGTCAACCGTTGAGGTTTCCGGTTGAAACGCGATGCTGACGGCACCTGCTGGGGTGGCTGCACTCATTTTGATTGACGCGAGGTGGCTGGGGGGCTAACTTGAACTTCCATGACGCCAGAATTCTTTGTGGAATTGGCTATTGCCGTGGTACTGGGGTATTTCGTTGTTCGTCTGGCGGTCCGAGATGGCGTGAGGGATGCAGCAACCAGAAAATCGGATGATTCGATTAAATCCCCATCTGGACCCAAAGAATCTCGCTATTGACGCGCTACACGTCTTTTGATGTTTCCGCTTTGCTTAGCCTCTTCCCGCTCCAAGTAACACGATACCGCATCTTCAATCGCAGCCGATCTTGTCTGCCCGTTTCTTTCGGCGAATAGGTCAAGCCGCTCCAAGAGTGGTCGATGCATCGTAGCGGTGTAGAGCGATCTGTCCAGTTTTCGTGGCCGTGGCATGCCACAAGTATAGCTTACGTAAGATTCCGTGCAATCTTAAAATTTTGCGCTTGCAAGCGAAGATATTTTACGTATGATATACGTCAGTTAAAGAAATGCCGTCGCGGTGGTGGTACACCCGACGGCGTGGCCTAAACCTATTTCGGAGGCTTAAGCATGTCAGCTTTTACACCCATTCCGTCGTTGGAGCAACTGGACCTTGAGGCGTTTTACGACGAGATTGACCGCCAAGAGGAACTGACGCGGTGCGGACAGAACGAGCCGCCGCTGAAGTACCCTGGATTCCGCAACGTGACCGATGAGATTCTCCGGCAGATTATCGCCGATCCGCAACCGACTGCATTCGATAACCCGCAGGTGATGATTGATGAGGCTCAAGCCGAGTTGGAACGGCGTCATCCATCCGTTCCAGCGGGATACATCGACACCTGCTGCGTCAAGTGCAAGACTGGGATTCTGATTCCTGAAGGTACGGGCGTTGGTTTGTGCCGGAAATGCGCGGGGTTGCTGGTAGCTTGAGATTCACTATGCCACACAAAGACCCAGAAAAGCGGAAGGCGTATCACCAAGCCTATGAAGCGAAGCGGAGAAACGATCCACACCGGAAGCGATATTTACAAAAGCTTCACCGAAAAATGTACCGCAAAAACAAGGAGGTGATTCAGCTACGACACAAGCAATATTACGATGCGCATAAATCCGATTGGAGAAAACGGCATGCAGAAAACCGACCTCAAAAACTACAACGCATGCGGGATCGGTACTATCGCGAAAGAGGTAAATATAATCGTGAGCGACGACTAGACCGAAAGAGGAATCCAGAAAAGTACAGGCTTCAAGGATTAAAGAAATGGCGATTGCATGCCGACAAGATAAAGGTCCGCCATCGCGAATGGTACCGGAAAAACTACGCCAAGTTCTTGCTGAACGTCATCAATCGTCATCGCCGAATAAAAATCCGGACAGTTGGCGATCCCAAGTCTATCGCAGATTTCTATCTCTGGGTACGAGAATCATCCGTTATCCTTTGCCATTGGTGCGGTCGTCCTGTGCCGCGCAGACTTCGGCATGTTGACCACAAGATTCCGCTCGCCAAAGGGGGAAAGCACTGTGTAGCTAATCTCGTTCCTTCCTGCCGCAGTTGCAATTGTCGAAAGCATGCCAGTATGCCAGAGGAGTTTTCGCGTATCCTCAAGATCGATGGTGTCTAGCCGACGAACTTATCCATCAACCTCTCCCGGTCGCTGGGCATCTTGCCCGCTTCCATCCGCCGCAGCTTCTGGATACGACCGAGGACGCCTTGGAACACGATCCAACTCATCTTGCGGCCATCCCTGCCGCTATAGCGATGCACCAGCATCAGGTCTAAGAGCCAGTTGCGCCGGTGGGTTGCTGGTTGACCGCCGGCAAGTTGGAGTTTGGGTCGGGCTGGCCCTCCGCTGGCTTGGCGTCAGCCTTCTCCGCTTCTGGCTTGGCCTCAAACAGTCCCGATACCTCGACGGCCAGGGCGTGCAACCTCACCGGCTTAATCCGAGCCAACACCTGCTTTTGGTCCTCTTCGGAAAGACCCGCTTTCGCGAGGCTCATCGTCAGCACGCGACGAGCGCCCGCCAGCGTCCAAACCTTCTCGGCCACATCTTCGAGACCGCATTCGATATTCTCGATGCGCTGGTTAATGCTCCACTGCGCCGTAGGGTTCAGCAGCGTTGGCAGCTTGGTCTGCGGGTCAATGGCGCGGGGGATGGATGCTTTGGCCACCTGCTTGCGCGCCGCCGCGATCTCCGCGACCCACGGCGCGTAGTCATCAATCGACAGGACGGGGAAACTTACAGCCACCCCGCCGATTTTCTCCACGATTGGAGCTTCGAACGCTTCCAGAAAATTCACGTTGTTCTCCTGATTAGGCGATTACCCATGCACTCGTAACAGCGCCGTAGCTCTCAAAGTCAATTGCTCGGCCAGAGACGCCAGCCGCGATCTCCGAGACGCTATCGCTCTGCTCATGGAAGGTTCCCGTGAGCGTGCATCCGGTCGTCGAAGTGAAGACGCCCGCATACGGCGTCTGATTGGCGAACAGCGCGAGCGGGTCGGACGCCGCCGACCCTTTGCTGTTGAATCCGGCCATGCTTCCAGTAACTTGCTTGAGCCCCGGTACACGTGACCTCCAACCGCCACTAGCGAAAGTCGTCTGCTCGAAAAACTCGCGACCCATGCGCGCCACCCACTGACCCATGATGCCCTTGTAGGACACGGAGTTGAGTTGGATGTCGATGGTCGCATCGGTGCCGTCTAAAAGCGCGAGTGCCATTGTATTGCTCCTGATTGGGCCGCTTTAGGCGGCAATGTTAGTGAAAGGAATGATCGCCCCGGCGGGCGATACAACAGGGGAAGGACCGGAGAACGCGGCTTGAAGCCTGCGAATCAGTTCCGGCGTCCACGACTGCAACGCCGGCAGCATGAAGGGCCGCTTGCTCATGCGGTCGGTTCCAAATTCGAGGTACGCCGAGTGCGGTGCGGAAGAGATGATCGTGAGGACAATCAGCGACCCCTCTTGCGTGATGAGATAATCAATCCCCTCCTGCAATTCGCCGCTGCGTCGGCGAGGGACTTCTCCCGGTTTACTTGCTGGCGGGTATGCGTTGTCCAGCTTCTGGTGTAGATCGTCCATCACGTCCGACGCAAATTGATGCAGCACGCCGAATGTGATGTCGCGGATTTTCTCTTCTGGCGTCATTAAGCCGTCTGGCCAGCGGGAACGATAAGCTGCTCGCCCATCACGCCAGCGTTATTGAGAGCCTTGAGCGTCTGCTCGTTGACGGGATACCACTTGGGATCTTCGGCGAGCTTCTGTGCCGCCTCGTGGATTTCCGAATCGTCCTTCAATCGTCGAAGCTCTATCGTCTTGCCGCCGGCGTGCTTGTGCATCTGCTCGGCGTGCTGAAGGACCAGCTCGCGGTTTTCGACGCCAGTGAGGCGCATGATGTGCTTCGTACCATCCGGCAATTCGTACATATAAAACCAATGCACCATCGTGAAACCCGCCGACACCGGCGCGATGATTTTCGGGCGATCTTGCTCTGCCATGACGAGGCTCCTTTATGCGCCAAGCACGTCGGCGCGATGTAAGCGAAAAAGGACGGGGATAAAAATGGTTTGAACGAGTGATAGATGTTTTCCGGCGGTGTCCGTGTACTTTTGCTCGTAGCGACCCGACAGCGGCCCCCAGGTCTTCACCTTGGCCAGACCCAGATTGATGCCGCCATTCAGCAACGCCGATTCCACGGCGGTTTCGAGTTGGCCAGGAAGAACCTCATCGACGTTCGAGTAAGTGAGCGTCAATTCGTAGGTGACGCTTTTCTCAATGACAAAATCGAAATTGAGGTTGACGCCCGGCGCGGTATTGCCGAACGTCTTCTGCGAGTTGGTGCCGGTGAATCCTTGGCTCTGCCATGATGCAGCACGTAGCTTTGCTTCCGGGTAGTCGCCAGCCTGCCGATTGGTCTTCTCGGGGAACGGCTTGCCGGAAATGAAGCTGAGGCGATTGCCAGATTTTACGTTGTTCGCGAAGAACGAATTTGGGGCCGTCAGCAGCGCCCAGATCGCGGATGAGCCTTGGGTGATGTAGTCCGTCATCAGTTACTCACCAGGGCGGATTTCAATGTTCCCGACTAAGACAACCATCCTTATCGGAACGGCAATTCGGTCACCTTCCATCACGTAAGCCCGCACCCATCCTTGCACCGGATGGCAGACCTGCGCACGATTCGTAACGTCTTCGCCATCAACAAAGACCCTGCTGCCCGGCGGAAGAGTGTGATCTGTAGCGGCAACAAATGGTGGCTTGTCCCATTCTGAGGCGGGAATTTCTTTCATTTCATCACCAATTCGTAATCGTCGCCTGCACCTGTGAGCCGACGTTAATGGTCAGGTCGCTCAGTCCGCACTGCTGGCCCTTGATGGTCAGTGAAGCCGCATGCAAGGCCACCTGATTCGGCATGAACGCCAGAAAGTTAGTGCCCTTGCCGAGTATCGGAGCGTTGGTGAGCGTGCAAGGTGCGGGGTTCTGCGAGAAATCGACCGTCGCACCCGGACCAGTCGTCAACGTGCCAATTACATCAGTTCCTGCCGCCGGCCTGCTGTTTTCAATCACAGTACCTGTTGCCGTCAGGGTTGTGATGGTGCCGCTTCCCTGATGAATCAGCGTGCCGCTGCCGGTCTGAGTGATCGTCGTTGCTGATCCGCCCAGCGTCACGGTGCCGCCGGATTGTTTCCCGGTGGCGCAAGTGAGTCCAGCGCCAAGATTCACGGTGCCCCCGCGTACGTCCCACTCGCTCAGCGTAGCAGTAATGCCCGCGCGAGTAGTGGCCACGCCTACGGCCGTCTGATTGTTCCCGACAACATAGAGTTTGCTGGTATTGGTGCCGCCGCGAATTCGGAAGGCTTCAAGGTTCGTGTCACTTGAACCGCCCGTGCTCACGACGGTTGTCGTGTGGGTAACGGAGCCGAAATCCAGCTTGGTTCGCCCGCTCTGGCTGTTGACGTAAACATTGGTCGCACCGATCGCCAGCGAATCGCCGCTGTTGCCGGTCGAGCCGATGGTGCCGCTGAATCCAGGAAGGATGTTAAGGCTATTGAGTGTAACGCCAGACTGCGCAAGTCCAGAGTTGATATCGCTGTTGCCCTGCGCAATGTAAACATCGTCGCCAGTGACGGGAACCGCCGCCGTGTCCCAATTTGCTGCGGTAGCCCACGACTGGGAGCCAGAGCCGCCAACCCAATTCAATGTGCCCATGTTTTACTCCGGTTCTCAGTGAGAACTGGCTTAGATGCCCAGGACAACGATCTTGTAGGTTGTGGCGTTAGAGCCGTCGCCGTTGGTGATTTTCAGCAAGTCGCCGGTTGTAGCCGTGACGGTCCATCCGGCCAGCGGGTTGACGATGTGCATCCTTCCGCCCGGCTGAATCACATTGGTAACGGTCGCATGGTCAACATCCAAAACCAAATTCGATGTGCCGCCGCCAACCGAAAGCGTTCCGGTAAGCGACTCGTTTTCAATCAGCAATTCTTTGATTTTGGTCAGGGCAATGTTGTTGCCGAAATCGTCCTGCAACATCGTGCCGCTGAAATCCAAAACCTCATTCGCGCCAGCAGATAGAGTGCGCTCGTCGTTGAACTGAATGCCAATCTGATTGTTGCCACTGCCTTGGGTGTAGGTGTTCTGCTTGGTATAAATCAGCGAGCCGCTTTTGGTGGAAATGCCGCCGCTCTTGCTGTCGTGGACAACGATCTGTGTCTGCGAAGATGCATCGACAATTGTCATGGGATAGTTCCTTTAATTGATGGTGAAGCGTGGGCGCGTAAACCCCCGTGAATTGACGCGGAATCGGATACGCATGTTACAATTCAGGGATGGACACACGCATTTTCGTAGTTCGCAGGCATGAAATTCTGAAGCCCCTGACTCTTCAATTTGAACAAATGCCGCGAGTGGGAGAGTGGATGGAAATCGAATACGGCAAGCTCAATCAGAGCCTATACGAAGTGTTGGCGGTTGTGCATGCCCAGCGCAGTCATCCGGAAATATATATAAAAGAACTCGCGCCAAGAGAGATTGTCATCGAGACTTTGAAGGATACCTTTGGGCAATGGGCATTGCGTAAAAACCGCTAAGACAAATACTGAGGCAAGTTCCGGCGCGGCGCACGCGGGGACATGCAACCGCGCCGGAGGGGATGCCAGGGTTTACGTTTGGCCGCCCTGCTTCACTTCGGGGCGCGGCGCGGCCTGAGGCTCGCCTTCCGCTGGGCGCGCGGCCACGGACTGCGCAATCGCCGCTCGCTGGTCGATGACCGCCTTCGCGCTGTCGGCGATGGTGCCTGCGCTGTGGCCCTTCTCGCCGCCGGGGCCGATTGGCGTCGGCGTCGTCTTCTCGGTATCCGGCACCTCGCGGATGACCTCCAGCACGATGAGCCGGCCAAGCAAGGCATCGTGATAGCCTTCTTTGTCGGCCCCTTCCTTCGGCTCGGGGTTGAGCCGCTTGAAGGTGTCTTCGTCGAAAACTGTGCCGCCGGGAGTATCGTATCGCCATGGGCCGACTTGACCCTTAATGACGCGGAACTTGCGATTGCGGGCCTGGACCTTCTTTTCTTTTTCTGGTTCTGGCATGTGGGAATGCTCCTAAAGAAATAAATCGGAAATGAGCAGCGATGTACCATCGCGTGCGTCACACGGTCATCACGATTACGCTATTTTGGTAGTACATGACCAATCCCCCATTGAACCCTTCGTGGACTTCCAACTTCGGCGGGACTTCGAGCGGCGCATTGATACCGCGCGCGTAGTCCTTAATGAAGCTGTATGCGCCGGGCGAAGGCGCTGCGCCGGGCTGCATCGCTTGGAGCGTCTGCTTGAACGCGCCAACGGGCGTATTGCCAGGGCGACGACCAACAATGATGACGGTGTGGTCGGGAATGAACTTGATGAACTGCGAAGACGGCGTGGTGATTGGGCCGCTGATCGGGTTGGGCTGGTAGCCCTGATCGTACACCTGAATCTTCGGCAGGTTCTGGCCCGCGAAGTAGTTGTTGAACGCGGCCAGGTCATTGATCGTCGCGCCAAACTGATTGCGGCGGCCTCCGAAGTCAGAGGCGTTTGCGTTGTTGAGCAACAGATTCGCCGTGAACTGATTCATGTACGCCGTGGCCGCTGCACCAAAATCAACGCCGTGACCAATCTGAAGCTGCTGCGCCTGTTGGAAGTTAAGCAACGGAGTGGCCGTTGCCGCCGTCGCCCATGGCACGGAAGCGGTGATGGTCTGGAAGGTGTAGGCGTCTTTGTAGGCGATGACGCCGTTAGGACCGGGGAGGGGAATTGAAAGTGTCCCGGTCGAAAGCAGAGAGAACACATTGGCCTCAACGCGATCATCCTTGCGCTGAGTAAGCTGCATCTGCGCTTCGGTCACAAGATCGGTGACGGGAATCGGGATATCCGGTCGATTGGGGACAGATCGCATGAGCAGTTCGCGCTCGGTGATGACGACATTCTCACCGTAGACACCCGGCTCGTAGACAAACGAGTTTTCTCCGACGCGCTGGACCTTTGGCGGCGCGCCGTCGATTCCGCGCATGGCCATTAGGCCGTAATAGTTGTCCTTCTGAATCCAGCGGACCTGGAACGTGGTCTCCTCTTCGACGGGGAAGAGCTGAAAACCAAGCCGATTGGCGCGCGAGCGCACGGTGAGATCGGCGTCGATTTCTTTCATCGTTGCGGCAGACGGATAAACAAGATTCAACATTTGAGGGATCTCCCGGCCGCAACGCGGCACGAAAGACGCTCACCACCAAGCGAGAATCACCACGGAAGATGGAATGAAAGGCGGGCGGGGTCGCGCGTGGTGACGCGACCCGCTCGGGTAGCTTTCCCGGCCCGACAGTTCTGAGATTTGGTAATTTTGGTGAAGGAACGAAGCGGCTAGAGGTCAGGGCAGCTCCCAGAAGCCACTTGACAGCACACGAGCGCCAGGGCAACCGGGCAAGATATCCGACAGCTTGCGGCCCGTCGCCGGGGTCGTCACGACTTTGGCGATCGTGCCCGTGCCGACAACCGTACCCGCGAGATTGAGCGTAGCGCCCGCAGGTGCCGTCAGAATCAGCGTGGTCGTTCCCGAAGCCGTGGCGATCGCCGCAGCGGCTGGGTCTGCGTTCCATGCCGCGATGAGCAGGGCATCAATAGCCGTGGCTGTCTGAGTCGCGCCGACCGTTGCGCTGATTGCTTTGGTCGTGCCGTTCGGCAGGGTTGCGGTGATCGTATACACGTCGCCGGTCGTCGGGTTGGTTGCGGTGAAGGTATCCACCTCACCTTGAGCCAGTGCGACAGCCGCGGTCGTGATGACCAAAGCAACAGTGCCAGTACCGACAGAGGCGGCTTTCAGGCCCAGTGCCACGCCGGGCGTCACCGCTGTCAGGATGAGCGTAGAAGTGCCGCTGGTGGTCGCCAGGGCCTTCAGCACGGGGTTGGCGTTCCAGGCATTCGCCAGCAGCGTAACGGTCGCGGTGGCCGTCTGCGTGGCACCCACGGTCACTTCAACGCCGTCGCCGTTTGGGGTGGTGACGGAATAGATGTCGCCAGTGGTCGGGTTGGTCGGAGTGATCGTATCGACTTCAGCGACGGCGGTTCCTGCGGTGGCCGTAATCAGGTCGCGCGGGTCGAAGATGCCGCCGGTGTAGATGCCAGCGGATTGCGTCGGCGGCGCGAAGAAATTGATGCCGGTGGCCGTGCCACTGAAAAAGTATTGCACGTTGCCGCTGGCATCGGTGACAACCGGATATTGGCTGAAACCCACGAAAATCTGCGTGCCGTCGGTGGCCGCAAGGTTCAGGGGGTACAGCTTGGCATCACTGGTCTTCTGGGCGAGCGCCTGACCCTTGGCAATGGTCAGGGAAGCCCCGAACGCCGCCGGCTCCAGCCGGTTCAGCGGAGAGGGAAGCGCCGGCTGCAAGATTTGGCCGGGGTCGAAACGGAATTCTTGAGCGATCATTGTAAAGCTCCTGTAGAAATTTCAGGGAATGTGAAATCTTCGCGGCTTATGCAGCCGGTTGAATTCCAACGCTGGTTGCGTGAGGTGACTTACTTGGCGGCGGGAGTGGGGAGGTGTGCATAGCGGCGCATTTCGGCCAGCGCCACCGGGTCAACCTTATCCTCTTCCCGCTTGGTGGGATCAGCAGCGAGCGCCAGCCGCTCGGCTTCCGTCGTACCGCGCGGCACGCCGTTGTTGGTCTTGATGCCAGGGTTCCGGCGGATGATGTCGCAGAGGCGGGAATAGAACGGGTCAACGCCGCCGGCGGAAAGCGCCAGCGCCGTGCGCGTTGGCTTGCCCTCGCTGAACATCAGCGCGTCCACTTCCTTCATCCCGGCTTCGCTGATAACGCCGGATTCGATGACGCGCTCGCGATCGGTCTTAAAGGACCGGGTAATGAGCGCGATAGCCAGCGGGTCGGTGGTGTTCGGCGCATCCGCCGACAGTTGCAGCACCTTATTGTTGGCTTCCTCCGCCTTGGTCTTGGCCGTGGCAAGCTCGCTCTTGAGGGTGTCGCGTTCCGTCGCCAGCGCGTCGCGCTCGGTGGTCAAGGTTGTCACCTTGCCAGTGAGCGTCGGGACTTCGGCGGACAACGCCAGCGCCTTTTCGGCGGCTTTGTCGTCAAGCTGGTCATCGGGCACCTCGGCACCAAAGCCGAGCTTAGCGCGCACCTGTTGTGCAAGTGCATCTGTCATTTTAAAGCTCCTGCGGCTCGGGGCCGCGGTGGGGTTGGGTTCGACCGCCAGGACATAGACAGGCGCAGAAATCGCCGGGCGGTCTGCGGATGCGGCGATCTGCACAAAGGGTTGAAGATTGGGAATTACCGGGTTGGCTGTCAGGCAGACATGCTCGATACACTCATCGTACTTTTCGCCATTGGCATCAGTGGCATCACCAATAACGTAAATGCTCACGTCATTGCGTGCGGCTGCGGCAAGCGCGTCCTCGCCAATCAGATGCATCGTGGCATAGAGCGAATCCCCCTCGATTTGCAGGTCATCGACATAGCCCATGTTTGCGCGGGCGTCGGCTGCGCTCTCGACGTGGCGCTCGGGGACGAACGGGCGGATGCCAGCGGCCTTGCGCTTCTGGAAGGCATCAGCCCACAGCCTCATGCGGTCTGGGGTGATATCGAACTCGCGCCAGTTTCCATCAGAGTCTTTCTGGCCACGATGCACGTAGTGACCTGCGCGGGCGATTTCCTTGCGGCGGGCGTAGACGGGGTGGCCGTCGATGTCCTTGGGCGAGGCAATGCCCAGCGTGAGGATGGGCCTTGCCTCGGGAGTCGAGAGCGAGAAAATGGCGGCAGAAAGAGCCATCTTCTTGGCGTTCCGCGTTGTCCCGGTCAGTTTGATTTTGGTTTGCTTGCCATCAGCGGAGGAGTGCGAAACGGTATCGGTCATGCCTTCAATGCCGGACAGGTCGTGTCGATACGCGTACTTTTCCCCACGGCCCGGCTTGAGGTATGCGATGGTCGCATGAGGCATGTAGTCGGAATGCGTGTCAACGTGTGGGGCCGCACCTGCGATTAACTGATTGAGGCGATGAAGATCGGGACTGTGAACCTGCGCGACCAACGCATCGCTTTGCCGCTTTTCATTGGCTGGAAAGTAATGCGTGGTGCCTAAGGCAAACCGAACCGGCATTTCACCTTCGATTGCACTTTTCACCGCCTTCGGAGAATCGGAGTGCAGGCCGTACTTAACCGTGACGTGAGGGTTTTTCTCAACGCCCTCCTCGTCAAGATCGTCCTGCGCGATGCTCTTGCCGAAGCTGCGGACCTTCTCCGCAATCTCCTCGGGCATGTCGATTTGTGTTGAGGCGTACCGGTGTGCGTCAAGCGACAGCACTGGATCGGCGCTGGCGGCAATCGAATGCATCTTGATAGCTGCGCTAATCTTCTCCAGCGGACCAACCAGTGCCGCCGCGTTATTCTTCTTCGCGTAGGCCAGCGCCGAACCGACACCCTTGGCCGACAACTTCCCGCCCTCAGCGAAGATCGGGTAGGCGTACTCGTCGGCGTTGCCCTTCTGTGATTCGTCATGGGCAATCGAGTTGCCTGCGGTGCGATTCTTCGGCGCGGACCACTCGTCGTGCGTGACGCTTCCGGCATGAGCTGCGCCGAGAGCGCGATGGTATAGGGCGGTGTTGAGTTTTATTGACATGGCTTGTGGTAGAATGTGAGGATGGACTACGTACCGATTATCTTTGGACTGATTGTCTGCGTCGTATTCTTCTTCTGGCTGTTGGCCGAGCGGAAACATCTTGAGCCGTAAAACTCACGCGCGTTGTGGTAGAATGCGCGGATGGAAACGATTGTCCTACTCCTCTGCGATGCACTAATCGACCAAAACAGACACATCGGCGGCGATCCTGTCGGCCACAGGTGCTTCAACAAAGCAACGTGCGCGACAGATTTGGATGGCTTGAAAGTGAAGCTGTGCGAACAATGTGCAAGATGCATCACCGGGCAATGGGATCGCTCGCATGCGTCTGAGGTTTCAATCATGCTGCCGACAGGAATGACCTACACATATCGGGCTGACACTATGCAGCCTGTGACCTGAGACAAATCTGCCGTAGAATGCGGGAATGCCAAATCAATTCGCGAAATTCGCGTCGAATGGGTCCAGCCTCCGCAAAGGGCAGTAGCTCCAAGTTCATTGGTCGCAGGATCGACCGGATGGCGCGATGCAACGACTGCCACGCCAGTCGAAGATATGCGGGCGGTGCTCAAAGAAACCGGGCACAAAGTCCCAGAAGCCAAATACACCTGCATCATCAAATGCCCGTGCGGCAGGGAATACAATTATCTTGCTGATGCTCTCTCCGGCTCGTTCGTTGACTGGACCTGTCCAGCATGTCCGGGGAAGACGCATTCGGCGGAAGAATGCAGGGAGGCGTTTAAGCAGTGGAGGATTCGCCATTCGCTTGAATGCGCTCCCCCCTGGCTGCGCCCATAACCTATGCCGCCAGCGGCCCCCGCGTCAGACCAGTGACCCACGGCGCAACACCAAAGCCGGGCGTCGGCGCGGGCAGGATCTCAGGCGGTTCCTTGAACTTCACAGCACCAATTCTCGGAAGCACAGCGGACCTGCATCCTTCGTGAAGCATAGGATAATTCCGGGTCCAATACTCCGCGTCTGGCGGTAGCGTGATTCCCTTCCTCGCCCGGCAGATTTTCGTTGTGCCAGGGTCAATCACTGAGTAATGCGTCAATGCCGTGATTTGCTCTTTCGCTTCTGGCTCTTCAATCGCCGCTGCCGTCCCTCCTCCATCCGCTTCAAGCACCGCCTTAGTTGCAATCCCATCCAGCCGGTGCGGGTGGTCAGGACTCATCCCCGCCGCGTCAAACGCATCGCGAAGATCGCGCACCTGCTCAACGACGTTATGCCCTTCGGCGATACCGATTCGCTGTGCTTCAGCGACAGCCTTGACCAATTGGCGGTTGATGGTCGCGGCGTACTCCTGCGCGGCATTGGCGTAGTACCGGACGAATTGCTGCTCTGCGGCAGGAGAGAACTTTAATTCCACATTCACTAGCTTTTCCACCCGACTCACGGCGTTGCTGTGTGCTTCGAGCATGGCCTTGGCGATTGGCCTTGCCGCCCCACGCAGGTCAAGCGGCGCGTGTCCCATGACGTGCCGGGTAATCGCTTCGGTCGGTGACAGACCGTGGCGAATGGCGCTGGCGGCGTAGCGACGTGCCCCAGTGGTCAGTAGCAGCAGCAACGCCAATAGCTCGGCTTCACGCTGACGGCGTTCGCGTTCAACGCGGTTGAATTGTTCGGCGGGGGTCATTTTGCTGGCGACAACTCAACATCGTAAAAATGAAATAGTTCTGTATCGCCGTCTTTGGGATATCCTGAGACGTTTGCTGCGCACCGCAAAGTTTCTATTTGCTGAATGGCTGTTTTAAGAATTTGCAGTGCATCTTCTTTTCTCTGCTGGTCCGACATTTCTGTTGCGGTGATAGCGTGTTCGCTCGCTTCTAATGCGTCCCCAAGATGGTCAACGTCGTCAATCAGTTCCGAAAGATACTCGCCAACCGCTTCACGGCATTCCGGCATGAACTCATCGGCGGCGTGAACAAAACGGCGCGCCGACTCGACCAGTGCGACTATATTCTCATCGGTGGTGCCGCGTGCGCGTTCGTTGCGTGGCTTGGTCGCGTGCGTCATATCTGTTGACCGTGTTGTACGGCTATTTGCCAAACACGCTGCTTGCGTTCGTCGCTGGTTTCGCCGTCGCGAACTTGTCCAGTGTTGCCAGAAATCTCGCGCAACAAGTCTGCCAAGCGTTCGGCGGCGTTCATCACGGAATTATCATCCCATGAATCACAACTGAGAATCCGTGCGCACTCAGCAACCAGATCGTCGCGGGTACGTCCTCGCAAGGTTGGTTCTATTTTTTGGTTCATTCGTCATCGTCCAGATACCGCGCCAGCCTGCTCGCCAGCGCAGTGTAACGCCCGTCCGCCGATGCGGCTATCGCTGGCTTCTTGCCGTTGGGAGATCCGTTCCCATTCGCCCGCCTCATCGCCTCAAGCTTCTGCTGTTGTTGCGCCTCGTTCTTCTGCTGGATTTCCTCGAGCGCGGCGTCCGCGTCCTCCTCTGACTTCAGCGGCAATTCCGCTTCATCCATGAGTTTCCGCTGGTCGATGCTCGCCAGAATCTCCGGTGCGGCGTTCGCATTCGTGATGCCCGCCTTGAGCAGATCCTGCTTGAACGCTTTGTCGGGGTCTTGAAGCTGAGCGGCCTTGAAGAAGATTGATCCTTTTGCCTCGGGTCCGTCGTTGGCAATCAGCGTCTGGTCAAGCGGGCCGCGATTGAATGAGTCGATGATATCACGGAAGACCGTCTCTGAATCTTCCGTGCTCCCCGCTTTATGTACGCCCGCCTCAGCCTTCGTGCCGTGCTGGCCTTCCATGCTGGCACGCTCGGGCTGGTGCCAGCCGCGAGAGAATGACACGTCCTCGTATGCCATCTTCTCCAACAGCGCCATCATCGCCGGTCCCTGTTCCCCTAGGTCAACCGTGTCGATGTCGAAGGCGGTGAACTTGGTGATGTCCGCATTGCTCGGATTAATGCCCTCTTCCTCGAACAGATACTGCGGCATGTAGACAGGTTCGCCTCGCGACAATGCGGCGGCAATGCCCTTACAGATGGTCAGCCCGTCTTTCATCGAACCATCTACGTCGGGGCGTTTGCCGCTCGGACCTTTGACGATCGGGACGATGCTTGCGGCCTTTTTGCTCAATCGCGAAAGCTCAACGGCATCCTGCAACTTGTGCCACCACTCCGGCAGGACGTTACCGTGCCGCGAGTAGCCGAAGATCGGGTCCATCTCAGGGTCATTGACGTGATGGTAGATGTACCGCGCATCGCGCTCGGTCCCTTGGTAGCGGACACCGGCAAAGTCGTTGTAGGGATCGCGAAGCAACTGCACTTCCCACGGAAGAAAGCTCTTGAAGCGAACCGGCACGGTGAAGCCATCGACCCGATCGAAAATACTCTCCTGTGTCCAGCGGCCAAATTGCAGAGCGCGGCATGCCGAGCGAATCGCCCCCATTGTAATCGGCTTGAATGCCGCCTCGATATACTTCTTGCGCTTCTCCAGTTTCTCGGCCATGCCCGGTTTTTCGGCCATCGCCGGGTTGACCTCGACGGTATAGGTCGATGCACTGATCGGCTTAACGATGTTTGCAAACAGGAATGCGAGTGTCGAATGCATCGACATGGCCCGCATCGTGTTGTCCGTCAGAGGCGGTGCATCGACGTACGGCGGGAACTGACCGAGCACCCCGACGCCGCCAGCGCCGAAGTAGTAGGGCGTCCTCTTGAGCGGGTCGGACTCGCCCTGCTTGACGGGTGACTGTGGCGCAGGCTGGTCTACCGTGGCGGCGGCGTTTATCCAGCCGTAGCCCCAGGTGAGCGGGTTGTACCAACTAAACGAGGACATGGATTAACTGGCGAGTGCGGAGCCGCCGAACAGAGGGGCACGATGAATCACGCGAACCGGATATTCCCATTGCGAGAAATATCGCAGCCACGCCACGCAATGACCTTCGGAAAGATCGGACGGCCACAAAAGGTTTCCGAAGTCTGCGATGAGCTGGCGGCAAGACGAATTGATCCAGAGGCTTACTTCCCCAGCGGCATTCTTCAGCTTTGCGCGCACACTATTGAGCGTATCCTTAATTGGCCACGGAGAAACGGGAACCTTGTACTTTGGCTCGTACTCACGGAGCATTCGCCGTACGATTGCCCAGTCCGATTCTCCGCTGGTTGTATCACGGGCGTTGCCGGTTGCATCACCGTATATTCTCAGGTCCCGCAGGTTCCAACCCTCGTGCTGCGCCCGTTCGAGGAAGGCATTGACCATGACCGGCGTGCTGCTGTCGCGGGTAATGACTTCGGCGATTACACGCACTTTGCCTTGGTGATGCTGAATGACGCCAGTGCAGAACGGGTCTACGTTGAAATCCAGTGACCAGCACAGCGGGAGACTCGGATCGTAGGTTGCGATATCGTCGCGCACGTGGGTTGCCGAATCAAAGTCCATGAATGCTAAGCCACCGGGTTTTACAAAGACTCCGCCGAACTCCTGGTCAAACAGAGTTGCATCCATCGTGCGACGAGCCGATTCCACCTCAGACGCCGGGAGAATGTCGGCCGATCCCCAATTAAAACCAGCCCATTCCGGGTCTTGGCCAGTGCGTGCCATGTCGTACATTCGAGCGTACTCAACCTGACTTGGCCCGTCGAAATCCGGCACGCCAATCAGCCAGGCCCATCCCTTCCGGTCTGACAGCGCGGGGCGAATGTTGGCATCCCAAATTCCCGACTTGCAGTTGGCCAACTCGTCTATCACGCATCCATCCCACGGCGTACCCTCGACGCGCTCGGCTTTGTCGAGGCCGACTACCCAAAGTTCCGCACCCCATTTGGTTGTGATGCGCAGGTCTGTTTCGCAGGTGGAGAGTTTCCAATACGGCGGCACCAATCGCTTTAGATCGCTCCAGAAGATTCGCTTGGCCTGATCTCGCGTCGGCGCTGCTGCAAAGTATCGCGGATCACTCCACGGGCGGCTCGTGGTTTTCATCTCCCAAAGCTTTTTTACCAGCATCCGCTTGGCTATTTCCGTTTTCCCGCTGCGCCGTCCCGCTGGGACTATTTTGAATCGGGCGTCCGATTCCTCCAGACGGCATTGCTCCGGGTGGAAACGCAACGGCAGCCAGCGACGGGTTAGTTTCAACGTAGGCGGATGGGTCATCATGCTGCTTGGCTTGTTCGAGTAACTTCTTGACCTTCGCAGCCCCGATTACGTCCGGGTCTTTGAGCAAGACGTTGTAATTGTGGATAGCCAGTTTGGCCCACCACGGATGACCCTTTTTAATCTGGTTAATCATCGACTCGCGAAGTGTATTCGCGAGTCCACCGTCACGTTGTTCCTCGGCCCTATCTAATAGCTCTGCAAAACCCTCGTTCTCTGCCGCAAGACGCTTCCATTCACGAGGCTGTACGTGGGTAATTTTCTGGACTCGATTATCGCTGTCGCCCGCACCTATCAAGCCAAGAATGATCTTGCGTACCGCTTCCGGTATTTCCTTGCGCGGTCTTCCACCTTTGTTCTTTTGCTTTGCCACATGACAGCCTTACTACCAAGCGAATCCCCACGCATTCCATCCCAGCGGGAACAACTGACGCGGCAGCGGTGTAAGCGTGGTCACCAGCGGGTTGCCGTACACATCGACCGTCGGAGCGATTGACTGCGGAATACCGGTGCTGCCGATCGTTCCGTTGATGAATGCGGCGCGAATCAGCCGCATCAACTCTCGCTCAGCCCAGTTGTATTTTTCGGCGAATTTGTCGTCGCCCTTGTCGCCGTCCTGCAAGCCGCGAATGCGATAAAGCTGCCATGCACCCAACTTGCCGAAGATGATGCGCAGAATATCGAGATTGGTCGTCATCGGCGTAGGCATGCCAGCGTTGGACAATCGCGTGTTGATAAAGGCGTCGGCAAAGTTAATCGCCTTTTGCTCGTGTTGGGTAATGATCTGAGTCGAACCGCTCTGGTCGGGATCAGCGGCAACGCCGCGATTGAATTCACCCATCTCTGCGTCGATATCTGACAGGTCGCCGTAGATGCCAGCGAGTGGTGCGGTCCCCTGTATCGTTCCAGAAGGGAAGGCTGTACTGCCATCGGCCCACGTCACAGACAGCGAGAAGGCATAGACCAGACCGGCGGCAGGCTCTGTGACGCTGATGGTGTAGACGCCATTGCCGTTGGGCGTGACGCTTCCAGAGACTGTCGCGCCGGTGTCGGTACGGGTCAGCGCCGTTAGCGTGACCGAAGTCGGGAAGGGGCTTGGGAATGTAAGGGTAGCTGTCGCCACTTACGTTTGCTCGATTACTTCGTTGCGCTGAATGATCTCTACCACGTCCGACGAATGGCCAATCTTGTAGCCTGCGGTCCCCGGCGCATAAGCTCCAGGCACGTCGTTCGCGAGCGGGTCGCCCGACGCGCCAGATGCGTTGATCTTTGCGCCGATTGTTCCCGCCGTGTTGTGGCCGGATGCCGCCACGTCGAGCACCAGCGTTGCCGGGTCTTGACCTGGTGCGTACCCGGCGACCGTGACCGATGCGCCTGCATCGTGTTGCGCTTCGAGGGAATCTTCGGTGTTGTCGAACGTGCCGCCGCCCGCTGTCAGATCGGTTGGAGTCAGGCCCGCCAGCTTGTTGAGTGCAGCACGGAACGCGCCCAGCACGTTGTTGATTCCCGTGCCCGTCCACGCGCCAAGCCGGTTGAGGATTGTGCCCGTATTGGTCGCGGCCGTGGTCGCCTGAGTCGCAGCAACGCCGATATTCGCGTTGTCCGGTGCGGTGTATGCACTTGCGGCCAATCGTGTCGCGATATCCGCCGACACGCTCACCGCCGGCGTGCCGATGCGGGCAAGGGTCGTGGCGACGCTGGAATTTGCCGTGGGGTTAAAACTCGTCGGCGCATACTCAATCGCCCGGCTCCCGGTTGTCGTCGTGAAATAGGCCACCTCGGCATACACATGCCCATCCGTCACGCTGCTATCATCCGTGTTGATATCGTACGTCGATGCCCCCGGCGCGATGGAATAAGCATCAATCAGCACACCATCCGACAGCGTAATCTTGCCGCCTTCGCTCTCTATCAATCCCTGGCAATCCGCCGTACCCGTGGTTGGGGCAATCAGCCGCCGACACAGGATATGCCCACCCCTGAATTGCACGTTCATTGAGCCGGATGCTTCGGCGCCGTAAATCAGGGTTGCCGCGTCCGTGGTGGCATTGCGCACGTTGATTTCGTTGATGGCCTGCACATTCTCCACCAGCATCATTTCGCGCTCGGTGTTCTGTGCCCCGCTGTTGTTGATACTCAACGGAATGCTGCCGTTCCAGCCGTTAGTGACCGTGCATCGCGGGCGAATCAACCAGCCGTTGCAGCCGACAAGGCGCATTCCGTTCTGCATCCCCGATGCCTGCACATCAATCATCTTCAATCGCTGGCAATTGTTCGCAAAGATTCCGACGCCTCCGGTTGCGGCAATCGTCACCCGCTCGAAGGTCACATCGTTGATGCCGGTCATGTAGATGGCGATCGTGTTGAGCGGGGAGGCCGAGCTTCCAGCGTTGGTGTTGGTAACAGTCACATCGCGCAGTACCCATCCCGCCTGCGGATAGAGCACGCCGTTGTTGGCAAGGTTGACGCTGCCGGTGAGGACTGCGGATCGGTCGGGCGGACCTTGCAAGGTGATGCCCGTATAAGCGGGCATGTCCGACCAGTTGCCGACGGTATAAGTGCCGGGGGCAAGCCGTACCACGGTAGCATAGTTCACGGCAGCCGTGAGAAATGCCGCGTTCAGAGTCTTGAATGCTTTGGCCCAGGTCAGGCCATCGTTGGAGTCATTGCCATTGGTCGCATCCACGTAGCAGATGCTGTAATTGATCGCCTCGCGAGCCACAGGCGTTGCCGCGTTGAGCGACGTTTTCATTGTCGCCGTGAAATCGCCATTGGTCGGGGCATTGGTCAGATTGGTGACGGTCGTAATCGTGCCGCCGGTGATGTTCGTCGGGCTGGCACGGCTACCCACATTAGTATCGAGATTTGTAGTCACAGTCGAAAGAACAGAATTCAGGTTCGTTCGATCGCTGCTAGTGAAATCGACCGCAGTTGTATCGACTATCTGCGTGTACGCCACCATTCGCCGCAACTTGCTGTTGATAGTGCCTGTGATGTCCCAATGCAGACCCTCAATTGTGTCGGTGGAGGTATTCGTATAGGCAACGACGTACTTGCCAGTCGCGGGGTTAGTGATTGATCCAAGCCGTCCGCTGCGGTCTGTGCCGGCGTCGTTAACCAGGGTGATTGACGGACTTCCGCTATCCAGATTCTTTGCGGCACCAGTTTCATCCGAGAAAACAATCGAGATCGAAATGGAAGTGCTTGAGCTGTCAGGGCGCTCCAACGTATACGGGATCGAGGTCGCGATGAACGTATTGTTTTGGACGTTCTGGATCACAGATAGCAGTGCCGAATTTCCAAAGCTGCCACTGTTGACAATCGCATACCCATCGCCGGTCTGCGGCGTGTTCCCCGTGTAGGTTGTCACCGTATCCAGCAACGTCAAATGATCCATCGTGCTCGCCGGAGTGGCGATGTTGAAGAATTTCTTGAACGCGGCTGCGATTTGCCCTGCGGTTTCGGTGAGTGCCGTGCCCAGGATTTGCACGAGGCTGCTCTTGACCACGCCGCTCGTGAAGTCCAGTTGCCCCGTCCCCGTCCCCGCGCTGAGCAGCACCGATGCGCCAAGGTCGCGGCCCGTTTGTGCCACGCTGCCAACGTCAATCGCATCGCCCTTGACCAGCGCCGATGCGCCTGTGTCCGTGAAGTTGAGCGGCTGGGTCGTGCCCTGATTGGCGTTGACGGTGGTAACGCTTGTTGTGGCCACCGCGTTGATCTGCTTGACGTTCGTCGGCACCATCGAAAGGCCGAGGGCCACTGCATCCTGCGGATCGTAAGCCACCACATCATAATACAGGTCAACTGGGTCCGCGCCCGTGCCAGTCGCATGCAAGAGCAGCGGTCCAAGCGTGTTCGTATCCGTCGCGTTGCCCGCAACCTTGTACCAACCCGCGGATATTTCAGTCACCGCCCCAGACGGCGAGGCGAACGCGCCACCGTTTTTGCTGAGGGTGACGGTCGGCGTCAATCCGGTCGCGCCGCTGATATGATCGCTGGTCAATACCAGCAGGAAAACCAGCGGCTGCGCGGTTGAAGATTGCTTAAGCTGCGGCATTCATCACCCCCCGCGAACCGGAGCGGCGATAAAGACTGCGGCGGAACAGGGTCGAAGCTGGTGCTCCCGCCGCCTGCGCCAGCATCCCCGGCGTGCGAATCCAGTTCAAAGCCTCGGGGTAGCCACGGCGGGATTGGTCGTAGAGTGCCCAGATTTCGCTGGCGGAAAGTGAGCGATTGTAGAAGCGAACGTCATCCACAGCGCCGGGCCACGAAGCGAACCCGCCGCCCTGAGAGCTGATGGCGGGGATGCAGGATGTATAGCTAAGCGAAGCGCCGGGGATCGAAGAGCCGATTCCAGCGACACCTTTAACGCCATCGACATAAATATCCAGCACGCTCGCCAGCCGGTTGTAGGTGCCGACGATATGATGCCACTTGCTATCTGCGGTGAATGTCGAGAAAGTCGAGTATGAGCCGTTGTAGACGCTGCAAAAGAAATTGATTCCGGTCAGGATGTAGAAGCCATACCCTCCGGTGCTGCCGCTCGGCTGGCAATACCCGCACGGCTGCGCGAACGATGTGCCTGTATCGAGTCGTACCCAAGCCGATAGGGTAAGGGTGTCGGCAAATTGTAGAGATGAATTGCTCTCGGTAATCGCAATGCGCTGGCCGGATGCGCCAAATGTCCAAGAGCCATACCCGCCCGCCTGATGCCGATTTGTCCACGTAGCGGATGCTGTGAGCGTGCCAAGGTTGTGCGAAAAAAGGTCTCTGACGTTCAGGCCGCGCGATTGAGCGGGCAGCGACATATACCACGAAACCAACCCGCGATTGAGCGGATGCGAGCGATTTGCCGGACTGCCAAGATTGAGCCGCTGCTGAAGCATTTATCAGGCCTGCGTCCACGTATAGGGAAGAACGACGAGCTCGTGATTCGCGCCGGTGCTGTTGAGATTCACGCCGCTGCTGTGTGTGACCCAGATGCCCCAGCGTTTCGGAAGCACGCCGCTGAATAGCGCGGCCACGGAGAATGCTTTGACTTGGTATGCCTGATTGCTGGTGGTATCGCAGGCGATGGTCCGCGCCAGCACCAAAGCCGCATCGCGCACGTTGGCGCTGGCGAATGACTTGGCCGCATTGGTCCCGGTAATCGAGTCGGGGTAATTCGGCGTATCGTCCTGCTGCGCCCACACGTACACGTCGATTTCGCCGCCGGTCGGACTGGTACCAGTTTCGATGACGCCACTCACCAGCGCATCGGCCCAGTTGCTTGGCGTGACGACGGTTGACGCCTGCCCGGCGGTGAGCGAACTGCTGGTTGCCAGCGAGGCAAGCGTGATCGTGATCGCCGCTTGCGTGCCGGGCGTTTGATAAAGGCTGGTGCTCATGGGTTAAGGCTTAGGAGTTCCAGGCGTTCTGCACGTCAGTCAGGGAGATGGTCCCGACAAATACAAGTGTGTCGGGATTGGTGATTCCGCCCCGAGGGTCTGCGCCAACGTTGCCCGCATTGGGCGCTGGCGTGGATTGCACCGCAAACAGCTTCTCGACGTTGGTTGCCGTTCGCTGCATGGCCGTTCGCACGGGTCCGGGCGATGCCGATGTTCCCCACCCGGCATTCAGCGGCGCGCCACCGGTGCCGCTGGAAATCGCCGTCATGCAATCACTGCAATCCTGCCGGAATTGGAGCGGTGAGCAATCAACGCTGTCCGCGCCCTGAATCAGCGAAATTGCATTCGCCTGTTTAAGCTGACACGCCAACGCCCGGTTTTGGAAAACCATCTGGTCGTTGGTGATTTGAACCGTGCTGCCAGACGCGGGAACCGCATCGGACGGCGTGTAATTGGCGAGGTTCACCAGACCGCGAATCGTCTTGATGGGAACCGAGTTGTTCCAGACCGTGTAGGCTGGCGCGGCGACGAGGTTGTACCAATCGGCGATCGCCTGCGCGTTATCCGCTGTGTGCGGGACCGCGTTAATCGCGGTGGGCGTGCCACCGATGCTGACGGTATTCACGTTCGCCGCCAGATCGGCTTTGAGTGTTTGCAGTTGGGCAGGGGTCATTGACAAAACTCCTTATTTGTCCGGTAAATCTTCCCGTCGCGGCGCAACACGGATGAGCGGGGCGAGGAGGGCGAGGGCGGTCATGCCACGACAAGCCCGGTGCCGTCAGTTTCCCCTGAGCCGCTAATCATCAGCTTCTTGCGCGCTGCGCCGGTGGGAACCATCCGCATCGTGTTGTTGGTCGGGGTGGTCGCCGTCGCCTTGGGGTCAACGCCAATGGCGCGCTGGGGCGAATCGCAGTCGAAGATGTTGCTGTCGCATTCGATCACGGATGCGCCGCCCATGACTTGCAGGTGGTCGAAATGTGCCTGGCTCCCCTGCGTGACCAAATGGCAATGGTTGTGGTTGAACTTCAAGCCAACCACGGGACTATCGCCGCCGTCACGCCCCAGTCGTTGCCCAGCGTCGTACTGGTGACGGTGGTCTTTTTGGGCGTCAGGATCGGCGCGGAGAGTTTGGTCGCCAGGTCCACCGATGAAAGGGCGACGTTGGATGGATCGCTTACAGCAGCGTCGAGTTGGTTGAGGTCGAGCATAGTTAAAACACCAGTTCATCGAGCACCGGCACACCCGCCGGAAGCTGATCGTCCGGCACCGCGACGACGGTGATCGTCACGCGGCGAAGCTGCCGCTGCATTAAGCGCGAACCACTTGCGTGTTCGTCCCCGGAATCTCGACCCCACCCGCATTGCACAGCTTTTTCGGAGTGAACGTCGAACCCGCCGGACATTGCAGGATGCAATCGACTGCGGAGGTCATCTTCGAGCCGGACGTGGTTGCGAATCCCACCGCGCGGCGGTTCGCGTCGGGGATGAGGAACTTGACCCGCGCCAGCGCGAAGGTTCCGGCATGCGCGTCTATCGCGTTGATGCCAGCCGGGTCCACGCCAAGGGTGATATCGTGAATCAGCACGTTGGCGACCGTTGGCCCGCCGTGGCCTTCCTCGCCCATGCGAATCCAGCCGTCGCATTCGCCGCCGCTGATATCGAACGAATCGTTGGCAGTGACACCTGCCCGCCGCAGGGAGATGGTCGAAGGCTGCTTGTTGGGCAGCTTGAGCGTCTTGAGGCTCTTGACGCGGATAACGTGGTGGCCGCTGGGAACGTGCCCGTCGTTGGCGGGTCCGAAGCGGATGCAGTCCTCACCGAGCGAACCAACCGACACTGGATCAAGAATCGTCGTGTCATCGGAGCCGGTGTTGAAAATCAGCCGCGAGCCGTGCGGCACGGTCGCGACGAGGTTGCTCACCTTTGCCCCATGCGCCTTGTCCAGAATCAGTACATCGTTGACTTGGCAATTAACCGTTACATCGTGGATGTTTGGCGCGAGTCCTGCGCAGCGCATCAGCGAATCGTTCTGTGGCATGGCTGCGATGGTGATGCCGCCGAAGGAAAAGTTCGCGCCCATCGGGGTAATGGCAACGGTGACACCCGGCACGCCGGGGAGGATGGTCACGGGGTTGCCGCCGAAGGCGAGCGTCACGTTATCCGCGGCGGGGTGGACGCCAGCGGTACAGGTGTATGCCGCCGTGGGATTGGCGGGAAGCAGTACGTCGCCTGGCTTGGCGGCGGCAAGGTAGGTCGCGAGGTCAGCGCCAGCGGGAACCACCGTGCCGAGCGTGTAATCCAGCTTGCCCCCCGCCTTTGCGATTGCATCGGCTAGCTTCTGGCGCGCGGCGGGGTCGGTGACGGTCTGGTTGAGCAGGTCGGTGAGGGTCATGGGTTTTGTTTCAAGTGCCGCGCCAGCTTCTCGGCACTGGCGCGGCGAAGGAGGAAGGCTCGGTTATCGCTGCCAGTGCTTTCGTTCGGTATGCACGCCGCAAATCCAGCCGACGGCGAACGATGTCGATGCGGTGATGGCGATGATGGAGAGAAGGGCGAGCATGGTTAGAGTCGCGCGATTCCGCCCCACACCATCGCGATGCACAGCAGCGTGAGCGCCGCGAAGAGGAACCAGTCGCCGACGCTGAGGTGGCGGAGTCTCATGGCATTTCGTCCAGTTCTTCTCTCGCTGCCCGCTCCCATTCCGCTTCCCGCTTCATCCCGCGCCCGCAGACCCAGCCGACGCCGAAGCCGATGGAGGCGATGCAGAACGCGATGATGCCGAGGCCGATGGTCATTTACTTTGGGTTTCCCGTCCAAGCATCAACGCCCGATAGATCAACGCTTGCCGATGCGGGTGCACAGCCAATGCGGGCTTTGTACTGATAGCTTTTGGGTCGCAGCGGCACCATGCGGAAATGCTTTTCCCGCACATCTTCGCCGAAAAGCGGGTAGTGGACATGGACAAGTCCGCAGTCACAACATTCCGCCATCTCGTTGTTGCTGGCGAAGAATGTCCGCTGATGCTTCCGCTGCATCGTTAACGAGCGCTCGCATAGGCTGCTACGTATCAACCCCAGCCAGATAATCAGTTGGGTCAGGATTTCGTAGATGACGATAGTCATGGCTTGGTCAGCCCCTCCACCGCGTCCATCAAATGCACCCGGCAGTCCGGGGGAAGCCCTCGGGTGTTCTGGATTGCGTGATTGATGGCGTCTTTGAGCCGCACGACCTTGCCCCGCGCGTCGAGTTCGCGGGAAGCCGCGAGTCGCAGTTTGCCGTCGAGTTCTTCTATGTAGCCGCGAATCACAACCTGACCGTGATCGTCAAGTGAGCCGATTGCATGGAGGACTTCGGACGGGGCGAACATTTCCGCACGCCTTCGGTGGGAGCTTTGCATCATGCCGTTTGGAGAAAGCGATAATTGCGCCGTTTCGACACGATGAACGCCACGAGATTGTGGAACCGTTCGCGAGGCGACAATGCTGGAACTGGTGGCTTGTCCGCTCCGCCGCGATATCCAGCATATCCGCCTTTATGGTTCGGGAAGCTGCGCATTGCATCGCGCCTGCCGTTTTCCCGCTCCACGAACTTGCGGCGATCAGAGGCGGTCGCGCGTGCGATCACACCTTCAATGGCTGCATTTTCCACCTGCCGAAGATAAGTATCCCGGTCCATCATGGTCCTTTCGTTGGTTTTGCTTTGATTACTTGACCGTCAACTAGAAACTGCCCGCCGCAAACGCTTTTGGCTTCGGCGGAACGCTCAACAGCAGGTGGATCGTGCGGCGCGACCAGCCCAGTTCGACGAGCAACGCGCGGCATTCGTCAACCGTGACAGTGCGCGGGGTGAGTGTCGGGGCTTCGGTAATCATGCCTGCGATTTCAAATGTGATTCGTAATCCAGACGTGCCAGCCGCGCATCCTCCTGCAAATCCAGATTATCGGGATGCTCGTTTGCCCGCAGCGTCAGGGCTTCGGACAATCGGCGCTTCACGTCCAGCAGGTTTGAGTTCACCAGCTTGTGTACGACCTGTAGCGACTTCTGCGCCGCCTCGTCGCGCTGCTTGGCCGCGTCTTCGCGCCGGGCCGCCTGCTTGGCCATTTCTTCGGCGACACCGTTGGCGACCCTCGCCGCGTACCTGGCCCGTTCTTCGGCTTCCAGCTTCAGCTTTTTAGCGCGCCGTTCGGCCAGCGCGTTGCCGATGAACGCGGACGCAAGTACAGCGATGGTCGGTGCGGCGGCAACAATCAGGGAGTCGGTGATGGTGGCAAGCATTTAGGCGTGTGCTACGACAGGCTTTGGCGTCGTGCTCGCCAGCGGCTTGGGAGGCGGTTCCATGCCGAAAGATTTTTCTCTTGCTTAACAAAACCCGCCTAGATACAATTGTCTCGAATGGAGACAAACGTATCTGATTGCGGTATCACACACCTGAGGTCACAGGTTCGAGCCCTGTATCGCCCATTTCCCTCAAGTCATTTGATTTAAGCTGCTTATAACCCTGCGCATCGTGCGCTGAGTGATGGCTATATTCCGAGTCCAAACCCGTACATACGGGTTTGCGCTACCGGAGTGACGCCACATGCCTCGATTGTTGCATCGAAATCCCGCGTATCGCAAGCACAAGGCTTCGGGCCAGGCCGTGGTCTGCATCGACGGCAAAGAAAACTACCTTGGCCCGCACGGCAGCCGCGCCAGCCGCGCCCAGTACGACAGGCTCATCTCCGAATGGCTGGCCAACGATCGCCGGCCGCTGGTTGCGCCGTCGGAACTGACCGTCGCTGAACTGATGGTCGCCTATCTGAAGCACGCGGAGACTTATTACCGCAGGCCAGATGGCACCGTCACCAACGAAGTCGATTGCATCCGCGGCTGATGTGGGGTCTCATCGTCCTGCTGGCGGCGATGGTGGTCATCACCAGCGGCTACCACACGCTGAGGCTCCGGCTTGAGCGCCAGCACGAGCAATACCGCCAGGAGTCGCCCGAGCATCAGCTGTTGATGGAAACGCCGCCGCAATCCCGGCCGTGAGTAATTCTTGCAAAAATGTCCCTCGTGGCGTGCAAGCCGTGTAATAGATAATGGGTGCTGCGCTGAAAAAGCTGTCATGGATGGCGGCTGCGCAGTCCACATATCGGCAAGGGGCTGGGAGTATTGGGCATGGATGCATTCGAGCAGGTGGCGAGCATCGCCGCCGACGGCGTACATCTTTCACCGCGACTGATTGCAACGCTCACGATGCTGTTACGCGGAGATTCCGAGAAGCAGATTGCGTACAAGCTCGGCATCAGCAAGCACACCGTTCACGTTTACGTTAAAACGCTCTATCGCCGGTTCAGCGCCAACAGCCGGGGCGAGTTGTTCGCCTATGTGATCCATCGGAGCGTCGGCCAGCACGCGATGCAGTTCGAGGACGGTAGGGCCAAGACGTGGGGGGTGATGGAGGAACTGCGGTCGGCTCGCAGCGTGGCCGGCAACGGCGATGAGCACGGCAAGCCCGTTGAAGAGCCGGACGTGCAGGGACGGTCGCAGCCGAAGCCAGGACGCCCCGCACGTAAGCGGCAGCGGCGCCGGCCAGGCCGTTTGCCGGTAATGAAAGTGATTCCGATGCCGGTGAGAAAGTCGATTCGGATCAGTGGACGGAATCGCCAGAAACGTTCTCAGCATGAGCCAAAGAAAGAGACAAAGACAGCAACAAAGACAAAACCGAAGCCGGCAAGAGTTTCGAAGGAAAGAGCACCCACATTGGATGTCACAACTCGGGCAATCATCCTCCAGGTCGAATCGCTCGGCTACATCGTCAAGCTTTTTTGTGTGAACGATACAGCCGAACTCCATGCGGTGCTGCGCCCGGGCACCGAGCCGCCGATCGTCACACGCTGCAACGACGGGGACGGCGACGATGAGGCATATCGAGCAGCCTGCATGCTGGCTGAGGCGGTGGGCATCAATTTGGAAGAGTAATCAACCTCCTTCCGCGGCCGACTCCTCTATTTGCCGATTGAGCGCTAAATCAGATTGATGCCAACGGTGTGGTTGGTGTATTGGCGGACAGAGATGGTCAAAAGAATAATCGGTGTGCTCCAACTGCATGTCGCGTGGTGCGTCAAGCGCAATGATCGCGTCACCGATGCTTCCGCACATCCTGCATGAGCAGTTCTTGCCACCCTTTTCTATGATGGCGCTGAGCTTTTTGGCTACCCCGGCGAATCCCTTGGCTGTATCAGGCATCGGTGCAAGCTTGGCTGCTGCGGTTATGTAGGCATCTACTTCCCGCCTGTATCGGCTAAGGATGAAGTCACGGATTCTGCATTTACTCAAGCAAGTCGTGGTGTCATTGAAAGCATCCAGGAACTTTTGCAGATCCAGCGTCAATGATTCCATCTCTGCTTTGAGCTCAATCTCAGCCCGAGCGCATCGTGTCGAGTCTCGTCCAGGATCGCTAAAGCTTGGGTTGGCAAAACCATGTAACTTTCGTTCGAGATTTCGCAGATATCTGCCAATTTCAATAAGCGCCGTCTTCTTATCTCGCAGTGAATTTAAGTCCAGTTTTCGGGTTCTGAACAGCGCGGCGACAAGAGTTTCAATTGCGATATGATGGCCCTTCGCAAACTTGTTTTTCCAAAGGTCCATCGCATCAGCAATGCCGGTGCGGTTTGGGGCCATAAGGCAGAAGTAGAAATCTACGATCGGAGCGATCAAGCTGCGCCGTATCTCCATCCGCACGAACGTCGGCACATAGCATCTCCCGCCGCTGAGTTGGTGGCGAAGGTAATCCCGCATCTCGTTTGTGCTTGCAAAGAGACTGCGTACAACGGATGAATCAAGCAGGTATTTCGGTGGATTCCCCGCCACGAGCGGAACTCCGATATTAGCTCGCTACAGCACTAAATGGCGTAGTGTCTAGTCCGAGGTTTTCAAGTGCTTCAATGCAGGTCGAGATGAGAGATTCATTCGGGTTAGCGCGCTCAAGGAGTCTCCCGAGCACGGCAGAGGCACCGCTGTACTGAGATGAGGTTGTATTTACCCATCGGTCATCAGCAGCAAGCGCATCGTGTAGACCCATCACTACGTCAACGGCCGGATCGGCTGGCGATGTTTGAGCATAATCGCGCATAAGAAACAGAAGATCGGCAGCGGCGGGTGCAGCCGATGATTGACCTGCTCGCTTAGCGAGATCATCAAGTAGCCGACGAACGTTTGTCAGAAAAAGAGTTCGCACGAGAAGGTTTACTTGTCCGCGAAGGACGGAAAGACCGAAGTCATTCCCGCGCCCAATCTCTTTCGGTGCATCATTGACGCCGGAACGTTCTTCAAGGCTGGCAAGTCGAAGGTGACGACGCAGAAAACATCGCTGATTCCGGCTTGCGTTGGGATCGTCGGCATTGAACTGCCGCTGATTCACAAAGAGCCGTGGACGGTCGATTCGCGTGGTGTCGTCATTCCATCAACCGGCGGTCGCATCGCCTGCCATCGTCCGGTGTTCAATGACTGGCAAATCAGCTTCACGATTGAACTGGACAGCGACATGATGGGGCCGAAGCTGTTACGCGAGATTGTCGATGCTGCCGGAAAGCGGATCGGGCTTGGCGACTTCCGGCCGAGCAGAAAAGGGCCGTTCGGAAAGTTCGTCGTCACGTCGTGGAAGGAACACGCTGTGAAATTAGCTGCATAGCGACGTGCTGCTATGCATCGCTGGGCGCGCCCTACTCAGGCAATGCGGCGCGGTGCGAAGCTGTGCTCTGCCCTCCAATCCAAGGTGGCCGCCGGTTAATCCCGGCGGTCTTTTTATTTTGGCGGCTGGCATCCACCGTTCGTCTGACAGGCAAGGTGATTCAGCTTGCCTTTGATTTCCTCAACGCTGCCCGTCAGATTATCAAGCACATCGTCCTGATGCTTCATCACCTGGTCCTGATGCTCCAGCACTTCATTCTGTTTTTCCGTGGCGGCTTTTGCCTCTTCAGCTTTGATCGCTGCCTTGTCGGCTTTCTCCGCCGCTATCGTGCTTGCGTTCGCAAGTATGTTTACCTTGTCCGCCAATGTGCTTCCGCCGTTCTTTCTAAACTCGGCGGTTAGCACGTCAACGAGCGGCTCCAGCTTGCGGAGCAGTTCCATCGTCGGCAGCAGGTGAAAAATGCGCTGGAGCGAATTGGTTATCTGGCTCATCCAAAGCCACGCCCGCACGATTACGACAACCGCCGTGACGATCCCACCGAATTTGATGATCGCTGTCGCGTCTTCGGAAAGTGTTGCAACAATCATCACGCTCCCTCTTTTTCAAGGAATTGTTGGGAAGTCGCTAACGCACAATGACGGGGCTGGACACACTCCCGCTTCCACCGCCCCAAAGAAAATCAATGACGATGAGCAGGAGCAGGACGAGGCCAGCCACCAGCGCGATTTTGTACAGCCATGCTGGCGCTTCCAGCGCCCGCATGATCGCGTAGACGATGGCGCAGACGATGACCATCGCGACGAACCAGATAATCAGACTGCCGATGTTTCCGACGATGATGGTGGACAGTAGAGGCAGCATCAGGTTCCTTTCGTTCCGTTGCGCCGAAGTCCTAGCACCACCAGCGCCGTTGTGATCGCGAAGCCCGCTAAGCCACACATGCCTTTGATAACGGTGAGTTGCGCGTCGAACTGGCCCCGGAAGCCCTCTAAGTCGTCGAGCCGCTTATCGAGCTTTTCGTCTTTGTCGTTGAGCGTTGCGCGCGTCGAGTCGATTGCTCTCTCGAATTCCCTTTGCTGGACGAATGGCTGGCATCCGCAGAGCAGCAGCGCGAGGATGGCGGCGGCGCGGGTCACTACAGGTAAGATTCAATCTCTGGCGGATTGCCGAAGCTCTTGAACAATTCCCACAGACATGATTCGCAGAGCGAGAAGCGATAGGTCACGGTATCCGACAAGGGATCAGAGTAGTACCCGCCACTCACTTCCGCATCGACCAATCCGTAAACGCCCAACTCATTGCACATCTGTTTGCCACACTTGTTGCAGATGCGGCTGATGCGTTTTGTCTTCTCCCTCTTTTCTGCTTCGACTTGTCGTAGTGCTATCTGTGTCGCCCATTCAATCGAAATGCCTCCCCATTCTTTATCGTTCGTCCAGACTCCATCCATTTCGCCATCGTCATCGCGGTATTTCTTCCATCCTCGATCTGTCAGCAGCTTGACGCGATCCTCGTGCGCCATACTGGCTACTGTTTGATGCTGCGCCAAGCAAGATTTTCCAGCCTGCTCCGCGACGTGCTTGGATAGTTCTTCGTGGGTCATTCGTGCGAATTGTATCACTGGCGCACGTTTTTTGCTTGCCCCTTGCCATGCCCGAACCGGAAAAACTCCGCGCCGCCGAAGGGACGGTCTTCTACTACGACCGGCGCGACCGCATAGTTGTCGTCGAGCAGGGCATCCGCACGATGGATGTGCCGATTGCGGACCTGCTGGAATGCGCGGAGTGGCTTACGCGGGAGGCGCGGGCGCAACACCAGCAGGCACAAGCGAATGATTGGCAACAACAAACGCGCGGGTAATCACTTCTGCTAATTCGTCCCCTCCCGAAACGAGGCGACCGGAGTTTGCATTCTCTACTTTGAATTTCGGGAAGCCCATAGGGTCGCAGGTCACCCGATACTCCAAAGGCCAACTCTCATGTTCAAAAAGCATCGCGGCAGAATCCCATGAGGCGGAGTGATTTTCGACGTTCAACTTGTCGAGCAATTCGGTGGTTGGAGAATCGCAGTCGCAGTAAACGCGACCCCATTCCGAACCATCCTTGTAGACGGCCCTCCAGTTGGTGTACTCCCGCCATCCATCGCGCCCGTGACCGGGACTGGATTCGTATCGCTCAATCGTGAGGCCGAGGATTCGGTGCGCCTCGACCGTCAACGCAATCGCGTCCAGCTTCTCAATTTCTTCGCTTGTCATCGCCGGATTGTAACCGATCACGGTCCATTCCCCGCGTCGAACGAAATCGGACTGCCAATGGTTCCGGGCGGCGTAAACGTCGTGACGTTGGTAGCGATTGTTCGCGCTGTCACGGGCATTTTCGCCCCGCCCCCACGCGCCTTCAGCATCTTGGCGACGAGGCTGGCTTGCTGCTTCGGCGTCACACCCGGCACAGTCCCGGTGACGGCCGCCTGAGTAGCCGCAGACTGCCGCTCGAAATGCGAGAGCACCCACAAGCCCCAGGCCGGCGGATTGACGATGCGCGCGATGTTTCCGAAGACCAGAGCCAGCGGCGGATTGCTGAACTGGAAGAAAATCGACAGGCCGATGCTTCCGAAGTGGATGACGAACAGCACGATAAAGATGATGAGGATGGTGGTCAGTATCGCCCGTGTCTTCCAGCCGATCCACTTGTCTCGCGCAAGGTCGGCGGCGTGCGCCTTCTGTTCTTTCTCAAGCAATCCCCCAGCGGCTTCCAGCGCCGGCATGTCCTCTTTCAGCACCGATGCGAGGGTGACGGACGCCGAATCGAGCATTGCCTTGCCGTAGGAGTCCGCGTGGGTCTTGGCGGCGATGATGTCGCTACTGATGTCGGCGAGCTTGGCACCCGCGCGCTGGCCGTGGTTCGTGAGGTCTGAGGCGGTATGCGTGGGCTGGCACCCCCACATGAACGGGACGAGCAGCGCGGCGGTGACGGCGATGGCGGGAATGTGGATGAGGCGGTTCATGGGTTGTCGTCGTCCAGAATCGTGACGATAAAGAAGATGAGCAAAAGGGCGGCAGAGAAAATCAGGAGCGCGATCACTTGCCAGGGCATTCAATCTACCCGGATTAGCCGCCAAGGGAGATTTTGCGGAAGCGGGCGCATATCGCTTGATCCTTCGCGAATCTCCACATTCGGCGGAGGCGGCGGGATTAGCACGTCGCGCCGTTTTGGTTTTGTCGTTTTCTGCTTTTTCATCAGCCGCCGTTGAGGTGCGAATTATGATGCGCCTGCCGCTTAGCCGGCTTGTGCGACGGCGGCAGGTCCGTGCATTTCGTGTGGTCCTTCAGCTTGTCGATTTGCTCGGTATGCGCGTCGGCGGTGCCCTGAAGATCGGAGATTTGCCAGCCGTGGCGTAAAGCCAGGATAAACGCGGCGACGGCGGGAAGGGTGCCGGTGACGACGCCGACGACGAGGGATGTAATTTCCCCGGTGGTCATTCTTTCGTCGGCTCCGGTGCCTTCGGGTGGCGCATCAGCAGATTCCGCAGGGTGTGAATCGTCCGCTCGTCTTCCGTGCGCGCCTTGTCGGCTTCGTCCATGCGGCGCTCGAGTTCGGCGACACGGCGGGCGAGGTCGGGTTGTGGCGAGGACTCAGCCACACGGATTTACTCGCGGTCAGTCGCCGGCGCGTTCTTCTTGCCCAACGACCCCGGAAAGGCCGGTGGGGACGTTTGCGATTGAATCGGTTAGCGATGAGCAGGTTTCCCCGAACGTCACGGCCCCGGAAGGCCACGACAGGTTGCAGAAGTTCCCCTTCTCCAACTCAGCAACGCGCTTTTCCAGTTCGGCAAAGCGGCGATCGAGGTCGATGTTCTTCTGGTGGTCGGTCATGTTTGAAAAGCCGTCGCGCACGGCAGTGCTTCCGACGCGACGGCTTACGGGAAAGAGGCCCGTTACGCCGCCGGTGCCCGCTTCCGCTTCGGCTTGTCCATTTCCCAGCAGCCGGCGTATCTCCGCAGCCTTCGCGGCAAGTTGCGTCTGCCGAGCCGCGTCGGTCTGGTCGAACTTCATCAGCTTGCGCGGGCCGGCGAGTGTGCAGGAACGGCGTTGCATAACCGAAGGGATTGCTCTAGCCCCGGACCCGAATCAAGTCACGCACAGGTACATCGCTGTGCAACGTCTTCACCTACCGCGTTGAGAGTTTCCGGCTCTCTTCGGCGAATCGGCGAAACCCCACCTGCCGGTTCAGGCGCTGGCTCTATCGCGACCAGGGCTAGAGCAATCCGAAGGGGCGGGCGACCGTCAGCTACGACCCAAGCCGCCCGCCCCTAGCACCATGCGAGCATCGTTACCAATGTGCGCGGTAGTTTTCTAAAGGAATCGCGCAGGGGACGTACTTTACCCATTGTTCCGATGGGCAGTTTTTCTCCTGCAATTTCACAACATGCGCCTTCGGCTTTGACACCTTAGCCTGGTGGGCCATGAGGGATTGACGTGTGAACTTGCCATGCGACGAGCGCATGACGTTGCGATCCTTGCGTCTTGCGACTGTTTCAGCGGTTGCCATGTGTTTTATAAACCCGGCGGAGGTGATTCCGCCGGGCGGAGGGGAATGCGCCATGCGCGGCGCGGCTCTGGGGTTCAAAGCCCCGGGAAGGTTCCATTACGCGAGGACCGTTTCTGGTCTGCTACAGGCGAAACGGGACTTTTCAGACGATGCAGGAACTAAGTTGTGCTGGACGAATTGATCGCGGCTTTTCAAGCTGAGCGTGTGGCGTGATTTCGGTGTGTTTGCGGCGAATTTTGCGGCGACCTTCCTGCCACAAATTCTTTACGCGGGATGGCTCAATACCCATGACTTCCGCTACCTCGTTGCGCGTCATCCCCTGCGCCTTTAACTCGTATGCTTCGCGTTGTCGAGGTGACAGCAGAGACAGCATGGTAGCGATATCCTCCACTACCTTATACCGGGAGGGGGACGGCACGGGACGGAACCGATTTTTCAGGCAGGCATCCGCGAATAAATCGGGATAAGGTCAGTCTGCGCCGCCAAGTGCGATGCCTTTATTTTGACGCCGTGCGGAAAACAGGCATCGATCGCCAGTTCAGCAAAGCAATGCTCCATGAACTGCCGGACGAGAGAGAAAGCATTGATTCCATTGCGGCGCGATGCCCGGCGAACAACGGCGTAAAACTCCTGATTCACCCATTGCTCGCGGGTGCGGCCGGCCAGCAGGCACACCAGCCGCTGCGCGATTGTCGGTTCAACCCCTTCCGGCAACGTGATGATCCGCAGGGCATGAGTCGTGGCAAAGATTTCGCGAGCCTCTCGTTCGATGGCATTGCCAACCAGCTTCCGCGCCAGAGGGCTTTTCCCGTCAAGGTAGCGCCGAATCTCCCGTCGTAGGCTGCTGGTGGTGTCCGATGGCAAACGCGTCTCTTCGAGCCTCAGGTTGCGGTATTCCAGTTCGGCGATGGCGCGACCGGATGGAGACGGGCCGAATCCTTCGTTGATGTAATCCGGCAGATGATCTACACATACCGCCTCGCCAACATGGAAGTCGGGCGGCGTGAGTGGTGCGATGCCCGGCTCGTTCTCACCTTGTGCCAGGCACTTTCGGCAACGGCACATCGTGCTCCCTTTGGGCGGGAATGCCTTCCGGTGGAAGGTTCGGTATTCCATCCGCTCGCCGTCGGGGCTGAAGTCGTAATGCTTCTGGAAGTGCGTATCAACCCAATATTCGCTGGGGCAGTCGTTGCGAAGATTCGCCTTTTTTTCTTCAACTTGGTCATCATCAAGACCGACCTGCCGACGATAAGGGGATGGTGGCTTCGGCGCCTTGACCTTGATGCCTGCCTGTAACGCCGCGTACACCGTGATCGCCATGCGCGGAACCTCCGGCGCGCCGCTCCGTGGCTTACCGGCACCGTCGCGCCCTTTGCTGCCTGAGATGGTGCATCGAATCGGCGTTGCCCGCGCCGGTGGCGGCTTCGTAAGCCGTTGCGTAATTCTACGGGGCCAAGTGATGGGGTGCAAGCAATTATGCGTAGGGAAACACCCTAAAACGCGAGTGGTGGTGGTGCCGTACCGAAGGCGGACTACTGTTCTCCGAAACCTACCCAGCTATCCCAACGGAGTCGCTAGCGTTCGGTTCCTGCTTCGCAGTCGGCAGTTTCGCGCGTTTCGGTCCCGCGCCAGAGCTTCCAACTCCACAGGCTGTCACCGTCGAACCGACGGCCATGTTCTTTAGGTTCTGACTTGCATTGTCGTCCCGGTCGTGAACGGTGCCGCATTCAGTGCATGTCCACTCACGATCAGACAACTTCAACCCCGTATTCTTCACGCCACACACATTGCACAGGCGACTTGATGGATAGAAACGATCCGCAGCCTTTACCACCGAACCTGTCATCGGTGATTTGTATTCAAGCTGACGCCGCATTTCGTAAGGGGCTTGGTCCATAACCGATCTGGCGCGCGTGGTTTTTGTCATGCCAAATACATTTAAGTCTTCAATGCCTATTACAGAGAAATTGCGACAGATACCAGTGGTGAATTTGTGCAGAAAGTCACAGCGAATATTTGCGATATGAGCGTGAAGTTTCGCAAGCTTGCGCCTAGCCCTGTTGCGGTTGCGGGATCCGAGTTTCTTCCGATGTAACGACTTATTCAGGCGGCGCAGACGACTAAGCATTTGCTTGTGCGGCTTTGGCCCCTCAATCACTTCGCCCGTACTGAGAGTTGCGAAGTTGATACAGCCGAAGTCTATGCCGATGGCTGGGCCTTCATGCTTGGGCGGTATCGGGTCCGGTAGTTCAACTGTTACGCTGACAAACCAGTGATCGGCAGTGCGGCTGATCGTGGCGGAGATTAGCTTGCCAGATAACCGAAGTTGCTCGCGCATGCGTACCCATCCGAGTTTTGGTACTTGTATTCTGTATCCATCTAATTTTAAGTGGCTGTTATCAATTTCAAAAGCGTCGCGCCGCCCCTTTTTCTTGAAGGACGGGTATTTTGCATTGCTATTGAAAAAGTTTTGGAACGCGTACCCTAGATTCTTCAACGCAGCTTCCGATGCGCATTTTGTTACTTCGCGGACAAACGGGAATTTATCATCCTTAATGCTGTTGAAATAGCGTCGGATGCTTCTCTCAGAAGGCTTTCCGCCGATCGCATATTGTTTCTTCCATTCAGCAAGCCCCCAGTTGTAAGCAAGACGCGCAACTCCGCTCGCCTTAGCGAAATAAGTGAGCTGCTTATCGGTGGGATCAAGTTGGATGCGATGCGAACGGAACACGTACGTATCGTACACACTGTTTCCGCTGTTTGCAAGTCCAAGCGTGTGCGTGATATGATTTTGCCATGGGCAGACCAAATCTTGGAAAGGTGCGGATACAGGTGAAGCTATCCCCGAAGGCTCTGCGCATCCTCAACCGAGCGGCGAAGGCGGCAAAACTTGATAGGTCTTCATTCGTTGAGAAGCTGGTGTTGTCATGCTGACTAAGCCGGGGTCGTTGCGCCGCCAGTCTATTGCCAGCAGCGGGGAGAAGAGAATCACTCGCCCCGCATCCCTCGGATATAAGCATCAGGATCAGCAATCTTGTCCCACGCATCGCCACCCGCCGACGCGGCAAGGGCGGCAACCGAAACGCATGGTGCCGGGGTAAGTTTCTTCATCGCTTCCACTCCTTCGCTTTCACTTCGCGCACCTCAACGCACCGCATCCTGTGCCGCCTCAGCAACTCCTTCAGCACCGCGCGTAACCGAAGCTCGGCGGGCACGTTGCCGGGGCGGGGGCGGAGATGCAACAAATAATCAGGCACGGTGAATCGTAGAGGGTGCAGGCGGAGAAGTCCGCTCGGGCGCCTGATTCTTGGTCAAGCCCTGATCGTGCGCCAGCCGCAGCGCAGTAGCGCACGGCTCAAGCCCCTGCTCGCCGAAGATGATGCCCGACCTGTAGTTTGGTCCGTCATCGCCGTCGCGGCAAATGACCGTCTCGCCGCTAAAAGTCTTGTTGCAGTAGTACAGGTCGTACTCCGTGCCGTCGTGGGTGGTACGGCCGAGGAATGTGCAGCAGGTGCTGTCGTGGGTGTATTTGGGTGTGGTCATGTTACCGACCTCGTTGATAGAACTTCATCAGCCGGTCCCGTATCCGCTCGCTGCGCATCTGTTGCTTCGTCGCCTCATCGGGGAACGCCACGTCGCCTGCATCGGCAATTTCAGCGATCACCTTGGCATGGCAGGGGTTTCCCTCGGACTGATCGCACCAGCAGCCGAGCGTTTGTCCTTTGAGCCGCTTAGCTTCCATTACCAACGCCGGATGCGCCAGCAGGTACTGGCGGAACTTTTCGACGCATTCGGCAACGGTTCCGTCGCGCGGATGCTTGAAGGGGTTGGCGAGCACATGACCGTAGAGCCTGCGCCGGGGATTGCTCCGGCCGACGTAGGTTATGCCAGCGGCTACGATCTGCTCGCGCGTCATGCCTCTAATGCAAATGGTCTTGGTCATGGTTGCCTCTTGCGATTCTGTTTCTTGTTGGTCTTAACCGCCGATCCCTTCTTGCCCTTCGCCAGTCTGCGCAATTCTTTTTGCGCGTGGGGAATGCCCAAGGCGCTGTCGAACAAAAATGTCTCCACCATCCTCATGCCGCGATCCGTCAAGCACCCGACATACGTGGCGCTCAGTCTCATCCCTTCACTGCCCGACACAGTTACCTCCGTGCGCCAAGAAACGCCGATGCTATCTGCGGATGATTGCAGAACCGGCGCGACAACGGCGGAAAACCCATTGCCGAATAGGGTGTAGGCTCCGGCGCAGTTCCCGCCCCACGGCAGTTTGAGCTTCTTTTCGATAGTGGTCTGCATGTCGTTCTCTTGTTTCTTGTTGGGTGTTTCCATGTTAAATCCCGTTGCTCTCGACATCGCGGAGGATGGCGAGGAGCTTGTCGCGCATATCACGATACTGCTCAAACATTGTGCCATCCCATCCGATTAGTATGGCGATCTGCTTCACCCGCGCATCCTAGCGCCGTTGGCGAATGGCGTCCTCGCGCTGGATCGCCAAGTCGAGCGTGCCTTGCTTGTGCCGCTCAAGGGCGGCTTTGTCGGGAACTTCACGGCGTTTTTTCGTGGTCATCGTTGCTCCTGTTCCGCTTTTCCAGTTTTAACGCCACGGCAATAAGCGATGATGCGGATGCAGTCGGGGCAAGTGACGGTCGTTTTACTCGTGGGATTGGCAGGCTCGATGCCCAATGGTTCGTCGCCTTCCTCTACATCACCGCACAGCGTTCGACCATCGCCTACCGGGCTATCAAGATGAACGCCCTTGTTGTTTTCCGAGTAGGTGCGCATCACCCACCCGCCTGTTCCGCCTTGGCGATTGCCGCCTCGGCACGCTTGATACGCTCCTGGTTCGTCGGCCCGTAGCCGTGCTCCATCGCGGCGGCTTTGGTGATGCCGATGATGCCCTTGAGGGCGGCGAGAAGGTCGGGGGCACACGCTGCGAGCCTATTCTCCTGCCCGCAGAAGCTCGGGTTGGGCAATATCCCCGCCAGCTTCTGCGCCAGCCAGTTCGCCGCCATTTCCTTGTCCGCGAAATGGACGCCGGGTTTACCGGCCAAGCCTTTGATGATCTCGCGGGACAGCGGCAACAGGTGGTCGTAGTGTGTCATTGCTTCTCCTTCGTTACGTCCGCCCCGCATTGGCCGCAGTTCACTCATCGAAGCTGATAATCGGTCACGTCATTCGAGTCAGTCCATTCAGCCGGCGCTTTCCATTCGATTTCGCGGTCTAAGCCGTCCGCAATTAACTTCTGCACCTTGCGTTCCGCCTCGTCTTCATCAGCAGCTTCGATAGTCACGATCCTGACTAATTCGATTCGCTTGGTCAGTTCAAACTCAAACTTCCTCGTTCCTGCTGTCGTGTTCTTCTTTGCCATTGCCATCTTCATCCTTTCTCGCCGATACGCCATACATCCCGGCGTGGCGTTGTCCGGGTCGGGCACCGCCGAATCAACGTGGGTCGCTTCGCTGCCGCATAGTTCGCGCCGCGCGACGGGGCGGGGATTACTTCGAGAACTCCCGCGCAAAACGACTGAGCTTTGCCGCTTCAGATTGATCGGTCACCGAAAGATGCTGGAGCTTTTCGGTTTTCTTCCGTTCAATCTCGGCGTCGATAGCGGCGTTCAGTTGCTTGCGATACTCCTCCAGTTCGTCCACCCAAGGCCCGTCATGCTGGTAGCCTTGAATGGTGTCCCGCAGGTGGTGCTCGTATCCACCAACCCAAGCGTCCTCGCGGTACACCAGCAGCTCGTCATCGGGGAGCAGCGCGTAAATGCGGCACTGGCTGGCGGTATCGTGCTCCCAATGCTCAATACGGTAACGCTGCCAATTCATCTTCCCATGCTCGAACAGGTGCAGTCCACTTCGGCGGGTGATTGGGAATATGCGGGCGAACGTGCGCCCTTCAAAGGCGGTGGTGGCTGCCTGTCCTTCGTTGGCTCGGATGGCTTTCATTTGCTTTATCCTGTTTGCTCGCTTGTAGATGCGTGAGGGGGTGGGGCTAGCGGCTCGGCTCAAAATCGCTCGCTGTCAGTCCCTTGGCCGCTTCCCGCATCAACTCCCACTCATGCAATCTCTCCCGCAAGTCTTTGATGGTACGATCTGCCCTGCCGATAAAATCGGCTTTGGCTTGCTCTGCGGTCGTATCAGTGTGAAACATTTCATCGTCAACGTAGTTCGCGATAACCATGCCGCATGAGGGGCGTATTGTGTGAATGCGCGCCATTTTTCGTTCTCCTGTTTCGAGCGGGCGGGGTGGGGAGGGG
>Ga0157369_10000234_pt1 | contig 76957 bp, 68 predicted proteins | sample C25metaG_FD_113461 | JGI IMG/M metagenome (GOLD analysis project Ga0157369, IMG submission 113461) | Corn rhizosphere microbial communities from Kellogg Biological Station, Michigan, USA - C2-5 metaG | ecosystem: Host-associated > Plants > Roots > Rhizosphere > Soil | place: USA: Michigan... | reverse complement strand
TGGTGGCAGTGCGGGCAAACGAAGTGGCTCATGTTCTCCACCATGCCCAGCAACTCAACTTTGACCTGGCGGAACATCTCGATGGCCTTGCGCGCGTCCTGAAGCGACACGTCCGAGGGCGTGGAGACCACGATGGCGCCGGTGAGCGGCACAGTCTGGATGAGCGAGAGCGCGACGTCGCCCGTTCCCGGCGGCAGATCGACGACCAGGTAATCGAGCTTGCCCCAGTCCACCTGCTGGAGAAACTGCCGAATGATGGAGTGCAGCATGGGCCCGCGCCAGATCAGCGGCTTGTCACCGGGATTCAGCAACCCCACCGACAGCACTCGCACGCCGAACTGTTCCAGTGGCTGGATGCGGTTGGCGGCGTCCACCTTGGGCGTGTCGGTGGCGTGCATCATCAGCGGGACGTTGGGACCGTAGACGTCGGCGTCGAGCAGGCCGACCTTGTAGCCGAGCTTGGCCAGCACGATCGCCAGGTTCACCGAAACCGTGGTCTTGCCGACCCCGCCTTTGCCGGATCCTACGGCGATGATGGCATCGACTCCGGGCAACGGCTGCGGCGCGGGCGGCGGCCCGCCATGCATGTGGCTCATAACGCTCCTTAGGGCAGAGGACAGGGGACAGAGGGCAGAAAAGCAGCAGGCCTACTCTCGGTATCAGCGCTGACCTCGAACTCTTGATTATAAACGGCGGTCCGGATCTACCACGGAGAACACGAAGATCACGGAGGTCTTCGATCTTTTATCCTTTCCTCCGTGCGCTCCGTGGTGATCCCTGTCTTGATCTGTTCCCTGTCCTCTGCCCTCTGTCCTCTGCCCTCGTGTACGATGTCTAATTCGCGCGCGTCCCCAACTCGCGACCTAGGCATCCAACTTCTCCGGAGGAAGCATGGCAGACGTGAAGATCACGGTAAGACCGAATGGCCCCTATCGGGTAGAAGCCCCGGCGGGTAGCATCGAGATGGTGGATGCCGCCGGCAACGCCTACGACCTCACCAGCAAAGTGAAGGACGGCAGGATTGGTATCTCGCTGTGCCGCTGCGGAGCCAGCGTCAACAAACCGTTCTGCGACGGGACCCATTCGAAGGTCGGCTTCCAGGCCGCGGAAGCGGCGGTGAAAGCCGAAGGAACTGGGAACACGCCGGCTCCGGTAGTCAACGATCCGTCAGGCAGCAGCCCGGCGAAGGGATGAAGAGATCGCCGGAATCGCCGAAATTGCCATAATCGCCGGAATCGCTTCCCATCTCGGCGTCTGTCTCAGTTACAGCGCTGGACCAACACGGCGATTTTCGCGGTCCCGGCTTTTTGATTCCGGCGATTTCGGCGGTTCCGGCGATTACGGCGATTGTTCTATTCTCCGCTGTCTTTCAACTTCAGCTTGCTCTTGTTCTCGGTGATGAATTCCTTGAGTTGCGGCGCCGCGTCGAGCAGACGCGTCCACTGTTCGTAATAGAGGGTCACCGGGAAGCGCCCGAGCCCGTACACGCTCACGCCACCCTTTTCGCTGACGCGAAACTCCAACGCGCCGCTGCGCTGGCGCGTGGTCTTCTTTTCCAGCTCCGCCAGCTTTGCTTTCAGTTCGTCATAAGTTGGTTCGGCCATGTCCCAATTCTAAATGCGAAGGCCGCGTGCGACATTCCACAAATGTCATCCCTTGGCCGCGGGCGCTGGGAGTTGCAGCTCCAACGGCAAATGCGCATCCATCAAGCTCGCCCCGCCATCGACTTCGAGGAGCTGGCCGGTGATCCACGCGGCATCGTCAGAACACAGCAATGCAACCGCCTTGCCAATGTCGGCGGGAGTCCCCATGCGTCCCATCGGGGTCCATCCGCGCTTTTGCCAATCGCGAACCATGTTCTGCACCGCGTCCGGCAACGTGTTCAGGACGCTATCTTCGATCCAGCCCGGGCTGACCGAGTTCACGGTTATGCCTCGTCCGGCTAGCGCCACGGCAAAGTAGCGGCAGAGGACCTCCAGCGCAGACTTGGCTGCGCCCATCGCGACCCACGATTGCCAGCTGCCGAATCTTCCGCCGGGAGCATAAGTGATGGCGATGACCGCCCGCCGTTGGGCATGACTTTGCTGACTTCGCGCATGGCTACCAGGAACGCCTTGGCCTGGCTATCGAGTGCCGTATCCCATTGTTCGAGGGTGATGTCCATCGGCGGCTGGTAAAACGTTCCGACTTCCGTACGGGCATTACTGATGAAGATGTCGATCCCTCCCAGCTCCGCGCCGGCGCGAGTCACCATGCCGCGTACCGCTTCGACGTTCCCGACATCCGCTTTGATCGTGATCGCTCTTACTCCGAAAGCTTTCACTTTGGCTGCCGTATCGTTCGCAGCCGCGTCGTTGCTTACATAGTTGATGGCAACATCGACGCCCCGGCTTGCGAGCTCGAGTGCAATGCCACGACCGATGCCGCGCGAAGCTCCAGTGATCAGCGCGCGTTTCCCCTTCAGCGACATACTCCACCTCCTCGCGATCGCGTGCGCGGCGGATGGTAGCACCAAATGCATTGCGGGACGGTAAGTTCATCTCGTCGGTTTGTTCGCCGCACCTTCCGTCAGCCGGCGCCCGCAGTCTTCCGGGGTCTCGCCGGCTATGAAGAAGTCTGTTTAGCCGTTCAGCAGTTTCCCAATTCGACAGTCACAAGCAACCGTGCCCGCCGTCACCGCTTTTTCATTTCGGGTCATGTATCGTGACATCATCAACAACGAAGCCGTCCCTCAGCGGGACGGCTTCCGTCGTTTTCGCTCTTTGAAAATTCGCTAAGTCCTTTAAAGAACAGATTTTGCGGAGATTGCGTTGCAAACAAAGGATGTCGGCAATAGATCCAACAGATGTCTGTGGCTAAGTCCTTTAGATCAACAGATCGAACAGATCCCCATACCCTCGATCCGTGTCAGGGCACGCCTTCAGGCGTGCCGTTATGGCCGTCGAGGTGCGGCTTTAGCCGCTGGGGCCACTGCGGCCACCGGGTATGCCCTTCAGTGCACGGCGCAAAGCCCACGCCTTTCGACTCCGGCGATTATGGCGATTCCGGCGATGTCAGTGAATGGTCTTCGTCCTCCTGCTCATGTAATCCATCAGCAGGTACTGGCCGAGCGTGTAGGGAGTGGTGAAGTAGGCTTTGCCGCGGCACATCTCCGTGACCTTCTGGACGAACTGCACCAGGCCGTAGTCCGACGCCAGCATGAAGGTGTTGATGAGCACGCCGGCGCGCTTGCACTTGGAGACTTCTTCCAGCGTCTGGCTCACGACCAGCGGATCGAGGCCGAAGGCGTTCTTGTAGATGCGTCCGTCTTCCAGCGTGAGCGCCGAAGGCTTGCCGTCGGTGATCATGACGATCTGTTTCATGTCCTTGCGCTGGCGTTGCAGGATGCGTTGCGCCAGCCGCAGACCTTCGCGCGTGTTCGTGTAGTACGGACCGACCTTGACGCGTGCAAGCTGCGAGAGCGGAACTTCCTCGGCCGAGTCGTGGAAGAGGATCAGGCTGAGCGAGTCGCCGGGATACTGTGTGCGGATGAGGTGCGACAGCGCCATCGCGACTTTCTTCGCCGGCGTGAAGCGGTCTTCGCCGTAGAGGATCATCGAGTGCGAGCAGTCGAGCATGAGCACCGTTGCGCAGGACGACTGGTACTCGCACTGATGCACCTGGAGATCCGAGTATTCGAGGTTGAGTGGCAGCTCAAGGCCCTCGCGCTGGATCGCGTTCGACAGCGTCGACGTGATGTCGAGGTTGAGCGTGTCGCCGAACTCATATTGCTTCGACGCGCCGCTGGTCTCGATGCCGGTTGCGGTATCGCGCGTGTCGTGGCGTCCGAAGCTGGACTTGCCCAGCGAGCCAAGCAGATCGCGCAGCGCCTTGAAGCCGAGGAAGTCCAGTGACTTGTCGGTGATCTCGAAGCGTGCCTGCGCCTGGTTCTGCCCGGCCTGGCCGCCGACACTCGACTGCTTGGCCGGATCGTGCGGCGGCTCGACTGAGATGTAGTCTTCCTTCTCCATGCGTTCGACGAGTTGCTGCACGAGCTGCTCGAGCGTGCCGTCCTGCTGCATCTGCTCGATTTGTTCGCGCATCTGCTCGTCGAGCATGTCGCTGTTGAGCAGCGCGTCTTCAATGGCCTGGCGCAGCTCGTCCATCGTCTGCTCGCCGTCCATTTCGTACAAGTACTGGTTCTGGAAGCCGCTCTGGAGCAGGTAGTCGGAGAGAGCCTGGACGAGGTCCTCCATGCTCATCTCCTGAGCGGGATCGGGAACGTACTTCGAATAGCGAATGCGCTTCATGCAGCGGGTTTGTCTTTCACGCGCGCGCGCTGTTCTTCCTCGTCGAGCCATTGCGAGCGCTTGCCGCGGCCGATGAACAGTTGCGCAACGAAGTAAATGCAGATAACCGCGATCGCCAGAATTGCGATTCCGAGGATGTCGCCGAGCACGCCGACTAACGAAGCAAGTCCGAACATAGAACCTCCTATCGTGTTGCGATGCTAATTAAAGCCCCGGCGGCCACCTCGCCCCGGAAATGGCGGTTCTTCACGGTCGCGGCCGCCGCCGAAACTGGCCTCCGCGCGGCGCGCCTGCTTCTCCCCGGCGCTGAACAGGCGCTCTTCATTGCGGCTGATGCGCTTGTGCGCATGCAGCCCTTCGAGCACAAATTCCGCGGCGGAAACCTGCAACTCAGGCCGGTCTTTCGGCTTGACGCCCGCGGGACCCAGCTTTTCGACCAGTCCCTGGATGCCCTTCAACGCTTCGAACGCTTCGGCTGACGTCGCGCTGTCGTCCACCTTGATCTCGCCACCGAGGTCGAACCACTGCACGACCTGGCTGAGCTGAGCGGATTCGTAATATTCATCGAAGGTCTTCGCGACCGCGCCGCGGATAAGTTCGCGGGCGACGTTGTCGGCGCCCTTCATCTCGCCTTCATACTCCAGCTCGAGCTTGCCGGTGATGGCGGGCATGGCAGCGTAGATGTCGGCAATCCGAGGGACGATCAGTTCTTCCCCGTTACGGATGGCGCGGCGCTCGGCGTTCGAGATGACGTTCTCCAGGCAGCTGATGGGGAGACGCTGGCTCACGCCGGAGCGCTTGTCGATCTTCTTGTCTTCGCGCGCGCAGAAGGCGATCCGCTCGATCACCTGCGCCACGTACTTCGGGACGTGCAGCTTGTGGCCGTTGCGCGAGACCCATGCTTCCTGCGCGGTGATGGCGATACCTTCGTCGACGGTCGCGGGATAGTGAGTGCGGATCTCCGAGCCGATGCGGTCCTTCAACGGCGTGATGATCTTGCCGCGCGCGGTGTAGTCCTCGGGATTGGCGCTGAAGACGAGCGCGACGTCGAGGGGCAGACGAACGGGATAGCCCTTAATCTGCACGTCGCCTTCCTGCATGATGTTGAACAGGCCAACTTGGATCTTGCCCGCGAGGTCCGGCAGCTCGTTGATGGCGAAGACGCCTCGATTGGCGCGCGGGAGCAGGCCGTAGTGCACGGTGAACTCGGAGCCGAGCTCGTGACCGCCACGCGCGGCCTTGATGGGATCGATGTCGCCGATCAGGTCAGCGATAGTGACATCCGGCGTCGCCAGCTTCTCCACATAGCGCTGCTCGGCGGAGAGCCACGCGATCGGCGTCGCGTCTCCGTCTTTCGCCACGAGCTCGCGGCAACGGCGACAGATCGGGTCGTAAGGATTGTCGTGGATTTCGCATCCGGCGATGTACGGCGTGTGCGGGTCGAGCAATCCGGTCAATGCGCGCAGGATGCGGCTCTTCGCCTGCCCGCGCAAACCGAGCAGGATGAAGTTGTGCCGCGAGAGGACGGCGTTGACGAGCTGCGGCACGACCGTGTCGTCGTATCCGACGATGCCGGGGAAAATCGGCTGCTTCTTCTTGAGCTTGCAGATCAGGTTGTCGCGAAGCTCGTCTTTGACGCGGCGCGAGCGAAGGCGTTCTTCGGTGAAGTCGCTACGGCGCAACTCTCCCAGGGTGTGGGGCAAGCCAGTGGGACTACTCATGAGGCGTGGAAACCTCCGATGCTGAAACCCTCGAAGCGATTATAGTCGCTTCAAGAGCTTTGGATGCAGAGGTGGGCTGCTTCGGATTCAGGGAATGCCGCGTCCGTAGCCGTGAACGCCGAAATCGCCGTAACCGCCGGAATCGAAAGCTCAAGTTCGGCGATTGCGGCGATTATGGCAATTCCGGCGATCAGGCTAGCGTGATTCCCAGCCCCGGTTTATCCGCCAAGATCAGCTTCGCTTTGTCGTACTGCACGCCGCGGAACGGATCGTTCGAGATGAGCAGCGGGCCGTCGAGATCAGCGTAGTCGACCAGCGGCGACAAATGCGCGGCGGCGGTGCATGTGCACGAACTCGAGATCATGCAGCCGAGCATGACCTTCTTGCCATAGGCGCGCGCCATCTTGATCCAGCGGTACGACTCCATGATGCCGCCGGCCTTGTCGAGCTTCACGTTGACGCCATCGTAAACCTGGAGCAGCGTGGGGATCATCTTCGCCTCGGTGCAGGCCTCATCGGCGATGAGCGGCATGGAGACGCGCTCGCGGATCCAGCGGATGTCTTCCAGCGGCACCGCGGCGGGCAGCGGCTGCTCCATGAACTCGACATTCTTCTTTTCCAGCCACTCGATCTTGCGGACTACGTCTTCCTTGTTGGTCCAACCTTCGTTGGCGTCCACACGCAGCGGCTTGTCGGTAACGGAGCGAATGGTGTCGATCATCGACTCGTCGGGAACGTTTGGGCCGACCTTCACTTTCAGTACGGGATACGGCGCGGCCTCGAGCGTTTTCTGCTTCACAACCTCGGGCGTGTCCATGCCGATGGTGAACGTCGTGACCGGCGTGTCCTTGGGGTCGAGGCCGAGATAGCGGTAGATGGGAACATTCACTTTCTTGCCGATCCAATCCATCAGCGCGATGTCGATGGCGGCTTTGGCGGCGTGTTCGCCGGGGACGCGACGGTTGAACTCGATCATCAGCTTGTCGAATTCCCACGGGTCCGCCGACTCGAGCAGGTCGAGGATGGAATTGATCGCCTTCTGCGCGTTCACCGCGTTTTCCTTGTAGCGGATGATGGGCGCGCCCTCGCCGTATCCGGTCACGCCGTCGCGCGTGTAGCGCACCATGATGACGTCGCGGAAGGTGTCGGACGCCATCGTCGTTGTCCAGGTGTGGCGCAGGTTAAGGCGTTTGATCTCGGTTTCGACTTTGGCGCGGCCGCCGCTTCCCTGCTGCGGCAGCGCGGCAAACGAATCGAGCGGAAGCGCAGCGGCGGCTCCGGCCGCGGCGGCCGACTTCATCCAGTCACGACGGTTCATTTCACCCTCCTCTGCGTGACAAGAAGCTTGGTCCAGTAGGCGTCGTCGAGCTTGCTGATCTGCACCATGGGGTGCGTGTTGGTGGTGTCGTGAATGAACATGCCGTCGCCGATGTACATGCCGGTATGCGTGATCTTCTGCGGCGAGGAGCCGAAATAGAGCAGGTCGCCGGGCTGCAGGTCCTTGCGCTCGACCGGCGCCACGCCTGTCCACGAAGCCTGGATGTCGGCGTCGCGCGGCATGAGATAGCCGCGATGCTTCACCAGCATCTGCATGAAGCCGGAGCAGTCATAGCCGAAACTCGATGTTCCGCCCCACGTGTAAGTGACGCCGAGGAACTTCTTGGCCAGCTCGATGTCCTCGGGAATGGTCAGCTTCTTCGACGATTGGCTGACGTCGCCGTTCTGGATATAGCCGACACGGCCGTCGGGCAACGTGACCTTGAACCAGCGGGCGTTGGGGTCGGCGGGAATCTCGGCAACCAGGCGCGAATCAAATGGCGCGGTCAGGATCGGCGCGTGTTTGGTCACGTTCTGCTCGCGATAGATGTTCGCTGAGAGTCCGCTCACCACGACGGTTGTCGCGTCCTCGCCATAGGCGGGACCGGAGAGCTTCCTCATCTCTTTCGCGCGGATCCAACCGGTGTAGTTGTCGGCAGTACGAACGTTGATCCAATCTCCCTTGTCCTCGATCACGGCCACGTTGCTGCCAAGGATCGCCTGGGAGACCACGTCGGTGTCTTCACTGGCGCCGCGGAACATGTTTGCTACCGGGGCGGTCACGACGTAACCCGGGGCGGCGGGCGTCGCAGGTGCGCTTTGCGCCGGCTGCGCCACAGCGAAAGATACGAGCAGGAAAAGAACGGCCATCCACCGCGCACTACGAGAAAGAGTCCTCATCAATGCCTCGCTTCAGGATGTGCTTACGATAAGCCGATTATACGAGCGCAGCCGCCTGGCAATGTGCCCATCGTCACGGTTGACGGGCCTGTTCCGCTTCCAGTACAAGCGCTGGCATGGATTTCCAACGCAAAGTCGCGGTGGTAACAGGCGGCTCGATGGGCATTGGCGAGGCGATCGCCGCAGGCCTGGTAAAGGCAGGAGCGTCGGTGGTGATTGCCGCACGCGACATCGGACGGGCCGAGGCCGCGCGGCAACGGATTGGAAGCGTAGACCGGACACTTGCCGTCGCTTGCGATGTTCGCCGTCGCGCGGACCTGGAAGCACTGCTGGCGGCGACGCTCCGACGCTTCAGCCGGCTCGACATCTGGATCAACAACGCCGGACGCGGGCTGCTCGATTCGGTGGAGCAGATGAGCATGGCTGACTGCCGTTCCATGTTCGATACCAACCTGTTTGGCGCGATCGAGGGCATGCAGGTCGCGATCCCACAGATGAAGCGCCAGGGCGGCGGCGTGATCGTCAACATTTCCAGCGTTGCGGGGCACATCGCCGTGCCGCACATGGCGGCGTACTGCGCCACCAAGGCGGCGCTGAATCAGATTGGCAGGGCAGCGCGCGTGGAACTGCGCGGAACGGGCGTGCACGTCATGACCGTTTGTCCCGGCTATATCGCGACGGGATTCTCGGAAACCGCGATTAAGGGTGCAGATCCGCAGCGGCTGAGCGCAGGCAGTGGGCGTCGAACTTCGCCGGAGCGAGTGGCGGATGCGGTGCTGCGCGGCATCGCCGCGAGGAAGCGGGAGATCGTCGTTCCGTGGAAAGACCGGTTGCTGATCAAGCTCTATCAGAATGCGCCGAAGCTGCTGGAGCGCGCGATGGCGAACATGCTAAGACCAGCCCAGGGCTAAAGCCCCGGTCGGTTTGCGCGCACTCACTGGCCTGAAGGCCAGTGCTCCAACCGAAAAGCTTCACCCGATCTCGTCGAGCATGCCTTGCATTTCGCTTTGCGCGTGGCTGTTCCCGGAGGCGACAGCTGTCTCGATCCCTTTGCGCAGGGTGCCGCGCGCGTCGTTCGTGAGCCCGGCGCGCGTCATGGTCTGGGCCAGCATCTGGTAGCCGGGGACGTAGGTGGGATGGTCGACGAGCAATTGGCGGAATTCCAGCATGGCGGTCTCGAGCTGCCCTGCATTCGCGAACTCGAGAGCCAGGGCGTAGCGCGCCATCTGATTCTTGGGATCCTGCGAGAGGATTTCTTTTAGCTGGGAAACGCGGTCTTCGGCCATGGCACCATTGTCACCGCAAAGACGCCAAGAGCGCAAAGTTTCGATTTCCTCGCAATTCACAGGCTTAGGCAGCGGCTGACGGCGTTACACTTCGCCGCAATGGCCTGTCCGTACTTCATGCCGAGCCGGCGTCGTGATGACTTGCTGTGGCCGTTTCCTTCGCGGCTGCCGCTTGGCGCCGGATTCGGAGGGGTCTGCTCGGCGCCGGGACATGAGGGCGCGTCACCGACCGACGATGAGCTGAAGTCGTCGTGCAATCTCGGCTACGCGCGCTGCTCGCGCCTGCCAAACGATCGCGAGGCCGATTGCGTCCGCTACATCGTTTCTCTCGATTCGTCCGAGCGGATCGTGGTCGCGTGGACTTCGGAGCTCAAGCACGCTCCGGGGCAACAGGGACGCGCCGAGTTCAACTGCGCGACGCGTCAATTCGCGCATCCTTGCGCCGACGCGCGCATCCAGAAGCAGGTGGAGTGTTATCTTGAGTCTTACTTGATGCGACGCGCACGACATGACTGACCTCAGCCTGACGCCCAAGCCGGTAGCTGCCTCGCAGTCCGAGATGGCCGAGATTGTTCTTCCCAACGACGCCAACCCGCTGGGCGCGCTGCTCGGCGGCAGACTCATGCACTGGATCGACCTCGCGGGTGCGCTGGCCGCGCACCGTCACTCACGCAACTACGTGGTCACCGCGTCGATCGATCACCTCGATTTCCTGACGCCGGTGCACGTCGGCGACCTGGTGATCCTGCGGTCCTCGGTGAACCGCGCCTTCCACACGTCGATGGAAGTTGGTGTGAAAGTGTGGGTGGAGAACTACCACAAGGACACGCAGAGGCACGTCAGCTCGGCGTTCCTGACGTTCGTGGCTGTCGACCGTGAAGGCCGTCATCTTCCCGTCGCGCAGGTGATCCCGGAGACCGACGAGCAGAAGCGGCGATTCGACGACGCCGGCCGTCGTCGCGACGCCCGCAAGCGGGAACTTACACTGCGCCAGCAACAGAAGAGTTAGCCGCTACTTCGTTCGCTTCGGCTCCCAAAGCTCAATTCGATTGCCATCGAGGTCGCGGATCCACGCGAAGCGGCCGTACTCGTGGTCGTCGCGCTTAGGGTCGATCCACACGCCTGCCTTGCCCAGTTCGTCCATCAGCTCGTCGAGGTTCTCCACACGGAGGTTCAGCATGAAGGTCTGCGGGCCGTCTCCGAAGTATTTCGTGTCGGCCTTGAAGATGGACCACGCGGTGCAGGCTTCGGCATCGCCATCGTCGGCCCAGCGGAACATGCCGCCGCCCTGTGGATGAAAGTCGATTCCGAGATGTTGTTTGTACCAGGCGTAGAGCGCCTGCGGGTCCTTCGATTTGAAAAATACGCCGCCGACTCCGGTGACACGATGCATGAGTACCTCGCTTGAATGCGAGGCATGATACGCGACCTACTTGCGGAATGCGACGTTGACGGCGAGTTTCTCGCCTTCCACGTCCACGATGTTGCAGAAGGTGCGTTCGCCGCGGCGAGTGAAGTCGAGGCCGACGCGGCTGCGTCCCACGCGAAGGTTGCGGATGTGGAGGTAGTCGAGGAACGGCGGCAGCGTCGGGTTGACGATGTTCAGCTCCTTGCGCGGCGCGCTGGGGCGGATCCCAAGGATCGACATCAACATCAGGACCATTGCGCCGGATGCCCACGCCTGCGGCGAACAGGAAACCGGGTAGTGCACAGGCTCGTCGAATTCACGCCGCTGGACGCCGCAGAACAACTCCGGCAGGCGGTAATCGCGAAATTCCATCGCCGCCTGGAAGAGCGCGGTCATCACCTCGATTGCCGGTTGGCGCTGCTCGTTCAGGCATAAACCGTGGGCGATGATGGAATTGTCATGCGGCCAAACCGATCCGCGGTGGTAGCTGAGCGGATTGAAAACAGGTTCGGACGCGGCGAGGGTGCGCCATCCCCAACCGCTGAACATGTCCTGGGCCATCAGCCGGTTCGCCAGGATGCGCGCGCGATCTCTTCCGATCATCCGCGTGAACAGCAGGTGGCCCGGATTGGACGAAATGACTTCAAGCTGCCGCTTGTCGCGATCGAGCGCCATCGCGTAATAGCCCTGCTTCGGCATCCAGAAGGCGCGATCGAAGCGCTTGGCGAGTTCAGCGGCGTCGCGCTTGAGTTGGTCGGCGCGCTGCGTCTCGCCGATCAGGCGCAACAGCGACGCCATACGGTACTTGGCGTCGTAAACGTAGCCCTGCACCTCGGCGAGGGCGATGGGCGGCTGCGCGACGCTGCCGTCGCGGTGCATGTTGGCGTCCCATGAGTCTTTCCAGCCCTGGTTCGCCAAGCCCTTGGGCGAGCGCCGCAGATACTCGACGAAGCCGTCGCCGTCGAGGTCGCCATACTGGTCGATCCAGTCGAGCGCCGCCAGTGCGTTCGGCATCAGGTCCTTGAGCAGCTGCTCGTCGGCCGTCCAGTTGAATGCCTCGCTGAAGAGAATCAGGAACAGCGGCGTGGCATCGACGCTGCCAAAGTACGGACGGAACGGCATCTCGTGATGCAGCGTCATTTCGCCGGCGCGGTACTCGTGCAGGATCTTGCCCGGCTCTTCGTCCTGCCAATCGTTCTTTTCCCTGCCCTGGTAACGGGCGAGCACGCGCAAGGTCTCGGTGGCGAGCTGCGGGTTCAGACCCAGTACCTGGTACGCGGCGAGGATGGAATCGCGTCCAAACATGGTCGCAAACCACGGAATGCCGGCGGCCACGACGTGCTCCGAGCCGTCGGGGACCTGGAGCGCGTGGAAGTCGCCAATCGCGGTATCGAGCACGCGGGTGAACGCGTCGTTGCTGCTGGAGAAGCGAGTGGACCGGTTCTCCCAGTCCATGAACGCGCGGCGGCGCGACGCGAGACTGGCGTCAAAATCCATGCCTGAGGCGCGCGACTTCCGTCCGTGGACGAGCGGCGTGATCCGCACCTTGATCTCGACCCACTTGCCGGGTTCGAGGCGAATATTCCAACGCGCTGTTTTGCCATCGATGGAAGCGGGCATCGGGCCGAACTCGACCAGGGTCTCGCGGAGGATATTGTCGAGGCCGCGGTAGAAGAATGCCAAGGCGTCGCCGCGGTGGACCGGCTGGTAATACGTCCCGTGCTCGGGCCGCGCCACTCCGCGCACCTGGAAGACATCCACGAAGTCGGCGTCGAGCGCGACTTCCACTACGAATTCCACCGGCGTCAGGTTGAAGTTTTCAAAGCCAAACTGGTCGTAAAAGACATCGTTCGCGAGCAGCTGCTCGCGCCGGATGTGAATGGTGTTTTCCGGCAGGTCGAAAGAGTCGCGTAGCGTGATGTTGCCGGTGGTCAGCTCGATCTGGGAAGCGAACGTCTTTTCCGTGCTCGACGAGAGCACCACGGTACGGTGTCCGTCGATGCGCAGCTCCAGTTGCGAAAGAAATCGCGTGTCATCGTGGAAGAAGCCGACGTCCGGCGCTCCCGGGGGCATGACGTCGCCGGCCACGGTGGTGGAGAGAAATGTCTTGCCGTCGATCAACGTCAGATTGTTGACCTTGCGCGGCTCCAGGGCCTGGAAGGCGATCCGCGGCTCGACGTAGGGCGAGGGGATCTCGACCAGGGCTGACTCTGGAATTGCAAAACGCGTGCTCATGCAATCGCACTGGACTTGGTCTGCAGCGCGGAGCCGACGTTCGCGCGTCGCCCCAGACCACCGTCCTCCAGGAGCTCGGTGTAGAGCTCGACGTAACGCTCCACCATGGTGCCGAGCGCAAACTCGCGCTCGACATAACCGCGGACCGTTGCAGGCGCAATCGTGAGATGCCGGGCACGATCAGCGAGTTCGTCAACCGAGCCGCAGATCCACCCGGAAACGCCGTCTTTCACCACCTCGGGCACGGAACCGCGGCCGAACGCCAGCACCGGCGTACCGCACGCCATGGCTTCGACCATGACCAAGCCAAACGGTTCGTCCCACTCAATGGGAAACAGCATGGCCCGCGAGCCGCCAAGCAATTCGTTCTTTTCCTCGAGATTTACCTCTCCGATAAACTCGATGAATTTGCCGTCGAGCTGCGGCCGGATCTGGGCCTCGAAGTAGTCGCGGTAGCGTGGCTGCACTTCACCCGCGATTTTCAGCGGGATTCCGCAGCGCCTGGCAGCCTCGATCGCAAGATGCGTGCCTTTCATCGGGGCGATGCGGCCGATGAAGCTGAGATATTCCTGTTTCTTTTCCTGGAAGCGGTACTTCGCCATGTCGACGCCGTGATGGATGGTGCGGATCTTCGGCATGGGTTCCAGGCGGCGCTGGAAGTCGCTGATGGTGACGAAATTGGCGTCGGGCAGGTAGCGGTAAAGCTCGGTCAATGGCGCTTCGTGCGGATGATGCACGGTGTAAATCGCGGGCCGGCCCGTCGCGCGGCTGGCGAGCAGTCCTGGGATGTTATTGAGGTGGAGAATGTCGGAATCGGCGGCGGCATCGGCTACCGCCCACGAAGAGTGATTCAGGTCTTTCAGGTTGTCGTAGAGCTCGCCCTGGATCGGCCATTGCGCGCGCTCGTAAAGCCAGCGCCTCTCTACGTCAACGGTCGATTCCCCGTTCGTATAGACCACGACGTCGATGTCCCTTGCCTTGAGGCCAAGGGCCAACTCTCCGACGAACAGTTCCGTGCCGCCGTATCGGGCGGGTGGAATCGAAATGAATGGCGACGCAACGAGAGCAATTCTCATCCGCACTCCTGCTGAGTTTTGTTCGCACGAACCTGGGCGTAGAACGATCGGCCCGGGGCGATTCACGCATCTCGAACGGACAATAACTGGTGACAGTAGTAGAGATGCCGATGGAAGAGTTCCCGTTGGCGAAGATCGGGAGTAGCTGTTGCTGAACCTACACAGCGACGGATGAACAAGCTTTGGTGCGTGAAGTCACATTCCGTACCAGCGATTCGAGCTGCTGCGCGCGATGGTCGCTCGTGTGTTCCGCCATCATGCGCTCGTGCGCTGCCATGCCGATGCGCTGCAGCTCGGAATCGTCGACGTCGCGCAGAAAGCGCACCACGTCGTCGCTCGAGGCAGGCAGGAGTACCTCCCGTCCGGGCGTAAGGAAGGTATCGAGGCCGGGCCAGTTGTCGCTGGCGATGGCAGCTCCGCACGCGGCTGCCTCGAATAGCCGGACGGACGGCGAATACCCTGCCTGCACCATGTCACGACGCGTGACATTCAGGGTCAAGCGCGAGGAGCTATAGAACGCGGGATGCCAGCGCGGATTCAGGTGCATGATCCGCCGGACGTTTCCCGGCCAACGCAACGACTTCGGATACTGCGGCCCCGCCAGCAAAAAGGAGAGCTCCGGCAGCTTTCCGGCGGGCGCGCAGAACAGCTCCTCGATCTTCGGCTGGCGGTCCGGCGCGTAGGTTCCCATGTAGCTCATGTCGGAGCGGTAGCGCTGTCCGCGCGGGCGCGGATGGTACTGCTCGGGATCGAACGAGCAATAGAGCGGAGCCGCCTGGCGCGCGCCAAAGCTCGTTTCCAGCTCCCGCAGCATCGGGCCGCCGGTAAAGCTCAAATAGAGATCGAACTCCGGAATCGATTCGCGCCTGAGGTATTCCGTCGCGCCATGTTCGCGAAGCGTAGCGACGGTGATCGGCGTATCGATGTCGTAAAACGCCTTCGCTGCAGCCGGTGAATCGAGAACCTCGCGCGTCGCTTGCAGCGCGTCGGGCGCGTACGATCCGACGATCGCAAGATCGGCGTCCTGAAGCTCACGGCGCGCCGCCGGCAATGCCTGCTGCCATTCGTCGTACAGGTGGACGCGGCAGAACTCCGGAGCCGGCAAATCGCGGTTATTGCGATACCACTCCAGGTCGCGCTCGAAAAAATCGACGCTGTGTCCCCGCCGGTTGAGAGCGCGAACCAGCGCGCGGTAGGTGGTCGCATGTCCATTGCCCCACGACGACGTGATGGCCAGGCCAAAGATGACGATCTTCATGTCTGCTCGCTCAGGCAGCCGCTTCCGCGTGCGCCTCGCACAGGATCCGATGGACTTCCAGGGCACGTGCCGAATAGACGTGATCGCGCAGCGCCCGTGCCCGCATCGCCGCTCCAGTGCCGCGCGCCTGGGCTGCGCCGATCGACCGCAGCCAGCGCACGACGTCCTCCGCGCCGGCAGCAATCAGGATCTCGCGGTCCGGCTCGAAGAACGACCCGACACCCTCCCAGGCATCGGTGATGACACATGCGCCCGCGCCCGCCGCCTCAAAGATGCGCGTCGGCGGCGAATATCCTACGCTCGCCATCGATTCGCGGTTGATGTTCAGCACCATTCGCGCCGAGCCGTTCACCGCGTTGTGATGCGCGGTTCCCACGTGCCCGATCCAGAGCACGTTGCGCGGCAGAGTCTTCCCTGCCCATCCTTCTCCGCCAAGAACGAAGCGCATCTCCGGCGCCAGCTCCGCCGCTCGCAGGAAGAATGCGTCCACCCGGGCTTCTCGATCAGGCAGGCGGTGTCCCACGAAGGCAAGATCGCACTCGAATCGCGGTTCGGAGGGAACCGGATGATGGGTGTCGGGATCCAGGGCGTTGTAGATCGGATAGCAGTTCCGCGCTCCGAGCCGGCGGTAATGATCGATCACCGGTGGTCCGCCACCATACGTAAAGACCAGGTCGTATTCCGGGATGCAGCGGCGAAACGGATCGCTTTGATCTTGCTCGACACGCGCCAGCGTGGCGGGTGCGTCAACATCCCAAAACGCAACCCGAGTGCGATCGGAACGGCAATCGAGCACGCGACGCTCAAGCTCAACATCGTCGGCGCCCACGCCGCTGTGCTTGATCACAAGATCCGCCTCGCACGCGCGCTGCAGGACGTGTCCGAGATCGCCCGGAGACTCGTATACGAAGGATTCCACGTAGTCGTAATCGCCGGGATCGCGCTTCTGCTGACGGCCGTAAATGTCTGGCTCGGCGAAGGTGACGCTGTGGCCGAGGTTGCGAAGACTTTTGTAGATACCGCGGTAGTAGGTGGCGGCGCCGTTCCAGTACGACGACACGATGCTGGAACCGATGACAAAGATCTTCACTTGCCGAGTTCTCCGCAGATGTCGAGCAGTTGCGCCGCGCGGTGCGCGCATGTGTGGCGCGCGCGGATCGTTTCCAGGCCGGCTTGCCCGAGCTGGCGCCGCGCTTCGCTGTCGTGCATCAGGTTCGACAGTTCGGCCGTCATCGCCTTGCCGTCCGGCGCAACCAGGAAGTCCTGACCTGGCCGGAACAGATTCTCGACGTCGCCCCACGGTGAGCACACCAGGGGAATGCCACACGCCATTGCCTCGAAGACGCGAATGGTCGGGATGCCGCTCAAGCCGTTGCTGTACTGACGACGTGGCACGTGCACCGTGACCTTGCTCTCTCCATACACGGCGGCGCCTTTCAGGTTCGGCAGATAACCGCGATATTCGATTCCCGCTTCCTTGAGCTTGCGAACCGCCGGTTCCGGGTAGCGCACGCCGTGCACGACCACCTTGCAATCCTTGAGCGCGGCGGCCGGGCCGATGAGAAATTCTTCCAACTCGCGAGTGCGTTCCTCGTCGCCCCAATTGCCGATCCACACGATGTCGTTGCGCTTGGCGGCAAGAATCGGACGGAAGGCCTCGGTGTCGGCGGCTTCATGCATGGTCCATGCGCGCTGGATGCCGAATCCATCGGTGTAGATCCTGCGGATCGCCTCGCCAAAGGCGATGACGCCGTCGAACTTGTGCAGGTGGAAGCGAAGGATTTCCGACGCGTTCGTGTACGCGCGGTGATGCGTGTCGTGAAAGAGCGCGACGAAGCGCTCATGCTCCCTGAGGGCGAGGATTGCGTTCACCACGCGCGGGTCGTTCCACTCGTGCACCAGCACGACATCGGCATGACGCAGCTCGTGCCGCGCGAACTCCGGGAAGGTCTCGTCCTCTTTGTAGAAGTGGATATCGAGTTCCGGATACGCGCGCCGAAACTGGTCGATCGCCTCGATGGCGGTGTCCCCTTCGTTGCGCACCAGGTTGGTCAGCGACCACGAGCCCAGCGGCTCGTAGCACCGGACATGATGACCAAGCCGAACGAGCTCGCGCGCCAGCCCGCGCAGGAAGTGCGCGTTGCCGTGGTTCCAGTCGGAGACCCAGGAGTGCGCGAAGATGCGGAAGTTCAGACGATGCATCACGCGGCCGCTCCCGGCAATTCGGCCGCCGGCTCATCGCTTTCGGAGCGCCCGCCCACCAATTCTTCGTAGAGCCGCGCGTAGTCGTCTACCATGCGCTCGGCCGTGTAACGCTGCTTCGCCCGGTTGTAGGCCAGGTTCGCGTACGTGAGGCGCAATTCGCGATCGAGATGCAGCCGCTCGATCTCTGCCTTGAGACTCTGCGGATCGTCTGCGCGGAAGTAGCGGGCGGTTTCGCCCCACACCTCGTGCAGGCTGGGAATGTCGTTCACCACCAGCGCGCAGCGGGAGAGCGCGGCCTCGAGCGGCGCCAACCCAAACGGCTCGTATCGGGACGTAGCGGCATAGATCGACGCGCGGCTGAAGTGATACCGAAGTTGCGCTTCCGATTGCTGTCCTTGGAAGAAGACATTCTTCTGCGCGGCGGCACGAACGCCGGCCTCGCCGCCCACCGCCGCGTCGGGATGCTTCTCCTGCCCAACGATCCACACCGGGATGACGTGATCGGTCTCTGTCAGCAACGATGCCTGCTTGGCTCCGTCCCAGAGCCGCCCCACGGTAAGGACCAGGTCTTCTTTCGAGATATGAGGGTTAAAGATGTTGGGCGAACGCCCGTTGTAGATGACCTCGCCATGCCGAGGCCGCAAGTAGTGCTTCGACAACGTTTCCAACATCCACCGCGTGGGCGCGACTACCGTGGTCGCCGCTGCCAGGCCCGCCATGACGGTGGTTTGATACCAGCGCATCCAGGCGGAATCGGGGGGCTCGTCGTGATGGACCTCGGCCCACCAGCTCACGACGTCGGAATGCGCCACGACGATTGTGGGAATGTCGACGGCCAGCGCGCCGTAACAGAACTGGTTCAGGTGAAGCAGATCGGGCCGGACTTCCTCGATTACCGCCCTCAGGTACTCGCTGGAAGCATCAATGTCGCCGGGCGCTTCCTGCATCCATTCCAGGCGGAAGGCGGTCGGGCGAAAGTCGAGGCCGTTCAGACCGTCCATCCAATCCGTTTGAGTTGGGGCCGGGATTTCTCCGAAGCTGACGAGAGTGACACGCACGCCGCGGCGGACGAGGCCGGTAACCAGCTCCCGCGCGTAGGTCCATACGCCACCGATGGTATCGGCGGTGACTAATACGTGCATTCGAGGTCCTCGATGGCGGCAGGTTGCTGCTCCTGGATGTCGGAGTAGCCCTTGTCGCGGAACGTCGAGGTGTAATAGCGATGCGCGCGTTCCCACGCCTCATCGTCCGGTAGACCCCACATGCGCATGTATTGGGGCGTGCCCGGATAGGGGAACATCGGCACCGGCTCTGAAACCCAGACGCCGTGCGACTTAAGGTGGTCCTGCCAGCCGCGAATCTGATCTCGTTCGTCGTGCTCCGTCAGGATAAGGTTTGCCTGCACCCAAGGGACTCGCTTCCGGGCGTATACCAGCAGCTCGCTGATGCGCTCGGTCGACATGCGGCAGCCCTTGTTGAGCTCGTCGCGCCCCTCCTCGGTGATGGACTCGACTCCGCACTCCATGGAGATGCAGTGAGCCCGCCCGAGCAGGTCCAGGGACTCCTCATCCCAGAGATCCACCCGTGTTTGCAATCCGATGCGAACCGGCCGCTCCGCGATGCCTTCCAGCAGCTCACGAACCTTCTTACCGACCCCGAAGATTTCGTCGATGAAATAGACGTAGTCGATCCCGCGCTCCACCAGGCGGTCAATCTCGGCTAGCACTGCGGCGACTTCACGCTCGCGGAATTGATTCCGGAACAGCGTCTTGTTGCAGAAATGGCAGGACCACGGGCAGCCGCGCGCAAACTCCAACTCCGCCCCGCGCCCTTCCCCGAAGAAGACATGATGCCGGTGCTCGCGCCGTTCGACCGGATAATTGGCAAAGTTGAGCGCGCCGAGGCTCTTCATGTTGGCAACGCCGAGATCGGGCGAAACGTAGGTGTTCCCGTTCTCGCGCCAGCAGGCGCCCGTGACTTCAGCCCACGGTTTCGACGCCAGAAGCGGCAGGAGCTCGTCTGGCTCGCCGCGCATCACGACATCGCAGGCAAGCTTGCGCAGCGTGGCTGCCGGCGTCGCCGAGGCATGTGGCCCGATCGCAACCTTCACCGCCTTGCCGCTCAGTCCCGCGAACCATTCCTTCGGAACACGCAGCTCCGGCGGCGGACACCGCCAGAATAGATACGACGGCGCCGTCGGGATCACCAGGAAATCGGGCGCGAAGCCTTCGACGCGCTGTTTCGTCTCGTCGATCGAGAGCTTCTCCAGCTGCGCGTCGATGAGCGCGGCCTCGTGCCCGCGCTCGAGAATCTGATCGAACGCGAAGAGCAGCTCCAAGGGGACGTGAGGCTCCCGGCAACCAAAGTAGGTTGACCCGTGGAAGTCCCAGTTCGGATTCACCAACGCGAATTTCATAGAGGCCGCGGACCTGTCTTTCAAGCCGCGCGTGGCACGGGATCGGTGACGTTAAGGAGTGACGTTTCCTCGGTGCCAGCGGCTCCTGGGAAGAACTCGCGATTGCGCTTCCACCAGTCGTACATCTTCTTCAGCGACTGAACGGGTGCAACACTCGGCGACCAGCCGGTCGTGTCGCGGAATTGCGCCGTGTCGGTGATGTACAGCAGTTGGTCGCCTGGACGCCGCTCGTCGAAAACGTAATCGATGTCACGGCCCGTCAGGCGCTCGATCTCCTTGATGAGGCCGAGAAGCGACACTGCGTGGTCGGGTCCGCCGCCCACGTTGAACACTCGCCCGCGCGTCTTGTCCTGGTGCTCATGCGCCAGCTCGAACGCGCGCAGCAGGTCGTCGATGTAAAGCAGGTCGCGCATTTGACGGCCGTCGCCATAAACCACCAGTGGCCGGCCATGGAGCGCCGAGTACAGGAAATGCGCCACCCAGCCTTGATCTTCGCTGCCGAACTGCCGCGGTCCGCAGATGCACGACATCCGGAACACCACGCTGGGGAGATCGTAGATGCGGGCGTAATCGCGCCAGTACTGGTCGGCGGCGCCCTTCGAGCATCCGTAGGGTGAGTGGAAGTCCAGCGGCTGCGTTTCGGAAATCCCCGTTCCCGACAGGAACTCGTAATGACTGTTGCGGGCGATGACGGGCCGGTTCGCAAGCTGCCCGTACACTTTGTTGGTCGAAGTGAAGAGCATGAACGGCTTATTGCCGGACTTGCGCGCCGCTTCGAGCACGTTGATGGTGCCGCCGACGTTGACCTCGAAGTCGAAGCGCGGGTCCACGACGGACGCCGTGACCGCCACCTGCGCGGCGAAGTGGTAGATCTCGGTCGCGAACTTTGCCGCCCGCTCCACGCGCGCGGCATCGCGCACATCGGCCACGGTGATCTGGAGTCGTCCCGAATTCCCTGCCTTTCGCTGTAGTGATTCCAGGTTGTGCCGGACACCCGGGCGCGACAGGTTGTCGAAGATGTGAACCTTCGCGTCGGTCGTATCCAACAGACGATGCGCCCAATTCGAACCGATGAATCCTGCTCCTCCGAAAATTAATACCGAACGGAAGCGATCTTGCTTTTTCATTTTCCTCGTCCTAACTCCGTAATCCTCTCAAGCGGTAAGCCCAAATGCTTTCAACTCTTCAGCCGCCTCAGCTGCGCGATCGGCCGGCGACTGGGAACGCAGCCATTCCACCAGCTCGCCCACGCCGTCCATGAAGTTGTGTTTTGGTTCGTAGCCCAGTAGTTGCTGGGCGCGAGAAATGTCGGCGAAGCAATGCCGGATGTCGCCGGCCCGGAACTTTCCCGTGATCTCAGCTGGAATCGCGACGCCCATCGCCTGCGCAAGCTGCGCCGCGACGTCGGCAATCGAGATCGGCTGTCCGGAGCCGATGTTCAACGCCTGGCCGTCGGCGTCGGACCGTTCCATCGCCAGCAGGTTGGCTTGTACGACGTCGTGAACGCTCACGAAGTCGCGCATCTGCCGGCCATCCTCGAAGATGAGCGGCGCTCGCCGGTTCAGCAGCCGCGCGGCGAAAATCGCCGCTACGCCCGTGTACGGATTCGAGAGAGCCTGCCGCGTCCCATAGATGTTGAAATAGCGCATCGCCACGGCAGGAACGCCGTAGGTCCGGCCGTAGAGCAACACCATCTCTTCCTGATCTTTTTTGGAGAGCGCGTAATACGAGGTGCACTGCAGCGGCTTGGACTCGTCGGTCGCGACCGGCGTGAGTTCGGAACCGCAGATTTCGCAACTCGCCTCCCACTGTTTGGCGCGGAGCTGGGACATCGATCGCGGAGACGGAGCCACTAATCCGCAGTCTCGGCAGGCGTATCGGCCTTCTCCATAAATCGACATCGAAGACGCTACAACGAGCTTTTCCGGCTCGATGCGATTGTCGAGCAGCGCTTGCAGCAGCACGGCGGTTCCCTGCGTGTTCGTGCCGACATACTTCGCGATCTCGTACATCGATTGTCCGACGCCAACCGTTGCCGCGAGGTGATAGACCACGTCCTTCCCGCGCACCGCGCGCCGAACCGCCTCCGCATCGCGTATGTCTCCCTGGAGGAATTCGGCCGCGCGCGACAGATACGATGGGAATCCGTTGGGATGGACCTGCGGCGACAGGCTGTCAAAGACGGTGACTTGATGGCCACGCTCCACCAGCGCATCCACCAGGTGCGAGCCGACGAACCCAGCTCCTCCGGTCACCAGCACTCGCTTCTTCATCCGCGCGCTCCCGTCTGCGCTTCCGCCTGTAATTCGGGCGCCACGGCGCGGCGGGGCGCGTAGCGCTGCACCGCCCAGGTGGCGAAATCGGCGAAGTCGCGCGCCGACTTTGGAGGGCTGGTGTAGTGCCGGACCAGGCCGAGGTGCTCGGGCGTGAAGCAGAGCGTCAGCGTCGTCTCGAACTCGTCGAGCGCGGTCATCTGGCGATCGAACCATTGCTCCGCGTTCGGCCGGAACCAGTCGGCCCAACTCACGCCAGTGCGCAGGTAGCGCACGCCGAGCTTCCGCAGCCACTCCACACCGCTGTCGAGACGATGATCTTCAAAGTGGAACCACTGGCAGATGCCCATCCCCTCGGGAAAAACATCGACCGCCGGTTTCGGCGTGCCGTCCTCGCGGACGAGCCCCATGTAGTAGTGGCGGTAGTACGAACTGCCCTCGGCCTCTTTGTGACGCGTGGTTGCGGTCCACGTAGCGGGAAGATCGAACAGGCTGTACCAATGCACGCGTTCGACCCTGCCGAGCAGCAACTCAGCCGAGCGCTGCAAACCGAAGACCTGCACTTCTTCCGCACCGAACGACGAAGCTCCCACCTCCGACACCCAAATCGGACGGTCGGCAACGGCGCGGATCTCGTCGATCTTGTCCGGCCATTCGTGGATCTTCCAGTGATTCCAGTCCAGCGGAAAACCGTGCACGGCCACGATGTCGACCGCGTCAAGCACGCCGTGCGACTTCATGAGCGCGATGAAGTTCGGATCGATCGGCGAGATCCCGCCGAGCGCGATCTTCAGCCCCGGATTCGCCAGCCGCACCGCCTGCGCCGCGGCGATGGTCATTTCCGCGAACATCTTCCAGTCGCTATCGATCTTGAAGTCCCAATGCGAGAGATTATTGGGCTCATTCCACAGCATGACGGCTTCAACCATGTCGTCTCGGCTCTCCTTGCCTCCGGCTCACAACAAGCCCGCCAGTTCCAGTTCCTGGATCGTTTTGCCGTCGCGCCGGCTCGCGTCCGGCTCGCAGATCCACGTCTCCGTTTCGGGATGCGCGACGATCTTCATCCCCGCGCTGCGAACCATCGCTTCCGCCGCGGCCCGGTTCGGAATCCACCAGTTCGTGGGATCGCTGGCATATTTGTTCTCGATGAAGTGCATCCGCGGAAAGTCCCGCTGGTCGAATATCTTCTTGTTCCAGAAGTGGTAATCGTCCGCGGTGTTACAGGGCTCTTCGGACCCGCGGAGCATGGTTTGAAACACCAGCTGCCGTCCTACCTTCTGCACCACGCGATCGAGCGCGTACAGCGGGTAGCGCAGGTGATACAGCACGCCCATGAAGAAAACGATGTCGAACTTCCCGGGAATCTCGTCCACCGAGTACACCGAGCGCTTTTCGAATTCGATGTCGAAGCCGAGCGTGGATGCAGCGAAGCGAGCTTGGTTCAAATACCGGTCGTCGACGTCGATGCCGAGCACCCGGCCGGCGCCGCGGCGCTTCATCTCGATGGCATAGAAACCCGCGTTACAGCCGATGTCGAGCACCGACGCGCCCGCCAGGTCCTGCGGCAGCGCGGGACCAATGTGCTTCCACTTGACGTTGGGAAAATCGCCCAGAAAATGATTGGGCGCCGTCTGCACTCCATGCAGGTCCAGGTTATGAAACCAGTCGCCGAGTTCTTCGACCTGGCGGCGCACTTCTGCCGTAGCCGGCTTTTCCACGCCGGGGGCATCCTGCAATGCGACGCTCTCTTGCGAAGCAGCGGACGCGAACTGGGAATGAGCAGAAGCGGCGAACGTCTCAGGGTGAGGCCCAAACTTCCCATGGCTCATGGTTTCAAAGAGGACGGCGCAATCATGTCGGCAACGCAACGGTTAGAGGGCGATCCAGAGACAATCGTTGCCCTTCTCCCGCCACCACCGTCGATTTGGCGGGCCCTGCGCAGCTACTCACGTTGGATGCAAGAAATGGCCGCCTCGCAGGGCCCAAACCGCTTCATTCTGTTGGGGTTCCGCTCACCCCGGGGGCTCACGCCAATCGGCTGCCGACCCGCTCGGCCAGCTCGCACACGGTCTTCAGGTTAGCGGCGCACGTCTCCGGCAGCCCCGGAGTCTTCAGCGCCAGTTGGGACGAAAGCAGGATTCCCGTGACGTCGGAGCGCAGCTCATTGCGCAGCGTGCAGAGTGCCGACTCCGTGGCGGCTTTGCGATCGTGATCCCGGCGACGCTGAGCCGCGCGCGCCTCCAGCACCAGCCGCCTCGTGGCCGTGACGGCAGGATTGAAGAACAGCGGCACCGCTCCCGCGGCGTGGGCCAGCAAGCCGTCCACGCCGGAGCCATTGATGTCGAGGATTTCATCGTCGAGCAGGATCAGATCGAATGCGTGCTCCCGCATCTTGGCCGCGGCCATGCGCACGCTCTTGGCGCACTCCACGCGCTCACCCAGTTCCCGCGATAGAACCGGCGCGCTCTGTTGGACTTCGGGCTCACTGCTCACCAGTAGGATCATGCATGCACGAAATGCACGCCCCGTGCCAAAAGGAAAACGCCGTGAAATGCGGCGTTTTCCGTGATTCGGTGAGTTGCGTGCCTCTTCGTTCAGGACCGATTTGGGTCCGCGGGGACCAATCTGGAACCGATCAGTTGCTGACGACGCCATACTCTTTCAGCTTGCGATAGAGCGTCGTCTTGCCAATGCCGAGCATCCTCGCCGCCAGCAGCTTGTCGCCTTTCAACTGCTCAAGCGTGGCCAGGATGGCGCGCTTCTCCAGTTCCGCGATCGGCAGGATCCTGCCCTCTTCGGCGGCGGTCTCGGCGGCGGCAACCGCGGCTTCGCGCGAATTGCGCACGGGCGACGGCAAGTCATTGACCTGCAGTGCCGGTCCCGAGCTGACCACCGACGCGCGCTCCAGGCAATTCTCTAGTTCGCGCACGTTGCCCGGCCAGTCGTAAGACAGCAGCAGTTCCACCGCTTCGCGGCTCACGGCTTTCGCACTCGCACCCAGCTTCGTCATGAAGAACTCAATCAGCAGCGGGATATCCTGGCGCCGGTCACGAAGCGGCGGAATCCGCAGCGCGAGAACGTTGAGCCGGTAGAACAATTCCTTGCGGAACGTTCCTTTTTCGACCGCCATCTCCAGATCGCGATTGGTCGCCGCCAGGATGCGGACATCCACCTTCACTGCGTGTGTGCTGCCGACAGGCCGGATTTCCTTCTCCTGTAGCGCTCGCAGCAGTTTCGATTGCAGTTCCAGCGGGAGCTCCCCTACTTCGTCGAGGAACACGGTTCCGCCATTGGCGATGGAGAGCAGGCCTTCCTTGGAGCGGTTCGCGCCGGTAAATGCGCCGCGAACGTAGCCGAACAGCTCCGATTCGATCAGCGTCGGCACCAGCGATCCGCAATCCACGGGAATGAACGGCTTATCGCGGTACGGTCCGGAATAGTGAATGGACCGCGCCACCAGCTCCTTCCCTGTGCCGCTCTCGCCAAGAATCAGCACCGGGTGCGTGCTGAACGCCGCCTTCGAGATCATGCGATAGAGTTTCTCCATCTGCGGCGCGCGTCCGACGATGTTGCCGAATCCGAGCGGCGTGCGCAGGTCTTCGCGCAGCAGCCGGCTCTCACGGGTCATGTGCACATGCGCCAGTAGCCGCTCCAGCAGGTGACGCAGGTCCACGATGTCGAACGGCTTGGTCACGTAGTCGAAAGCACCCAGCTTGCACGCCTGCACCGCTCCCGGGACCGACGCCGCGCTGGTCACCATCACCACTTCCACGCTGCGCCGCTTGTCGTGGATCTGCCGCAGCAACTCCAGTTGCTGCGTCTCACCCAACTTCATGTCCACCAGCACGGCTTCCACCGGCTGCGCTTCCATGTATTTGAATGCCGGGTCCATCCGTTCAACATGATGGAACTTGAACCCGACCTCCTGCGCGACCTGGCAATACGCATCGCGCAACGCCGGCTCGTCACAGAAGATCAAGAGCACCGGCATCCCGTTCGACGAGGGCTTGCTGCCGTTTCCCGATGCCTTATGGTTGGTCTCGACTTTTTCCTGGGTTGTGATCATTACGGAGATCCTCCGAGCGGCCCGCTCCCAAAACGGCACCGTGTCTGCACAACTCTCCCGCGGCACACGTCTTCGTGCCGATTCCTGACCTACCCATTTCAGGAATGTTCGACCTGTAGCACATCCGTGCTATACGTGTCTGTGATTTCGGGGAAACTTAGTTTCAGATCGGGACGGAAAGACGCCGGAAAGCTACGCCAGCACGCATTTCACGGAGTTCCCTTCCAAAAAAGGAACGAGGTCCCGAATCGGGACCTCTTCGTCAGACGTAACTTCTGTTGTTAGCTGTGAACCGTTATGGGCTGAACCAGCCGGAAGGTCAGCCTGCGCTCGGCTCCAAATCCAATGTCCTTCTTGCCGGTCGCGTACGCGGTCGTCGTGCCACCCGCTGCGCCGATCGCGCTTCCGATCAGGGCGCCCTTTCCGCCGCCGGCGATCGCGCCGATCAGCGCGCCCGCGCCGGTACCTCCGCCGATAAACGCCAGGTTGCGCTTCTTGTGCGCGCCGCCCGCGGCGAAGATGCTCGACGTCTGCACCGGCACCTGCTTGCCGTTCATCTGGATGGAAGCCAGCGTCAGGCGCAGGTATCCGGAATTGTGCAGCCGTCCGGAGTGACGCGCTGCCACGACGCGGCCGATGACCGGCGCGCCCGTGGGCGCAACCGTCTTGCCGTCGATCACCAGCGGCTCCTCCAGCACGGCGTCAAACTGCTGGCCGGAAACCGCGGTCGCGCTGGAAACATTCGCCTGCAGCCGCACCGGAACAGACGTCCCCGCCGGAATCGTCACTTCGCCCGGTATCAACTTGCTCAGCGCCGACGGACTCGTCGCCTTGTCGTCTTTCTTGAACGGAAGTTGCTGGTCGGAATTCGCGCTCGAGGCCGAGGCGTCCGGCGATGCCGCCTGCGGATTGCCGACGTACGCGTCGCGGCCACAACCGGCAAGCGCAAACGCCAACACCAGCGTCGCAATACCTAACGTAACAATTCGCCTCATATCCATAACCCCTCTCAAAGGTCGTGGTATTCACCTTGAGAAAGGCATCTACCGTGCCAAACGTCGGCCCATGTTTTCAGGGAGTTACGAGCGATCCAGAGTTGCTGATCGTGTACTTTTTGCCGTTCTTTTCGATCAACCGGCGTCTTGCAAAACCGGTGGGAGCACCGGCCTTCAGGCCGGTGAAGCTGCGCGCAATTAAAGAAAGGGGCTTCAGCCCCGGCAAGTCCCCGGGCTAAAGCCCCAAAGCATTCGTGTCGATTCGTCACCGCGCTAAAGCCCGGTGCTCCCACCGAGCCTACCGCTGCTCTCCGGCGGAAGCCGACTGACGCACCGTGCTGTCCGCGTTCTGCACGATCACGCCGTCGTAAGCCGTGCTGGCGAAAACGCGGCCGCGCGCGACGATGACATTGCGCAGCGCGTATCCCGACTTGATCCCGTGCCAGCTCCGTCCGCCATCGGTGCTTTCGAACAGGTCGAATCCGCTTGCGGCGGTCGCCAGCAGTCGCTGTCCGTCGGAGTCATAAACTATGGACAGTAGGTGGTTGTGCGGCAATCCTGCGAGCACGTGTTCCCAGGTGTCGCCACCGTCGGTACTGCGCAGCGCGCCTTCGCGCGTCGCAATCCAAATGGTCGAGGTCTTGCTATCCACGGTTACGGTGTTCAGCTTTGTGATGTAGGAAGGCAGCTTCGCCTCGTACCACGTCTGGCCCTTGTCGACCGACGCCAGCAGCTTGCGGCTGGCTGCCGCCACGACAATCTGCGAGCTGGCGTGAATGGAAACGATTTCCGCATCCGCATGGACGGGAAGCACGCGCCAGGTGCGTCCTTCGTCGTCGCTGCTGAGCATCCCCAGCGCGGTGGACGCGTACATCCGTCCATCCGCGATCGCGATGTCGTAGACCCGGCCCTTGAGGTCGGTCTTCTCCACCGCTGTAACCGTGCGCGTCTTGCGCGTGCCCTTGATCGGGACTGTCTTCTGCGTCTCGCTCACAATCTGGCCGATCGGCGTCCACTGGTTGCGCGCGTCGAGCAGGAAAAGTCCTGAGTTCGTTCCCGCCAGCACTCGTCCAGGACCGATTTGCCGCAGGACGAATACGTCGCGTGTTCCCAAGCCGCCGTTGCGCTGCGACCACGTGGTACCGCCGTCGCTGCTGGCGAAAACGCCACCGAATTCCTTGTCGTTGACCAGCCCCGCGTAGATCAGGTTGGGATCGCTGCTGTCGACTAGCATCGCCGCCACGTGGCGGTGCGTGAAGCCTCGGTTCGAGGTAGTAAAGGTCGCGCCGGCATCGTCGCTCAACAGCACGCCGCTGCGGTCCGTAGCCACCAGCACGTGCGAAGGACGCCGCGGGTCTACCAGCACGTCATTCACGATGATGTTCGGCTGCGTAATGCGCTTGAATGTCTTGCCCGCGTCCACCGTCTTCCACAGTCCTTCGGTGGTGCCGGCGTAGACCACGTCCGGATTAGCCGGATCCTGCCGCAACACGCGCGTGCGTCGCGCCGACGACGGGATTCCCTGGATCTTGTGGAACAGCGCCGCGGCGTTGTCGCTCTTGTAGATTCCCGAGCAGGCGCTCGCATACACCACCGACGAGCTGGCATGTGACACGATAATGCTGAACACGTCTGAATCGTCGATCACGCCCTGCTTGATCGAGTTCCAACTGCCGCCGCCGTCGGTGGTCTTCCACGCCAGGTGCCAAGTGCCGGCGTAGATCACGTTCGGATCGTGCGGATCGATGGCCAGCGACTCAATGTTCTTGATCTCGGCATGATGCTCCGGCGAGATCCGCGCCCACGTCGTGCCGGCATCCGGACTCCGATAGATGCCGTCGAGCGTGCCCGCCACCAGCATCTTCTGGTTGGAAGGCGCGATGGCGAAGGACCGGATCGACTTGCCGTGCATGCCCGGGATCACGTCCCAGGTGGTGCCGCCGTCGGTTGAGCGGAACAGGTCGCCCACGTCGTTGTCCTGGACGCTCCAGGTAGCGACGTAGAGGGTGCCATCCAGCGGCGCGATGGCGATGTGGTCGATGACAAAATCGTTGGATGTCCCGAATTGTGCCAAACGGGCCCAACTGTGGCCGTCGTCGGAAGAAATGAAGAGTTGGCCCGTGCTGGTACCGAGGTAAACCCGGTCGGGCTTGGCCGGATCGTAGGCAAGCGAGCGAACGTCGCCGCCGTCAGGTCCCAGCGGGACCCATTGCTGCGCCCACACGGGCGCGGCGGCTGGTATCAGAAACAGGGCTGCCAGGAGCAGCAGATTTGGGAACAGAAAACGCCTTGGGACGGCCGACATCAGAACTCCCTCTGGCCAGAACTACTGATTGGATGCGCGCTAGCCGCACATTGCCACAAAGAATGGCCCTATCCAAGTCCCCATTCAGACACAAAGGACAGAGCCGGCGGCCATGTCCGTCGGGAATTTGACAGACGTGAACGCCGGCTCTGGAAGCGTGTTTCCAGCTATTGCGCCGGAGCAGCCTTCTTCTTCGCCGCGTGGTGAGCGGGAGCGGGAGCAGTACGCGGCTGCGCCTTCACCTTGGAGTCGTCGAATGCAGACGATCCCTCGGGATTGCACGGCTGCGCTCCGCCCGGCACTAACCAAAGTTCGTCGGTCTGGGACTCACTCGTCCCGGTGCGAACTTCGATGCGGCTCGGATCGATACCCAGCTGCGATTCGCCATGCGCGAGGTAATCCTTCGCGTTGACGGCCCGCTGCTGAGCCAGGTTCTTGTTGGCTTTCTTCTTGGACTCATCCGCCGTGGCATGACCCACGATGATGGCCTTGGCATTGGCGTCGGACTGCAGGCGCTTGCCGAAGTCATCGAGGATCGCCTTGGCTTCGTTGTCGACGCGCGCCGGACGCTTCTTGTCGCGTTCGAACGAGATGTCGTTCGCCTTGCTGCAAGATGGCGGCGGCGGCGGCGGAGCCGAGATCGTCACCGAGGTGTTCGCGGAGTTGCTCAGGCCGCGATCGTCGGTGGCGGTACAGGAGATGCTGATCGGACCCGGTCCTGCGCCGGCGGTGTCCAGGGTCGCGGTGTTGCCGCTGCCCGAGATCCGGCCTGCGCTGGCGCGGTAGCTGATCGTGACCGGACGGTTGTCCGGGCTCGAAGCGTTCGCCGAGACCGTCGAAGGCTCACCCGACTTTAACGTGGTCGGATTCGCCGAGCAGGAAATCGTCGGCGGATTCTTCGGCGGTTCCTTCACTGTGAACGAAGCGCTGCAGCTCGCGGTCGCCAGCTTCTTGCCCGGCTTGCCGTTGCTCGCGGTGCCCGTCACGGTATAGCTGCCGGGAGCCAGCCCGGCCGTGTCGACCTGAGTGGTCGCCGAGGTGCCCGACGCTTTGCCGCCGGTCGCCGTCCACGTATACGACACCGTGTCCTTGGCATTGAAGTTCTGCGGCGTGATGGTTACCGATACCGGCTCGCCGGCATTCACTTCCGCAGGCTGCGCCGCCGAGCAGCTCGCTGTCGCGGGCGCCGGAGGCGGTCCAAAGCTGCCGAACTTGAATACGATGCCGCCGCCGATGCGGCCGCCTTCGTATTCACGCGTCGCCAACCCTTGCGGATAATTGTGATGAGCCCACATGTACTCGGCGTTAATCACGCGGAGGTCGAGGAGCGAGTTCAGGTGCAGATCGAGGCCGCCGCCCATGACGGCGCCGACACCCGTCTTCGCGCCAAATCCGGCAACGCCCGGCGCCACCCGATGCATGCCCACCAGGACATGTATGAACGGCGAGACGTTCTCCAGATTCGCCCGAACCGTCGGGCCGAAGGTGATCTCGTTGATGTTGGCGCGGTTCTCCTTCATGCTCAGTCCGGAATCGAGAGTGAGACCGAAGTTAGGATTGAAGAAGAACGTCGACTGGACGGTGAAGCCTTTCGACATCCCGCCCACGTTTGTTGACCCAAACCTCGCACCCGGGTCTTGCCACGCATAGCCGCCGTAGATTTCCGTCCGCGGCGCTTGATTATCTTGCGCGATAGCCGCTGTGGTCATCACCACCAACGCGATCACGCCCAACCGCAGAAAATTGCTCACTGCTCGATTTCGCTGCATTCCGCATTCCTCCGAACAAATGTCAAGGACAGCACAGGACCACAAGTGAAAATATCCAGAAAGAAACAGGGTCGTTGAGGAGCGGAAAAACCCGCTCTACGAACCGCTCATAATACCGCAAGCGGCCTAGCGCGCCAACCAAAGTGGTAGTTACTGCGTGGTTACCTGGACGAGAAGGCGCGTTCCGCTGTCCAAGTGAACGTTCTTCGAATTCGAGACAATCACGGTGCCGTTGGTCGCCGTGGACGCCGCCGCGTCAAGCTGCAATCCCGGCAGACCGCTGATTCCGCGCGCGTTTGATGCGATTCCGCCGCTACCCGAGACACCCGCCGCGCCGTTCACCGTGCGTCCCACCGTGGCATCGGTCGCACCGCTTGCACCCGCTGCCACGTTGCCGACACCATTATTGGCGACATTGCCCGCCGCTCCAATTGCGGAGCCGGCGGCGTTTGCCAAACCCCCGCTTGCAGGCGATGAATAGCCCGCCGGCCCGACCGACGAGATTCCTTCATCCTGCGAATCCATGCTCGCTTGCGGCGCCGCGGAGATGGCGCGAATGATGCCCGTGAACGCGATGCTCTCTCCGCTCTTCAGCACAGCGTGATCGAAGGCGATGCCCAGCGCCGACTGTGTCTCACCCTTTTCGCGTGCCTGCGCCTGGGTGACATGGCCCAGGAGTTTCGCGCCTTTGGGCACCACTACGTGCCCGCTTGATTTGACGTCGTGTTCGACGCGCGCTTCCACCGGGTCGCCCGGCTTCACTTTCTTCGCGTCCAGCGACTTCGATAGCGAAGCATCCAGCGTCGTGCCCGATTCCATGCCGGCCGACGCCGATCCCGCCTGCGCCGCGGCATTGGTCGACGTCGCCGCCTGCGCCGCTGTCCCCGCGTTCTGAGCGATCGCGACTCCCGCCAGCAGAAACGGCACAACAATTCTCATGACCTTGGTCATGTTTGCCCCCTCCAGCCCGTCAGACTACGGGCAATGCAGTTCCTGGTACGGCCGATGATGGCTGTCAGATGCAATCCAGAGCTGCTGGGTCTACATGCAAATCGGCGTTTTTCGCGCGACGGCGGAAACCGTACATTGTCCGGCGAGAGGCGGCGGGCATGGCTTTTCGATAGACTCAAAGGAGGCAGCGCGCATCTAGGATGAGGCAGGAACACTGGATTCTCATTTCTAGCGGGGACCGCGGGTGGAATCGCTTCTATGGCAGATGAGAAAGTCCTGATCGTCGAAGACGAAGAAAACGAACGAACCGGCCTGGCCGAACTCGTGACCTCCTGGGGCTATCGCGCCGAAACCGCGCGCGACGGTCTCGAAGGCCTGGAGAAGATCGGTTCCTGGAACCCCGGCATTGTTATCACCGACCTGAAGATGCCGCGCATGGACGGCATGGAGTTGCTGGAACATGTGGCCGCGCAGCCGCAACCCATCGCGGTGATCCTGCTGACCGCACAGGGCTCCATCGACTCGGCCGTCAACGCCATGAAGATCGGCGCGTACGACTTTATCCAGAAGCCGCTAGACACGACGCGGCTTAAGCAGATACTCCAGAACGCGGCGCGACAGCGCGGCACAGAGGTCGAGCTGGAAGTTACCCGCCGCAAGCTGCGCGACACGGGACAGCTCGGCTCGCTCGTCGGCGCCTCGAAGAAGATGCAGGAAGTCTTCCGACTGGTTGAAATGGTTTCGCCGAGCACCGCTTCGGTACTGATTACCGGCGAGAGCGGCACCGGCAAAGAACTACTGGCGCGCACCGTGCACGATCTCAGCCCGCGCAAGGGCAAGCCATTCGTCGCCATCAACTGCGCCGCCATCCCCGAAACCCTGATCGAGAGCGAAATCTTCGGACACGAGAAAGGCGCGTTCACCGGCGCCCTGGAACGCCGCGCCGGATGCTTCGAACTCGCCGAGGGCGGCACGTTGTTGCTCGACGAAATCGGCGAAATGCCGATCGCGACCCAGGCCAAGCTGCTGCGCGTTCTCGAAGACCACAAGCTGCGCCGCCTGGGCAGCAAGGTGGAAAGCAGCGTCGACGTTCGCGTTCTCGCCGCCACCAACAAGACTCCCGACGAAGCCGTAGCCAAGGGTGAACTGCGCAACGATCTCTACTACCGCCTGAACGTCTTCAACATTCACATGCCGCCGCTGCGCGATCACAAGGAGGATCTGCCCGACCTGGTCAGTTCCCTGCTCGCCGACATGAATGCGCGTCACGGCCGCAACGTCGGACTGATCTCTGAGGCGGTGCAGCAGCTCTTCCATAGCTACTCGTGGCCCGGCAACGTGCGCGAACTGCGCAACACGCTGGAGCGCGCCGTCATCGTCTGTGACAGCTCGATCATCGACGTGCGCCACCTGCCGCCGGGATTCGGCCAGGTGAAGCCCGGAGCGCCGTTGCAGGAAGCGAACGCCGTGCGGGTCGCCGTCGGCACCACCGTGGAAGAAGCCGAGCGCCTGCTGATCCTGAAGACGCTCGAAGCGACGAACAACAATAAGACGCGCGCCGCCGAAATCCTCGGCATCAGCTTGAAGACCCTGCACAACAAGCTGAAGGAGTACAACGCCACCGGCGTGGCGATGGACGCAGCGTCCTGAGACAATCTCGATGTAGAGACGCGGCATGCCGCGTCTCTACACCACGATTTCTGCCGTGCGACTGAGGCTCAAAACCAAGCTAGTTCTAGCGATCAGTGCCATGGTCGTGGCGCTGGTGACCACGCTGTCGTCGATTTACGTCGCCCAGCTCGTGCAGTCGCGCGTCGCCATCGAGGCCGCCCACACCGAGCAGCAGGCGCAGGAGATCGCGCACTCGGCGCAGGACGCCCTTCAGGTTGATCTCAGCAGCACCCGCGTTGATACCGAAAATCCTATTGAACTGAACGCTGCCATCGCCGAAGTCCTGCAAGGTGACGCCGGCGTGAACTCGGTTCTGGAAGGAGTGCTTGGCTACTCCACGGTCGTCGAGAACGCCGCCATCGTCGACGGCCACGGTGTCGCCATTCTCCACACCAACCCGAACGAAGTCGGCAAAATGCAGGAGCTGCGTCCCGACCTGCAGGAGCTGAGCCACGCCGGCATCCGCAAGCAAATCACTTTCGTTTACGGCAAACCGCAAACCTTCCAAGTGAGCGTCGCGCTTTTGCGCGCGGGAAAGCCCTTCGGTTCGGTCCGGATCTACATCAATACCGTCTTCCTGAAGAGCGAGCTGAAGCCGGTGATCGACCGCGCCGGCATCTTTTCCGGCGTCTCGATCCTGGTGTCGCTGATCCTCGCCGCCGCGCTTTCCAGTTTCGCGCTGCGCCCGCTGGAAACCATCTCCCGCCAACTCGACGCGCTGGCCATCGCGCCGCCGGAAACGGATCCGCAACCCCAGCGTCCGCGCGACGAGGTCGGCGCTGTTACCGACAAGATCGATCGCATCGGGCGGCAGGTGCGCGACGTCAAGGAAGTCTTCTCTGCCCTGAAAGAAAACCTCGACCAGATCATGTCCACCTTGCAGGACGGACTGATGCTGTTCACCCGGGACTGGCGCACCGTGCTGGTCAGCGCCTCGGCGGAAGCTTTCCTCGACCGCCCACGCGGAGAGGTGCTCGGCCGCCGCGCCGATGAAATCTTCTCGCTCGACGATCGCCTCGGCCGCGTCGTGCTGAACGCCCTCGACGGCCACAAGCCGCTGCTGCTCCAGGAAATCGAGACCGAGAACGGGCGCCGGGTGCAGGTTTCGCTCGACTTCATCGAGGAAGGTGGCGAGCGCATGGGCGCGCTTCTCACCATGCGCGATGCCGAAAGCGTTCGCCGCATCGAGAACGAGATCGAGCTCTCGCGCCGGCTCGCCGCCATCGGCCAGCTCACGCGCGGCGTCGCTCACGAGGTCAAGAACCCGATCAACGCCATCGTGGTTCACCTGGAAATCCTGCGCAACAAGCTGCAGCAGGTCGAGCCGGACACCAAGCGCCACGTGGAAGTCATCGGCAACGAGATCCAGCGCCTCGACCGCGTGGTGCAGATGCTGGTGGACTTCACGCGTCCGGTGGAGTTGCGACTCGCCGATACCGACCTGCGAAGGCTGGTCGACGACGTCGTCATTCTGGCTTCGCCCGACGCCGAACGCCACGGCGTCAGCATCGATCGCGAACTGCCGCCGGACCCGCTGGTTGTGAAGATCGACGCCGACCTGGTAAAGCAGGCGCTGCTCAACGTGGTGCTGAACGGTATCCAGGCCATGCCCGACGGCGGCCGCCTGACGCTGGTGGCCTCGCGCAACGCCGGCGGCACGCAGCTCACCGTGCACGACGAGGGGCCCGGAATTCCCGCCGCGATCCGCAGCAAGATCTTCGACCTCTACTTCACCACCAAGCAGGCAGGCTCCGGAATCGGATTGGCGATGACATTCCGCGTGATGCAATTGCACCACGGCGCGGTTGATTTCGAGTCGTCGCCGGACCTGGGCACGACCTTCCGGCTACGTTTTCCGCAGCGCGAGGCCCAGGCGCCTGAGTTGCAGGAAACTGCGCAGGAAGGCGGCGCTGCATGATTTTTTCGGCAACATCTGCCGCCCCAAACGATCCGTACTCAGAGGGTGGCCTACATTTGCCCGCAGTCGGCAAATGTGGGAAATACGCAAGCGTTTCAGGCAGCGGTTTCCCGCGCGCGTCATCCTACGTTGTGCAGGTCCCCGCCCTTGGTTTAGGTTGGAAGGCGATGCCGCTTCGTAAATGGACCGCCGTGCTGGCGATGTCTGGCCTGCTCGTGCTCGCCGGCTGCAAGAAGAAGCCGAAGACGGTGCCGCCGCCGCAGGCCCAGGCGCCGACCATCCAGACTCCTGCGCCAACCCAGCCCGCGCCTGAGCAGCCCGCTCAGCCTGCTGCCCCTGCTCCCACGACCAACGAATCCACGACCACGCCTTCGACATCGACTGCCAACACCAACGCGAACAAGCCGCACCGCCCACGCCCTACCCGCACGGTGACTTCGGAAAAAGACAAAGACACGGCCCAGGGACAAAAGGCTCCGCAGCAGATTGCCAAGGCGACTCCGCCGCCGTCACCTGCGGTCGCGCCGCCTGCGATCGTGACGCCAAGCCTTCCGCCCGATCAGGTGCTGCACACGCGTGGGACGACCGAACAATTGTTGCAGTCGACCGAGATCAACTTGTCTTCCATCAAGCGCACGCTATCGACCGATGAGCGAGACATGGTCCAGCAGGCTCACGTGTACGTGACGCAATCGCGATCGGCCACGCAGGATGGAGACGCGGCTCGCGCCTACAACCTCGCGATGAAAGCGCACCTACTGTCCGACGAACTGATCAAGCGATAGCCGCTACCGCCCGGCCGCCACGCGCGGCTTCGCCGCGTTCACCTTGGCCAGGATGTCCTGGCAAGGCGCCTTGTACGCTCCTGTCAGTTTCACGCAATCGCCCAGCGCGGCTTTGGCCTCCGGAAGCTTTTGCAGCTTGGCGTATCCAAAGCCCAGGTAGTACAGGACCATGCCGCCGGCTTCCTGGTCTTCCTTGAGGGCGGGCTCGGCGAGCCTGAGCTCGGTGATCGCCGGCAGCGTCTTTTCCTGCCTCATCATGATCGCGCCGAGCGCGGAGTGCGCAATCGCGGCGCTGAATTGCGCCTGCTTGTCGTCCGGCTTCGCCTTCGCCAGCTCGATGGCGTGGCGCGCGTACTCGCTCGCCTTCGCGAAGTGCGCTCCGCTCTGTTCCTGCGCGAACACGTTGGCGAGCATCACCAGCGTGGTCATGTCGTCGGGATTCGAGGCCAGCAGCTTCTCGCCAAATTCCGCGAATTTCGCCGGCTGGTTCATCTGCTGGAGCGACAGCATGGCGAACTGCATCACGTTCTGGGCGAACTTCGACTTCGGGAACGCCGTCGTGAACTGGTCGATGTACCCCATGCGCGCCTTGGCGTTGTCCTCGTTCGCGACGGTGTTATACGCGGCTGTCTCGAAATAGTCGTATTGCTGCTGATATTTATCTTTCTCGAACTTCACGCGCTCGATGGCGGCCGGATCGCTGCCCGCATCCTTACCGATGCTGTTGATCAGCTCTCCGCCTTTGCATGCGTAATCGAGCGCCTTGGCATTGTTCTTGCCAACCTGCGCTACCGAGACCGCCGTGGTGATGATGTCGATGTTCGTCGGCACCGCGGCATAGGCCTGCTCGGCTGCTTCCATCGCCTTCGCCATATCGCCGTTCGTCTGGTACTGCTGCGCCAGCAGCTGATTGCCAAAAGCCGCCGCCATCTTGTCGGAGCTGTACTGCTTGATGAAATCGTTGAGCATGGTGACGCGCTTCTGCGCGTCGGTCTCGGCGTTGATCGCGGCACTCGCTTTGTCCGCATCGCTTCCAGCAGGGATGATGATCTGGGTGATTTGGGCAGACGCGGTCGCGGCAAGGATCAGTGCGAGGAACAATGTGGCCTGGATTCGGTTGCTACGCATGCAGCACCTCCGGAGGACGTCGGCGCGGCTCTCGTGCGGCCTGGAGCCGCTTTGCGAGGCGAATCGTACTGCCGTCCCGACCCTTCGGCAAGTGCCGTACGTCACAAAACGCTACTGGCTAGTGGGTTGTGGCCGGGAAAAGATAAGCCGCAGATGAACGCTGATTAACGCTGATCTTAATTCTTGGTCTTCTTTGATTCTCTTTTGAATTCTTTTTGATCGGTGTTGATCTGCGTAAATCTGCGGCGAGGAAGTTTGCCTTTGTTTCTCAATTCGGCAGTTCGGCAGTTCGGCAGTTTTATTTTCTTCCGGCCCTCTTCTGCGCCATCACCAGCCCGCGCGGCGTCGGCAGCAGCACGACCGAAATGAGCCCTTCGCGCTCGAGCTTCAGCGCCGCCTCGCGCACCACTTGCAAGTGCGAGCTGGCGTCGTGCATCAGGATGATCCCGGTCGGATTCAGCTGCGGCAAAAAGCGCCGCACCTCCTGCTCGCGCACCGGCATGTCCGAGTCGCTGAAGAGCACGTCGATCGTGCCGTCCACCTTCATCTCCAGGCTCGATTCGTTGCGGTACTCGATCCACCCGCCGAGGCCGGAACTGTCGATGCGCTGCTTGGCGGTGGCAAAAACCTTGGGATCGAACTCGCACGTCACGACTTTGCCGAAGCCGTTTCGTTTGAGCGCTTCCGCAATCCACAGCGTGCTCACGCCCATGAACGTTCCGGTTTCGACGACCAGCCGCGGCTTCACGGTGGTGACGCAACAGCGCAGGAACTCCAGCACCTCGTACTCGGCGGTCATGGAGTCGAACATGCTCCACCGCTGCGGCTCGGGACACTCCGGTGTTGCGCGGTGATACTCGGGCTGCAGCTTCTCGCCCGTGGCTTCCCAGTCGCGGATGATCCGGTGCTCGTTCTTCTCTTTTTTGCCGAACAATTCCTTCAGCTTCATGCTTATCTTGGAGAAATTTCGCAGGATGTGATGCGATCGTACAGCGCTCAGCGTGCAGCGTCCAGCGCACGTGATCGGCGCACGCTCCGCACGTTGTACGCTGAATGCCGCACGGCGCTACTGTTTTGACGATTCTGCCGGCTGCGCGGTCGGATCCGTCACCGTTGCCCGCACAGCGGCGCCCGCCGGCACGATAGCGACGCGCGGGAGTTTCCCGTCCTTGCGGCGGAATCGCTCCAGGCCTTCGACATTCTCGACCTTCAGGTTGCGCATCAGGACTTCGCGCCCGGGAACGTCGTTCAATGTGAATTCGTCTTTCGGCGTGAAGGTGTTCTGAGCTTCCAGCAGCAGGTCGCGCTCGTCGCGCATGTCGCTCTTCAGTTCCGGATCGAGCACCACGGCCCAGTAGACGTCCCAGTGCACCTCGGTCTGGCCCGCGAGCGTGTTGATGATGCCGTTGTGGTCGAACTGCGGCATCGCGTCGGAATGATGCTCGCCGCCCGGCACCACCAGGTACAGATTGGGATTCTTGTCGCTCGGCTTCGATTCGCCGCCGCGCGCGCCGTATTGCCACGGCCCGAAGCGGAACCAGCGGGTGAAGCCGTGCGCCGGCGCGCCCTCGAAATTCACCGCGCGGCCTTCGAAGCAGACTTCGGTGACCGGTGTCGGGTCGTCGGGCGTGAACGCGGCCGCGCCCAGGCAGGCGCACACTCCAGCCAGCGTGACACAACCGATCTGCAACGCGCGTTGAGGTCTCAACCGGCCTCCTCCGCAGCAAAGTGCCTACATAATGTTGCGCGCTGGTCGGCCTCATTATAAGAGACCTTGGGTTCTCCGCCGCCTTCTTTGCGGGACATGTACCGCCGTACCCGCTGCCTGGCCCGGCGAGTGAAATACAGTCGCGCGGTCACCACAAAAATTTCGTTCGCGGTTTGCGGCGTCATCGATGCGGCCGCAGCCATTTCAAAAAATGAGACAATCTACCTCTCACTCATGAAGCAGATTTTCCAGCACCGCGGGCTGCGGCTCATCTTTCTTGCCAACCTGATCTCCATGATCGGCAGTGGCATGAACTCGGCCGCCGTCAACTGGTACATCCTCCAGAAGACGCATTCGGAGATGGCGCTGGGCACTCTCGTCATCCTGATGACCATCCCCGCCATGTGCCTGCTGCCGTTCAGCGGCGTGATCATCGACCGCGAGGACCGTCGCATCCTGGTGATGTCGCTCGACGCGGTGCGCGCCGTCATCATCGCCGCAGTTGCGATTCTCGCGTACCGCGGCACGGTGCAGCTCTGGCAGGTTTACGGCATGGTGATGCTGGTCGCCGCCGGTTTTTACATGTTCTGGCCCACCATCACCGCGCTCATCCAGGAACTCACGCCGGAGACGCAGTTCGTGCACTCCAACGCCTTCCTGCTGGCGGGCGTGCAGGGCGGCTGGCTGATCGCCGGCGCCATCGTGGGATTCGTTTACAACCACATCGGCCTGGGCGGCGTGCTGTTTCTCGATGTCACCAGCTATGTAGCCTCGTTCAGCTGCTACCTGCTGGTCCGCAAGGGACGCCATACCGTGCAACCGGCCGAGCGCGACACGCTCGCCATCGAGATCCATGAAGCCGAAGGCGCGATCGCGCGCTTCTGGACCGACATGCAACAGGGATGGAAGTATGTCGCAGCCAATCGCTACCTGGTCATGATTGGTGCCAGCTGGTCGCTCTTCCTCGCGGGCATGATGACGCAGAACGTCCTCACCGCGCCCATGAGCGAACGGCTCCTGCACGCGGGCGCCGTCGGCTACGGCTGGCTCAACGCCGGATGGGGCACGGGCGCGCTTACCAGTGTCGCCTACACCGCGTGGCTCATCCAGAAGAGCGGCGGACGCCGCGCCATCGCGCTCTCCATGGGCGTCATGGGCGTGATGCTGTTCGTGATGCCGCTTACGGCCTTGCTGCCGCTGGCGGTGCTGATGTACCTCGTCGCCGGTTCAGCGCGCGGTGTCGGCGGCGTGGCCATCAACGCCACCGTCATGGAGATCGTGCCCAAGCACTTCATGGGACGCGTGCAGAACATGTTCTTCTTCTTCGGCATGCTGATGCAGATTGTGATCTCGTACGTGGTCGGCGTCGTCGCCCACACCACCGCCCTGACCTTCGGCTTCTGGATCGTGGCCAGTGTTTACACGATCTCTTGCTTTGCTTCTCTCTGGCCCACGCGCGCCCAAGTCGCGTCCCAAGCCGAGGGAAGCGCGGCGGACTGAATGTAGTGGTTAGTAGTGAGTCGTTAGTGGTTAGTTCTATTAGGCACGACCACGTAAAATCTCTTGCTTAGCAATCACTAGCGACTAGCTGCTAACGACTAACTACTCCCATGCAACTTCCTCCCTGGCTGCGCGACGCCATCGAACAGTTCGCCGCCGAAGTTCCGCAGCGCGATCTTGCGCGGGCCGCGTCCGAACTGAGCGACGCCTATCGCTCGGGCGACTTTTCCCGCGCCCCGCTCGATAGCCACGCCCGCCGCATGGCGTATCTCGCCCAGCGCCTGCCTGCGACTTACGCCGCGTGCTCGCGAGTTTTCGAAGAGGTCCAAACACTCGCTCCCGACTTCGCCCCCAAGAGCGTCCTCGACCTCGGCGCCGGCCCGGGCACCGCGGCGCTCGCGGCCAGCGACTGCTGGTTCATGATCGAATCCGCTGCCTTCGTCGAACGCGACGCCAAGCTCGTCGAACTCGGGAAGTTGCTCGTCGAATCGCGCAACGCGCGGGTTCGATACACGGCCTGCCGCGTCTCTACATCATGGTCTGAGACAAATCTCGCGGACTTTCGGAGCTCCAGCTCTTCTGACCTCGTCATCGTCTCTTACGCGCTCGGCGAACTCTCCAAGCCTGACCAGCAGCGCATTGCCGAGACCGCATGGCAAAACACTGGTCAACTGCTCGTCATCATCGAACCCGGCACCAAGCGCGGCTTCGCGAACATTCTTACGGCTCGCGACCTGCTCGGCTCACTTGGTTCGCACATCCTCGCTCCCTGCCCTCGTGCGGAAGCGCATCCCTGTCCGATGGCCGCCGCGAACGACTGGTGCCACTTCTCGCAGCGTATCGAGCGAACCTCCCTGCACCGCAAACTGAAGGGCGGAGAACTCCCCTACGAAGACGAGAAGTTCAGCTACGTCGTCGTCAGCCGCACGCCGCTGACGAACGCTCCAGCGCGCATCGTCCGTCATCCCGACATCCGCAAGGGCCACATCGAGCTCCAGCTCTGCACGCCGAAGGGACTCGATCGCGTCACCGTCGGCAAGAGCCAGAAGGGACGGTATCGCGCAGCTCGCAAGGCGTCCTGGGGCGATTCCTTTAACTTTGAACCTTGAATTTTGAAATTTGAATTCGCCTTTCTCTTGTTATTCTTTCCAATTCACCGAGGGGGCTCTTCCCAGCATGATCAACATGGACGGCAAGGTCGGGGTGGTGTTTGGTGTCGCCAACAAGCGGAGCATCGCTTGGGCGATCGCGCAGGCGCTGCAAAGCGGGGGCATGAAGCTGGCCATCACCTACCAGAACGAGCGACTCGAGCAGGAAGCAAAGAGCCTCATCGCCGATCTGCCCGGCGCCGAAGGCTTCCGATGCGACGTTTCGCAGGACGCCGAAATCGACCAGCTCTTCGCCCAGCTCAAAGAGCGTTATGGAAAGATCGACACGCTCGTCCACTCCATCGCCTTCGCGCCCGCCGAAACGTTCAAGAACCCGTTCCTGGAGACGCAGCGCGAGGCGTTCCGCATCGCGCATGACGTCAGCGTGTACTCGCTAATCGCGCTCGCGCGTGCCGCTGCCCCGCTGATGACCGCCGGCGGCAGCATCATGACCCTGACGTATTACGGCTCGACGCGCGTCATTCCCGAATACAACGTGATGGGCGTGGCCAAGGCGTCGCTCGAAGCGACCGTGAGATATCTCGCTTTCGATCTCGGCAAGCAGAACGTGCGCGTCAACGCCATCTCCGCCGGCCCGATCAAGACGCTGGCCGCGCGCGGCGCCCTGAGCGGCATCGGCGAGATGATGAAGGTCATCGGCCAGAACGCCCCACTGCGCCGCAACATCGAAGTTGGCGAGGTCGCTAAGACCGCCGCGTACCTCGCCTCCGACCTCAGCACCGGCGTGACCGGCGAAGTCATCTACGTCGACTGCGGCTACAACATCATGGGCTTTTAGCGACGAGCCTGAACTCTGCCGTTACGGCGCCTTCGGCACGAGGTGTGCATTGACGGTTGCCGGCCCGCGGTTTGGTCCCACGGTCACCACTTTTTCGAACGGCGTATAGCCGTCGAGTTCCACTCGCACCGTGAAGCGGCCTTCTTCCGAACGAATGACCTCGGGCGTCTTCTTGCCCGTATCTTTACCGTCGATCAGAATCGTGGCGCCCGGCGGCCGGCTGGCGACCATGATGCTGAGCTGTCCCACCTTCTGCAGCGCGCTCCATTTTTCCCAGAGCTTGAGGTCATTACGCTGCTCGGCCGACAGCCCCGGATTCCGTCCTAGTTCCGCGAGCCGCGACATATCGGGCATGGGCACGTTCGGTATCATGACGGCCGGCACGCCCGGCATCACTGGCACCAGGTCCGGCGAGAATTCGAACTCCTCGCCGCCGCTGACTTTGAACTTGGCCGACGCGTCCTTAAAACCTCGCATGTGAACCGCGATCGTGTGCTCGCCTCTGTTGATGGATACCGATGCCGGTGTTTCCTTCTCGGTCGGTTTTCCATCCAGCAGGATCTCGGCGCCGGGTGGCGTGCTGTTCAGCTTTAGCGTCGCTGTCGTCTTAGCGGGCTTCGCCGGACTAGTCTTCACGACCGCCGTCGGCGCGGCTGGCGGCGGACTCGGCTCTGCCGGCGCCGGCTCGCTTGCTTCGTTCGGAGTCTTGGCGACACGATTCTTCTTGTAGTCGCCGCGGAACAGCGCCACCAGCACGATGGCCGTCATGGCCACGATTCCCAGCGCCACGATCCCGAAACATCCCAGCAGGAACGGCGAGAAGCCTCGCTTCTTCGGTTCGGGCGGCGGAGGCATGACGGCTGTCGCCGCCACCGTCGGCTGCACCTGCTGCGTGGTCGACGGCGGGGGGATGTTCGGCTGTGTCAGCGCAGCGGTGGGCAAATCCCCGAGGACAATCGGCCCGCTTCCGAGCTGCTGGTAGTTCTCCAGGGCCGCCGCCATTTCCGATCCGGTCTGGAAGCGCGCTTCCGGCGCCTTGGCCAGTCCCTTCTCGATGATCGCGCTCAGTCCCGGAGGAACGGTTCCATCCAGCTTGCGCGGCGCGATCGGCTCCTCGTGCACGATCTTGTACATCACGGTGGTGATGCTCTGTCCCTCGAAGGGGCGCTCGCCGGTCACCATCTCGTAGAGAATCACGGCCACGCTGAACAGGTCGCTGCGCCCGTCCAGCGGCTTGCCCAGAACCTGCTCCGGAGACATGTAATTCGGTGTGCCGACAACCGTGCCGGTGACAGTCATGCCGTCGCCGACGTTGGCGATGCCGAAGTCGCTGATCTTGGCCAGCGCATCCGTCAGCAGGATGTTCGCCGGCTTGATGTCGCGATGAATGATCCCGCGCGAGTGCGCAAAGTGCAGGCCCGAACATACCTGCCGCATGATGTCCACGACCCTGGCGGGCGGCATCCGGCCCTCGGTCTTGAGGGCGTCGGCCAGCGTCTTGCCCGCCACGTACTCCATGGCGATGAAGAACAAGCCTTCGTGCTCGCCGGCGTCGTGGATGGTGATGATGTTCGGATGATTGAGATTCCCGGCCGCGCGCGCTTCGTTCTTGAAGCGGCGCAAGATGTCCTCATGGTCGGCGCCCAACTGGTCCGTGCGGACGACTTTGAGCGCCACGTGCCGGCCGATGTTCGGGTCCTCTGCCTCGTACACCACGCCCATGGCGCCGCGTCCCAGTTCGCGCAGGATGTTGTACCGGCCAATCGTTTGCGGTGTCATTCGGCTGTATTGTCTCAGATTGGACGGTTCAGACCAGTGGGGGGTATCCCCCCAGGGATCGATCCCTTCGATCCCTGTCTTTAAAGGATTTAGCTCGGTCGATCCCTGCGCGATCCCTGGCGGTCCCTGATTTGGAGATCCCCCGGGTACCCCCGGGATCGATCCCGCCGATCCCGAAATCTAAAGGACTTAGCGGTCAGGGATCCCGGTCGATCAGTAGCTTGTCAAAGAGCGTTGGTTCCAGAACGGTACCCAGTGTGGGTATCGTCCTGGGAGAATAGCGCGAGGGCGCTTGGGATGCGGTGATCGCGGTTACGCGTTGAGGTAATGGGTGCCGTTGACAAGAATGGGGTCACGGCGAGGTGCGATAGCGGACAAGGCACGTCGGACTGATGTCCTCCGCAAGAGGTGTCACCCGCTAAAGCGGGTTTGGGGATTCTGCCATGACTCTGACCCACGGCTAACGCCGTGGGCTAAATTCGGTGCCGCTCTTCGGGCTGGGTTGCGCGGCGAGGTCGGATTCCGAACAGGGCATACAGCTTTTTCGCCCGCTTAGCGGGTGATTTCGCGCGATCGCGAACCCGACCCGAAGCGCCATGACACTGCAAAACAAAATCTTTGAGACGGGTCATCCTGAGCGCAGCGAAGGACCTATGCATCTTCTTCATCTAGAGAAAATGCATAGGTCCTTCGGCCAAAACCGGGCCTCAGGATGACCAGCTGGAAACTGCTGCAGCCCTGAAGAGATTCTCGTCGCGAGCATGAGCCCGCCGAGGGCGGCGGGCCTCCATTGTTCCACGCCGGCGTCCGCGTCAGGCGCGGATGTCGGCGGTGATCTTGCGGTCGGTGTCGCCTAGCCGTTCGAACGAGATTTCCACGTCGCGCTCGCGCACGAACTTCGGGAACTTCTCTCCCCACTCGATGACGACGAGCGAGTGGTCCTCGCGCAGCAGCTCGTCGATGCCCAGCGTGGCCAGCTCGCGCTCGGTCTCGATGCGATAGAGATCGATGTGGTAGACCGTGACCTTCGGCCCGCGATACTCGTGGATGAGCGTGAACGTGGGGCTGGTGACGTCTTCCTGCTCGGCCGCGTCGAAAGCGGCGGCGATTCCCTTCACCATGGTGGTCTTGCCCGCGCCGAGGTCGCCGCGCAGCAACACGAGCTTCGGCGGTGCGAGCTGTTTCGCCAATTCGCGTCCGAAGGCGATGGTCTCATCGGCGGAATGGGTCGTGTGGGTGGACACGTCGCTATTCTATCGGCCGGCTGCGGAACTGCGGAATTGCGGAATTGCAAAAACGGGGCTCTGACGCAGAGACACAGAGAATAAAGAGATCAGGAATCGCTCCGTCTCTGCGCCTCTGTGTCAAAGCCCTTGGGCAATTCCGCGGCCGGCGAGACGCCGGCGGTACCCCTACCGAATCCAGCGAAACTTGTCGCCGGCGAGTTGCGGCAGGCGAGCGAACGCGGCGGGAAGGAATCGCAGCAGGTCCGTGGCGGTCATCGACTGTTCGCCGAGCTTCTCGGCGGCGCAATCGCCTGCCAACCCGTGCAGATAGACGGCCGTGACTACGCGCTGCACCAGGTACCAGTTGTACGTTTCGCGGATCTGCGGTGAGACGTTCTCCGACTGGGGCAGGCGCTTCACCCAGCCGCCGACCAGCCCCGCGATCATGCCGGTCAGCACGTCGCCGGTTCCGCCCGTCGCCATGCCGGGATTGCCGGTGGGATTGATCCATGCGCGGCCGTCGGGAATCGCGGTGATGGTTTGGTGTCCCTTGAGGACGACGATGCAGGCATGGTCCTGCGCGAACTTTCGCGCTACGCCAACGCGATCCGCCTGCACATCGGCCGTGCTCAGGCCCGTCAGGCGCGCCATCTCGCCCGGATGCGGCGTGATGATAAGCGGCATGCCAGTGCCCTCGAGGCGCGTCTCGTACTTTTCGAAAGCGTTCAGCCCATCGGCGTCGAGCACGACCGGAACCTGCCGCCGATGCACCAGCGTACGCACCAGTTCCGCCGACTCGGGATTGCGAGAGATACCCGGACCGATCGCCACGACTGTCTTGCCTTCGAGGATGGCGTCGATGTGCCCAAAGTCGAGTGCGAGGAGCGAAATGGTTCCCTGCTCGGTTTCGGCGACGCCTTCGGTCATCAACTCGGGCGCGAAGCTCGAGACCACGTCCTGTACGCCGCGAGGCGTCGCCACCGTGCAAAGGCCTGCACCCGCTCGAAGGGCGGCCATTCCTGCCATCGCCGCGGCGCCCGCTTTGCCGCGCGAGCCGCCGACCACGAGCGCGTGTCCGAAATCGCCCTTGTTGGCGTCGGGGCGGCGAGGAGAGACGCTGACCACGCCGACGAACGCGTCCTGCGTCTCGGACGAGCGGACGAATCGCATCGGAGTGGAGAATGCGAGCTTGCCTTTCGCGACCTCGTCGATCGCGTTCAGCGGCGAGCCGATATCGGCCACCGCGACAGGCACTCCCAGTCCGATGTGGACGGGCTTCGGTGAAGTGAATGTCACCACGGCCGAGGCACGGACCACCGCGGTCGACATGACCGTGATCGGAGATGGATCGCGTCGTGGCTGGTCGGAGTCCATTCCGGAAGGAACATCGACTGAGACAATCGGCGCGCTCTGCGCCGACGACGTGAACTGGTTGATCCCGGCCGCGAGCGCCAGTTGCTGAATCGCCGCGCCGTAAACGCCGCTGACGGGCGGCTTGAATCCGGTGCCGAGGATGGCGTCGATGAGCAGATCGGCGTCGAAGACCTTCTGTGCCGCTTCGCTCTTCAGCTCTTCTTCGGTGCGCGCGACGACGGGCTTGAGCGGCAGCTTCTTCAGCATCTCGGCTGCGTCGCCTTTGACGTCCTGCGGATCGGCGAGCAGCAGTACCTGCACCGTCTTGCCCGCTTCGTGCAGCTTCCGCGCCGCGACAAAGCCATCGCCGCCGTTGTTGCCCTTGCCGCAGATCACGCCGACGCGTTGCGCCTGCGCGTACTGCTGAAGGCAGAACTCAGCCACCGCGGTTCCGGCGTTTTCCATCAGCGTGAGCGAGGGAACGCCGTACTTCTCCGTCGTGAGACGGTCGATGGCGCGCATTTCGGCGGAACTAACGATCTTCATAAGGCTTCACCGCAAAGGCGCGGAGAGCGCCGAGTTCGCAGAGAGAATCTAGTCTTCAGCATTTCGGGTACAGGACGCTTTCGGAGTTGACGAAGCAGCTCGTGACGTAACAAGAGAAAAAAAGACGCTCGGCGGACTCGGCGATCTTCGCGTCTCTGCGGTGAATCGTTTTCATCTGCTCGTGCCGACGTTGCCGGCCGCTGACGCTTCGAGCCGCGTGAGCGCCGCGGGTTCGCCCAACGCGATCAGGCAGTCACCGGCTTCCAGGATGTAATCGGGGCCGGGGTTGAAGCGTGTGCTGCCTTCCCCACGATGGATGGCGAGCACCATCACGCCGGTTTCCTGCCGGATGCGGGAGCTCTCGATCGTCTGACCGGCGTACAGCGATCCCTCGCCGATGCGCACTTCTTCGATTTCGAGGCCCGGTTTCCCGGCGCGCGCCGTGGCGACGTCGAGAAAGTCGAGCACGTAGGGACGAAGGAACGCCTGCGCAATGCGATGTCCGGCAAAGCCGTAGGGAGAGACAACGGAGTCGGCGCCAGCCTTCAAGAGATGCTTTTCCGCGCCGTCTTCCGATGCGCGGGCGATGATCTTCAGCTTCGGATTGATGCTGCGCGCGGTGAGGACGATGTAGATGTTGGTGGCGTCGAGCGTGGTCGCCGCGACCAGGCCAAGGGCGCTCTCAATGTGAACCTGGCGCAGCGTCTCTTCCTTGGTGGCATCACCGACGACAGTGAGGAATTCGGCCTCAAACATCGCCGCCTTGTCGGGCTTCGATTCGATAACGACGAACGGCACAGGTTTGCGCGCCAGCTCGCGCGCCGCGCTGCGTCCCACGCGTCCCGCGCCGCAGATGATGTAATGGCCCTTCAGCCGCTCGATTTCACGCTGCATGCGCCGCCTGCCGAAGTAGTTGCCGAGTTCGAATTCTAACAGGGCTTGCGTCAGGCTCCCGATGCCGAGAAACACCAGCGAGACGCCGGCGATGATCAGGCCCGTATTGAAGTAGCGTCCGTGCTGCGACAGTGGATGCACTTCCTGGTAGCCGATCGTGGTGAACGTGGTCAGCACCATGTAGAAGGAGTCGAAGTACGACCATCCTTCGATGACATGGAATCCGACGATGCCGGCGATCACCGTGGCCGCCAGCAGCGCCGCGATCGCTCGTATGTTGCGAAGAGCCTTCATGAGGAAAGAGTGGCTAGTGACTAGTGGCCAGTGGCTAGTGTGTCTGGAACCAGGAACATTGTCTGTGACGACGTAGACGGGAGCAAGAAGCGTTTCGCTTCGGAGGGGCACGGCTTTAGCCGTGCCGATCAAGGCTGAAACAGTTGGGCTTTAGCACCTGAGGTCAGCGCGTACCTCAGCGGCTAAAGCCGCCCGACATATTGAACTCTTCGGCACGACTGAAGTCGTGCCCCTCCGAAACCCGTTAAAAACTAAAACAAAGGCCCTCCCGCGGGAGGGCCTTGTCACTCTGCTCTTGCTACTTGGTCACGGGTTCGGTGTAGGTGTCGCCCTTGGGTGTCATCGGGACCACGGACTTCCCTTGCTGCACCAGGCTGTGGTGTTGGCCATAGGTGAAGTAAATCACCATGCCGATGATGAGCCAGACGAAGAGCCGCACCCACGTCATTCCGTTCAGGCCGAGCATCAGGGCAAGCGAGATGATCATGCCCATGATGGGGACGAAGGGCACCCACGGCGTTTTGAACGGACGATTCACTTCCGGCCGTTTGCGGCGCATAACCCATACGCCGGCACAGACGATGACGAAGGCCATCAGGGTTCCGATGGAAACCATTTCGCCAAGCACGCCGATGGGCAGCAGCGAGCCGACCGTCGCCACGCAGACGCCGGTCACGGCAGTGGACTTCCACGGCGTCCGGAACCTGGGATGGATATCGCCCGCCCACTTCCAGAGCAGGCCGTCGTGCGCCATGGAATAGAAGACGCGCGATTGGCCCAGCAACATGACCAGCATGACCGTGCTGAGGCCGGCGAGCGCGCCTGCGTTCACCACGTAGCTGCCCCAGCGAACGCCGGTTTCATGGATGGCCAGCGAAACCGGAGCGCCGATGTTCAGCCGCGAGTAGTGCACGGTTGCGGTCAGCAGTCCGGAGACCAGCAAGTAGAGAGCGGTGCAGATCACCAGCGAACCGAGGATGCCGATGGGCATGTCGCGCTGCGGATTCTTGGCTTCCTGCGCCGCCGTCGAGACGGCGTCGAATCCGATGTAGGCGAAGAACACCACGCCGGCGCCTCGCAAGATGCCGGACCACCCGAAGGATCCGAAAGATCCGCTGTTCTTGGGCAGGAACTCAGCCCAGTTGGCCTTGGCGATGTCGGGATGCCCGAACACGTACGAACCGGCGACGGCGATGAAGACCAGCACCGCGGCCAGTTTGATGAACACGACGGTGGTGTTGAAGTTCGCGGATTCCTTGATGCCAACGATCAGCAGGACCGTGACCGCGATGATCGCGAGGAAGGCGACCAGGTTGAAGGCGCTGCTCGCGTGCTGTGTCGCGCGCGCGAGTTGATCGGTGCTGAAGGTCGCTTCGGGCGCCCAGCGTCCGTCGACCATGGCCCACTTCGCGCCGGGGACGTCGCAGATCTGCGGCGGGATGCTGATGCCGTAATCCTGCAGGAAGGCGACCAGCGTCGAACTCCAGCCAGAGGCGACGGTGGCGGCGCCGAAAGCGTATTCCAGGATCAGGTCCCAGCCGATAATCCAGGCAAAGATCTCGCCCAGCGTGGCGTAGCCGTAGGTGTAAGCCGAGCCGGCGATGGGGATCATCGAGGCGAACTCGGCGTAGCACAGGCCGGCGAACACGCAACCGAGTCCGGCGACCACGTAAGAGAGCATGATGGCCGGGCCGGCGTACTGCGCTGCCGCCTGTCCGGTCAGAACGAAGATGCCCGCGCCGATGATTGCGCCGATGCCCAGCGTGATCAGGTTAATGGGGCCGAGCGCGCGCTTGAGTCCGTGCTCGCTCGTGTCCGAGGCTTCCGCCATCAGCATGTCGAGCGGCTTGGTTTTTAAGAGGTTTGCCATGAGTTAGTGGGCTCCTGGAAAAGTTATGCCGCGCTCGCCGACGCGCGGCGCGACCAAAGCAGATACACCGGAATTCCCAGCAGAACGATGATCAGCCCCGGCCACGTGTACTGGGGCTTGTACCGCAATAATACGACGTCGATGAACAGCGCCAGCAGAATATATAGGGCCGGCAGCACTGGATACCCGATGGCGCGGTAAGGCCGGTCGGCGTTGGGGCGCTTCACCCGCAGAACGAACAGCCCAAAGATCGTGAGGATATAGAAGACCAGCACCGCAAAGATGATGTAGTCGAGAAGCTGTCCGTAGGAGCCCGACAGCGCCAGGATGCAGGTCCACACCGCCTGCACGATCAGCGAAACCACCGGCGCGTGCGTCTTGGGATGGAGCTCGGCGACTTTCTTGAAGAACAGGCCGTCTTTCGACATCGCGTAGTACACGCGCGCACCCGCCAGGATCAAGCCGTTGCAGCAGCCGAAGGTGCTGACCAGGATGGCGATGGCCATCAACGTCGCCCCTGTGCTCCCGAAGATTTGCTGCATCACCGCCGTCGCCACCCGGTCTTCCGACGCGTACTGAATACCGCGCGCCAACACCGTGGCGCCATTGGGATCGCCATGCAGAGGCAGAACGTTGAGGTAGACGACGTTTGCAGCGATGTAGAGGCCGATCACCGCGCTCGTACCCAACGCCAGCGCGAGCGGGATATTGCGGGCGGGATTTTTTACCTCGGCGGCGGTGAAGGTGATGTTGTTCCAGGCGTCGGAGCTGAACAGCGAGCCGACCTGCGCGACAGCCAGCACGATGGCGATACCAAGAAAGCCGTCGACGCCAACCGACGGGAACTTCGCGCTGGAACTCACGTTGTGCCAGAAGTCGCCGAAGTTCGCAGCCAGCGCGGTGGCGTTGCGTCCCACGGCCAGCCCGAGGAGAACCAGCCCCAGCAGCGCGGCCGTCTTGGCGATGGTGAAGATGTTCTGTACCATTGCGCCCGTCTTGATCCCAAAACAATTCACGGCGGAGAGCAGCACCACCACGACAATCGCCGCCAGGTTCTGCGTGTTCAGGCCGACATCCATGTTCCCAAGGACCATCGGTCCGATGTGGATGGGCGGCACGTGCCACAGATGGACGAGCCAGTTGCTGGACGAAACGGCCGGCCAGAAGAGGCCAAGAAACTTTCCGAAGGCGACGCCGACAGCCGCGATGGTGCCGGTCTGGATGACCATGAACAGCGTCCAGCCGTACAAAAATCCCCATAGCGGGCCGAGCGATTCGCGCAGGTAGACGTATTGTCCGCCGGCGTGCGGCATCATGGCGGCGAGTTCGCCGTAGCTGAGCGCCGCGACGACGGTGAGGATGCCGGTCAGCAGCCACGCGCCGAGCAGCAGGGCGGGCGAGTCCGAGAGGCGCGCGATATCGGCGGAGACGATGAAGATGCCGGAGCCGATCATCGACCCCATCACGATGGTGGTCGAACTGAGCGCCCCCAGGCCTTTTACGAACTGCTGTTCCCCGCCTGAGGACGCCAAACTGGCTGCGGCAGATGCCTTGGCGTCGGGACTCACGCCCCTTTTGTATCCTAAATCCGTCGAAATGCCACTCCGATTGTTCACGTAGAAGCGCGAACGACCGAGCCGCCCTCTGCTCCCACACCAAAGGAGGATTGCCTTCCGGCCGCGATTTGCCGAATAATGCGCAGCCACAACATCCGGAGGGAAGATGCCGTTCAGTTTGGAGAGCCGCCGTGTCGGCGACATCGTGGTGATTCGCTGTGCCGGGCGCCTGATCGCGGGCGCCGAGTGCGAGCAGCTGCAAAAGCACGTTGCCGATGCCATGGCCTTCGACCGCAACTTCGTCGTCAACCTGGGCGACGTTCCCTTTATCGACAGCTCCGGCATCGGCACGCTGGTGCGGCTGCTGGGGCGAACGCGCGCTGCTCACGGCAACCTGAAGCTGTGCGGCGTGGTGCCGCACGTGGCGCAGGTCTTCAAGGTCACGAACCTGGATCGCGTGTTTGAGGCGCACGAATCGGAGTCGGACGCGATTACCGACTTCTACCGCCAGCGTCCGGCTGCGTCCGCGGGAAAACGCGGCGCGCGGGTGTTGTGCGTTCACACTTCCGCGGACGTGCTGGCCTACATGCGGGAGATCCTGCTCGCCGCCGGATACGATCCGCTCACCGCGTCGAACCTGCTTGACGGCAAAGTGCTGCTCGCCGCCACGCGTCCCAGCCTGGTCGTGATCAGCTCCCACCTGCGGAACCTGAAGGGGACGCTGGCCGCCGACAGTTTCCACGACCTGTCGAAGTCCGTGCCGATGGTGGAGTTGAACGACGCGTTCACCACCGACGATCCGGGCGAAGCCGCCAATGCGTTGCGATCGATGGTCGCGGCCGCAATCGGCACGCACGGGGCGTCCGCCGCAAACTGAGCGCTACTTCTCTTCCTTGCTGAGGGTTTCGGCGGGATCGTACTGGTAGATCCCGCGAACCACCTTGCCGCCCGGCATCCGCTTGAGCAGGTAGATGTATGGACGCGGTGGCGCGCCCGGGAATTCCTTGGCGACTTCATAGAGCTCGTCGTTGTAGCGGATGGTGGTGAGCTTGTTCCAGCGCTTGCGACGGCAGGTGTCGATTCGGAGGTCGAATTCGGGCGAAGTGCCGGCTTGAAGTTCGTCGACCACGCGTGGACCTTGCTTGATCTCGTCGTAGTGCGCGTCACCCAAGCCATGCAGCGCCGCCAGGATCGCGAGCACGGTATTGGGCAGCACCTCTCCCGTAGTCACGGCAGCGATTAAACGAACGCATCCTTCTCCGATGAGGTAAATCAACAACAGGGAAAGCGGCAGCACCATGTACTCGTAAATCGCGACGCCACCGACGGCGAATACCGCGAATCCTTCGCGGATGTGGTCCGGCCCGCCCTGCGCCCGGACTTGGTCGATCATCATCTGCTCGCGGACATGAAGGAACGGCGGATATCGCAACCACAGGATCACGGCGGGAATCACTATCTGGAGCCATCCGGAGATGATCGTGCCGCGCTTCACCGCCACGTCTTCGCTGTGAAACCAGCGGTAACGGTACCGGTGGGGTACGAGCGAGGCGACCACGCTGAGAAGCATCTTGATCATGGGAAGATGGCGCGAAGTTTAATGAAGAAATGAAACATTAGGTATGAAAATTGAAGACGCACGCCGGCCTTCACCGCGGTCTTTCGTTCTTGATGTCTACGAGAGCAACCGCAGAAATTCCTGAACCACTTTTCGCGGATCCTTCAGCAGATCGGAGATGACGGCCACCGAGTCGGCGCCGGCATCGAGTACGGCACGACAGTTCTGCCGAGTGATGCCGCCGATGGCGACCAGCGGCTTGCGGGTGAGCTCGCGCGCGCGCCGAACGCCGTCGAGACCGATGACCGGGTCGGGGTTCTGCTTGCTGGATGTCGAATAGACGGGACCAACCGCCACGTAGTTCGCGGACGTCTTGTCGGCGACCGCGAGCTGTTCCGGGTTGTGCGTGGAAACGCCCGTCCAGAGCTGGTTCCCGACGATCTTGCGCACCGCCTCGGGCGAGAGGTCGTCCTGCCCTACGTGAACTCCGTCGAAGCCGCTGACCAGGCAGAGGTCGGCGCGGTCGTTCATGATGAAAAGCGGTCGGTGGTCGGTGGTCGGTGGGAGTCGTTGGTCGGTGGTCGTTGGTCGTTGGCCGTGAAGAGCTTCTATGACGCGAACCATCTCTCTGGCGTCCGAGATCATCTCGCGGGCGTTGCCGCTCTTGTTGCGGTACTGGATCAGAGTCGCGCCGCCGGCGATCAGCTCGCGCGTGAAGCGGCCGACGGCGGCAGTCCGATCCTGTTCGCCGGCGAAGCAGCCGGCATCGACGATGCAGTAAAGGCGCGGAAGTCGAACGGAGGACATTCGGCTTCATTTCACCACACAGACTGCCGAGGCACGAAGCGAAACTGCTTCGTGCCTCTCGCTCAGAACGGACTGGCGAAGCGCGGATCGCTGAGGAAAGCGTTGTCGGTCAGCGTCAGCAGGAACGCTTTCAAGTCGGCCTTCTGCTGGTCGGTAAGATTGAGCCTGCGAACGGGGCCATTGCCGTTCACGCGCAATTCCGGGCTGAGGTTCGGATTGTCCTGCACGCCCGAGTTGTAGAACTCGATGACCTGCTCGAGATCGGAGAAGCGGCCGTCGTGCATATAGGGCCCGCGCGCGCCAATGTTGCGCAACGACGGAACCTTGAATTGTCCGTTCCCTGCGCCCAGGTCGACGTTGACGGCGTCGAGACCATTGTTTTTGACGGTCGCCGCGATGTGAGCGTCGGTGCCGTGGCAGCGCGCGCATCCCACGTTCTGGAAGATCTGCTCCCCGCGTTGTTCTTGCGGCGTGAACACGGCGGCAAAGTTGGGATTGCCGTTAACGCCGCTTGCGAGCGCCTGGTCGTACTTCGAGCCGTAAGAAACCATGGAACGAACGAACTGCGCGACCGCAAGCGAGATGCGATTGCTGGTGACTTCCGGCGTTCCAAAGGCGGCTTGAAAGAGTGGCGGGTAATAGCTGATGGCGGCGAGCTTTGTCTCCAGCGCGCCGAGTGTCATCCCCATCTCGACGGAATTCTGGATCGGCTGGAGCACCTGGTCTTCCAGCGTGTTAGCGCGCTCGTCCCAGAAGAAGTGCCCGCGGATGTAGTAGCGCGCATTGGTGAGGCCCATGGCGTGACGCGCGGTTTGTCCGCCGGCAAATCCCGCGCTGAGCCTGGCAGAATCGGAGAAGCCGTGCGACTGCTGGTGGCACGAGGCGCAGGCAATGGTGTTGTTCACGGATAAGTTCTTATCGTAAAAGAGCACCCGCCCGAGATTCGCGGCGGCGTTGGTGATGGGATTCGTGGCGGGCGTGTTGTCGGCATTGCCCACCGGCGAGTTGCCACGATAGTACGCAGGCAGACCCGTCTGGGCATAAGCGACGTAATCAAACGTCTGGGAAGGAAAAGAGACCGTAGGTGTCGGTGTGCTGACGACGGGCGTCGTCGTGGCCGCGGGAGTTGCGCTGCCGCCGCATCCCATCATGGAAACTATTGCAAGACAGCTCGACGCGAGAAGGTGCTTCTGCATGTTCGCTCCGCTCCGTGACCGCTGACCTGATGTCACTCAAGACGAAGAATGCAGAACACCGTTGACGATGCGTGCTTCAAAAATAAGTTTTTGGGTGTAAACCTTTGACGATTTTCGCGCGCTATTTCGACGCCGCGGCCTTCGCCAGGAAGCGCTCCATGTAGCCGGTATCGAACTTCCCTTCCCTGAATTCCGGATCGGCGAGGATGCGGCGATGGAGCGGGATGGTGGTATGAATGCCTTCCACGACGAACATGCCGAGTGCGCGCTGCATGCGCGCCATCGCTTCGGCGCGGTCGCGTCCGTGGGCGATGAGCTTGGCGATGAGCGAATCGTAATACGGCGGGACGACGCCTTCCGCGTACTGTGCCGTGTCCAGGCGGATGCCGACGCCGCCGGGCGCGTTGAACGCGCTGATCTTTCCCGCCGACGGCGTGAACTTTTCCGGATGCTCGGCGTTGATGCGGCACTCGATGGCGTGTCCGCGCTGTTCGATCGTTTTCGGCAGCACGTCCGTCACCTTTGCGCCCGCCGCGATCAGGATCTGGCTCTTGACCAGGTCGGTACCCGTCACCATTTCGGTCACCGGGTGCTCCACCTGTATGCGCGTGTTCATCTCGATGAAGGACAGCTTGCGATGCTTGTCCATCAGGAACTCGATGGTGCCGGCATTCTGGTAGCCGATGCTCGCCAGCATCTTGCAGATGCCGTCGCCGATCTCCTTGCGCAGCTCGGGTGTCACCTGCAGTGACGGCGACTCCTCCAGCAGCTTCTGGTGGCGGCGCTGGATGCTGCACTCGCGCTCGTGGAGGCTGATCACGTTGCCGTAAGAGTCGGCCATGATCTGGAACTCGATGTGGCGCGGCTCCTCGACATACTTCTCCATATAGAGGTCGCCGTTCCCGAACGCTGCCGCCGCTTCCGATTGCGCCGCGTTGAACGACGCGGCTAGTTCCTTCTCTTCGCGGATGACGCGCATGCCGCGTCCGCCGCCGCCCGCCGACGCTTTCACAATCACCGGGAAACCCACGCTGCGCGCCCATTCCCGGGCTTCCTCATCGTTCGCCACGACGCCTTCGGAACCCGGCAGGATGGGCACGCCGGCCTTCTTCATGGCGACGCGTGCCTTTTCCTTCTCGCCCATCAAGCGCGTGACTTCCGGTGGCGGGCCGATGAACTTGATGTGGCAGGTCTCGCAGACCTCGGCGAAGTTGGCGTTCTCGCTCAGGAGGCCATAGCCGGGATGGATGGCGTCGACGTTGGCGATCTCGGCGGCGCTGATCACGGCGGGAATATTGAGATACGAATCGCCAAGGCGTGGCGGCCCGATGCAGATGGCCTCGTCGGCAAAGCGCACGTGGAGCGAATTGCGGTCGGCTTCGCTGTAGATCGCGACGGTGCGGATGCCGAGTTCCTTGCAGGCGCAGATCACCCGCAGCGCGATCTCTCCCCGGTTGGCGATGAGAATTTTTCCGAACATTCGGCGGGTTAGCTGCGAGGCCGGACGGCGAACAGCTTCTGGCCGTACTCCACCGGCTGGCCATTGTTGACGAAGCGCTTGACGATTTCTCCGGCCACGTCAGATTCGATTTCGTTCATCAGTTTCATGGCCTCGATGATGCACAGGACCTGGCCGTTTTCGACCTGGTCACCGGGCTTGGCAAAGGCCGGCGCGCCCGGCGAGGGCGATTCATAGAAGGTGCCGACAATCGGCGATTGGATAATGTGCAGCCCGGTTTCGTCTTCGGCGGCAGCGGCTGGAGCACCCGGCGAAGGAGCTGCCGGATGAGCGGCATGCACGGCCGAATGCTGAACCGCCGGTCCGGTGACGGGCGCAGCCAGCGCCACCGGCGCCACGTGCGCGGTTGCGGGGACAAACTGGACTTCGTTCTTGCCGCCGCGTTTCACGCGCAGCTTGACGTCGCCGCGTTCGAGTTCGAACTCGGCGATGTCCTTCTCTATTAAATAATCAATGAGTTCCCGGATCTCTTTTTGATTCATAGGGGCGAGCGCCGAAGCGCTCCCAGTTTCCCATCCGCGTGCCGGGAAGCGGCCCGCGTTCAGATTACGATCAGGTCTTTCGTAGTGGGCGTCAGCACCTCGCAACCGCGCTCGGTGACAACAACCATGTCCTCGATCCGTACTCCGCCGATGCCGGGCACATAAATGCCGGGCTCGATGGTGATGACCATGCCCGGCTGCAATACCTCGGGCTGCTTATCCCCGAGCCGCGGCGGTTCGTGAATCTCCAGGCCCACGCCGTGACCGGTCGAGTGCGTAAAGAAACGCCCAAAACCGGCCTTGTCGAGCACCCGGCGCGTTGCCCGGTCGACTTCCTCCGCGGTAACTCCCGCCTGGACGGACGCAATCCCGGCCAGTTGCGCCTCTTTCACCGCGTCGTACATTGCGGCGGAGCGCCGGTCCGGAGCGCCCACGTACAGTGTGCGCGTCATGTCCGAGCAGTAACCGGCGAGTATAACACCGAAGTCGAGGATGCAGAATCCGCGCGCCGGCACCTTGGCCTGCGACGCGCGGCCATGCGGCAGCGCCGAACGCTTGCCGGAAGCCACGATCGTATCGAACGACATCCCCTCGGCGCCGGCCTTGCGCGCGGCGTGTTCCATCTCGCCGGCGATGCTTGCTTCGGTCGCGCCGGGCCAGATTTTGCGCAAGGCCACGTCGAATAAGCTCGCCCCGAGGAGGACTGCCTTGCGCAGGATCTTGATCTCGTCCGGCTCCTTGACCATGCGCAGGCGCTCGACCATGCCGCTGGTGTTCTGTATCCGTACGCTGCGCCCGAGCCCTTTGCGGATAGACGCCAAGCCAGCCACCGTGACGTGTTCGGCCTCGATGGCGACGCTTGCCGCCCGCGCGGATGACAGCCATCGCAACGCGGCCGTCAGCGCCGGCTTCTCTGCAACCACGACGCGCGAGCGTTTCACTTCGTCGCGCGCTTGCGTCGTGTACCGGCCGTCGGTGAAGAAGGCAGATTGCATTGCGCCGCGCTTCAGGCTGAACGCGAGGACGCCGGAACTGCCAGTGAATCCGCACAAGTAGCGGACGTTGGGCAGATGCGTGACCAGTAGAGCCTGCGCTTTCGACGCGCGTAACGCGTCGCGCAGGCGCTCCTGCCGCTGGGCGTAATTCATGGGCAGGAGTCTAAACGATCGAGGTGGTCTGTGCTGACGTTTTGCGAGCGCAGTGATGCATAGCGCCAGCCCTTCCCGGGCCGCGGATGTTGGTCTGATTTGCAGGAGCGCTACGGCTCTCTACTGGAACTTACAGCCGGCAATCGAGGCCACACTGATGTAAGCGGGCGACGTCTTTCCTTCGAACGTCACCGACAGAGTATAGGGATTCGTACCGTATACCGTTGTCGGCTTTCCGGCAGCATCCACACTCGGTACGGCGGTCCAGGTGCAGGCTCCGGGCATGACAGCTTCCACGATGCCATCCTGAGTAAAGCGGACGGCGTCGGGCGTCACCACGTATCCGGTAGGCGCACTGTTGGGCGGCGTCAAGGCGTACGTGGACTGGTGAGTCACGTCAACGGTCTTCGTGTTCGAGTAATGGGCGAGCACCTGGTAGTGCTGGATCGCTCCAATGCCGGAGAGGTTGGCCTGACCAGGCAGCACTTCCAACTGCACCAGTTCGTAGGTTTGTCCGCAACTGGTGAACAAGATCATGGAGCAACACAGTAAGAAGGAAAGAAAACAGGAAGCAAGGACCCGTTTTTGCATCGCGACGGTCTCCAGGAGACGGAATCGGCAGGGCGGCGCCCCGCCGTGGTTCGTCGCAGGGTCTCACTTTCCGTTCGGAGAGGAATGTGACAGTTGTCACATTTCATGACACGGGCAGGTAACAGACTGGATTCCCCGGCGAAACAAAAAAGGCAGCGGCATGCGCCGCTGCCTTTTTTTCCCCGGATCTACTGCTAAGTCTGGATGACCCTCGGAGTGATGAAGAAGATCAGCTCCTGGGTATTGGTAGTGACGTGAGTGCGCTTGAACAGGTTCCCAAGGATCGGGATGCTGCCGAGCAGCGGCGTCTGGGAAACGTTCACCGAGTTCACCGTCTGGATCACGCCGCCGATGACCACTGTGGCGCCATCCCGGACCAGGACGTTGGTAGTCGCCTGTTGCGTGTTCAGGGTCGGGTTGCCGCCCACCGCGTTGGTGAAGTCGGGGGTGGTGTTTTCGATGTTGACGTTCAGGAAGATGGTTCCTTCCGCCGTGATCTGCGGCGTTACCGTGAGCTGGAGGAACGCCGACGTGTAGGTCACGCTCGGCGGGCCGCCCAACTGGGCCGGGGTAACCGTCGGGATCTGCGAACCCTGCTTGATGACCGCCTGCCCGTTGTTCTGGGTAACGACACGCGGACGGGACAGCACCTTCGCCAGGCCGCGCGACTCCGCCAGCGACAGCACAAAGTCGAGACGGTAGTTGTTCGAAGCGTTGCTCAGCGCAATGCCGCTGGTCCCGCCTGCCGGGAAGTTCGAGAACAGCGGAATCGACCCGCCGTTCAGGAAGTACAGCGGCGAAGTAGGAGCGTTGTTGATGAGCGGGCTGTTCTGTCCGTTCAAGCCGCCCACCGCGGTCGGGCCGTTGCCCCAGCCGAAGCCGAGCTGCGTGCCGATGTCGCGGGCGAAGCTGCGGCCGGCCGAAACCACGCGCGCTTCAATTTCCACTTCCTGCGTCTTGCGGTCGAGCTGAACCAGCAGTTCCTGGATGCGCGGGATGACGCTCGGAATGTCCTGGATCATCAGCCCGTTCATGCGCGGATCGGCGATGATCGTGCCGCGCTCACTGAGGAACTTCTGCACCGTCGGCATCACTTCCGACGCGTGCGAATAGCTCAAGTAGTGCGTGTAGGTCGTCAGCGGGACGGACATCGCCTGCGCCTTGTCCTTGGCGGCGGCGGCGGCCGCTTCCCCCGTCAGTGTGGCGACGGTTGCGATGCGGAGCACATTGCCCACCAGCTGCTTGTCTAGACCGTTGTTCTGGAGAACGATATCGAGCGCCTGGTCCCACGGCACGTCGTCGAGCACCAGCGTCAAGGTGCCGCGAACATTCGGGTCGAGGATCACGTTCAATCCGCTGATGTCATGGATCAGGCGGAAGAAGTCTTTCAGGTCGACGTCCTTCAGGTTTACCGAGATCGGTTCGCCGGAGTACTTATGCCCGCCAACCTGCGGAACCGTCACGCGCGTCGCCTGGGTCGACTTCGACAGAGCCGCGCTGGCGCCGTAGGTGGTGAACTCGCCGGCCGGCTGGTTGAAGCGAGCCGCTGCCTGTGTGGCCGCGGAAGGTTCGACCGTCGCTACGGGTTGCGTCAGCGCCGGTTCGGCGGCGCCGTCGCCCTTCGGCTGGTACTTGGGCTCGACTACCACGAAATCCTTCGGCTGATCCATGGAAGCGGGAGCGGCCGAAGCGGTTGTCGCCGGAGCCGGCTTCTGCGACACGGTGGTCGTCATCACCGGCACGACAGGAGCGTTTTCTTTCGCCATTACCGCAGGCTGGATGGCCGGAACGGGAGCTGCCGGCTTCGGCGCCGGGGTCGTAACCGCGGCGTTGTGGAACTTCAGCATGAGGCGGTGGCCGGAGGGAACCAGTTCGTAGTCACGGTTCGCGGCCATGTCGACGACGATGCGCGTAATCGGCGGCGCCACCTGGTAGCGCGCCACGCGCACGGCCTTCACGTCGGACGAGTTGACGGCGATCTGCTGGGAGCGCCCAATGGGCACGGCGTTAAGCAGATCGACGACAACGCGGTCGGGCGAGGTCAGCTTCATCGCCTTCGGCGTGAGCATGCCACTGCCCGTGATCTCGATGTCGATGCCATCCCGGCAGCGCGCCACGGCGACGTTCTGCACGCTCACCGGACGGCCCTTCGGCATGACAACCGGCGCCGGGGCAGACTTCGCCTGCGGCATTGTCATCTGGGGTTCAGCCGCGCTGGGAGCCTGGGCCTTGGTCGCAGGCATCGACGCCGCGGTTACGGCGTTCGTCTTGCCCGTGACGCTGACCGCTACTCCACCTTCCACGTCGACGACATTCACCGTCGCCCCGTGAACCAGCGCCAGTTCCATGCGCGTGACTTCCGCGCCGTTCGCGCCTTTGTAGGCGTTCACGTGGTAGGAATCGATGCCGGGAAGGTGAAGATCCTTCGCTGCGTTCGCGAAGCTCGCGGGCGAGACCCCGGCCATGTCGACCAGCAGAAGGTCGTCCGTCGGCCGGTATTCGTTGTGCGTGAAGATGCCGTTAGCGCGCAGCGTGACCGTGGTCAGCTGGCCCTTGGAGGCAACGTTCACGTCCGTGAGCTGCGAAGCGGCCGCGACAGCAAACGCGCAGCTCGCGAGCAGCAGCAGTACAACACCCAGCAGTTGCTTTAGCCTCATCTCATCTCTCCTGAGCTTCCGGTACGGCTGGCGCACCGGATCTGCCCGTCCGCGACCGGCGTCCAATACGCCTGCCGCGCGCGACCCCTTCCAGCTTCGCCCCTGCGCCTTCGTTTTGGCACAGGACGACTTTTTGCCCGAAGTCGGCCACGTAAGAATTAGCCCTCCGACCCTGGGGAGTGACAAGTTACTTTCCTGACTCCCCCGGCCGGATACTGCCCCTGGGTTCGGCCCTATTCAGTTGTCAAACAGCACTGCTCGTACGAAAAACTCGTTCCAAACTCGTCTGCCGTTACGCCGGCAGTTTCTTGACGACCTCGTGCGGAACCGGCTTGCCGAGGTTGTCGTAGGTCTGTTCGCGGATCACCATGCTGTCCTTGGTGATCTTTTCCACGACGGCGTTGAACAGCTCATCCTTCTCGTGGAGGAAGTAAGTCCGGTGCGCGCTGTTTTCCACGACCGCGATCCAGCCGCCCTGCGACTTCACGATGCCGCGCAGCGCCAGGTCCGAAGCAGCGAGACAGTGCTTACCGCCCGTGCATGTCGCCGCCGAGGGTCCGCCCGCCGATACCTCTACGATCGGGCTGACGAATGGATCGCGACGGCTTTCGCCCTTCTTCGCCATCTCCGGAGCCGGCTTGCCGGCAGACTTCTTTTCTTCTTTCGCGGCCAGCTTCTTGATCTCTTCGGGCGTCGGAACTTTGCCCTTGGCGGGAGTCGCCTTCGCAGGAGTAGCCGGCTTTGCGGGACTCGCCTTCGCGGCTCCGCCCCGGTTCGGCGACATGGCCGTTCCGGTCACCGCCTGAGACGGCGGCGGAGCAGGCTTGCTGTCCTGCATGTTGATCGCCTGCTGCTGCTCGGGCGTTCCCTTGGAGGCAGCCGTATCGCGCGCGGCCGCTTCTCTCGCCCTGTCGAGCGGTGCGATCTGCGCGCTCGCCGTGAGCGCCCATCCCGCCACCACTACCATCGCCAATTTCGTCAACTTCATAGCTGCTCCCTTACTTCTTTCCTGGCTGAATATCCTTGCTGAAGAACGTGGTCGTCACGCAGGTGGCCACCACCGTTTCATTCGGCGTGTAAGCGTAGCCGCCACGGCCGCCCGCCCCACCCGGATTGTTGCGCGTCGACACCTTCAGCCCCGACACGTTCACGATGCGCTCCAGCTTGCCGACGCGATCGAAGAAATTCAGCATCGAGTAATACGGCCCGTCGATTTCCATCTCGTACGGAGCCTCGCTGTAGAACTCGCGCGTGGCCACGTTGCGGGCGGTATAGCGCCGCACCATCACTCCCGACGCCTGCGCCGTGTCCTGGATCATCTCGATGAACTGGTCCGCCAGTTTCTCGTCGGGGACGATCTTCTTCATCTCGTTCAGCTGCTCGCGGAGCGATTCGATCTGGCGATTCATATCGGCCAGCTTGGGCTCGAACTGCCGCAGCAATTCATTCTGGTCCTGCACCTTCTTCACAGCGAGCTCTGCCTGCACGTTCGCGGCAGTCATCGACTGGTAGAGGAAGAAGTACGCCGCCAGGGTCAGGGCGATCATTGCGCCCGCCACCGTCAGCACCTGCACTTTCACCGGCATATCTGAAAACTTCGGCATATTTCTTTCCCCGTTAGGATTTCTGGTCCGCTTTCTCGCAGACGATCGAGAACTGGAACATCGTCAGATCGCGGGCACCCGGGTTCTGGAATGTTTCCTTGATCTCGACGTTCTTGAAGTAGCCCGACTTTTTGAGATTGGCGATCAGCTTGGCGACCGCGTTGGCGCTGAGCGCCGTCCCGTCCATGCTGATGTTACGGCCGTCATCGCGCATGGTCTGGAGCCACACCGCGTCGGTCTCGTTCACCGTGCTGCCGAGCGCGTTCAGCAGATTGACCGGTCCGGCTTGCGCGTTGCGCAGCTTGTCGATGACTTCGACCCGCTTGCGGAACACTTCTTTCTGTTTCTCGGCTTCGTCGTACTTGGCCTTGACGGCAGCCAGGCGGTGGTTTTCTTCCATCGCTTTGGCCTTGTCGGTTTCGATCTTCTTGGCTTCGTTCGTCAGCTTCCAGTAGTAGTAGCCGTTGCCGCCCAAGCCAATCATCAGCAGCAGGACGATCACCGCAATCGGATTCGGGCCCTCGCCGGCGACGGTCGGAACCGCTGCCCGCTTGCCCTTTTTTGGTCTCGGAGCTCCGGAAAGGTTGATGCGAATCATAGGTTTTCAAAACTCCTGAGGGCCAATCCCACCGCCACCGCGAGTTGTCCCGCGTTCTTGCCGATCATCTCGGCATTCGGCGTCGTCTCGGCAAAACCGATCTTCTGGAACGGATTCAGCACTTCCACCGGCAGGCTGAATTCCTGCCGCAGCGCTTCCACCAGGCCGGGGACCAGGCTCGATCCGCCCGCCAGGAGGATGCGCTCGATGTGTTCGCCCGCGGCCGTGGCGCGGAAGAAGTCGAACGTCTTCTGGATTTCCAGAACGATGACCTCGGTCACCTGCTGCAGGATCGGCAGCTTGGAGTCTTCGCTCACCGTGCCCACCTGCTGGCCGAGCTTGAACTTCTCGGCGTCGTCGAAGCTGAGGTCGAGTTCCTTCTGCAGCGCGTCGGTGTACTGGTTGCCGCCGACGCTGACATCGCGCGTGAACAGGGGAACGTTCCCCTTGACCACGTTGATGTTCATGACGCTGGCGCCCAGGTTCAACAGTGCGGCGGTCGATCCCGGCGCCGGGTCGTAGTTGAACTCGTAGCAGTTCTGCAACGCGAACGCGTCGATGTCGACAATGGTCGCGGCGCGGCCCGACAGAGACAGCACGTTCGTGTAATTGAGAATCTTGTCCTTCTTCACCGCCACCAGCAGCACGTCCATGGTCGGGCCGGTGAGGTCCTCGGACAGGATCTGGAAGTCGATGTTGACGTCGCCCACGTCGAAGGGGATGTACTGGGCGGCTTCCGTCTGGATCGTGTCCGCCAGTTCCTGCTCCGAGCGTGTCGGGATCTGGATGTTTTTGACGATCACCGAGTGGCCGCTGACGCTGGTGGCCACGGCCTTCGTCTTGATCTGGCCATCGTTAAAGATCTTGGTGATCGCGCCGGAGACGCTGCCGCTGTCCACGATCATCGAGTCGACCACGATGTCGCTCGCCAGCGGCTCCATGCCGAGGTGCACCAGTTCGATGCCTCCACGGCCCTTTTTCAGCTCGACTGCCTTAATGCAGCTTGAGCCGATATCCAACCCGATAATTGTCTTTTGTCCACCGATTCCGAACATAGGTCCGCCTTATTGCGCTCCCGCCGCGCGCGCTGCTTTGGGTTTCTTCTTGCCCCGGCTCTCCCCGAGCGTGCTTTGTTCTTCCATCCACTGGTCCAGCTTCGACTTCTTGAACCTCCAGCGGTTGCCAAGCTTGAAGGCCGGCACCCGGGCTTCCGACACGTACTTATAAAGCGTGTCCGGGCTGACCCCCAGATACTGGGACGCCTGCCGGATGTTCATTACTTCGCGTGAATCGGCCATAAATCCATAGCCCTTTCCACAGATTTGCTCCCTGCATCAGGTCTTCGGAAAACGCAAAACCTGAGCACGCGGGGAAAAACGCTTCACCGGGCCGCAGAGGGAATCATCCCTCTTCAAGTTCCTTTTCTCGGGGGGAAAACTAGGCGAGGCGAGTTATACCAGTGTTACTGCCCTGTGTGTCAAGAGATTCTTTGGGTTTTGTCGGGTTTCTTATGATTCCTTAGGGTTTTGCGGGCATGGACTTTGGTAATCCGCCCGCATATCTAGTGGAAGTTATCCACAGGCACCACTAGTAATGGTGGTGTTAATGCAGAATGGACCAACATGGGGCACTGACCGTTAGTTACTGCAGCAACTCTGTGTCAGCCACAAGCCTTAGAGCGGCGCACCTCGGCCGCATTTGCACGCTGTATTTTGCGAGCGCGTAACTCAGGAAGTCACCAGAATGTCCTGATACCAAAGGGTCTTTTCGGAGTTGTTCAGCGCCATGTAGGCTCGACAAGCCGATCTGAGGACATGCCTTGCCCACCAAACCGAGCCTCGCTCTGATTGGAGCAACGATCTACACCAGCCCGTCGGCTGCGCGCATCGCCGACGGTGTGGTCCTCGTCCGTGACGGCAAGATCGCCGACGTCAGCGGCAAGGCGTTGGTTCAGCTTCCCGCCGACACCGAAGTCCTCGATTGCTCCGGCATGACCATCCTGGCGGGTTTCTGGAACTCGCACGTTCACTTCTTCGAGAGGAAGTGGGAAAAGGCCGCCGACCTGCCCGCGGCAGAGCTCGCGCGCCAGCTCCAGGACACGTTCGCGCGCTACGGTTTCACCAGCGTCTTCGATACCGGCTCGATGTGGACGAACACGCGGCGCATTCGCGATCGCATTGAGTCGGGCGAGGTCCAGGGGCCGCGGATCCGCTCCACCGGCGAGGTCCTGCTGCCGCCGGGAGCCATGCCGCCCGACATTGTGCTGGCGATGATGGGAACAATGAAGATTGCCAATCCTGAAGTCGCCGATGCGGCGCAAGCCACCGCTGTGGCGCGCATGCTGCTGGAATCGGGCGTCGATGGCATCAAGCTGTTTGCTTCCGGAAATCGCGGCGCGCTGATGGCAAAGGAAACGATGGCAGCGGCGGTAAACGAAGCCCAGGCGGCAGGCAAACCCGTCTTCGTTCACCCCAACAGCGGAACGGACGTGCTGACCGCGCTCCAAGCCGGCGTCGACATCATCGCGCACACGACGCCAAGTTCCGGGCCCTGGGACCGGGCGATTCTCGATGCCATGATGGACCATCACGCGGCGCTGATCCCGACTCTCACGATCTGGAAGTGGTTTGCCCGGCACGACCGCGTTTCGGCGCAGGATCGCATCGTCAAGACGGAAACCGAGCAGCTGCACGCCTGGCTTTCGGCAGGCGGAGAGGTGCTGTTTGGAACCGATCTCGGGGCTGTCGATCCCGATCCAGCCGAGGAATATCTGCTGATGGCAACCGCGGGGATGAATTTCCCGCAGATCCTGGCTTCGCTCACCACCGCTCCGGCACACCGCTTCGGCGACGCGAAGACGCTGGGCCAGATTGCGCGCGGGTTCCAGGCGGATCTGGTTGTGCTGGACGGCGATCCGGCGCGCGACATCCGCGCGCTGACGTCGGCGCGCTACACACTACGCGCCGGCGAGATCATCTATCGCGCCGGCGCGTCATAAACTGGACTGGGTTGGGGATCTGCAGCCGTGTTAGCGGTGATCCCGGTCATGATCGCGATCGTGGTCGTTGTCTGGATGTTCGTGCCGCCACTTCCAGTACTCGGACTGCTCGCGGCGCTTCAGGCGCGCATACGGACGAACCACCTGCTCGTGCCGCTGCTCGCGCTCCCACCGTTCGTAGTTCTCATTTTCGCGCTGATTCCAGACGTGGTAGTCCTTGTGCTCGCGGTCGTAATAGCGCTGCGCTTTGCGCTCGTTATGCTCCTCGCGCTTGTCTTCCTTGCGGTCACGGTCACGATCCTGCACGCGAGGACTCGCAGCCAGAGCCATGGGAACAACCAGAGCTGCTCCCAGCACAAATGGGCCTAAGTACCGGACGATCTTCTGCATGTATGTCTCTCCTGCGCATTTGGATGCCGGAGAGATAGCGCGTGCCTGCCGGTCGGAAAAAGGAATCGCCCGGGCTGGCTTGGCAGATCTCGCTTAAAAAGGGAATCAGCGGCCGGGTGCAAAGCGGAAGGGGCTGCGAAAATCCTCGAGCCGTTGGGAAGTGGCGTCGCGATCGGAGAGCACGGGGTTCTGCGTGGGCCATGGCGCGCCGATCGAGTTCCACAGGATGCAGGCGTCCAGTTCCGCCGAGAATTCCGTGGTCACGCAATACACCATGACGACCGGCGCCCGGCGGACGCAGAAGCCATGGGCCACGCCCGGCGGCATGTAACAGGCGTCGCCGGCTTCGGCCGAAAGTTCGACCACATCGTGCTTGCCGAACATCGGCGATCCCACGCGCAGATCCAGCACCACGTTCATGGTCGAGCCGGCGGCGCAATAAGAAAGCTTCGCCTGTCCCCCGGGCGATGTCTGCGGATTGGGCAACTGAACGTGCATTCCGCGCAGCACGTTTTCGCCGGAGACGGTCCAGAACATCTCCTTCAAGTCGATGGCGAGCCGCTGCCGCGCGAAGCGCGATTCCTGGAATGCCTTGACCAGCCGGCCACGTCGGTCTTCGTGCACCGGACACGTGATCCGGTAGCAGCCGGGAATGGAAGTCTGGTCGAATTTCATGGGTATCTCGGCGGCGGCCGGGCGACCCGGTGGCGCGATGCCCGCGCTCATCGCTGGTTTCCGGCGCGAAGCGTTTGCGGTGTCAGCCAGGGTGGTTCACCGGCCTGGCATAACTGTTCGAGCAGCCGGACGTCGCGCAGCGTGTCCATGCACTGCCAGAACCCTTCATGGCGATAGACGATGAGGTTGCCCTCTTCCGCCAACCGCTCCAGCGGATCGCCTTCGAAGGCGGCGTTGTCCCCCTCGATGTAGTCCAGCACCTTGGGCTCGAGCACAAAGAACCCGCCGTTGATCCAGCCTTCGCCGATCTGCGGCTTTTCCACGAAGCGTGTGACGCGGTCGCCGTCGATGCTGATCCCGCCAAAACGCGAGGGTGGGCGCACCGCCGTCACCGTCGCCAGCTTGCCATGCTGTTTGTGATACTCCAGCAGCTCGCGCACGTTGATACTGGCCACGCCGTCGCCGTAAGTCATCATGAAGGTTTCATTGCCGATCCACTTCGCCATTCGCTTCAAGCGGCCGCCGGTCATGGTCTTCAGGCCGGTGTCGACGAGATGGATCGTCCAGTCTTCGCACTCACCTTCGTGGACTTTTACCTGTTCGTTCCCCAGGTTCACCGTCAGGTTGTTCTGCACGTAGTAGTAGTTCAGGAAATAATTCTTGATGACCTCGCCTTTGTAGCCGAGCGCGACGCAGAACTCCTTGAGGCCCTGGTTGGCGAAGCTCTTCATGATGTGCCAGAGCACGGGGCGGCCGCCGATTTCGACCATCGGCTTGGGCTTGAGCTCGGTCTCCTCCTGGAGCCGCGTTCCCAACCCGCCTGCAAGAATGACCACCTTCATAGGAGCCTCGACGTCTTGACTGAGCGCTGTTCTGACTGGGATTTTCGCGTTCTTCCGCTAGGTTAACTTCAAACGGCGTGCCATGTCGAGAAGGAGTCCCGCAAAGAATCTCGAGACTTAGCGATCGCGGTCGCGGTCACGCTTGGGTTGATCCAGGCGCGATCCGCCGGCCGCGGGGGTGGAGAGACCCGGCGCGCCAGGCACGGAAGGCGTGGTGGCAGACGGCGGCGGCGTCTTTCCAGGGCGCGCCGAGGAAGCGATCAGCTTCGCCAACTCCGGCGTCTGGATCACGATATTGACGTCGCGCATTTCTATCGGCTCGCGCGGCATTTGCAGCTTCCACGACGGGATCTTGATCTCCGGTGGGACCGAATCGGAAGGCTCGACGGTGATCGACACCTCGCCCGCCGGCAGGCCGCGCAGCAGGAACGAGCCATCCTCGTCGGAAATCGCAAAGACGTCGCCCGCTACGATGCGCACTCCCGCGATCGGCGCCACCGCAAACGCCGGACGCTTCGGGGCGTCGGCAGGAGTGTCGGCACTTTCCTTTACGGCCTGGCGCAACAGGACGTGCCCGGCCACCGAGCGCATCGCCTTCAACGGGATCTCGCGATAGACGCTCCCGGCTTGCGCCAGATGGATCGCCTCGCCGGCGGCGGGAATCATGTAACCCGGGGGAACCATGGCCGGATCGAGCGATAGCGCGTAGTCGCCCGCGGGTAGGTTTTCGATGTGGAAGATGCCGTCCGCGCCGGTGATCGTGGAATGTTGCGTGGCGCCGGAGGTCGCGATCACACCCACTGCCCCCATCGGCAGAGCGTCATGCTGGCGCACACCGTTCATCAGATAGTCGTTGAACACGAGCCCGGTCACACCAGCGACGCGGACGACCCCGAAGTTGATCTGAGCGAAGTGTGTGGTGGTGATGTCGACGTCGATCTCGGTTGGCGTCGTAACGCGAATGGCCGCGCTGAATTGGGACAGGGGCATCCGCACGCGATAGTGTCCGGGCCTGATGCTGGCGAAGCGATAGCGGCCATGGTCGTCGGTCGTGGTCTTCTGGCCGTTGTCGAGTTCGACGGTCAGGCCGGCCACGCCATGATTGTCGTCGACCGCAACGCCGGTCCGCGCGAGGTCGTCGAACACTTGCCCGGAGATGCTGGCGTGCTGCCACTCGGAGATGAGCGGCAGTGGCGACGAACTCGATAGCTGCCGCACGAAACCAATCAGGAACACCGTGTTCTGACGCACCTGCTGGGTCAACGGATCCCACGCCATTGCCTTTTGCACGGAGGAACGCAACGTCAGCCGGCGCGTCAGCTGGTACGACAGCGAGTAGCCAGCCGACAGGTCGTTGTAAAACGGCCCACTGGACTGCTCGCGATTCCAAGCCACGTAGGGGTTGACGGTCAGGCGGCGCCCAAGGGCGAACTGCCCCGTGAGCCTCAGCTCGCTCTGTGTGGGCAGCAATTGCCCGAACAGATCGCGGAGTTCGGGCGTCAATAGCGGCGAAGAAAGGAACTGTTGCGGATCGCGCAGGAAGGCATCGCGCGCATCCGGCGGCAGCAACCCAACATTGGCAAAGAGCCGCGTCAGCAGGCTCGCGTTGGTGCGCTCATAACGGTAGGAAGCGAAAAGCGTGTTTCGCCCGAGACTAAGGCTCACGCTGTCGAGCAGCGCAAGGTCGCCCTGGCTGTTTTGCCCGGCGGCGTCACGGAACTGCGTATATTCGACCTCGCCGGTGTTCGAGACCGCGTTCGTTAATCGCGACGACACGGAAAAGATACCGCGTTGGCTGCTTGTGCTGTTGATGCCGTCATCGACGCGCGTCTTCGTGTACACCGTCGAGACCTGAGCACGCGACGAAAAGTACGACGACATGGTCGCGGTCGCGAAATCGGAGACCAGGTTCGGCTTGCCCGGCAGTGGCGTGGACACATGCTGGAAATTGCCGGCGAACGAGAGCGCTTGCGACAACCGCTCGGTATAGGTCGTCGTGAACGACTGCCCCTTGAAAGCGACCAGGTTCATCGTCTCGAGCGGAAACGATCCGGAAGAATCCTTGGCGCGAATGTAGAACGAGCGGCGGAGAGTGAAGTATTCCGCGCCGACTTCGCCCATCATGCCCTGCGAACTGCCGGCGCCCTCGGCGTTGAAGGCCCACTTGTTGTTCGGACGATAGGTCCCGCCGAACATCTGCACGAACGCAAGCCGCCGCTCCTGGTTCCCAGGAGTGAAGAGGGCTGGCGCCTGGTCGGTCACCGCCGACATGCTGAAAACCGATAGTTGATCGGAGAGCTTGCGCCGGACGGTGAAGCCGCCGATGCCCGGCGCGCCTCCGATGCGCAGGAAAGACGGCGACGAGATGGCTCCGCCGAACACCTCGTAAGTGTTGGTGCCGCGCTCCAACGAAAACTGGAGCCCGCGCAAGGTCAGCTGCGAGTAAACCGAACCCGTGCGCAATTGGTTTTCCATCGGCCCGTTGAGGTTGAACGGGCTGTCGAGGAGCTGGAGGTGCCAGCCGCGCGTCGCATAGTCGAGCGTTGCTCGCGTCACCTGCACCGGAGACATTCCCGGCAGCGACGACCCAAGACTTTCCATGTTGAAGCGGAACTGGTCCGGCCCCACCTTCTGGGACCACTGCACAACGTCGTTGTGCGTGACCGCGGTGTCCGCGTGAGTACCGACGGAGAACTGCGCGCCGGAACTTACGATGCCGTGTCCGAGTTCCCTCTCCGACGGCGTGTCGTTGAAGACGGGACGATTGTCCTCCGCGGTTGGTGATGCCACGGTAACAAGTAATTCATGCCGCGTCTCACCCACCCACAGGAAGATCAGCGTTTCGCCCTGCTTCAAGCCGGTGAAGCGCACCCGGGTCGCGGTGACATCAATCGCGCATAGCTCTTCCGACATGGCAACTACGTTGGTCACGCCGGAAATCATCAGAGTGCGGGAGCTCTTGAGTTTGACTTCGAGGTTCGATGGAATATCGTCCTGGGCGAAGGCGGACACAGCGAGAAATAGCGACACCATGACCGCAAGAGCGGGAATCGCTCCGAACTGCTTCGTCATGGCGCGAGAAATCATTTCGAGGCTTCCACCGTGAACGGCACTTCCTGCGTGCTCAACTTGTTGTCTGCGTAGACGACGGTCAGCAGGCCCGTGTAGCTGCCGGCTGGAATTGCTCCGGACCAGGTCAAATCAAGGCTGCCTTTTTGCTCCGGCAGCAACCGCAATTGATTGGAAGCCATGCGGGCCACCGGCTTGCGATTCGCGTCCAGCACGGCCATCTCGGCGCGGGCGAAGATGTGCGTGTTGCTCTGGTTTTCTACCGGCACTTGCACGCTCAGGGGATGGCTGGCGGTCGGCGGCGTCAGCTTCGGCGTGCCGATCTCAATCTTGTAGCGCTCGGTGTGCTCCGCGGTGAGCATCACGAGCGCGCCCATGCGGAAGTTCGCGTAGATCGCCTCTTCCTCTTTAGTGGCCTGACGGCTGAGTACGGGCTTCGATTCCGCGAACACGACGCAGTAGTAGCCGCCTTCGGCCTTCGCGGGAGGAGTGATCACCACGCGCATCTTCCCGCTCTGGTTTCCGGGCACGGTAAAGGTCCGCGGAACGACTTCCACCCAGTTCGCCGACGAACGCGGCAGCGTTCCGGAGGGCGGAAATATCTTTTCGCCTTTTTCGTCGTAACCCCAATCGCTGATGCTGGTATGCATCTCGATGGGTGTAGGTCCGGCGTTGGTGAATTCCAGGTCGAAAGTGACCGGCCGGCCGGGGACAAACTTGAGGTCCACCGTTCCGGGCGTGAGCCCGAATCCTTGCGCGCGCGCGCACCACGGCAGCGCCGCTAGCGCGATGCACAATGCGGCATGGCGTGACAGTCTGGACAATGCACCTGAGCTCATCATTACGGACCCGCCGTGACTGTGTAGGTGATGGTGGCAGTCAGACCGGAGCCGGAGGTGTTCCCGGCGCCATTGGCGTGTGTCACCTTGACGCCGACGTATCTTGTCGTCGCCGTTCCCGTCGTTCCCGACGTGAAACTCGCGGGCAACGCCGAAAAGCTCGTGCCATTGCTGGAATCCTGAATGGTCAGGTTGTTCCGGCTGAATGGCGTGGTAACCGCCATGCTGACCGTGGCCGTCGTCGTGGTGAAATGGCAGAAGCTCGCCGTGACTGAGTATGGCGTGCTGTAGTTCGCGGAAACGACATGCGACGGTGTCCCCGCCGATGACTTCGTCATCGTGACCCCGGCTACGCTCGGGGAGCCAACGCCCAATCCATTTACGTTGCCGAGATTGAGCGTGAAGGGCGAAGTGGTTCCGCCTATGGTCGCGCCACTCAGTCCTGTGTTCGTGGAAAGCACCAACTGAACAGCGTTCTGGTCGTTGAGACTTGCAGTCAAGGTCTCGGAAGGCGCCCCGGAGTTACCCGTGATCGTGATTGCCACTGAGTCGTTCCCGGTGAATGCCGTGCCGTTCACGTTCTTGACTTCAATCGCCAGGGTAAGGGTCACTGAATTCCCGTTTGTGATGTTTCCCAACGACGCCGCCGTCGCGGGCGCCACAGGCAGCGCGGAGAAGTTCGTACATGTGGCGCCGATGCAGTACTGAGCGTCGAACAGGCTCGTGTGAGTGAAGTTGCTCGTGACCTGCGCCGTCACCGTCACGCCGCCGCCGCCGAATCCGCCGGCGGTGATCGTGAAAGGGGCGTAGTAGATCGCGGACGTAGGCTGATTGTTGGAAAGACTGGGGGTCGAGGTGCCCACGCCGAGGCCGTTGACGTTGCCGTAATTCGTCGCGCAATTCAGGTTGCCCGGTCCTGGCTGGCCGCAGGTACTGGGGGTGACGGCCAACGTGCTGCCGGCAATCGTCAACGTCTTCGCTGCCCAACCGGCCGTCGCGCAGAAAAACGCCACGGCCATTGCCACACCGGCGAGCCAGATTCGGCTCGCCGGTCGGCGATTAGGCTTGGCACTCCAGACACACCTCACCATACACGTGGACTCTCGGCTCTACTCGGGCCTAGGTTGCGGTGATCGTGTAAGTGATGGTCGTGCTAGCAGCGCTGGCGCTGGACGTATTGGCGCCGTTCTGGTGCGTGACCTTGACGCCGATCTGACGGGTGCTCAGCTGGCCGGCGCCAGTATCGGCCGGCGTCGTCAATCCCAACGACGTCGCGGTGGACGCGGGCAACGCGGTCATCGACGCCGCTGCCGCTCCGCTGGCGCTTTCTACCAGCGTGAGCGCGCCGGTGGCGGTCACGTTCGTGAAAGCTGTCGGATTGGCGGTAAACGTCGCGGTACCGTTGGCAAAGCCCGATACCTGCGTGAAGATGTCATACGGCGTCACGTAATAGGCGCTCGTGACGGACTGCGGCGGTCCTGCCGCTGTCACCTTCGTCACGGTGACGCAACTGGAAGCCGTGCCCACGCCCAGGCCGTTCGCGTTGCCGAGATCGATGGTGCCGGTCGTCAGGTCCGTGTTCTGTGCGCTGATCGCGCAGCCGCTGGCGTTGGCGTAAAACTGCATCCACACTGCGGTCTGGACGGTAACGGTAAGTGTCAATGTCGATGTGCAGGACGCCGCATTGGCAGCCGGGCAGGCCGCGGTCGCCGCAAAGCTGCTCGAGGGCATGCCGATCACAATGACCGCGATCGCCACAAGAAGGAGTGTCTTGAAAACTTTCATTTCTTTATCTTTCCTCACCTGAAATCGTTGGCCGTTCGTCTTGCGCAGGTAGATCCCTCCGCTCGATCGTCTGCCAACTGAAATGTGTTGCGAAACTAGCCTAGAAAGAGCTCTGGAAGGCTAAATGCCGAGTGCCGATGTGAACATAGCACTTTAGTAGTACCACTATGACGAGGGTCCAATGTCCCTAAGTCATGCAAACTTCAGCACATAGACAAGACCCAATTTCTGTCGAACCCATATCGCGGTCGGAGGAGCGGTTGGAATCCTGCCCCGGTCGGAGCGCACACAGGTTGGGGGCTTATCGGGCCCACCTTCCCTAATGTGTCGGCAAGATAGCAATTCGTGGAGAGAAACGGTATGGCACACCGGTTGTAACCGAACGAACGGGAGTACTCACGAGGGATGACTTCCGTCATGCATCCTTGGTGGTAAGTAGAAACGGCGCATTCGTGTGCATTGGCCCGTTAGATGGTCGAGCGCTTCGGGAAGGTTCAGAATTCGGCCAACGAAAGCATGGCGCGGTACAGGTCGTCGGCTTGCGGCAGGATTGCGTCTTCCAGCGCCGGTTGATACCCCACAAACGTGTCCGTCGCCGCTATACGGCGCACCGGCGCATCGAGATCGAGAAACAGCTCGTCGGCGATACGAGCGGCGATTTCGGCGCCATATCCGAAGCTGAGCACGTCTTCGTGAGCGACGAGCGCGCGGCTGGTCTTGCGCACCGAAGCGGCGACCGCTTCCATGTCGAACGGCGAGAGCGTGCGCAAATCGATGATCTCGACGTTCAGCTGCTTGTCGCGCTCGAGCTTCTGCGCCGCCTGCAACGCGCGCGGCACCACGGCACCATACGTGACAACGGTGAGATCGCTTCCCTCGCGCACGATTTTTGCCTTACCGAATGGAATCGTGTAATCGGCGCCAGGGTAAGGCGCGCGCCCGAACGTCTCGCGATACAGCCGCTTGTGCTCGAGGAACAGGACCGGGTCGTCGCAGCGGATCGCCGTGCGCAGCAGGCCGTTAGCGTCGAGCGCATTCGACGGGAAGCAGACGCGCAGCCCGGGAATGTGCGTGAAGATGCTCTCGCCGCATTGCGAGTGGTAGATCGCACCGCCCGTCAGGTAGCCGCCGATGGCGACGCGGATCACCGCCGGACATGAGAAATTGCCGCCCGAGCGCCAGCGGATGACCGCCAGCTCATTGCGAATCTGGTGCATCGCGGGCCAGATGTAGTCGAAGAACTGGATCTCGGCCACCGGCTTCATCCCGCGCGTCGCCATGCCGATGGCGCGCCCGACGATGTTCGCTTCCGCCAGCGGCGAATTGAAGACACGATCCGAGCCGTACGCGGCCTGCAATCCGGAAGTCAGCTTGAAGACGCCGCCCTTGCCCTTGATCAGCTTTTCCTTCAGATACTGCTCGCGAGTGCAGTCGGCCACATCCTCGCCGAAGATCACGATGCGCTCGTCGCGCTTCATCTCGTCGCGCAGGCACGCGGTGATCAAGTCGGCCATGGTCTTGGCCGTACCTTCGGTCTTGGGCTGCGACGCCGGT